>Ga0302314_10007117_pt1 | contig 20154 bp, 19 predicted proteins | sample III_Palsa_N2_3_FD_200533 | JGI IMG/M metagenome (GOLD analysis project Ga0302314, IMG submission 200533) | Peat permafrost microbial communities from Stordalen Mire near Abisko, Sweden - III_Palsa_N2_3 | ecosystem: Environmental > Terrestrial > Soil > Palsa > Peat permafrost | place: Sweden... | reverse complement strand
CGGATGTTCTCCAGCCTGGCCAGCAGCCGCTCGAGGGCGATCCGGACCTCCATGCGCGCCAGCGGCATCCCGAGGCACATGTGCGGACCGTGCCCGAATGACAGGTGCTCGTGAGCGTTCGGCCGCGTGATGTCGAAGTTCGCCGGGCACTCGAACTTCGTCTCGTCCCGGTTGGCGGCGCCCTGCATAGCCAGGGCATAGGAGCCCGCCGGGATCGTGACCCCGGCCAGCTCGACATCCCGGGTGACGACCCGCGGTTGCCAGACCGCCGGCATCTCGAGCCTGATGCCCTCCTCGATCACCGGCACTATGAGTTTGGGGTCTCGTCGCACCATCGCCATCTGCTCGGGGTGCTGGATCAGGAGCAGAAGCAAGCTGCTCAGAAAGTGGGCAGTGGTGACGACGCCACCGCCGAGCAGGATCGCCACCTGGGCGCGAACCTCCGGGAGGTCGAACTCGCCGTCTCGTTTCACCTGCGCGCGAATGACATCGCTCATCAGGTCCTCGCCGAGATTCTCGTAACGCTCCTGAAGCCGGGCCGTGAGATAGTCGAACATCTTCGCGCCATTCTCGCGCTGGCGCTCCAGGAAGTCCTTCGGCATCCAGGAGGCGCCCGATGCCTCGAACGTTGCCCATAGCCGGACCCACGGCATGTCCTCTTCGGGGACCCCCATCAGGCGCAGCGTGAGGATCGTCGGAAGCTGGGTGGCGAACGCCTCGACAAAATTGCACTGCCCGTCGTCGATGAAGCCGTCGATCAGCCCGTCGACGATCTGGTGGATCAGCGGATCGAAGGCCTTCAGCCGTGCTGGGCGCAGCGCGGCGAAGCCAAGTGCCCGCTTGGGCTTGTGGTCGGGCGCATCTGTCTGGATCATCCCCTTGCCCCCGGACGATGACGTGCTCAGGAGAATGTCGAAGCCGAGCAACCCGTCACGGCTGTTGAAGCTCGAGAAGATCTCGGGGGTGGCGAAGACATAGCGCACGTCCTCGTATCGTGTGATCACGTAGATATTCGGCCGGTCGGGAAGCTGGTAAACGGGGGCCTCCCGGCGCAGATACTCGAACACCGGCCAGGGGCACTCGGCCCCCTCCATCGACGGATAATCGACAGTTCGGGATGTGGTCGACATGGGATTCGCTCCTGATTTGGCGGGACCGAGCTAGATCGCCCGGTCGAGATCGAACACCGCGGGCGTCGGCTTGCGGAAGTGCTGAGCAGGATCTCCGGGGCGCTCGAGTCTGCGTATCCGCCCAGGGCATGGTGCTCGACGCAGCAGGACCGTCGAAACCGATATCGTGATTTTGCTTGTGCGCAAGCACGGAGAGTAGCGACCTGCTGGCGCTCGGTCAAGCGCCACCCGCAACACGATTGCTCAATGGTAATGGAGGCCTCACGCCGCACCGGCACAACAGAGAAATACGGTATCTTGCGCACAAGCAAATTGAAGGAGCCTGGCGCATGACCTACCTACCTCTCAGTGGCGTCCGCGTCCTCGAATGGGCACGCGACCGACCGGGGCCGCTGACCGCACGCAAGCTCGCCGACATGGGGGCCGACGTGGTCAAGGTCCTCGATGTCAGCCGCCGAGAGATCGACGCTCTGACGGCCGGGCATGCCCTCACCGGTGGGACGCGTGTCTCCCCGGTGCTGGACCGCAACAAGCGCAGCATCTTCCTCGACTTCACCGATCAGTCCGATCGGGCCACGCTGATGGCGCTCACCGAGAGCGCCGACGTCATCGTCGAGGGCACGCGCCCGGGAGCCTTCACGGCGCGAACGGGGGTCGACTTCCATGGGCTGCGCCGGGCCAAGCCGAGCATCGTGATCTGCTCGGTCAGCGGCTTCGGACAGACCGGACCGCTGGCCAACCTGGCCGCCCATGGCACCAACATGGACGCCCTCGCCGGGGTGCTGCCGCTCGAGCAGGCGAACGGACATTGGGCATACAGCGAGACGTGCAATCTCACCTGGACGATCGAGCTGGGAATGTTGCACGCCGTAGGTGCGATCCTGGCGGCCCTCTACAGCGCCCGGGCCACCGGCGAGGGCGCCTGGATCGACCTCTCGTGCTGGGATGCGGCCATCGAGGCCAACCGCCGGTCGCTGACACTTGCGCTGAATGACGATCCGCCGCAGGACACCCGCAGGATGGGCCCACACGCATCGGTCTACGACGCCAAGGACGGACGCCCGGTCGTGCTCTCCGCGATCATCCGCAAGTTCTGGGATCGACTCTGCGAGGCGCTCGAGCGCCCAGACCTGGCCGATCGCTGGCGCGAGAGCTTCAGCGGCGACGAAACGCTGCGACCGGAGCTTCAGGCGATCTTCGCCACGCGCACGGCGGCCGAATGGAACGACTTCTTCCTCGAGCACGACATCGCCGGCAGCAACACGCTGACCAAGGATGAGCTGCTCGGCCACCCCCACTTCGAAGGACGAGGCATGGTCGCGAGGTCGGCTTCGGGCGATCAGCGGCTGATCGCCGACGCCATCCGGTGGATGGACGACGGTTCGAGGCCGGGATACGGCTTCGAGCCCACGCACGCACCTGGCGCCGACACCGAGGCGGTGCTCACACAGTGGCTAGGCGCCACCGCGCCGGGCGCCTCGCGCCCTGGTGCTTGATCAGCTCTGGCGGCACCGGCGCGCGAGACTAGCTCGAGCAAACGATCAGCCAAGACGCACGGCCGCTTCAGAGACGATGGCACGCGCCGCAGCGCGGAGGTCCGGGAAGCTGCCGAGCGCTCAGTCCGACCAAGCGTCCTCGTCGGCGAGCTCTGCCTCGGCTTCGGCGGCGAGCACCTCTCCGCCCTCGTCCCGCAGTTCGAGCCGCCACGCGTCCTTGCGCCCCTCGATCGGAGTGGCGATCAGGACGTAGGCCTCGCCCGGACGCACGGGAGCCCGGAACCGCACGCGCTGCAGCAGCCCTCCTGTCAGCCACTGTGGTCCGGCGATGCGGAGCATCTGCTCCTGCATCAGCGCCAGCGTGTAGTGGCCGTGTGCGATCGTGCCGCCGAACGGCGTGCCGCTCGCGTAGTCAGGTGAGACATGCAACGGGTTGAAGTCGGTTGAGAGCCGAGCCCAGGCATCGATCAGCTCCTGGGACACCGTCACCTGCCGGGAGACCTGAGTCATTTTGGCCATCGCGCGGTGATGCGCACCTGGGCGACGACCTCGCCGCCCTGGTTCGCCGTGGTGAGGAAGACGATCGTGCGCTTGCCATCTCGCTCCTCCGCGCTCGTCACGCGGGCGCCGATGCGCAGCGGCAAGTCGGCCATCGCGGGCGTCACCCAGCGGATGTCCTGTCCGAGGAGGATCCCGCCTGGCGGCATCCGGTGCTCGCGCAGGTAACCGAGACGACCGAAGATGGCGGCGAAGCCAGGGGGCAGCGTGCCATCGGGATTGGGATCGACCCCCGCCAGGCGCTGGTAATCCGCTAGATCGGAAGGGCTGACAACGTACTCGAACTCGGGGAATTGCCCGAGCGCCCGAGCCAGATCGAAGGTCAGCTCCGGCAGTTCGCCAGGGCCAGCGTCGGATTGCGGGACGGCGGTCGACATCGCACTCAGCTCCTCGCGTGAACGGGGTCGTCCTCCCACTCGAACCGCCGGGCTCTCGGGGTACGGCTGCGCAGGGGCACGGCGAGCGCATCGGCCAGCCAGTTCGCCGCCTCGATGATGGCCGCGCGATCCACCCCTGTGTCGAAGCCGAGGTCGTGTAGCGCCCAGACGACGTCCTCGGTCGCGACATTGCCGGCGGCGCCCGGCGCGAACGGGCATCCGCCGAGGCCGCCCAGGGCCGCGTCGACCATCGAGGCCCCGGCGTCTACGGCAGCGATGACGTTGGCCAGAGCCACCCCACGGGCGTCGTGGAAGTGCGCCCCGAGGGTCACCGAGCCTAGTTCAGAGCGCAGGCGGGACACCAGGCGGCTCACCTGGTGCGGGTTGCCGACGCCGACCGTGTCCCCGAGCAGGATCCTCTCGTAGCCGGCCTCCGCCAGGCGGGAAGCGAGCGCGAGCACAGTGTCGGCCGAGACGGGACCGTCAAACGGGCACCCGAATGCCACCGCGATGGTCACGCTGCTCTGAGCTCCCGCGGCGATCTCCGGGCGCATGGCGACGACCTCATCGAGCATCGCATCGCGGTCGCGGCGGAAGTTGGCCTGGGTCATCCCGTCGGTCGCCGGAACCGTCGTGGAGATCTCGTCGACGCCGGCCGCCAGTGCACGCTCCACGCCCGATCGGCTGGCGGCAAACACCGAGCGCACCGTGCCGGGAAGCCTCTCCGGTGGTAGCAAGCGAAGCAGCTCAGCCGCGTCGGCCAGCTGCGGCACGGCCTTCGGGGACACGAACGAGGTGATCTCGATCGAGCGCACGTCGGCCGCGTGGATCCGGCGTACCAGCTCGGCCTTCAGCTCGGTCGGCACCTCGGGACCATAGTCCTGCAGTCCATCGCGCGGGCAGACATCGCGCAGCTCGAGCTTGGTCATGCCACCCTCACTCGCTCGAGGATCGCATCACGGTGGTCGGGATGGGCGACGCTCGCCAGCAGCTCCGCGCGCTCTCGGGTGCTGGCAAAGCCAAGCCGCGCCACGCCGTACTCGGTCACCACGTAATCGACGCTGTGCCGTGGGACGGTGATGGGTACATCGCTGGCCAGCGAGCTGACGATCTTGGGGGAGGCGTCCCTGAGGTTGGTGGACGTCATCGCGATGATCCGCATACCCCCGATCGACAGCAGGGCCGACTCCGTAAAGTCGATGCTCCCCCCAGTGCCGGTGAGCTGCTTGCCGCCGACCCATTCGGCGTTGACCTGGCCGAGGCGGTCGATCTCGATCGCCGAGTTGATCGACACGAAGCGATCCATCGTGTACAGCGTCGAGGCAGTAATGCCCAGCGGGGTGCTGTAGACCCCTAGTACCGGGTTCTCGTGCGCGAAGTCCATCAGGAGGCGGCTCCCCATCAGCTCCGCGGTCATGACAGGCGGATACGGGACCATGTCGTCGACCTCGAGAAGCCCCGCCTCGTGCAGGTCGGCAATGCCGTCCACCCCCATGCCAACGAAGCGCAGATCCGGTACGCGTTGGTCCCGCAGGGCCTCCACGAGCGCTTCGGGAATGGCGCCGATCCCGATCTGCAAGGTGGGCCGGGGCGGCAGCAGCGGAAGGATGTGATCGGCGATCGTCCGGCTCATTTCGTCCGGCTTGGCGCGCGGGTACTCCGGCATGGGCGACCGGGACTCAACCGCGACGTCGATCTTGGAAACATGGATGGCGCTTTCCCCGCGCGTGCGCGGGAGCGTCTCGTCCAACTCGGCCACGACCAAGGACGCGTCCCTTACCGCGGGGAGTGGATAGCTCACCGACGGGCCGAGGTTGCAGAAGCCGTGGCGGTCCGGAGGAGTTACGCGGATGAAGGCGACATCGGCGCCGAGGTGACGAACGAGCCCCGGAACCTGTGAGGCGCGCACGGGGTAGAACGGTACAGCGCCGTCGGCGACCAGCTTCCGCACGGCGGGCATCACGTGCCAGGTGCAGTAAGACAGCACACCTTCCTCAACCGCGGGCAGAAATGGGTAGTCTCCGAGCAGCAACCCGCTGCACAGCCGCGTCCCAGGCAGGCGATTGGCGCCCCGGGCGAGCATCTCAAGAAGGGTGCTCGGAGTACCGCAGCCGGGAGCTGCCACGATCGTCCGTCCAGGACCGATCCGCTCGATGACCTCATCTTCGCGAGCGAGCCTCATTGGCGTCAGTCTATATTCTGCTTACCCGCAAGTCAATGCAGTCGCCCGGTCGTCACGGCGTCGCCGCCGGTGCCGGAAAGTGGGGTCAGCGGCGTCCTGGGTACCCTGGCGAGCGAGACCCCAACGCCCTGATTTGATCGGGTCCGCGGACCCATTCGCGGTGAGCGCGGCTTATGTGATCCGACCTGCCCAAGCTTACCGCAGAGCGAGGCGCTCGGGACGGTGGCGGCGCGGTGACGAAGGAAGGTTCTTTACGCGCACTTGCAGGCGCGCAAGCCGTGTGATACTGATTGCAGCAATGGCAGTGGTTTGGGCGAACGCTCGGAAGCGACTTGAGAGGGCGGCGTTGCGCCCTCGAGCTAGTTAGGGGTGGGTCACCGCATGTCGGAACCCAAGGTGGCCGAGGGCCTGCAGATCGAGACCCGCGGGCCTGTCACTTGGCTGACGCTGACACGCCCCAGCCGCCGCAATGCGCTTACAGTGGAGGATCGGCTGGCCCTGGCCGCCGCGCTCTACGAAGCTGATCACGATCCCGAGGTCCGCGTTGTCGTGATCACCGGCCACGGCGACTACTTCTGCGCAGGCGGCGACGTCCGCGAGTTCCAGGTGGAGCGCACGCGCGCCGAAGCCGAAGAGTACGCGGTCACCAAGGCCCAGACGGTGTTCCGCGTGATGCGTGCGATGCGCACGCCCACGGTGGCCCGCGTCCGAGGCGTCGCCGCCGGCGCCGGCATGTACCTGGCGCTCGGGTCCGACATCGTCGTCGCCGAGGAGGGAGGTTTCTTTCACCCTGGCCACCTGGACCTCGCGGTCACGCCTGACTGGGGCGCCGTCTGGCTCATGCCACGCCTGATGGGCATGGCGCGCGCGAAGTCGACGATGCTGACCGGCAACCGCATCCCCTTCGACACGGCCGAGCGCTGGGGCCTCATCGCCGAATGCGTCGCCGGTGACCGGTTAGACGCCGTGGTCGACGATTACTGCCAGCGCATCGCGAGCATCCCGGAGGCGCCGATGGCCCTAACGCGAAAGGGGCTCGATGCGTCACTCGACCGGCCGCTGGACGCCTTCCTCGACTGGGAGGCCATGGTGATCGCGGACGTGTTGACCCGTCCGGAGCACCGCGAGCGTGTTGATGCGTTCCTCGTGCGGCGCAGCCGATCAAATAGCTGAGGTCCTCCCAGCGCCCGACACTGACGGATCAGGCGCAGGCCCTTCTATCCGCGATCCGGTGCTCGAGAAACCGCAGCAGCCACCTATGGCCGATGGTCAGGTCCGGGAGCTCTTCCGCCACGCGCTCGACGAGCTCGGAGAGGTAGAACTGACGCCTCTCCCTCCTGCCGGTCAGCGGCGCGAGCTTGGGTCTCTGTTCGCCGAGCCAAGGGCACCCCGGGTAACATGAACCGTGACCAGATCGTTGTGGGTGACCAGCTGGTTGTAGGTGTCATCGCGCCTTGGCTCGGACGGGATCTCGGCTGGCTGACTTCAATCGATGCACGCCTCCACGTGATCGACGGGCGTGAGGACGGTTCAGCGAGGGACTCCTTGCTCGGCGATGCAGATGTGCTTCTCGTCGGTTACCCCGTACCTCGCGTCCTTGCCGCGAAGGCTCCGCGGCTTCGTTGGGTGCATCACACCCAGGCCGGAGCGTCGAACCTGCACGCGAGCGATCTCTGGTCCTCCGATGTACTGCTCACCTCGAGTCGCGGACATGTCGCTACCGTCGCGATCGCCGAGTACGTCTTAGCGGGAGCTTTCCACTTCGCGCGCGGGATGTACGAAGCGACAGCCGGAGGCGAAGCGCGCGGCTTCGGAGAGAACCGAGCCGCTGACCATCTCCGCGTGCTGCACGGCGCAACCATGGGTGTGATCGGTCTTGGTGGCATCGGGCGCGAAGTGGGACGACTCGCTCGCGCAGTCGGTATGCGCGTGGTAGCCATCCGACGGTCTGCCGTGGCGACGCAACGCAATGTCGATGGCGTCACCCTGCTTCTCCCGCCGGACCGGCTGCTCGAGTTGGTCGCACAAAGCGACGTGATCGCCGTCTGCGCACAACTCACTGAGGAGACGCGGGGAATGGTCGACCACTCTGTCTTCGACGTCATGCAGCGCCACGCGATCTTAATCAACGTAGCTCGCGGAGAAATAGTTGATGAGGAGGCGATGGTCCTAGCTATTCGTGAGGGTCGTCTTCGTGGCGCTGTCCTTGATGTCTACGATGGTGAACTGGATGGCTGTCCGCCGCGCCCCGAGCTCAGCGAACTGCCTCAGATTGTCCTGACCCCCCACATCTCCGGGAGAGGCGATCCAGGAGGCGCAGAATCCGCGAGGGCGCTGTTCACCGAGAACATGCGTCGGTTCTTGGCGGGCAGGACGATGATCAACGTCATCGACCGCAGACGGGGCTACTAAAAGTCAATCACATGGAGGCTCGTAATCGGAGAGCCCGATCTCCATCTCACATGGATGTGGTGAGTGACGGTGCACGAAGTCGGCGCCACCGCAGATGACGATCGGGTCGTGCGCGCAGCGTCTTACCGGGGGAGCTCGTTCCACGGCACGTCCCTGAGGTCGTACGGGTCCTTCGGGAGGCCGAGAATCCGCTCTCCGAGGACGTTGCGCTGGATCTCGGACGTACCGCCCGCAATCGTGTCACCTCGCGAGCGAAGAAATCCGAACACCACTCGGCCCGCATCGTTGTCGTCCTCGTGCCAAGCCAGAGCGCGAGCCCCCAGGAGATCCAGGGCGCATTCCTGCAGACGTTGGTTGTGTTCGGACTGGAAGAGCTTCTTGATCGAACCTTCGGCTCCCGCCTGTTCGCCACGTTGGCGAGCCTGACTTGCCCTTAGGTTCGTCAGCCTGAGGACGGTCTCCTCGATCCAAAGCGTGGCCAAACGCTGGCGGACGCCAGGTTCCATCCACGGGCTGTCTGCTTGCCCGGCGCCCGCGAGCGCTAACTGAAGCACGCGCTCGATGGATCGGCCGCTCGTTCGATCCCGCATCCCGGATCCCGCTCCGCTCAACATCGTCCGCTCGTGCGAGAGAGTTTGCAGAGCCACGCGCCAACCATCGCCGACATCGCCGACCCGATTCGAATCGGGTACCTGCACATCGTCGAGAAACACCTCGTTGAACTCGGAGTCACCGCTCATCTTCCGGAGTGGTCGAACCGTAACGCCGGGCGCGTTGAGGTCGGTGATGAAGAATGTGATGCCTTTGTGCTTGGGTAGACGAGGATTGGTCCGTGCGAGCGTGAGACCAAAGCGTGCCTCGTGCGCGAAACTCGACCAGACTTTTTGGCCGTTAAGGACCCAGCAGTCGCCTTCGCGCGACGCTCGGGTGGCAAGGCTGGCAAGGTCCGAGCCTGCACCCGGTTCGCTGAAGAGCTGGCACCAGATTTCGTCATTGCGGACCAGTGGGAGGAGGAAACGCTCGCGTTGCTCCTCGCTCCCGAGGGAGAGCAGCGTGGGACCCGCGAGCCCGAGGCCAATGACGTTCAGTCGGACGAGGCCCACCGCGCTGGTAACCTCGTTGACCACCTGGGCTACCTCTTCCGATACGCCGAGCCCGCCGTACTTAGTCGGCCAGCTGGGGACGACCAGGCCAGAGTCGGCGAAGGCCGGATACCACGCTCGGTATTGCTCGGGCGTTCGCCGCCGTCGTAATTCAGCCAAGTCTCCGTTCCGGGCGGCCTCGAGCCACGACGACGGCACGTTCTTCTCCAGCCAGTGCGTCGCCAATTGCCTGACGGCGTCTGGTGTCAAGTCTTGATCTAGGTGGAGGCGAGTACTAGTCAACTCGAGGACGATTTGAAGACGCGTCGTAGGGACCAAAGCTGCGGGGCGCGCTCGATCATGGCGCCCGGGCCTGGAGCCCCTCGAATGGTGCGGAACGTTTCGGTCACTCGTCGGGCTAGTTCTGGATCGGATGCAGCGCCTCTTGCCAGGTTCATCGCCGTCTGATGCAGTCGGTCGCGGGGTACACACTCGATCGCGAACCCTGCGGCAGTAGCCTCTGCCGCGGTGATACGCCGCCCTAGGAGCACGAGGGCGGCCGCGAGCGTCGGAGCTGCGTCGAAGAGCATCTCGATATGCCCGCCCCCAGGGTGGACGTTCGCTGCCGAAAAGCCGATGAGCACTGCATCATCGGCTACGACTCGCACATCGCACATGAGCGAGACGTTGATGCCGGCGCCGACGAGTCGGCCTCCGACTGCCGCGATGGTGGGAACCGCCGCTCGTCTAAACGCCGCAAACATGTCATAGATCTCGCCGAGGCTGTCGTAGGATGTCCCGGAGAGGGGGTCGCGAGCGGCCTCTCGCAGCGTCTGAAGGTCGGCGCCGGCGCAGAAGTCAGGGCCCGTCGCCTCGACGACCACGGCCCCCACCGATGGATCATCTTCGGCCCTGCGCAATGCGCCGCGCAAATCCGCCGCCATGGCGGGTGTGAGCGCGTTGCGACGTTCCGGCGCGTCGAGTCGGATCAGCGCCACCCCGCCGTCAGTCTCGAGCGTAACTTCTGCAGCCGAATTCACCGACACAAGTACAGTATACTTAATCTCGGCGCCGACCGGTGGCCAACCACCAGATCGGGCCCGGATTAGTCGATCCGCCGCCCTCCACGTGATACTAATCGAGTGATAGACCGAGCTTCAAAACGAAATCGACTGCCGAACCGGCCACAGGCGCGGCGTACGGATCGCGGCAAGTTGGGCGACGAGGTCGCGCGCCAGATCGAGGGCGACATCATTGCGCAGGGATGGCCGGTGGGCGTGGTGCTCGGGTCCGAGGCGGATTTGGTCAAGCGGTACGGCGTCAGCCGGGCAATCTTCCGCGAGGCGGTTAGGCTCGTGGAACATCACCAGATTGCCGTCATGCGGCGGGGACCAGGCGGAGGCTTAGTAGTCACGGCCCCGGATGCAGGATCGATCGCCCGGTCGATGGCGCTCAACCTGACATACCAGAATGCCGGCGCAGCGGATCTCGTCGAGGCACGCATTCCCGTGGAAGTCGCCGCAGCCCAATTGGCCGCTGACCGGATCACCGATGAAGGCATTGCTCAGCTGCGTGAGGCGCGAGATCGCGAGCGCCACCTGCAACGCGACCTGCACCTCCCCGGAAGCCATGGCATTCATCAGACCATTGCCGAGCTCAGCGGCAACGCCCCGCTACGGATGTTCGTCGAAGTACTCGTTCGTCTCACCGATGAGCTTCTCCCCGGCTCGAGGAACGGCGATGCCACGCAAGCGGTCGCTCACGTTCACGATTGCATCGTCGACGCCGTGATCGCCGGCGACTCGGCGGTGGCAGCGCACCACATGCGGTCCCACCTGCGGGCGATGGGCGAATGGCTCAAGGAGAGCACGTCCAGCTCGCACAGAGTATCCTAATCTCGTGGTCGGCTGGTTCCCCCGTCGCCATAGATCGAGTTAGGAGGCTGAGCGTGGCGGATCGAGATGGGGGCTCGTCGGGTCTGAGGTTCGAATCTGGTGATGGGATCGCGTGGATCTGGCTGGACCGTCCCGAGCACGGCAATTCGTTGACACGCGAGATGCAGTCGGAGCTGCCGCGGCTGTGGCAAGCGATCGCCGCAGACGGTGATGTCGGCGTGGTCGTCGTCACGGGTACCGGCCAGCGGCACTTCTGCACCGGGACCGACGTCAAGACGGCAGCGCGAGAGGGCACAGATCGCCCGGGCCGGGGAACCTCGGTGTCTGAGTTCGTACGGCTCACGGCGCGGCAAAACGACGTCTGGAAACCGGTGATCTGCGCCGTCAACGGGCTCGCGGCCGGCGCCGGGTTGCACTTCGTGGTTGATGCCGACATTGTGGTTGCCGCCGAGGGAGCGAGCTTCACCGACGCGCACGTCAACGTCGGCGCCGTCGGAGCGCTCGAAAACATTGGGCTCGCCAAGCGGATGCCGCTTGGATCCGCGCTTCGACTCACCCTCATGGGCCGTGCCTACCGGATGTCGGCTGGCCGCGCGTATCAACTCGGATTCGTCGACGAGCTCGTCGCGCCTGAGGCGCTTCTGGACACCTGTTCGGGCATGGCGAAAGCGATGCTCGAGAATTCCCCGGCTGCGATGGCGGCGTCGCAGCGTGCCATCTGGCAATCCCTGGAGATGTCCTATGAGGAGGCGCTGGAACACGGATGGACGCTGATCCAGCAACAGTGGGAACATCCCGATTATCTCGAGGGGCCCCGGGCGTTCGCCGAGAGAAGGGCGCCGGTATGGGCCGACCGGACGCGGGTGAGCGGACCGTCCGAGGAAAAGTAGGATACTCTTTTATCCTCTGCTCAGGCGCGAGAGGCCGGACTCCTTTGTCAACGCTCGCTCTACCCGTCAACGGAAGGTGGATATGACCGCTTGCGCCGACCTGATCGCCGCTGCGCTCGGGCCCGAGCCGTACCGTGCTTCTCCTCAGGACTTGCTACCAAGTCAGCTCGAAGCAGTCACTGAAGCCCTCGGTGAGTATCGAGGGGCCATCCCGGTCCTGGATCAACGAGCGTCGGTAGCGGGTGTGTCTCGGATCGCGAGTCTCGACGATCTGATTGCCCTGCTCTTCTCTCATGCCACCTACAAGAGCTATCCGGCGGCGCTCGTCCGCAATCGCAATTGGTCTCGCATGAACCAGTGGGTCAGCAGCCTCTCGCGCTATCCCGTCGGTAAGGAATGGGGCCGCGACGCGCAGGACGTCGACGAGTGGCTTGCCGAGCTAGACGCCGCCGGGCATCACATTATCTCGACAAGCGGTACCACTGGTAAGTGTTCGTTTCTACCGGCGAGTCCGCGTGACGGCGAGACCTTTCGTCGGATGACCGCCGCTGCCCGGGAGTGGTCGGTCGGCCACGCAATCGGGAAGCGTCCCGCGTTCCTGGTCGGTCCCCGGTGTGGCCGAGGGAGATTTGTGGAGGGCTACAGAGCGATCGCGGCCGCATTTGGGCGTGCAGAGAAGTCCTTCTATCTGTCCGAGCGGCCGGTTTCGGTAGCCGAGATCAATCGCCTCGGTGAACTCCGTCAAGCCATGGCCTCGGGACACGCACGACCGGCGGAGATCAGGTCGGCGGAGGAGCGTGCGCGCGCGAGGCAGGCCGAGACCCGGAAGGAGTTCGAGGCGCTCGCTGCGAGACTAACGGAGTATCGCGAGGAGCCTATTGTCGTCAACGGGGGTGGGGCGGGGTTATACGAGCTGGTCTCCGTATCACGGGAGCTGGGGATCCCGGACGCTGGCTTCCATCCAGCGACTGTCGTGATTGCGGGTGGCGGCAAAAAGGGCACAAACCTGCCGCCGGACTGCCGCGAGCAAATCAGGGCGTTCTTCGGCGTGGAGCGGCTGATAAGCAGCTACGGCATGAGCGAGTGGAACGCATCCTGGCCGCAATGCGCTGCGGGGCGATACCACTGCCCGCCGACGACGATTCCGCTCGTGCTAGATCTGGGGAATCAGGAGAGTCTCGCACCGGAGGAAGACGGGGTAGTCGTGGGACGACTGGCGTTCCTGGACCTGCTGGTCGATGCTCGGTGGGGCGGCCTCGTGACGGGCGACCGCGTGACCGGTCATCTCACGCCGTGCCCGTGTGGTCGCGGTGCAAGCTTCACGATTTCGGATGTCGAGCGCATGGTCACAAGCGACGATGACAAGCTGACCTGTGCAGGGACCGTCGAGGGATACCTCCGCGGTGCGCTTGCCGCAAGCGCGGCCGATTCATCGGTACCTCCCCCATGACCACAGAAAGTGAGGCGCGGTGAGCATAGATTCGGCGGTAATTCCCGTCACCCACTACATCAAGGGGGAGACCGTTTCAGGGGGCGGCACCCAGTTCGCGTCTCGCGATTCAAGCTCTGTCTTCGAAGCACCAGAGCTCGACCTCGACACCCTGGTGTGGCAGAGGAGCACGCCCGGACCCGCGTTCGGCGTAAGCATGGCCGAGGTCATCGATCTCCTGTGCGAGCTCGGTGCTGCCCTCGGCTCTGGCGCGTTCCCTCATCTTGACGAGGCCATCGCTCTCACGGCGGCCGTCAACCCGCTCAGTCGTTCCGCGATTGAGGAGTACTACGAAGCCCTACCTAAGCTGTTCCGCCGCGAGCTGCTGGAATTCGAAGTCGAGCAGAATCTCGGGAGCACCGATGGCTGGCGCCGTGTGTCACAGCCACGTGGATCGTTCTCGGTGCGACCCTTCCCGCCACGGCTGGTCCACGTGATGCCGGGCAACACTCCCGCCGCTGCTGGCATCTCGATCATCCGGGGTGCGCTGACGCGCGGGGTCCATCTTCTGAAGATGCCCTCAAACGACCTCTTTACGGCACCTGCCGTCCTCCGCGTGCTATCCGAGCTGGCACCCGGACATCCGATCGCGCAGTCGTTCAGCGCCGTCTACTGGCGGGGCGGCGACGAAGCTGTCGAGTCCATCATTTACACACCCCAGTTCTTCGACAAGATCGTCGCATGGGGCGGGCAGTCGGCGATCAGGAACGTCGTGAAGTACCTCGGCCCCGGACTCGAACTTGTGTCGTTTGACCCCAAGACATCGGCGTCGATGATTGGTGCGGAGGCATTCGCGGGAGAAGCCTCGCTTGAGCAGATAGCCGCGCTGGCTGCTGCAGATGTCAGCAACCAGCAGGGATGCACGAACAGCAGAATCCAGTTGGTGGAGGGCTCCGACGACCAGGTTGATTCCTACTGTGCAGAGTTGGCACGGCAGCTAGCGGTCGAGCGCCCCATCGTGGGGAGTGTGGCGATCCGCACTCCGGCCGCGATCCGCGACGAGGTTGAAGTCCTCGGCGGCCTGCCAGGGTATCGGGTGTGGGGTAAATTCGACGGATCGGGCTTGGTGGTGCGATCCGAGGAGCCCCTGGACTTGGAGCTGACGGCCAAGACCGTTAACGTTGTGCCCGTCGCGGCGCTCAGCGACGCCGTCAGGTGGATGAACATCGCCACACAGACCGTCGGCGTCTACCCGGAGAGTCGAAAGCTCGCCCTGCGTGACAGTCTGGCGTCGGCGGGTGTACAAAGGATAGTGCCATTAGGACAGGCCGTGCTCTACGAAACGGCCAATGCCGGGCGACCACACGACGGCATGTACCCGCTCGACCGGATGATTCGATGGGTCGTCGACGAAGATAAAGACATCCCAGGAGATACGGAGGAGGTGCAGTCGTGAGCGCGGCCGACCAATTGATCGAACTCAACCGAAGGGCCGCTCCTTACGAGGCTCCGCACGACAAGCTGACGTGCTCGGGCACGATTGAGAGCTGTCTCAGGGGTATGCTCGAGGTATCGGTGTAGGTGACCGAGCCCGCCGATCCTGGTTGGCGCACAGTTGAACAAGGCAGTAAAGTAGTATACTCTTTTTGCTAACGTGGCTGTTGTTCGCGACACAACCGACGCCTATCGAGAGCGGGTTCACGGCTGGCTGCTCAGCAATCGGCCCGAGGGATGGCGCGAGCAACTGAAGACCGCCTCGCAAGACGAGGTAGTGAGCTTCTATCGCGATTGGACCCGTAAGCTCCACGCTGCTGGGCTGCTGGTACCCCATTGGCCAGCTCGCTTCGGCGGCGAGGACCGAGGGCTCGCCGAACAGGTGATCATCCAGCAAGAGCTCAGTCGCACGCAGAGCCCGCGGCCACGCACAATGGCGATCGCCCTCGGTCACGCCGCGGCAACGCTGATGAACCATGGCTCGCCCGCTCAGCAACGGCTTATCGCCGGGATCTTGGACGGCGACGTGTGGTGCCAGGGTTTCTCAGAACCGCAGGCGGGATCTGACCTAGCGTCTCTGCGCACAAGCGCGCTGCCTCGTGGCGACGTGTACGTCGTGAACGGTCAGAAGACTTGGTCGAGCTTCGCAGCCCATGCGGCATTCTGTCTGCTCCTCGCCCGCACGGATCTCGGCGCGCCTAAGCACAAGGGCCTCTCGTTCTTCGTGATGGACATGTCGCTCCCCGGCGTGACGGTGCGACCGATACGGCAGGCGACCGGATCTTCTGAGTTCGCCGAGATCTTTCTCGATGACGTCGAAATTCCCGTCGCCTGGCGACTGGGTCAGGAAGGCGACGGCTGGCGGACGGCGCAAACAACGCTGTCGTCCGAGCGGGTGATCCAGCTCGTCGAACTCGTCGAGGGGCTGCGAGAGGCGGTGTGTACGATGGCCGGCGAGGCCCAGGTCCAGCGAACGCACGGCGGTCAGCCGTGGGCCCAGTCGGAGCGCTTCCGCACGGACGTCGCCCGGATCGCAATTGACGTCGAAGTGCTCTCGGCGATGACGCATCGCGCCATGGGCAATCTGATCGCCGGCGAGTCGCTCGGCGCGGCGGCCTCCACGCTCAAGCTCTTCTTCAGCGAGCTTCTCCAGCGGGCGACTCAGATCGCTGCGCGGATGAGCGGCCTCGGCGGGCTGCACGATCCCGGCGAGCCTCCGGATCTCGGCTACACCTCCGGGGACTGGTTCAGCGACCATTTGCGATCCTGGACATGGACCATTGCCGCCGGGAGCGACGAGATCCAGCGCAACATCATCGGCGAGCGGGTCCTCGGCCTGCCCAGAGAGGTCGCCAGTCAGTGAGCCTCTCCCTCGAGGAACGACGCACGTTCAGGTCCTCCGTGGACGGGCTCCTGTCGGCGCGCGCCTCCATCGCCGAAGGCCGCCATCTGGCTTCAACGGAGCATGGATTCGACGATGGGCTGTGGCGGGCAATGGCAGAGCTCGGGTGGACAGCCCTGCTGCTCCCGGTGGAGTTGGGGGGCGTCGGCACCGGTATGGCGGAGGTGCGAGTCGTCCTCGAGTCACTCGGGGAGAGGCTCGTGCCGGGTCCGTTCATGTCGAGCGCCGTCCTGGCGACCGGCGCGCTCGTTGACGCCGAAGCGTCTGCTGATGTCACGTCGTGGCTGGATCGTCTCGGCGACGGGTCTGCGATCGCCACCCTGGCCCTTCCCCTCATCCCCACGCTCGGGGACAGCTGCTTGTGGCCGGAGGCGAGGCTCGCGCCCGGCGGGTGGGCACTCAGCGGCTCTGTCCCCGAGGTGCTCCACGCCGACGTCGCCGACCTCATCATCGTGTTCGCCCGCGGCGCGGGCGACGAGGATGACCTCGTCTTCGCGCTGGATCGTAAGGCTATTCCGCACCACATGGACTCCTTCCCACTTGTCGATCAGACACGCCGGATGCAGACTGTTCGGTTCGCAGAAAGCTTCGTCCCTGAGCAAATGACGCTGGCTCGGGGCGCTGCAGCTCGCGAACTGCTTCGTCGAGCAGACCTGCGGGCGGCTTTCGCCTGCGCCGCTGATTCCCTCGGTGGCGCTCGCGCGGTGCACGCGATGGCGGTGGCGTACGCGCAGGAGCGCGTGCAGTTCGGGCGCCCGATCGGTTCGTTTCAGGCGATCAAGCACAAGCTCGCGAGCATGTACGTAGACCTGGTCTCGTCCGATGACGCGGTTTACGAGGCCGCCGAGCAGGATGACCTCGACAGTCCGGGCGCAATTCGCCTTCTGCGCTCCGCCGCCTATCACGCGCTCGAGGCCTATCCGCGGATCGCCGGAGACGCCATCCAGGTCCACGGCGGCATCGGATTCACGTGGGAGCACGACGCGCATCGGTACTTCAAGCGCGCGTGGGTCAATCGGGCACTGTTCGCCGGGTCCGAGCGACTGCGCGACGCGGTCGCAGCGGAACTGTTCTCGGCGCCCGTTGGCGCATGACCGGCGCCGGCATCACCCGCGACCTCGAGGCCCATGGGTTGCGGCGTCCTCGCCTGCGCCGGGCGATTCCGGATGCACCCCAGGACGTGCCCGCGCTGCTCGCGGCCGCGACCCTTGCCTGCCCGGACCGAGAAGCGATCGCCAGCAGCACTCGCCGGCTCACGTTCAGAGAGCTTCAGCACATGAGCTTTCGCGCCGCCCGCGCATGGGCGGCGGTCGGGGTCGGTCCCGGGGACCGAGTGGCATGCTCGCTTCCCAACGAGATCGACATCGTCGTCGCTTTCTTCGGGGCAATGCACCTGGGGGCAATCTGGGTCGCGATCAGCAAAAGCTTGGCGCCATCCGAAGTGCGCCTGATGCTCGACGATTCTGACGCGAGCGTCTTCCTCACCAGTGACACGATGGGGCGACGCCTCGGCGAGGGAGGGTTCCCACCGGCGATCCGAGTGCTAACGGTCGAACCCGGGGGGACCGGCGATTGGCCGCAGCTTCTCGCGCGGTGCGGTGACGGGCCCTTCGACTCGGTCGTCGATCCGTTTGCCCCGGCCGCCATCTCCTATACGAGCGGGACGACCGGATTCCCGAAGGGCGCGGTGCACAGTCAGCACAACATGGTTCTCGTCGCAGTCGGCCAACGGACCCTGGGCCGACTGCAGCCGCGCTCGCGCCAGGGTGTCGTTCTGCCCCTCAGCCTGCTCAACATGCAGCTCGTCGGACCGCTTGCAGCCTTCCTGGTCCAGAGCACGCTCATCGTGCTCGAGCGCACTCAGGCGGTGCCGCTGGCGCAGAGGATCGCAGCCGAGTCGGTCCAAAGCTTCGTCGGCGTACCGACGATCATCCACGACCTGCTCACCAACGACGAGGTCGCGTCCGAGCAGCTGACCACACTCGAGCGCGTCTGGGTTGGAGGCGCTGAGCCCTCCGAGGAGTTTCGAAGACTGTTCGCCGCCCGGTTCGGTGTCGAGCCAGCCAACGGCTACGGGCTGACCGAGTCTCCGAACGGCTGCATCACCGAGCGGCCGGGGGAGCCGCATCTCGCTGGATGCGTCGGGCGCGCCTATCCGACCCTCCAGGCTCTCGTCGTCGATCTCGACGGGCGCCGTCTGCCCGCGGGCGAGCAGGGTGAACTGTGCATCGCCGCGTGCGCGGATGGGCCCTATGCCGAGGTCTACACGCCGATGCTCGGGTACTGGAAGCGACCCGAGGAGACAGCATCCGTGCTGGTCGACGATGTCCTGCACACGGGGGACATCGCGATCATCGACGCCTCAGGCAACGTCTTTCTCAATGGACGACGGAACGGGCTGATCCTCCGCGGGGGGGCCAATGTCTACCCGGCCGAGGTGGAGCGGGTCATGGCCTCGTACCCGGGCGTCCGCGGCGTCGCCGTACTCGGTATCGAGGACGAGCGACTCGGTGAACGCGTTGTGGCCATCGTCGAGGCGGCTGACCCGACCACGATCGACGCCAAGGGCCTGCGTGACCACTGCCACGCCGAGCTTTCCCGCTACAAGGTGCCTTCCGATGTCCGCGTCATCGAGTCCCTACCTCGCAACGCGATGGGAAAGGTGGTCCTGCGCGATCTCCGAGCTCTCTTCGATGAGGGCGCACCACCGGGGCAGGGTGACCATGACGCCCGATGATCGCGGGCTACTAATCGCCCAAGGTGAGCGCGGCCTTTCGCGCTACGCGTGACCGAGAGGCAGACAACGGTGAACACTCGCGGCGTGTTCTTCACGTTCCTCACACACCCGCCGGGAGCGCCCTAGGCTTGCGTGCATTCGTCGTAAGAGACAACCAACCGCACCGGCTGACCATCGCGCAGGTACCTGAGCCGACGGCGAAGGCCAACGAGGTGATCGTGCGGGTGCACGCGTTCTCGCTGAACCGCGGCGAGGTCTCACGCGTCGCTGCCGGCCATCCGTTCTACCCGGAGGACACGATCCCGGGTTGGGACGTCGCCGGGGTTGTCGTCGCGGCCGCCAAGGACGGAACGGGGCCGGCGATCGGAGCCCACGTCGCCGGGCTGGCACGAAACTTCGGAGCGTGGGCCGAAAGAGTCGCGCTCACGACTGACCTCGTGGTCAGCCTACCGGACGATGTGTCATTCGAGCGGGCGAGCGCGCTCCCGGTCGCAGGGCTGACAGCCCTACGGGCCGTCGAGGCTGGAGGACCGCTTCTCGGGCGCCGCGTACTCGTGACCGGAGCCGCCGGTGGAGTCGGAGGTGCGGCTGCCCAGCTCGCGCACCTCGCGGGCGCTCACGTGACAGGCGTCGTTTCCGCGCCCGCACGCGCGACCGGCCTGTACGCCCTTGGCGTCGACGAGATCGTGACCGAGCTCAGTGCACAAGGCCCGAGCTTCGACGTGCTGATCGAGTCGGCGGGGGGAGACAGCCTCGCGGCGGCCCTGACTCGAGTGGCGCCGGGCGGTACCGTCGTCTCCCTGGGGAACTCATCGGGACAGCTGACGACCTTCGACGCGGCGGCGTTCTACGTCCGTGGCGGCGCAACGGTGTATGCGCTACATCTTCTGCTCGAGCTCGATCGCCGCGCGTCCGGGGTTCGCGACCTCGGGACGCTGCTCGATCTGATGCGCCACAATAGGTTCGATCCGCGCATCGAGCGGGTGTCTGACTGGCGCGAATGTCACTCCCTGATCGATGACCTCATGGCCAGGAAACTGCAGGGCAAGGCCGTCCTGGTGATCGACTGA
>Ga0302314_10007111_pt1 | contig 20170 bp, 20 predicted proteins | sample III_Palsa_N2_3_FD_200533 | JGI IMG/M metagenome (GOLD analysis project Ga0302314, IMG submission 200533) | Peat permafrost microbial communities from Stordalen Mire near Abisko, Sweden - III_Palsa_N2_3 | ecosystem: Environmental > Terrestrial > Soil > Palsa > Peat permafrost | place: Sweden... | reverse complement strand
CCGCCGTGCTGGGCGTGATCAAGACCATGGGCTCGATCACCGAGCCGCCGGCGGTGCTGGGCTCGATGATCGGCGGCGCCCTGGTCGGCACCTTCCTCGGCGTCTTCCTCGCCTATGGCATCGTCGGACCGATGGCCACGCGCATGATGGCGGTGATCGACGAGGACGGCGCCTTCTACCAGATCATCCAGTCGGTGCTGGTGGCGCACCTGCACGGCAACGCCGCCCAGATCTCGGTGGAGATCGGCCGCGGCAGCGTCCCGTCGGGCGCGCAGCCCAGCTTCCTAGAGCTGGAAGAAGCCCTCAGCGCGATCCCGGCGGAGGCCTGATCGAGGCGCCTCGTGGTGCGACAAGATGCGCTAGCTTGACCGCGCAAGCGTGAAATGTGATCACGCGGCCGTGAAGTCTCTCTTGCGCTAACGCACGAACCCGTCATATTGGCCCCCAGCGTCACGAAAGGCGCTGCAACCCTTCTCCAATGGGACCAGGAACAATGACCTCCGGTACGCTCCGTACTCTTCTGATCGTCGCTGCGGCCGCTGGCGCCGTTTCCGTCGCCGCCTGCAAGGGCAGCGCCAACACCGCCGACAACTCGGCCGCCGCGGCGACCGACGCCAACGCCGCCATGGCTTCGGCCAACTCGGCCTCCAACGACGCCATGGCCGCTTCGAACGCCGCCGCCAACGCTTCGGCCACCGCGCCGATGAACGCGACGAACACCCCGTAGTCGTCGCGCTAAGGTTATAGCGCTTTTCGGAAGGGCCGCCCCTCACAGGGCGGCCCTTTTCGTTGCGGGCCTTTTTGTTGTCCGGGGCCGATCCGCCGCCGGCCCGCTATAGGGATGGCGTGGACGAACCCCCGGTCATCTTCTCGCCCGTCATCTTCGACGCCGACGGCCTGCCGAGATCGCGGCTCTATGGCGACGTCTATTTCTCGCGCGACGGCGGCCTGGCCGAATCGCGGGCCGTGTTCCTGGCCGGCTGCGGCCTGCCGGAACGTTGGGCGGGGCGCCGATGTTTCACCGTCGCCGAGCTCGGCTTCGGGACCGGGCTGAACATCGCCGCCCTGCTGGGTCTCTGGCGCGCCCACCGCCCGCCCGGCGCCCACCTCTCGATCTTCTCCGTCGAGGCGCATCCGATGGATGCCGACGCCGCGCGGCGGGCGCTGGCGGCGTGGCCGGAGCTCGCGCCCGTCACCGAGATCATGCTGGCGCGCTGGCCGGGACGGCGGGCGGGCTTCCACCGTGCCGAATTTCCCGAGCTGTCGGCCACGCTCGACGTGGCGATCCTGGACGCTGGCGCCGCGCTGGAAGCCTGGAGCGGGCGTGCCGACGCCTGGTTCCTCGACGGCTTCTCGCCCGCCTTGAACCCGCAGATGTGGCGCGATGAAGTGATGGCGCTGGTCGCGGCCCGCTCGGCGCCCGGCGCGCGCATCGCCACCTACACCGTGGCCGGACAGGTGCGCCGCGCCCTCGCCGCCGGCGGCCTCGCGGTGGAGCGGCGGCCGGGTTTCGGCGCCAAGCGCGAGCGGCTGGAGGCGACCGCGCCCGGCGACGCGCCCCAGGACAACCCGCCGCCGCGGGTGGCCATCGTCGGGGCCGGGATCGCCGGCGCGGCGCTGGCGCGGGCGTTTCGGGCGCTCGGCGTGGCGGCGCGGGTGTTCGAAGCGGCGCGACCGGGCGCGGGCGCCTCGGGCAACCCCGTCGCCCTGGTGATGCCCCGCCTCGACGCGGGACTGGCCGCGCCCGCCCGGCTGCAGGCCCAGGCCTTCGCCCGCGCCGGCCGGCTCTATGCCGACACCGAGGGCGCCATCGTCGCGCGCGGCGTCCTGCAGATCGAGACCTCACCGCGCGACGCGGCCCGGTTCGCCAAGATCGCCGCCTCGGACCTGTTCGAACCGGGCGAGATCGCGGCCCTGACCGCCGAGGCCGCCGCCGCCGCCCTTGGCGAGGCCGCGGCGGCCGGCTTGGCGATGCAAGACGCGCTGGTGGTCGACCCCGCGACAATCCTTGCCGCCTGGCTGCCGCCCGTCGACACCGGCCATGTGACCGAGACGGCGCGCGCCGGCGACGGCTGGCGGCTGATGGGCGCCGACGGCGAGACCCTCGCCGAGGCCGACATCGTCTGCCTCGCCTCCGGCGCGGCGCTGACCGCGCTGTGGCCATCGGCGCCGATCACGCCGGTGCGGGGCCAGCTCAGCGAGGTGCGCGGCGTGACGGCCGGCGCCGTCGTCTGGGGCGTCTATGCCGCGCCGACACGAACCGGCCTCGTCTTCGGCGCGACCTATGATCGTGGCGACGCCGACGCCGCGCCCCACCCCGCCGACGACGCCCGCAATCTCGCGGCGCTGGCCGAGCGCCTGCCCGGCCTCGCCGCGCGCCTCGCGGGACGGACGACGCCGGGTCGCGCCTCGATCCGCGCCGCCACGCCCGACCAGACGCCGATCGCCGGCGTGCTAGCGCCCGGCCTGATAGCGCTGGGCGGCCTTGGATCGCGCGGCTTCACCCTGGCGCCGCTGCTCGCCGAGCACATCGCGGCCCTCGCGCTCGGCGCGCCGTCGCCCTTGCCGACGCCGCTGGCGCGCCTCGTGGCCCCTGAGCGTTTCGCCGAGCGCGCACGCCGGCGCGGCTTGGCCGTGGGCGGCGAGGCGGTGTAGTCTGGCGAAGACGAGGGACCTTCGAGTTGTAACGTTCAGGAGTGCGTTGATGAAGACCCTTGCGCCCGCCGCGTTCGCGCTTGCCGCCGTTCTCGCCCTGGACGCCTCGGCGCAGCCGGCGCCGGCCCCCGTCCCGGTCAAGCCGACCAAGACGCACCAGGCCTGCTTCTGGCGGCGGAACATCGACAACTTCGCCGCCGCCAATGACAGCACGCTCTATGTGCGGGCCAACATCAGCGACGTCTATGAGATGAAGCTGTTCGCGCACTGCTTCGACCTGGACTGGGTGCATCGCGTCGGCCTAGAATCGATCGGCGGCTTCGAGCCCGAAATCTGCGAAGGCCCCAATCCCGGCATCGATGTCGTGGTGCGCGATATCGGCATCGGCCGCCAGCGCTGCCCGATCACCGCCGTGCGCAAGCTGACCCCACCGGAGATCGCGGCCCTGCCGAAGCTGGCGCGGCCTTGAGACGGGAATGGTGGACGTGACAGGGATCGAACCTGTGACCCCCTCGATGTCAACGAGGTGCTCTCCCGCTGAGCTACACGTCCTGGCCAGGGGAAGCTGGGGCTAATAGCGTCCGCGGCGGGCGGCGACAAGCGCGGCGTCGGAGCCACGTGGCTCAGGTCTCGGGATCGGGCTTCGGCGCGTAGGGGCCCAGCGCCGCGATCAGCGGCCCGAGGTGGGATTCGTAGCGGCGCCAGCGGTCCAGCGAGGTGCGGAAGATCGGCTGGCGGACCTGGGCCGAGCTCGCGGTGCGGACCGCCCCGCCGGCCTCGTGGAAGGCGAGGCAGGCGTCGTTCCAGGGCAGGCCGCAAACTTCGCTGACCAGCCAGCGGATGCGAGCCTCGGGGTCGGTGACCAGCGCCTCATGATCCACCTCGATCACCCGCCCCGGCAGCACACGCGCCCAGTGCGCCATCACCTGCCGATAGACGACGTATTCGGCCCCGATGTCGGCGAGATCATAGAGCGTCTCCGCGCCGTCGGCGAAGAGCTGGCGGTAGCAGGAGAGGCAAGTGTCCATCGGATCCCGGACTGCGTGCAGGATCACGGCGCGCGGAAACATCCGGGCGACGGCGCCGACGTGCAGGTAGTTCTCCAGCGTCTTGTCGACGAAGCGGCCGGCGCTGCGCCAGCCGCGAGCGCGCATGGCCTCCAGATAGCGGCGGGCGAGGCCGCGCACGGCCGCCTGGTCCGCCTCGCCGGCCAGCGCCCCGGCTTCCAGCAGCCTAGGCAGCGCGGCCGTCTCGCCCAGCGCCGTCACCTGCGAATGACTGGAGAGGATCCGCTCCAGCAGGGTCGAGCCGCAGCGCGGCATGCCGACGATGAAGATGGGCGCGTCGGTCGACAGGCCGTCGGCGGCCGGAAGAGGCGTCGCCATTACGCGCCGCGCCGAGGCGACGTGAGCGGCGAGCAAGGCGGCGGGCCGGGTCTCGGGGCGCGCGTCGAGCGCCGCGCGCTTCAGCCGATTGCCCTCGGCGAAGGCGGCGAAGGCCTCGTCGTCGCGGCCGCGCCGCTCCAGCACCTCGCCGAGCGCGAAGAAGAGGCCGATGCGGGTGTCGACATCGACGGCCGGAAGGTCGGCGGCGCGGCGCATGTCGTCGAGGTCGGCGTCGGCGATGGCGGCCGGCCGCAGCAGCGCCAGGCGCGTGAGCGCCCACAGCCGCGTCCTGGAATCCTCGGCGAGCCGCCGATGCTCGGCCTCGGCCTCGGTCAGCCGGCCCAGCACGGCCAGAACGATGGCGAGGTTGCGTCGCGTCTCGACGGCGTCGGAGCGTAACGTCAAGGCGCGCTGGTAGGCCGTGGCGGCTTCCTCCCATCGCTCCAGCGTCTGCGCCGCGCCGCCGAGGTTGTGCTGCGCCTCGAAGAGCTCCGGCTTCAGCGCCGCCACCCGCCGCAGCCGCGGCAGCGCGAGGTCCGGCCGTCCGCGCTTCAGGTCGATCGTGGCCAGCGAGAAGGGCGCGCGGAAATCGTCCGGATCGGCGCGCTCGGCGCGGACGTAGGCCTCGGCCGCCTCCGCCAGACGCCCGGCGGCCGCCCGCGCGGCGCCGGCGTCCAGCCAACGCGCCGCGCCGGCCGCGTCCCTCGCGGGAGCCGACCGGCGCTTCCTGGGATCAGCCCGCGTCGCACGCATCGGCGGCGAGGGTAGTCCGGAACACCGCCGCCGCGCCACTCGGCGCGGCGGGCGCGACTATTGCCAGCGGTACTGCACCTGGATCCCGAAGGTCCGGGGCGCGGTCAGGAACGGCGAGGTGAGGATGTCCTCCTTCTGGCCGGGGGCGGTCACGGTGTTCAAAATCGCCCCCGCCGAGCCATCGTAGCCGGTCGAGTTGAGCAGGTTGTCGCAGAACAGGATGACGTTGTAGCGATTGTTCGCGCTCGCCCAGTTCAGCAACAGGTTCACCTGGTCATAAGGCGGTTGCAGGTTGTAGGAGCGGTTGAAGATCGCATCGTAGGTGGCGTCTTTCCAGATGACGCTGCCCGAGAGCGACAGTTTCCCCGGCTCGAAGTTCCAGGTGTAGATGGCGTTGAACGAGACCTTGTTCGGCGTGGCGCCGGGGATTTCCTCGCCCACCACGTTTTGCTCCAGCGCGATCGGGTTCGTCTCCTTGCAGCCGGACGTTTTGGCGCCCGGCTGGACGGCCAGCGGGTCCGTGACGTCTTCCACGCACCCGGACCTGACAATCTTCGCGCTCAGATAAGAGTAGCTCAGATTGAACACCAGCGGGTCGATCGGGTGATAGCTGCCCCACAATTCGGCGCCGTAATTGTGTACGAGCGGAACATTGTATAGAACTACGAAGCTCTGAGTCGGAGTCGACTCGTTGACCGGAACCTGTTCACCATAGTAGTTATAGTAGAACGCGTCAGCGTTCACGGTCAGCTTGCTGCCAAGGGTTTTCTTCGCGCCGACCTCGAAGGCGTCTACATACTCCGGGTTCACCTCGGGGCTGGCTATTATTGTGTAGGTCGACCAACCGCCCGACTTATAGCCGCGGCTGTACTTGGCGTAGGCCAGGAACGACCGATCCGGCGTCCAGTCGATGTCGACTTCGCCGGTCGGCGCGCCCCAGCTTGCGTTGAGGGTGCGCTGCGCAAACCCGGTGTTCTTGTTGATACTCAGCGCTCCGGTGCCCGGATAGGGTCCGGTTATCCCCGCGACGGCGAGGCTGGTGATATCAAGCGCCGGCGTCGCCGCGCCGAACGACGGGGCCGTGAAGATATTGTCGAAGCTGACGACCCTCCACTCCTGCCAGCCGCTCTTGGTGTCCTCGGTATAGCGGAAGGCGCCGCTGATCTTCCACTGATCGTTGAACTTGTAGCTGCCCTGCGCGAAGCCGGCATAGGAATTGTAGTTGATCTCGGTGTTCTCAGTCGAGCCGGCGAAGGACGGGTTCGCCGGCGCGGCGCAAAGGAAGGCGCCGCCCGGACAGCTTTGCCCCAACGCGCTCGAATACATCGGCGCGCCCATCTGAGACTGATCAGGCGTGGTGAACTGGTTGACCGGCTGGTTCCAGTGCTCGTGATAGAAATAGAGACCGCCGACCCATTGGAACGGCGAGTTCGTCGTTGAGCTGAAATCCACTTCGTGGCTGGTCGACTGATCGTATTCGTCGAAGATCAGATAGTTGGGAGTCGGATTGATGGTCAGCGGCTCGGTGCATTCCGCCGGTGTGGCGACTACCGCCTGACAAGTTGCGGCGGCGGTGCTCAGAGCCGCGGGGCCTTCTTCCTGGTACTGAGTGACGCCCGCGTCCATGCTGCCGACGTACTGGTTCGGAATGCGCAGGATGTAGTGGAACTGCTGATAGGCCGCGAGGTAGGTGACGTCGAATCCGTCTGCGTGCCAGGTGGCGTTCAGCGTGCCCTGGATGTTGCGCTGCTGATCGTTGATCCCGTTGAACTCTTCGAGGAAGTTGCGCGAATTCACGTTGGCCGGGTTGTTGCCCGGATAGTTGTTGGCGGTATAGGGCAGGGTTTTGACCGAGCCGGGCACGATGGCCGGGCCACCCGCGCATCCGGCTCCGTTCGCCGATCCGATCACCCCCGGAAGACCGCAGAGCCCATAGAAGTCGCTCGGTGTCAGACCGTCCTGCGCGGTGAACGGGGTATCCGGAAAGTTGCCCAAGTCGGCCGTGCCGTGGGTGTTGGCGGCAAAGTCGCCGGTCGAGACGAGGCCCCAGATATCGAACTTGTCCCAGTGGCCCTCGAGCTGGCCTTCGATGTAGTGGGTCTGGCCGCCGCCGCCGAGAACCAGGTTGCCGCCCTGCGGCGGTCCGTCGAGGTTGTTGAAATAGCCGCCGGTCATCTGGGTGTAGTTGCCGCCGAGGCGGAACTTCAGGTGATCGTTGATCGGCCCGGAGATCACCGCTTCTCCCATGTACTCGTTGTAGTTCGACACGCCGGCGCGCACCTCCTCGTACATGGTGTCGGTCGGCCGCTGCGAGGTGAACTGGATCACGCCACCGTCGGCGTTGCTGCCGTGCAACGTGTTCTGCGGGCCGTTGTCGACCTCGGTGTTGCCGACGAACAGGGTGTCGCGCTGCAGCTCGATGGCCGCGTTGGCGCCGTAGTAGACCCCGTTGTAGTAAACGGCGACGCCCGAGGTGTTGTTGAGGTTGTCGCTGTTGCGGCCGATGCCGCGGATGTAAATCCGGTCGTCGATGTCGGTCCAGCTCAGGCCCGGCGAGAAGTCCGACAGGTCCTGCACCTTCTGGATGCCGAGCAGTTCCTTCTGCTCGGCGCTGAACGCGGTGACGGCGACAGGCACTGACTCGATGCTCTGCTCACGTTTCTCGGCGACGACCACCAGTTCGCCGACAGACGGCGCGGTGGCGGTGTCCGACGCGTCGGCGGCCAGCACCTGCGAGCCATACAGGCTCGCTGCGACGGCCAAAGCGGAGCCGCCGCACAGCAATGCGGATCTGAACATGGGCCTTGCCCTCCCAATGGGTTTCCTCAGGCTCGGCTCTGTTTTTGATCGGCCAAGTCCTGCCCATAGGTTAGGCGCCGCCCGCGAAGCTTGGCAAGCGTCGTCTTGCAGGCCGGTAATATTCGCAATGATATCTTGAGGTTCGGGCGCTGGCGCCACACTTCCGTCACCGGCGGCCCGCGCCGGGGCCCCCTGGGCGGCAGCGTCAGGCCACGGCCATCATCCGTTCCACCTCTGCGACGATCTCGCGCAGGTGGATGGGCTTGGAGAGCACTTTGGCGCCCGGGGGCGCGCGATCGCCGGCGGTCAGCGCCACCGCCGCGAAACCGGTGATGAACATGATCCGCAGGCCCGGATGGCGCGCCGCGGCCAGCCGCGCGACCTCGATGCCGTCCATGCCCGGCATGACGATATCGGTGAGCAGCAGGTCCCAGGATTCGCCCAGAACGGCGACGGCTTCCTCGCCGTCGGCGCAGGCGGTGACCTCATAGCCGGCGCGCTCGAGGGCGCGGGCGAGAAAGCCACGCAGGGAGTCATCGTCTTCGGCGAGCAGAATTCGCGGCATTGGTGATAAGCGGTCCCGGCGCTGACGTACGCACCGCAACGTAAGGCGTTAGCCGTAAATTGGCGATGAACCGTTTGACCGGGCGCGCGGTGACCGCGAATACTGCCCGCATGGACGACGCCACGCCGCCTCCAGCCGCCCTGGCCCGCGCCGAATTGGACGACGAGGCGGCGCCCTTTCGCTTGGTCAGGCCAGCGGCGGCGCGCGGCACGCCGGTGATCTGCGCCTCCCCTCACTCCGGACGGATCTACCCCGCGGCGATGATGGCGGCCTCACTGCTGGATCGGCGGGCGATCCGCCGCTCCGAGGATGCGCATGTCGACGAGCTGATCGCCGCCGCGCCGGGCTTCGGCCACACCCTCATCGCCGCCCAGTTCGCCCGCGCCTATCTGGACGTCAACCGCGAGCCGTGGGAGCTCGACCCGGCGATGTTCGAGGACGAGCTGCCGGCCTTCGCCAAGGCACGCACCGCCCGCGTCGCCGCCGGCCTCGGCTCGATCGCGCGCATCGTCTGCGAGGGCCAGGAGATCTATGCCCGCAAGCTCACCTTCGCGGACGCCGAAGCGCGGGTGCGCCGCGTGCACCAGCCCTACCACGGCGCCCTGGCCGCCCTGATCGCCGAGACCAAGGCGGCGCATGGCGTGGCGATCCTGATCGACTGGCATTCAATGCCGGCCGCCGCCTGCGCCCGCAATGGCGAGGGCTGCGACGTGGTGCTGGGCGACCGCTTCGGCGCGGCCTGCTCGAACACGGTGACGGGACTTGTCGAGCGCGAGCTGGTCGCGATGGGCTATCGCGTCGCCCGCAACACCCCCTACGCGGGCGGCTTCACCACCGAGCACTACGGCCGGCCGGGCCGCAAGATCCACGCCCTGCAGATCGAACTCAGTCGCGCGCTCTATTTCGACGAGGCGGAGTTGGCGCTGACCCCGGGATTCGCACGGCTGCAGCAGGATCTCGGTCGCCTGTTTGCGACCCTGGCCAACGCGGACTGGTCGGGCCTTTAGGCCTCGACGCGCGCCGCCAAACCGGGCAAAAGCCCCAGGCCAAAAAAAAGCCGCGCCCGAAGGCGCGGCAGTTCATTAGGGAGGAAACGCCCAGGAAGGGCAGAGGCGTCAGAGACGCCTCACACCTTCAATCTAGGGTGCGGCGCACAATCGATCAAGCGAAAAATCGACCGCAACCCCGAAAAAGATGGGCGCCAACCAATTTGTCAAAAAATTTCAATAAGCTGGCTTGCGCGCTCGGTCGCATAGATGAATGTTGCATTGCAACACCTGCCGGTTTACTCACTCGGGTGGCCGAACAGACTCCGAGCTTTGCCTCAGAACCGTTTGCCGGCCTAGACGTGTGGCCGCGCCGCATGGCTCGCAATTCATTTCTGCCTTAAAAAGCGGCGCTCATGTCCCTACGCAACATCGCGATCATCGCTCACGTCGACCACGGCAAGACCACCCTGGTCGACCAGCTGCTGGCCCAGTCCGGCGCCTTCCGCGCCAACGAGGCGCACGCGGAGCGCGCCATGGACTCCAATGACCAGGAGCGCGAGCGCGGCATCACCATCCTGGCCAAGTGCACCTCCGTGCTCTGGCACGGCGCGGCCGGCGAGACGCGGATCAACATCATCGACACCCCCGGCCACGCCGACTTCGGCGGCGAGGTGGAGCGCATCCTCGGCATGGTGGATGGCTGTCTGCTGCTGGTCGACGCCGAGGAAGGCGTGATGCCGCAGACCAAGTTCGTGCTGGGCAAGGCGCTGAAGCTGGGCCTGCGGCCGATCCTGGTGCTGAACAAGGTCGACCGGCCGAACGCCGAGCCCGACCGGGTGCTGAACGACGCCTTCGACCTGTTCGCGGCTCTGGGCGCCAGCGACGAGCAGCTCGACTTCCCGCACATCTACGCCAGCGGCAAGCACGGCTGGGCGACATTGGATCTCGCCAGGCCGAACGACACCCTGGCCCCGCTGTTCGACCAGATCGTCGCCCACGTGCCGCCGCCGCAGGCCGAGACGCGCGACGGCGAGCCGGCGCGGCTACTCTCGGTGCTGATCGAGGCCGATCCCTTCCTGGGAAGGCTGCTCACCGGCCGCATCGAGAGCGGACGGCTCGCGCCCGGCATGGCGATCAAGGCGCTGTCGCGAGACGGTAAGGAGATCGAGCGCGGACGGATCAGCAAGCTGCTGGCGTTCCGCGGCCTGAAGCGCACCGGCGTCGACGAGGCCCTGGCCGGCGACATCGTCGCGGTGGCGGGCCTCTCTAAGGCGACCGTGGCCGACACCCTGTGCGCGATGGAAGTCACCGAGGCGCTGCCCGCCCAGCCGATCGATCCGCCGACCATCGCCATCACCGTCTCGATCAACGACAGTCCGCTGGCCGGCCGCGACGGCGACAAGGTGCAGAGCCGGGTGATCCGCGCGCGCCTGTTGTCCGAGGCCCAGGCGAACGTGGCGATCAAGGTCGCCGAGACCGCCGACAAGGACGCCATGGAAGTGGCCGGCCGCGGCGAACTGCAGCTCGGGGTGCTGATCGAGACCCTGCGCCGCGAAGGCTTCGAGCTTTCGATCAGCCGCCCCCGCGTCGTCTTCCAGACCGATCCCGAGACCGGCGAGCGGCTGGAACCGATCGAGCAGGTGGTGGTCGACGTCGACGACGACTACGCCGGCGTGGTGATCGAGAAGCTTTCCGGCCGCAAGGCCGAACTCACCGACATGGGACCGTCGGGCTCCGGCAAGACCCGTTTGAGCTTCCTCGCCCCGTCGCGGGCGCTGATCGGCTATCAGGGCGAGTTCCTCACCGACACCCGCGGTTCCGGCGTGCTGAACCGGCTGTTCGACCACTACGCACCTTACAAGGGCGCGATCGAGGGACGGCGCAACGGTGTCCTCGTCTCCAACTCCGACGGCGACATGAGCGCCTTCGCGCTGTGGAACCTCGAGGATCGCGGGGTGATGTTCGTCGGCGCCACCGAGAAGACCTACCAGGGCATGATCATCGGCGAGAATTCGCGGCCCGACGACCTCGACGTCAATCCGATGAAGGCCAAGCAGCTCACCAACATCCGCTCCGCCGGCAAGGACGAGGCGATCCGCCTGACCCCGCCGCGCCGTCCCACCCTCGAACAGGCCATCGCCTATATCGGGGAGGACGAACTGGTGGAGGTGACGCCGCGGGCGATCCGGCTGCGCAAGAAGGTGCTCAATCCCACCTTCCGCAAGAAGCGGATGCGCGAAGAGGCCTGACGCCGCCAGGCCTGAACGCGGGGTGGCCACGGGCCGAACGGCGGGGCGCGATGACGTCGCGCCGGACCGCCCGGCCCGTGACCTTTGCAGCGGAACTGGGTGGGAGAGGAGTGTCCCGCCGCAAATCTCAGACGGGGCCGGCTACCAGCCGACGCCGCCGTCGTGGCCGCCGATCAGGGCGCTCACATTGAGCAGGCCGCCGCCTTGCCGGGAGGTTCCGCCGACGGTGGCGTTGACGCTCGCCAGATGGCCGACATTGACATTCAGATTGGCGAGACTCGAACCGTGACGGCCGGTCGAGCCCACCTGAGCGTGGGCCGAGGCGACGCCGGGCGCCCGGGCGTTCACCGTGGCGAGGCTGGACTGACCGCGCCCATGGGCCTGGGCGGCGCAGACATCCAGGGTCGTCAGCGCGGCCAGCGCCGCGAGAGCGATGAATACTTTCGACATATTTCACTCCATTGCGTTACGCCGGGATTTTCCGGCTATTCTCGGAATTATTGCCGCGAATGCTCGCGCCTTCCGATTATATTGGTGAACGCAACAGTCGTGCCGCCGGTTTATGGGGTATCTTAGGCAAAAAGTAACCAAATTCGGACGAAGGGCGTCCTAAAAGTTGTCTCGAAAGCTTTTGTTGCGCCAAAATGGCACGGCGTTCGCCGCCAGGCCGCCGGAAAAATTGAGCTTGTTGCGCCAGCCTACGTTGGGACAAGCTAGAGGCGCAGTTCCATCGTCACGTCGGCGCGGGCGTAGGGCGACGGCTCAGCCGGCTCGACGAGCCGGAATCCGAAGCTGCGGTAAAGGCCGAGCGCCGGCGCGAGGGCGCTGTTGGTCTCCAGATAGAGGCGCGGCGCACCCGCCGCCTTGGCCCGCTCGACGCAGGCGGCCATCAGCAGACGGCCGAGGCCCCGGCCCTTGTGCGCCTCCGCCACCGCCATCTTGGCGACCTCGAAGCCGCCGTCCGGCATCGCCATCAAGGCGCAGCAGCCCACGGCCTCGCCGGCCTCCAGCACGAAGACGATCCGGCCGCCCGGCGCGATGATCTTGCCCGCCGGGTCGCCCAGCACCTCCACGTCCTTCGGCTCCAGCTGGAAGAGCCGGGTGATCCAGGCCTCGTTCAACGCCTTGAAAGCGCCGGCCAGGTCGGGCCTGTAGTCGACGATCTCCATGGACTTCATGCTAAGCATTCCACCGCCATGGCCAACCCCATCTATGAAGCCCTGCCGACCACCATCTTCGCGGTGATGTCGGGCCTCGCCCAGGAGCTGGGCGCGATCAATCTCGGGCAGGGATTTCCCGACGAGCCCGGACCGGAGGCGATCCGCCGCCGCGCGGCCGAGGAGACGATCAGCGGCGACAACCAGTATCCGCCCATGCCGGGCGTGCCGGCGCTGCGCCAGGCGGTAGCGGGGCACTATGCGCGCCGCCAGGGGCTCGATCTCGACTGGAAGGGCGAGGTGACGATCACCTCCGGCGCCACCGAGGCGTTGGCGGCCTGCTTCCTGTCGCTGATCGCGCCGGGCGACGAGGTGGTGATGTTCCAGCCGCTGTACGACAGCTACCTGCCGATGGTGCGGCGGGCCGGCGGGATTCCGAAGCTGGTCCGCCTCGCGCCGCCGGACTTCCGGCTGGTGCGATCGGCGCTGGAAGCGGTGTTCAGCGATCGCACCCGGCTGGTGGTGCTGAACAATCCGCTCAATCCCGCGGCGACGATGGCCACGGAGGCCGACCTGGCGCTGCTGGCCGAGTTCTGCGTGCGTTACGATGCGGTGGCCGTCTGCGACGAGGTTTGGGAGCACGTCGTGTTCGACGGCCGCGCGCACCGGCCGCTGATGGGCTTCCCCGGCATGCGCGAGCGGTGCGTGAAGATCGGCTCGGCCGGCAAGATGTTCGCCCTCACCGGCTGGAAGGTGGGTTTCATCTGCGCCGCGCCGGCGCTGACCGGGGTGATCTCCAAGGCGCACCAGTTCCTCACCTTCACCACGCCGCCGAATCTGCAGGCCGCCGTCGCCTGGGGACTGGAGAACAGCGACACCTGGTTCGCGGCCATGCCGGGCGCGCTGGCCGCGTCGCGCGACCGCTTCACCGAGGCGCTCCGTAGCGAGGGCTTCGCCGTGCTGCCGAGCCAGGGCACCTACTTCCTCAATGTCGACCTCGCGGCCTCGGGCGTCGCCGAGGACGACATGAGCTTCTGCCTGCGCGCGGTGAAGGAGGCGGGCGTCGCGGCGATCCCGATCTCCGCCTTCTACGAGGAGACGCCGGTGACTCATTTGATCCGGCTCTGCTTTTCCAAGCGCGACGCGACCCTGGACGAAGGCGCGCGGCGGCTGGCCAAGGCGCGCGAGCTGTCGCTGGGGGCTCAGGCCGCCGCGCGATAGCGGCCCGGCGTGATCCCGAACTGGCGCTTGAAGGCGGTGATAAAGGCGCTGGGGCTCTCATAGCCGCAGTCGAGCGCGGCGGCGGAAACGCTGGCGCCGCCGCTGAGCGCCGCGACCGCCCAGATCAGCCGCGCCTTCAGCCGCCAGGCATCGAGCGTCAGCCCGGTCTCGTCGGGAAACAGACGCTGCAGCGTGCGCAGACTGGCGCCCGCCCGCCGCGCCAGCACCGCGAGGCCCGCGGCGTCGGCCAGGTCGGCCTGCACCAGTTCGGCGAAGGCCAGGGCGCGCGGATCGCGCGGCAGCGGCAGCGCCAGGTCCTGCGGCCGCGCCTGAACCAGCAGGTCGATCAGCAGCCCGGCCAGCCGCGCATGCGCCGCCTCGGCAGGCCCCAGCATGCCGACGCCGAGGATGTGCAGGATCAGCTCGCGCAGCAGCGGCGTCACCTCCAGCACGGTCTCGCACTCGGGCAGCGGCCGCGCCAGTTCGGGATCGATGTAGAGGGTGCGCATCGCCGTCTCCCCCTGCATCCGGATCTCGTGCGGACGGCCGGGCGGCAGCCAGACCGCGCGGGTCGGCGGCGCGAGCCGCACCGCCTCTGGGGTCAGGATGCGCAGCGCGCCGCGGATCGCATAGGCGAGCTGGCCCCAGGGATGTTCGTGGCGCGGGATGTGGCCGCCGGCCGGATAGGTCTGGGCCAGCGAGCGCACCCAGAAGCCGTCGCCGAACGCGCTCAATCCCAGTAGCCCGGTTCGTACTGCATGGCGCCCAGCAGGTTTCCCTCGGTGTCCTCGAAGAAGACCAGTTCGCCGACGCCCTCGAGGCGCCAAGGTCCCCTCAGCACCTTGCCGCCGCCCGCCTCGACGGCGGCCATCGTCGCCTTGATGTCGTCGACGCCCATGGTGATTTCCGCTCCCAGCATCTTCGCATCCGGCTTGATCTCGCGGCGGCCCTGCAGCGCGCCGAGGCAACCCTGGCCGGCGTTCTTGACCTGGTAGAAATCCGGCGGACCCCAGGGCGTGAAGTCCCAGCCGAACACGCCCTCGTAGAAGCGCTTGGCGCGCTGGACGTCGTCGGCGTTGATGGCGAAGTGGCGCAAGGTCGCGGGCATGGCGGCTCTCCGAGGTTGACGGCGCAGCTTGCCTCAAGCCCGCGCACGGCGTCTTCACGAGATCGCGACAACTTATATCGTCATCGCGCCGACCAGGACCGCCACCATTGTCGGGATCCGCGCCCTGCCCTAACCGGGCCGCCCGCCGCAAAGGAGGCTCCGATGACGTCATGGCTCGCCGACCCGAAGCTGGAGGCCCTGCTGGACGAGTTGCACGGCCGCAGCGTCGCCCAGGAGGCCGGGACCGGCGCCTATTTCCAGGGCCGCGCCAAGGCTGGGCGCACCGATTTCTCGGTGATGGACGCGGGCGACCACGCCTATTACGCCGACAAGCTGGTGGCGCTCGACCGCGACAAGGCCGAGTTCTGCTACGGCCTCTGCCGCGCGATCGGGGCGCGGCGGATCGTTGAACTGGGGACCTCGTTCGGCGTCTCGACGCTCTACCTGGCCGCCGCGTTGCGCGACAACGGCGGCGGAACGGTGATCGGCGTCGAATACGAGCCGGACAAGGCGAAGGCGGCGCGCGACAACTTCGCCGCGGCCGGCCTCGAGGGCTTGATCGATCTCCGAGAAGGCGATCTGCGCGAGACCCTGAAGACGATCGAAGGTCCGATCGACTTCGCCCTCTTCGACATCTGGACCGAGATGACGCTGCCGGCGCTGGAGCTGATCGCGCCGCACCTGCGGCCGGGCGCGGTGATCTGCGCCGACAACACCGCCGCGCCGCGGGCCCGGGCCGGCTACGCGGCCTTCTTCGCCTATATCCAGGACCCGGCGAACGGGCTGCGCACCATGACGCTGCCGTTCGAGGGCGGCTTCGAGATGACGGTGAAGCTCGGCTAGCTCGTCGAGCCGCCGTCGACGACGATGGTCTGGCCGGTCAGCCAGGCGCCGGATTTGCCGGCCAGGAACACGGCCGCGCCAGCGATATCGTCCGGCTCGCCGAGGCGGCGCAGCGGCGTGCCGATGCTGGAGCGGCGCTCGGCCTCCGGCGTGTCCCAGAGCGCGCGGGCGAAGTCGGTCTTCACCAGGCCGGGCGCGATGCAGTTGACCCGGATGTTGGAGGGCGACAGCTCCTGGGCGAGGTTTCGCGCCAGCTGCATGTCGGCGGCCTTGGAGATGGCGTAGGCGCCGATGACGCCGGTGCCGCGCAGGCCGCCGATCGACGAGACGATGATGATCGCGCCGTCCTTACGTTCCTGCATCTCGGGGGCGACCATGTGGATCAGCCAGTGGTTGGAGACGATGTTGTTGTCGAGGATCTTGCGGAACGCCTCGTCCGAAAGGCCGGACATCGGGCCGTAGTAGGGATTGGACGCGGCGTTGCAGACCAGGATGTCGACCTGGCCGAACGCCTTGCGGGTCTCGTCCACCAGGCGCTGCAGATCGTCCTTGGACGAGATGTTGGCGGGAACCGCGATCGCGGCGCCGGGATGGGCGGCGTTGATGCCCGCGGCGACCTCTTCACAGGCGTTGGCCTTGCGCGAGGATATGGCGACCTTGGCCCCGTGTTCGGCCAGCCGCTCGGCGATAGCCTTGCCGATGCCCTTGGTCGAGCCGGTGACGATGGCGACCTTGCCGGTCAGGTCGAACAGTTCAGGAATGGCGGCGCGGGCCTCGGTTTCGACAGCGGCGGACATGGACGCAGGGCTCCCTCAAACGCTCGTTTGATCTTGCCCGTGCTTGTAGACGCCGACGCCGTTAGGTCAAGCCGAGCGCGATGCGCGCCCGGCTTGAGCCATGGCCGGAAGCTTACCGGCAGTGGTGATGGTGCCAGTGGCAGTGATGATGGTGGCCGACGCCGATGCCGACGCCGACCGGACCCACGTGGGCGCCGATGACATCCGCGTTCGAAGCGCCGGCGCCCAGCAGTGCGAGCGCGAAGATCGAAGCGAAAAGCGTTTTCATGAACCAAAGTCCTTTGTTTTGATAACGGCCTCACGGCGGGTGTACGCCCCAAGCGGCCGCGTGCCCCAAATGGCCAAGCGTCTCCGCAACGCCCCTGGGGCCTATATGTTCCGGAGCCGACGCATTGGAAGGGGCCGGGCCGCGCGCTATAAGCCTTGCTGCAAATCTGGAGACCCGCGTGAAGAGATTGCTGTTGGCCGCCGTCTTAGCGTGCGCGCCGCTCACCGCCCTCGCCGCGCCGAACCTGGGCGGCGTCTGGAAGATCAAGGGCGCGTTCCCGTCGATGGGCGTGAACTACGCCGCGACCTGCACTCTGAAGCAGGACGCGGCCGGCCATCTCGCCGGCGTCTGCGTCGGCGACAACGGCGAGAGCGACCCGGCGAGCGGCAGCGCAAGCGTCGGCGCCGGCGGCAAGCCTGGGTTCGAAGTCGGCTACGACACGCACTATTCGGGCGTCGCCATCCACCTCGCCTACACCGGCGTGCAGCAGCCCAACGGATCGATCGCCGGCGCCGTCAACTCGACGCCAGGGCCGCAAGGCACGTTTACCGCGAGCCACTAGCGTCAGCGGCGCGAGCGCATTGGTGACGTCCCCCTGACGCGCTATAAGCTCCAGCAAATCCATGGGGAGGCTCGCGTGAAGAAACTGATTTTGGCTGCGGTGATCGCCTGCGCGCCGGCGATGGCGTCCGCGGCCGACCTGTCCGGCGCCTGGACGATCAACGGCACGTTCGCCTCGATGGGCGTCAGCTACACGGTGACCTGCAAGCTGGCGCAGGATGCCAGCGGCAAGCTCACCGGGCCTTGCGACGGCGCCAACAACGAACACGACACGGCGACCGGCGCGGTCACCACCGGCGCCGACGGCAAGCCCATGCTGGAGCTCGCCTACGACACCAACTACCAGGGCACGCCGGTCCACCTCGACTACAAGGGCGCGGCGCAGGCGGACGGCTCGTTCGCGGGCACGATCGACACCGGCGGGCCGCAAGGCGCCTTCACCGCCGTGCGGAAATAGCCTGGCGCGGCGACCCTTTCCGAGCGGCGACAAGCCGGACCGAATTTCGCCGCGCCGCGCGGGGACGCTCACAGGCTTGGCCTTGCGGGGAACCCGACCCAGGATGAGATGGCTGACGGTCTGCGCGCTGGTCGCCGCGGCGCTGGCTGGGACGGCGCTCGCCGCCCCGCCAAAGCCGCCCCCACCGCCGCCGAAACTGTTCCTCAGCCCCTCCGGCGAGCCGTTCCGGCTGGGCCTCGGCGACCCCGACCCGCTGAAGGCCTGGTTCGACCAGGTCGACACCAAGCGCCAGGGGTACATCGACCGCGACGAATTCCGCGCCGATGCGACCCGCTTCTTCAAGACACTGGACGAGAACGGCGACGGCGTGATCGACGGCTTCGAAGTCTCCGACTACGAGACCAAGATGGTGCCCGAGATGACCGCATGGGCCGAGGGTAACTATCCGGAGGAATACGGCCCGGCCCAGGAACAGAGCCAGCCGCCGCCGTCCGGACAGGGCCAGCATCGGCGCGGCCAGACTCCGCAGCACGACGATACGGCCGCCGCCGCGCCGGCCTCGGGCGGGCATGGACGCCGACCGCCTAGCCGGGCCATCGTACAGCTGATCGACGAGCCGGAGCCGGTCTCGGGCGCCGACTTCGACCTCGACAGCCACATCACCTTGGCCGAATGGATGCGCGCCACCGACGACCGCTTCGAGCTGCTGGACGTGGACCACTCCGGCCGCCTGACGCTCGACGCGCTCAGGGCGCGGATGAACGGACCCCTGCCCGCGCCGCGGAAATGAGGGCCGGATGACATCGCCGCCGCCACGGAAGACCACCTTGCGCCGGATGGCGCCCCTCCTCGCCGCGGCCGTGGCCCTCTCCGCCTGCGGCCCCAAGTCGGGCCAGGGCCTGCACACCAACAGGCTCGACAACCTGATCGCCAATGCGATCGGCGATCCCTCCACCTGTGTGCTGCTGGCCGACGCCAAGACCGGCCAGGTGGTCTATCGCTATGGCGACGATTTCAACTGCGTCCGCTCCCTGCCCGCCTGCGATTCACCTGGCCCCATCAACGCCCACACAGCGCTGCAATTCGCGGCGCAGCCGGGCGGGCGGATGGCGAGTTGCTCCAGCCTACCGGATGGCTCGCGCACGGTCGGCTGGGCCGAGGGCCGCGTGGCGAGCAGCAAGCGCGACCTGATCTTCTCCGCCGTCATGGAGGGCCAGCGCGCCCTCCCCGGCCACGAGATGAACGCGCGCCTGTTCGACGCCTTCCAGAAGGCCGGACTTTAGCCGCCGCGCGGCTTTGAGCCCGGCCGCCCGCCGTGCTAACCCCGGCAGGCTCCTGGGGCCCGTAGCTCAATGGTTAGAGCCGGCCGCTCATAACGGTCTGGTTGCAGGTTCGAGTCCTGCCGGGCCTACCAAAATTCCCGTAAGTATTGTTTACAAAGAGTTTTCTGTCCTGCCGAAGATCCAGAAGCCTGCGACCACCGGCCCTCGACGGCAATTGGTGACTCATCCTTGCCGTTGGGAACGGCCGCTATCGGACGCGGGGCCAAAGGCAGGGTTCGGCCCAAAGCCGCCATGACGGCCCAGCAAAAAGTGCGGCTGATCAGCTCGGCACGGATGCGATACGCTGGAAAATAGGGCTTGAGCCGGAACCTGGGTCCGGCCTCATAGGTGGCGCGTCCAATGGAGACGCCAAATAGGATGAGCGAACGCTTCCTCAGTCCCAGCGAGACCGCGCGCCGCCTCGGCGTCGGTGTGCGGGCCTTGCGCCTGTACGAGCGGAGAGGTCTGGTAGGCCCTGGGCGGACGCAGGCGGGTTGGCGCGTCTACGGCCCAAACGAGATAGAGCGCTTGCACCAGGTGCTGACGCTGAAGTCACTCGGACTGTCGTTGGCTCGCATCACCCAACTTCTTGGCGGACGAGTGGCGGACCTGCCAGCCCTCCTCGCCCTGCAGGAGGATGTGCTCACCGCTCGCATCAACGACCTGCAGCGCGCTCGCAGGTCGGTTCAAGCCGCCCGCACGAAGGTCTCGCGTGACAGGCGGCTCTCCCTGGAAGACCTCATTGACCTCGTTCGGGAGACCACCATGTCCGCGATGAATCAAACCAGGCTGGCGGCCAGCGCCCACCAGGTGCTGCGGGAGGCGATCGACCCGCGCCTGCCGGGCCTCTACCGCGGCAAGGTGCGCGACAACTACGACCTGCCGGACGGGCGGCGCATCCTGGTCACCTCCGACCGCTTGTCGGCCTTCGACCGGGTGCTGTGCTGCATCCCGTTCAAGGGCCAGGTGCTGAATGGCGTCGCCCGCTGGGCCTTCGAGCAGACCGCCGACCTCTGCCCCAACCACGTGCTGGACTACCCC
>Ga0302314_10007109_pt1 | contig 20171 bp, 12 predicted proteins | sample III_Palsa_N2_3_FD_200533 | JGI IMG/M metagenome (GOLD analysis project Ga0302314, IMG submission 200533) | Peat permafrost microbial communities from Stordalen Mire near Abisko, Sweden - III_Palsa_N2_3 | ecosystem: Environmental > Terrestrial > Soil > Palsa > Peat permafrost | place: Sweden... | reverse complement strand
CAGGACCTATGGTCGGCATCGGCGCGGCAGCTGCGCCGCTTGCGCACGCACAGCGTCGCCATGGTGTATCAAGATCCGGGGCGCGCGCTCAATCCCTCCATGCGCATCGGCACGCAGATGGCGGAGGTGTTCGAGGTCGCCGAGGGTCTGAAGGGGCGCGCCGCGATCAAGAGGGCTGCACAAATGCTCGAGCGCGTGCAGATCGCGAGTCCCGAGCGGGTGCTGCGGAACTACCCTCACGAGCTTTCGGGCGGCATGCAGCAGCGAGTAGTCATCGCCATGGCGCTGTCGATGAATCCCGGACTCTTGATCCTCGACGAGCCGACGACGGGACTGGACGCCACGGTCGAGGCTGAAGTTCTGGATCTCATCCTGCATCTGCGCGCCGAGCTGGGCAACGCCATCCTGTTCATCAGCCACAATCTGCCGGTGGTCGCGCGCCTGTGCGACCGCGTCGGCGTCTTGTACGCGGGCGAGCTCGTCGAGGAGGGTCCCGCCGCCAGCGTGTTCGGCGACCCGCGTCATCCCTATACCGTGGGACTGTTGCGCTGCATGCCCGCCTATGGAGCGCGCAAGAATCAATGCCGGCTTGAGACCATCCCCGGCTTTTTGCCGCCGCCCGGCACGATCACCGGCCGTTGCGTCTATGCCGATCGCTGCGCGAACGCGACCGAGCGCTGTCGCGTCGAGGTCCCACCCGCCGTCGATCTCGGCGGCCGTACCTCGCGTTGCTTTTATCCCGAGCGCGCGCCCGACTTGCCGCGTCAGGTCGCCGCATCGGCTCGGGGCGCGGGACATGGGTCCGTGTCGGCGGCGCGGACGGAGCTGCAGGGGGTGCCGCTACTGCGCACGCACAACCTGTCGAAGACCTATCGGATCGCGGGCCGGCCGCTGCAGGCGGTGTGCGAGGTGACGCTCGATCTGTGGCCCGGTGAGACCCTGGGGCTCGTCGGGGAATCGGGCAGCGGCAAGAGCTCGCTCGCCAAACTGTTGCTCGGTCTATCCTCGCCCGATGCGGGGAGCGAGGTGCAGCTGCGCGGCGAGGCGCTGCCGGCGAGCGCCGACGATCGCACGCGCGAGCAGCTCAAAGCGCTGCAGATGGTCTTTCAGAACCCGGGCTCGGCGCTCAACCGGTCGCAGACCGTGCGCCGGCTCCTCGGGCGCTCGCTGCGCCTCGCCCGGCTCTCGGGCCGGGCGCGCGAGGCGCGGCTCGAGGAACTCGCGGAATCGGTGCGGCTCACGCCCACGCATCTCGATGAAAAGCCCCGGCGGCTCTCGGGCGGCCTCAAACAACGCGTCGGCATCGCGCGCGCCTTTGCCGGCGGCCCGCGGGTGGTGGTGTGCGACGAGCCGACCTCGGCGCTCGATGTTTCGGTGCAAGCGGCGATCCTCAACTTGTTGGTCGACCTGCAAACGCTGGAACAGGTGGGCTACATCTTCATCTCGCATGATCTCAACGTCGTGCACTATTTATCGGATCGCATCGCGGTTCTATATCTGGGACGGCTGATGGAGATCGGACCGGCGGAACAGGTATTTTCGGGTCCGCATCATCCCTACACGGAGGCGCTCCTTTCAGCGAATCCTGTTCTCGAGCACGAGAGTACGCGGCGCATCCGTCTGCATGGAGAGTTGCCGAATGTCTTGAATCTGCCGTCGGGCTGCGTGTTCCACACCCGCTGTCCGCGAAAGCTCGGCAGTATCTGCGAGCGCGAGGTGCCGGCGCTCATCGACGCGGGTGAAGGACACGGGATTCGCTGCCACATACCGGCCGCAGGGCTCGGCCGCGCGCCATCGGGGTGAGAACTTCCGCGGCCTGCGGCGCGTCAATCGGTGCGCGCGACGAGTACACCACCGGCGAGGTAGCGACTCCGCGCGTCGACAGCGAAGCTCCGCGAGGCGAATGATCGTTCGGCGAAGTACCCAGGCCAGCGGATTCCCATGATGTCAGCCAGGGTGTAGAAAAAGTCGTGGCTGCGCACCAGTTTGTGCTCGTTCGCAATCAACCCTTCCACTTTATCCGGATGGGCGTTCCGGTAGGCAGCGTTCATCCAAATGAATGCCGGGATATCGAAGGACTTGGCCGTGTAGGTGGTAAATCCGTGGCCGCTCCGTCCGTCGAGAGAGGGCAACTCCTCCCCATGATCGGCAACATAGGTGACTGTGGCTGGAACCTCGAGTCTTCTTGCGGCTTCAATCACCTGTTGCAGGAACCAATCGGTGTAAAGAATGCTGTTGTCATACCCATCGATGAGAGCCTGGCCTGAATAGCCGGTCGCGATTGAAGTGCCTCGAGCCCCCCAACGGGCGAACGAGGGGGGATATCGGTTCGCATATGAGAAATGCGACCCGAATAGATGCAGACCAATGAACTTCCGCTCATCGGTACGCGCCAATTGTCGGGCGAATTCCGGCAAAAGCAGGCCGTCCGGTGGCGACGTTCGTGCAATGCTCGTCGTCGTGGAATGGGGGTAAACGGCCTTGTCCGCCTTCATGCCCATCAAGTAAGAGACCGAAGCGTCATTGTTGACCAGCCAGCTCGTGAAGTACCCCGCCTCCTTGGCGAGATCGACTAAATTCCCCTGAATGTATCGGATGTGCAATTCTTCCGGGCCGATGCCCGTCATGAGAATGGGAACAGCGAAAGCCGTGGCATTGCCGTCCGCAGTGGCAGCGTCGAAGAAGACGGTCTCGCTCCTGATCGATTCAAGGTACGGCGTGGTCGGCCGCGAATAGCCGTAGATCCCCCAGGACGCCCGCCGCGAGCTTTCACCGATCACAACTATGTGCACCTCGGCGTCTCGTACGCGTGCAGCGGCATAGGGGACTTTGGTCCGATAAGCGCCTTCGATGGTTTGCCGGGCCGCCGACAGCGGACCGGCTACAAAGGCTATGGTTCCGATCAATGGGCTGTCGGCGACGCCCTCGATGAATCGACCGGGGTCGCCGGCTGCGACTCCGGTCGCGGCTGCGAAGACGCCGATCGCGGCCCAACGCCAACGCGGGTCGACATGCCGCTTGCGCGGTCGCGCGGGCGCGCAGAATGCCAGGTAGACGTAGATCGTCACGATGCCGAGCAAGCCGAGAAGCAAGCGCTGGTTTTCCCACACGCTGAAAAAGCCGATTGCTTCCTCCAGAGAGCTGGTGAGCAAGACGAATGCGATCGGATAGCTGGGAAGGGTGTCTTGAATGAGCGTGAAGATCGCGAAAGCCATTCCCAGCACGAACATCGGTAAGTTCAGCCAGAGAAAGGGCCTCGGCCGCGCGACGGCGAACCACAGCGACGCGACGATCAGGCCGTCGGCGATGAAGTAGCCCGCGGTGCATGCCAACCCGTCATGGCGTAACAACCAGATCCCCAGCCACAGATACGGGGCCGACAATAGGGCATAAGCGAGCGGAAGCTTTATAGGTGGAAATCGCATTTTGCGCGCGCCCAACTTGCGAGGGCTTTCCAGATCCTACGCCGAAGCCCTGGCCGCTTGCTTGAACTGCGTCTCGCAGAGGTAAATCAACCTTTACGCCACTCGGGCCTCCGCCAGGCTCAGCTGGCCGTTGGCGCCTGGCCGCACGCCGCTTACGTGCTTGGCCGTCACGGATAGCCAGTCATAGAAATAAGCGATGACCACCGGGGTTTCCTCGAGCAACAGCCGCTGGATGCGGCCGGCATAAGCGCGTTGCGTGCTCAAGTCGAGGGCCGCGATGTAGCTCGCCGCCAGGTTGTCGAATTCCGGATTCTTGAAATGCGCCGCGTTGAACGCACCTCGGCTGCCGAGGCTTGCCGTCAACAAGGTGTTCGGCACGCCGCGATGGCCGTAGTCCTCGATGCCCATCTGCGAGTCGAGCCAGTCGGAGGATCCGAAGACCGCGCGCCCATAGTAAGCAGACTGATCCTCGACATTCAGCGTGAGGTCGATGCCGATCTTACGCACCGCGTTTTGAATCACCACTGCGTAGTCCGGCAGCTCCTGGTAACGCTCGGTGGTGAGCGTCGCCTGAAATCCGTTGGGCACGCCCGCCGCCGCCATCAGCTCCTTCGCCTCCGTCAGATCGAGGCGCCGCTGCGGCACGTCGGGATCCGTTGCGGGAAACAGGCGCGCGAACGGGGAGTCGTTGCCGAGGGCTGCGCGTCCGCGAAACATGCCGCGCACCAGGTTCTCGCGATTCAATGCGAGGGCGACCGCGCGGCGCACGCGCTTGTCCGCGAAGCGTCCCTGATCGGTGCGCATGTGCACTTGCTCGTGCGCGCTCGACGGCAGCGCGACGATGTTCAGGCGCGGATCGGCGAGCAATCCCTGTCCGCCCTGCACGGGCACGTGCAACAGCACGTCGAGCTGTTCGCCCTGCATGGCGAGCACCTGCGCCTGGATGCTGTCGTAGAAGCTGAACAGCACGCGCTCAGGGTTCGCTTTGGCGCCCCAGTAGTCGGTGTTGCGCACGAAGGAGGCGCGCGCTTTGGGCACGTAGCGCTCGAGACGGAAGGGACCGGTGCCGTTGAAGTCGCGCTCATAGCCCCCGTCATAGTCCGCGGGCAGGATGATGGCGTTGAAGTTGTCGGACGACACGAGGTAGGGGAACGTACCGTTCGGCGCATCGAGCCGGAACTCGACGGTGCCGGCATCGAGCGCGCGCGCGCCGCCTTTGGAGAGCGCCCCTGCGAACGCCGACAGAGCGACCGATCCGTTCGCGGGATCCGCGAGCCGATTCATGGTCGCGGCGACGTCGTGCGCGGTGAGCGTGCGGCCGTCGTGAAACTTGACTCCGGACCGTATCTGGAACGTCCAGACGCTGCCGTCCTCGTTCGGCCTCCAGCTGAGCGCGAGCTGGGGCGCGAGCCGCAGATCGGGATCGGACACCGCGAGATATTCGCCACACTGGCTGAGCAGACACACCCCGCCGGTATCGCCGACGGTCAAGGGATCGATGAGCCCGGCGGGCACGGGCATTCCTACCGTGATGAGGCCGGAGCCGCCCGCCACCGGAGGCGCGCGGCTGCACGCGGCGAGCGGGCCGGCCATGCCGAGAAGCGCGGCGCAGCGCAGAAAATCGCGCCGGCCGATGCGTGCCGAGCGCCACGCTTCCAGAAGATCGCTCTCGGCCGCCGAGCGGGGGTCGTGCATCCTCGCCTGCTGCCTCACGCCGGCGTCGGATCGATCGGTGCGTCGGTCGCGAAGACGCTCGCCGTGATGGCCTCGGTCAGCCGCGCGAGCTCCGGGCCGAGGACGCGATCCTCCTCCACCGGCACGACGTGGCTCCTGACGAGGTCCAGAAATTTCGCGAGCGCCGGCGGCGGCGCGCGGCGCGTGACGTGCAGCGCTTGCGAGGCCATGACCGCGAGCACGGCGAGCGAGGCATCGAGGCATCGGCCCGCGCGTGCCTCCTTGTTCCACGCGAGAAACGCGGGCGCCGCCACATCGTCCTGGCCGTTGCCCCCATCGCTCCCCGGGATGAAAGTGCGCTGCGCGGCATGCTTTGCCTGCTCGACGTAGCCGTTCGCGGCCATGGGCACGTAGCCGACATTGCCGTGCCCGTCGCTCTCTCCCGGCTCGCGTCCCACCAGCAAGAGGTCGGGCAGCTGCGAAACGCGGCCGTTCAGCAGGCGGGCGCTGTGCCGGTCGCAGAGCAGGCAGATATCCGCCCAAATACCGGCGAGATCGTCGAGCGCAGGGGAGGCCATGGCGTTGTGGTAGCCGCCGGTGCTGATGCAGCGGCCGAGCGGATGCCGTGCGTCGGGCGGCAAGAACACCGGATTATCGGAGATCGAGGCGAGCGAGATGCGCGCTGCTCGTTCCGCCGCGGACACGGCGCGATGCGCGTGGCCCAAGACGCGCGGCACGATGCGGTAGCTCACGGGCGCCTGGAAATTCCGCCGTCCGCCGCCTTCGCCCAGGTAGCCGCGCAATGAGCGCAACACCGCCGCTTCGTCCGCATCGCCCCACAAGTCTTGAAGGGCCTCGTCGTAATGCTCGAGCGGTGCGCGGAACGCATCGATGGACAGCGCGAAAGTCTCGATTGCAAGCCCGAGCCGTCGCCGCGCGGCAATGGCCGCGTCCGCGACCAGCGCCGCCGCGCAGGGCGAGCCGTTGATGAGCGAGCCGCGTTCCTTCACCTCGAGCTCGAAGCGCCCGGCGAGCTCTGCGAACAGTGGATAGAGTGCGAGGATCTCGCCCGCGCCGCCCTGGCCGGAGGCGGGCACCGCCGGCATGGGGCCGCCGTCGAGCATCGCGGCGACGGCTCGTGCAATGCGCGGCGTGGTGGCGGCGTGGCCCTCGAGATAATTCGTGAGCCGCGCGAATACGATGCCGCGCACCGTGCGATCGGGCAGGTCGTCGCCGAACGAGGTCGCCGCCGCGAACGGCTTCAGGCGCGCATGCCGGTCGCGCTCCTCGGCGGTGAGCCGCTGATTCGCCCGCTCGCCCATGGCCGTGGTCACACCGTAGATCACGACGGAGGGATCCTTGTCGATGAGCTCGAGAAACGCGGCGCGGCTCGAGGCGATGCGGGCCAGGGCGGCGTCCCCGATACGCACGTTCTCGCACTGCCAGGCTGCGCGATAGAGCGTCGCGAGATTGACATCCGAGCGAATGTCGACGATGACGGTCAAGCAGTCTCCACGAGTACAACTAGGTTTGGCGGGGTCAAAGCGAATAATATGCGATCGCGGGCCACGTCGCGCGGAGGTAAAAAATGGCGGATTTCGATCTCGTCGTCACCGGCAATCTGGTGACTGCACACCGCATCGTCAATGACGGATTCGTGGCGGTGTCGGACGGCAAAATCGCCTTCGTGGGACGCGGCGCGCCGCCGGCTGCACGCGAACAGATCGACGCCCGCGGGCAGTGGGTGCTGCCGGGTGTGGTCGACGGGCAGGTCAATTCCGGTGGTCAAGCCAATCAGGACGGCCTCGGCCGCGCCTCGCGCGCAGCCGCTGCCGGCGGCGTCACGACCGTGGTCGATATGCCTTACGACGATCCCGAGCCCGTCTGGCACGGCGAGCTGCTGCGCGCCAAGGCGAAGTCGGTGGAGCGCGAGTGCCACGTCGATGTCGCGCTTTGCGGCACCATCTCCGAGGCGCACGGCACCTCGACCATCGCGGGTTTGATCGAGGCGGGCGCCTGCGCCTTCAAGTTCTCGACTTTCGAGGTGGCGCCCGGTCGATTTCCGCGGATCGAGGAGGATCTGCTCCACGATGCGTTCGCGCTGATCGCGCCTAGCGGCCTCGCCTGCGGCGTGCACAATCAAATGCAGGAGCTCACGCGCAAGAACGTCGCTCGTTACACCGACTCCAAGGAGACGGGCTGGGACGCGCACGGCCGCGCGCATACGCCGCTGATCGAGCAGCTTGCGAGCGCGATGATCTATGAGCTGGGGGCCCTCACCGGGGCACGCGCGCACGTCGTGCACGCATCGCTCCCGCGCGGCTTCGATCTGTGCGAGATGTACAAGTTGGCCGGCCACAAGGCGAGCATCGAGACGTGCGTGCAGTACCTCATGCTGAACGGCGAGTCCGATATGCAGCGCCTGGGAGCGAAGGCCAAGCACTACCCCCCGGTTCGGCCGCAATCCGAGGTGGAGTTGCTGTGGACACATGTCGCCGCGGGTCGCTGTAATTTCATCTCGTCCGACCACCTCGCGTGGTCGCTCGAGCGCAAATCGAATCCCAACATCTTCAGGAACGCCTCCGGCGGTCCGGGCCTCGAGAGCTTGCTCCCTGCGTTCTGGACCGGCTGCGAGCAGCGCGGCTTGAGTCCCAGCATGGTCGTGAAAATGCTCTGCGATGGGCCCGCCCGGCACTTTCTGCTGCGCGACCGCAAGGGCTCTTTCGATCTGGGATCCGATGCCGACATCGTGGTCGCCGAGCCCGGCCGGTTCGTGTTCGATGCCTCGAGGAGCCTCTCGGCGGCGCAATGGAGTGCGCTCGACGGCCGCGAGATGCGTATTCGTATCGGCGCGACGATCGTCCGCGGTCAGCTGGTATTCGACGGTAACAAAATTGTGAACAAGCCGGGCCATGGCCGTTTTCTGCGGCCGCGAGTACAGGGCGGAGATCGCCCCCGCCCGCGTCCGCAAGGGCCGACGCAGCCCAAAGCCGAGAGCACAACCGTCCCCTAAAGCAGATCCTTTACTCGATAGTAAAGCATCGCGAGGACGAGCGAAGGCCGGCGCAGCAGCCCACCGCCGGGAAAGTCCCGATGTGGGAGGCGCGCGAACACATCGAACCGTTCCGCCGTTCCGGAAACGGCCTCTGCGACCAGCTTGCCGGCGAGCGCCGTGAGTGACATGCCGTGGCCGGAGAATCCCTGCAGATAGAAGACGTTGGGCGCGAGCCGTCCAAAATCCGGCGCGCGGCTCATGGTGATGTCCAGAAAACCGCCCCAGGCATACTCGACCTCGAGATCGGCCGCCTGCGGGAAGATGCGGGACAGGCGGCGATGCATCGACTCCGCCAGCCGCGGCGGCTGCAACGCGCTGTAGCTCACGCGGCCGCCGAACAGCAGGCGCCGGTCCGCCGACAGCCGGAAGTAGTCCAGAATCCAGTTCAGATCCGCAACCGCCGCATCGCTCGGCAATAACGTGCGCGCGCGCGCCTCGGTCATGGGGCGCGTAGCGATGATGTATGTGCCGACGCCGAGAATACGCCGCGCCAGGCGAGGCGCGAGCGCGCCGACATACGCATTCGCACACAGCACCAGCTGCCGGCAGCGCACGCTGCCGCGCTCGGTGTGCACGGTCACTTCTCCGCCCGCGTCGAAACGCAGCGCGGTCGTCTGCTCGAAAATGAGCGCACCGGCCGCCTCGGCCGCGCGCGCGAGTCCCTGCGTGTATTTGAGCGGGTGCAGATGGCCGCTGCGGGGGTCGATCAGGCCGCCCAAGTAGCGCTCGCTCCGCACATGCTGGGCGAGCTCGCCGCGGTCGAGAAAGCGGGCCGAGCGGTAGTCGTACACGTCGTGGAGCTCACGCTCCCAGTCGCGCAGCTCCTCGATATGCCGCGGCTTGGTCGCCACGTGTATGTGATTCGGCTTGTAATCGCAGTCGATGTCGTGATCGCGGATCAGCGATTGCGTGAGATCGAGCGCTTCCACGGACATGTCGAACAGGCGCCGCGCATTCTCGCGGCCGACCTGCGCGATGAGGGACTTCTGACCGACGGCCAAACCGAAAATGAGCTGCCCGCCGCTGCGGCCAGAAGCCCCGTAGCCGACGCGGTGCGCCTCGAGCAATGCGACCCGATAGCCCCGCTGCGCCAAATGCAGGGCGGCCGAGCAACCCGCCACACCCGCGCCGACCACCGCAACGTCGACGCGGCACTCTCCGGTGAGCGGCGGACGGCCCGGCAGCGCCGCGTCGGGACTCGAGGCGGCGTAATAGGAGCGGACGGGCGGTGAGCGCAGGCGCAAGGGAGCGTGGGAAGGGTAAGAGTGTTTAAGATTTTGAGGCTATTGACAGCTGCAGGCTCCTGTGAGCCTAACGGTACGAAGGGGTTCCACGCAAGGATGACGCGTCGCAACAATCGAGCCTAAGTCGCGGAAATGCCTAAATCTTAGCCAATTTTCGGCGCACTGCCGGGACGGGGCGCGACCGGTGTGGTGTAATACGTCGGTGAACAAAGCTTGGGTGTCTCCCCAGGCGTTTAATATCTTAAACATGCCTCGCTTGCCCGTCATCGGAATTCCGGCCGATCGCCGGCTCTGTGGAAACCATTTTTTCCACATGGTCGGAGAGAAATACATCAATGCCGTTGCGGCAGGCGCGCATGCGCTGCCGGTTTTGGTGCCGGCGCTCGGTCCCGAGCTCGATTTGGCGGCGCTGCTCGAGGTGTGCGACGGGCTGATGCTCACGGGGAGTGCCTCGAATGTCGAACCCCATCGTTACGGAGGCCCGGCCAGTCAGCCGGGAACACTGCATGATCCTAGTCGGGATGCTACGACGCTTCCGCTGATCCCGCAGGCGATCGCGGCCGGCTTGCCGGTGCTCGCGATTTGCCGCGGATTTCAAGAAATGAATGTCGCCTACGGCGGCACCTTGCACCAGCGCCTGCACGAGGTCGGATTCGACGACCATCGGGAGGACGAATCGGATCCTCTCGAGGTGCAGTACGGACCCGCGCACGAGGTCCTATTGGAGCCCGGAGGACTGCTCAGTCAAATCGCGGGAAGAGATCGACTCCAGGTCAACTCGCTCCACTGGCAGGGCGTCGAGAATCTCGGCAAAGCCCTCACCGTCGAAGCGCGCGCGCCCGACGGAGTCATCGAGGCATTCCGGGTAAGCGACGCGCCAAGCTTCGCGGTCGGCCTGCAATGGCATCCGGAATGGGAGTTTCAGCAAAATCCGTTTTCGCGCGCGTTGTTCGCCGCGTTCGGGGAAGCGAGCCTAAGGCGCGCCGCAGGCACAAGGTGATTTATGGCAAGCACGATTCAGCAATTCTTGAAAGAGCACGGCATTTCGGAGGTGGAGGCCATCATCCCCGATATGGCGGGCGTCGCTCGCGGTAAGCTCATGCCGGCCGAGAAGTTCGCGGAAGAGGAGGGCATGCGCCTACCTGAAGCGATCTTTCTGCAGACTGTTACCGGCGACTATCCGGACGATCAGAGCGCGATGAATCCTTCCGACATTGACATCGTGCTCAAAGCCGATCCGAAGACCGTGCGGGTCGTGCCCTGGGCAGCGGAGCCCACGGCTCAGGTCATCCACGATTGCTTCTACGGCGACGGACGGCCGGTGACCATGTCGCCGCGTTACGTGCTGCGGCGGGTGCTCGAGCTGTATGAGGCGCACGGCTGGGAGCCGGTGGTGGCACCCGAGCTCGAGTTCTTCCTGGTCGAGCCGAATATCGACTCGGATTATCCGCTCAAACCGCCGGTGGGGCGTTCGGGTCGGCCCGAAATCGGCCGGCAGGCATACAGCATTGCGGCGGTGAACGAGTTCGATCCGCTTTTCGACGACATGTACTCGTTCTGCGAGGCGCAGGACATCGAGATCGACACGCTCATCCATGAGTCCGGCGCAGCTCAGATGGAGATCAATCTGCTGCACGGTTACCCGATGGCGCTCGCCGACCAGGCCTTTCTGTTCAAGCGCACGGCGCGCGAGGCGGCGATGCGTCACAAGATGTATGCGACCTTCATGGCGAAGCCCATGGCCAAGGAGCCGGGCAGCGCCATGCATCTGCATCAAAGCGTGATCGACGTGCGCACGCGCAAGAACATCTTTTCGAATGCCGACGGCTCCCCGTCTTCGCTTTTCTTCGGCCACATCGCGGGGCTGCAGAAATATCTGCCGGGGGCGATGTCGCTGTTCGCGCCCAACGTCAACAGCTACCGCCGCATCAGCCGCTATTCTTCGGCGCCCATCAACGTGCACTGGGGCTACGACAACCGCACGGCGGGCCTGCGAGTGCCGATGTCCGGCGCTGAGGCGCGGCGCGTCGAGAACCGCGTCGGCGGCGCCGATGCGAATCCCTATCTGGCGATCGCAGCCTCGCTCGCCTGCGGCTATCTGGGCATGGTCGAGGGTCTGAAGCCCTCGGAGCCTATCGCGGGCAGCGCCTACGACCTCGCGATCGCCTTGCCGCGCACCCTCGCCGAGGCATTGCGGCTGCTGCGCGAGTCAAAGCCCCTGGTGGACGTGTTCGGAGACCGGTTCGTGCTCGCTTATACGGCCGTCAAGGAGGCAGAGTACGAGACGTTCGCGCAAGTGATCAGCTCCTGGGAGCGCGAGCATCTGCTCCTGAACGTTTGAAGTGGGCTGTCCCCCCGAGCGGCGCTGCGATATAACTAGCGCTCGAAACCAGCAAGGGGATGCGTTCGATGTGGGGTGATCGTCGGCTGACCGGGTGCGTCCGGATTCTCGCGCTCGGGGTGTTTTTGCTGAGCGCCTGCGGAGGAGGGAAGCCGGCGGCCGAGCAAGGGACGCCCGCGGGCGAGTCTGGGTCCTCCGGCGCACCGGGCTTGGGCCAGACCCTCAATCTCTTCATCTGGTCCGATTACCTCGCGCCCACCACGCTCGCGGATTTCGAGCACCAGACCGGCGTGACGGTACACGCCGCGTACTACGACTCCAACGAGACCTTGGAGACGAAACTGCTGGCGGGCTCGAGCGGCTATGACGTGGTGGTGCCCACGGCGTCCTATTTCGAGCGCCAGATCAAGGCCGGCGTCTACCTGGCTCTCGACAAATCCAAGCTCCCGAACTTGAAGAACATGGACCCGCAGCTGATGGCGCGGGTCGCTATGCATGACCCGGACAATGCGCACGGCATCATCTACATGTGGGGCACCAACGGGATCGGCTACAACGAGAAGATGGTGACGGCGCTCATGCCCGATGCGCCGCTCGACAGCTGGCGGCTGGTGTTCGACCCGGCGGTCGCCTCGAAGATCGCCAAGTGCGGCATCAGCGTGCTCGACTCGCCGGCCGAGATGATGCGTGCGGTGCTGAACTTCCTCGGCAAAGATCCCAATTCGCAAAAACCCGAGGACGTGCAGGCCGCCGAGGCGACGCTGCTCAAGATCAGGCCCTACATCCGCAACATCAACTCCTCCGAGTACATCGAGGCGCTCGCCAACGGCGATTTGTGCGTAGCCGTCGGCTACAACGGGGACGTGCTGCAGGCGCGCGACCGCGCGCGCGATGCGAACAAGGGCATCGACATCAAGTACGTGGTGCCGAAGGAAGGCTCGATCATCTGGTTCGACATGCTCGCAATTCCGAAGGATGCGCCGCATCCCGAAGCCGCTTACGCCTACCTCAACTACATCATGGAGCCGAAGGTCATCGCCGACATCAGCAATTTCAAGCGTTTCGCCAACGCAAACCTGGCATCGCAAGCCTTTGTCCTCGAGTCGGTGAAGGACGATCCGGCCATCTATCCGCCCCCGCAGCTGCGCGAGAAGCTCGCCGTCCAGCTCGCCGATTCTCCCGAACAGACACGTGTCATCACGCGCATGTGGGAGAAGTTCAAGACGGGCCAGTAGCGATGGCAAATTCAGGCGAGGCGGCCAAGGCCGTACCGTGGCGCGATCCGAACGCTCGCGCCTACGTGGAAATCGATCGCGTCACCAAGTCGTTCGGCGACTTCAAGGCGGTCGACGATGTGAGCTTGAAGATCTACAAAGGCGAGATCTTCTGTCTGCTGGGAGCTTCCGGGTGCGGCAAGACGACGCTGTTGCGCATGCTCGGAGGCTTCGAGATGCCCACTTCGGGACGCATCTTGATCGACGGCGAGGACATGACCGGCGTGCCGCCGTACGAGCGCCCGGTGAACATGATGTTCCAGTCGTACGCGTTGTTTCCGCACATGAATGTCGAGCAGAACGTCGCCTTCGGGTTGAAGCAGGACGGCGTTCCACGCGGCGAGATCGCCGAGCGGGTCGCGACCATGCTTGATCTCGTCAAGCTCGGCGGCTTCGCGAAGCGCAGGCCGCATCAGCTCTCGGGCGGCCAGCGTCAACGGGTGGCGCTCGCCCGCTCGCTGGTCAAGCGGCCGAAGGTGCTGCTGCTCGACGAGCCGCTGGGCGCCCTCGATAAAAAATTGCGCGAACACACACAGTTCGAGCTGATCGGACTGCAAGACAAGCTCGGCGTCACGTTCCTGGTGGTGACGCACGACCAGGAGGAGGCCATGACTTTGGCGACCCGCATCGGGGTCATGGATCACGGCGAGATCGTCCAGGCGGGCACTCCGTCCGAGATCTACGAGTTTCCGTCGTCGAAGTTCGTGGCTGATTTTGTCGGCTCGGTGAACATTTTCGAGGGGAAGCTCCTCGAGGACGAGCCCGAGTACGTCCGCATCGGCTCCGAGGAGCTCGGTGCCACCATCTACGTGAGCCACGGCATCAGCGCGGCGCCGGAGGCGGTGGTGTGGGCCGCCATTCGTCCGGAGAAGATCTTCATGTCCACCGCCCCGCCGGCGAGCACGGGGCACGGCAACGACAACATCGTGCGCGGAGCGGTGCAGGACATCGCCTATCTCGGCGATCTGTCGATCTACTTGGTCAAGCTCCCCACAGGCAAGGTGGTACGCGTCACGCAACCGAACACCTCGCGCCATGCCGAGGCCATCACCTGGGAGCAGCAGGTGTATCTCTCCTGGGATACCTCGAGCCCGGTGGTCGTGACCCGCTGACACAATGCGAATCCTGCCGCCGTTGAGCAAAGTCGGAGTCTCGGGCCGCGGGCTGGTGGTGACGCTGCCCTATTTGTGGCTGTTGCTTTTTTTCGTGGTTCCCTTCGTCATCGTTCTGAAGATCTCGTTCTCCGACGTCGATCTTGCGATCCCGCCGTACACACCGCTCCTCGAGTGGGTGGGCAAGAACTCCCTCGCCATCAAGCTCGATTTCAACAACTACGCGTTCCTGTTCACCGACCCCTTGTATGTGCACGCGTTCTTGAACTCGGTGAAGGTCGCGTTCGTGTCGACGGTGCTATGTTTGCTCATCGGCTATCCGATCGCCTACGGCATCGCGCGGGCGACCCCGACTACGCGCAACATCCTGCTGCTGCTCGTGGTGCTGCCCTTCTGGACCTCGCTCCTGCTACGCGTGTATGCGTGGATCGGATTGCTCAAGGCGAACGGCGTCATCAACAACGTTTTGCTCGCGCTCGGGGTGATCCACGAGCCCCTCAATATGCTCTACACCCCGTTCGCGATGTACGTGGGCATCGTGTACTCGTACTTGCCGTTCTTGATCCTGCCGCTGTATGCGAATCTCGAGAAGATGGACTGGCAGCTGCTGGAGGCCGCCGAGGATCTCGGGTGCAGGCCCTGGCAGGCGTTCTACAAGATCACGTTGCCGCTGTCGCGCAACGGGGTCCTCGCAGGATCGATGCTCGTTTTCATTCCGGCGGTCGGCGAGTTCGTCATCCCTGCGCTGTTGGGCGGTCCCAATGCACTGATGATAGGGCGCGTGCTGTGGGACGAGTTCTTTTCGAATCGCGCGTGGCCGGTTGCGAGTGCGGTGGCCATAGTGCTGCTGCTGCTTTTGGTGCCCTTCATGATGTGGTATCAGAGCGTGCAGGCGCGCGAATCGGCGTCCGCTCGATGAATTACCGCCGCTCGTTCTTCATAACCACCTGCTTAGGCGTAGGCTTCGCGTTTCTGTACATCCCGATCCTCTCCATGGTGGTGTTTTCCTTCAACGCCTCCAAGCTGGTCACGGTGTGGGACGCGGCGAACTCGCCCACGCTCAAGTGGTATTACTCGCTGCTGCACAACGAGGAGATTCTCGACGCCGCCTGGATCTCCTTGAAAGTGGCCGTCATCAACGCCTCGGGCGCGGTGATCTTGGGCACGCTCGCAGGATTCGGCCTGGCACGCTTCGAGCAGTTCAGGGGGCGGTTCACCCTGAATGCCATGACCACTGCGCCGCTGGTCATGCCGGAAGTGATCACGGGTCTTTCCATGCTGCTCCTCTTCGTCGCGATGGAGCAGTTGATCGGTTGGCCCGCGGGCCGCGGCATCACGACGATGACCATCGGGCACATGACGTTCTCGATGGCCTACGTGACGGTGGTCGTGCAGTCGCGCATGTCGACCTTCGACATCGCCCTCGAGGAAGCGGCCATGGACTTGGGCGCACGTCCGGTCAAAGTGTTCTTTCTGATCACGCTGCCGATCATCTTCCCGGCGATCCTGTCGGGCTGGCTGCTCGCGTTCACGCTTTCCTGGGACGATCTGGTCATCTCGAGCTTCACCTCTGGGCCTGGCGCGAGCACGTTGCCCATGGTGGTGTTCTCGAAAGTGCGCCTGGGAGTGAGCCCCGAGATCAATGTGCTGGCGACGCTCACCATCGCGGTCGTCACGGTGATGATCATCGCGGTCGCCGTGTGGATGGCGCGCGCCGGCAAGGCCGCCCAAGCGTCAGCCGAATAAACTTTCTCCCGATACGCTAGTCTTACGGGTTCAATCGGTTCGATCAGGGGAGAGGGGGATGGCTTTACGTTTCTTGGCATTCGCGGTGCTCGCGGCCCTGTCGGCCGTCGGCGTCTCCTCCGCCGTGGCTCCCGCGCAACGCAACGGCCTCCATGCCGCCGTTTCTGCCGGCGAAGCCCGGCTCTATGCGTTCGGGACGCGCAGCATCCAGCAGCGCGCAAACGCGCAGACTCAAAAAATGGACTCCGTGCTCGCGGACCTGTCGCGCCATTTGAGCCGCGTGCGCCCGGACTACCAGCTCGGCGACCTGCATGCGCTGAGTCCGGCGGCGAAATTCGTGCAGCGCTCGCCCAAGGCGACGCCGCTTGTAGCGATCGATGCGGTCACGCGCGGCGATCCGCAGAGCCTCAAAGCGGCGCTCGAGAGTCTCGGACTCGAGCACGCTTCTGTATATGCCAACGACGTCGGCGGCTGGCTCCCCCTCACGGCGATCGGGGCGGCAGCCGCTCGTGCGGAGCTCGTCTCTATGCGCGCAGCTATGTCGCATAAGCGCGGCGCGGTGGCCTTGCAGGGCGATTACGTCCAGCACAGCGCCCTGGTGCGCTCCTCGTACCCCACGATCACCGGTGCCGGCATCACCGTCGGGGTGCTATCGGACAGCTTCGATTGCTACGCAGTCTATGCCGCGCCGGGAAGCACGGTGCCCGTGAGCGGTAACGAGGGGTACGCGTACAACGGTTTTACTGCCGATTACGCCACGGATGTGTCGACGGGTGCTCTGCCGGCAGGCGTGAACGTGCTTGCTGAGCCTTACACACCCACACCCTCCGCTGCCGGTGATTGCCTCGCCTATGGCGCACCGACGCAGACGCCCTTCACCGACGAGGGCCGGGCGATGCTGCAGATCGTGCACGCGGTTGCGCCCGGCGCGGCGCTGGCTTTTTACACTGCCGATGACAGCGAGGCCGATTTCGCGAGCGGCATCGAGGCGCTCGCTGCCGCGGGCGCGAAGGTCATCGCCGACGATGTGGGTTATTTCGATGAGCCGTTCTTTCAGGATGGATTGGTTGCCGAGGCGGTGGATACGGTCGAAGCCGGCGGCGTCGCATACTTCTCCGCGGCCGGCAACGATTCGAACCTCACTTACCAGAACACGGCCCCGAGCTTCGCGACCCCAGGCACAGGCTCCATGGTGGGCGAGACCTTGCTCAATTTCGACACCACCGGGGCAACCAATACCACCTCGCTCGCGGTTACCGTCCCGCCCATTCCTCCGGGTGATCTCCTGGCCATCGTGGTCGAGTGGGATCAACCGTACGTGACCGGTGCGACCGGTGCGAGTCCGGGCTCCTCGAGCGGCATCGATCTGTGCGTGACGGGCGCGACAGGCAGCACCGTCATCACAGACGCCGATAACAACACCGTGAGCTGCACCGGTGCGACTGCCGTGGGCACTGATCCCGTGCAGTACTTGGTCATCGCCAATCCCGCCAACGCGGCCGGCAACACCGCGCAGCAATCGCTCAACATCATGATCGGCCTCGCCCCCAATTCCGCGGGGACCATCACGCCGGGCCGCATCATCGTCTCCGTGGAGGACGACGGACTCGGCAGCACGATCAACGCCCCGTTTTACACCGGCGGCCCGACCATCCAGGGACACCCCGGCGCGGCGGGCGCCGCGGCCGTGGGCGCGGCGTTCTTCTTCGCGACGCCCGCCTGCGGCACGACGCCGGCAGAGCTCGAGAGCTACTCCTCGCAGGGCGGCGCACCGATTCTGTTCACCACCGCAGGCACTCGTCTGGCCACGCCGCTCGTGCGCCAAAAGCCCGATTTCGTGGGGCCCGACGGCGTCAACACGACGTTCCTGGGGTTCACGCTCGCCTCTGATAGCCCCCCATACCCGTCGACCGGACTGCTGCCGACCACGAACGCCTCCTGCCAGAACGACGCCTCGTATCCGAACTTCTTCGGCACGTCGGCGGCCACGCCGCACGCGGCCGGCATCGCGGCCCTCGCGCTCCAGGCGAACCCGGCTACGACTCCGACGCAGATCTACGCGTCCCTGCGCTCGAGCGCGCTGCCGATGAGCTCCACCACGCCGAACTTCAACTCCGGCTATGGGTTCATCCAAGCGGACTTAGCCTTCGTGGTGCCTACGTTCACGCTCGGCGCAGCATCGATCCCGTACGGCAGCTCGACTGCCGCATTGATCCCGTTCGGCAGCTCGACGACACTCGCCTGGTCGACGCTCGATCCGACGTCGACGTCATGCACGGCTGCGGCGAATCCGGCGACGAATTTTACGGCTCCGACGCCCGCGGCAAGCGGCAGCCTCACCGTGACGCCGGCCGCCGCGGGACCGACGGTCTACACGTTTACCTGCACCGGCGCTGCCGGCACGTCCGCGACCAACACGGCCACTGTCTTCGCCACCTCGGGCGCGCCCCCGGCCACGCCCACCCTCACGCTCGCATCGAGCTCGGTCGCGGTGGGCAAATCGACCACTATTACCTGGAGCTCGCCGACCGCCACGAGCTGCACGGCGTCGGGAAGTTGGAGCGGCACGCTCGCCGCGTCGGGTAGCCAGACGATCACGCCGGCGACCATAGGCAGCGAGACGTTCGCGCTGACCTGTTGGAATCTCGGCGGTCCTTCGGCGGCGGTGTCCGCATCTCTCCAGGCTACCTCGGCGGCCGTAACGCCGCCTGCGCCAACCCTCACTCTGGGTTCAGCCAGCATCCCTGCAGAGACGACCACGACACTCACGTGGAGCTCCTCCGGTGCGACCAGTTGCACTGCGTCGGGGAACGCGAACGCCAATCAAAGTGGCTGGAGCGGTGTCCAGGCGCCGAGCGCCACGTTCACCATCACGCCCGAAACCACAGGCTCGTTCGTCTACAGCCTGACCTGCTCGAATTCCGCGGGTACCTCACCGACGTCGACCGTGACCCTCACCGTGACCACTGCCACCGATACCGGCGGCGGCGGCGGCAAACTCGATCCGGCCTCGCTCTTGGTGCTGGCGGGATGCGTCGTGTTTCTACGGCGGCGGCTGATGCGAGCCTAAACGAGGACGCGCTCGATGCCCCCGGAGTTGGCGCGGCGTACGTAGTCGGCCATCCAATCGGCGCCGAGCAGATGGCGGGCGATTTCGACCACGATGTAATCCGCCTCGAGGTCGGCATCGTCCCGGAAGCGAGCCAGGCCTTGCAGGCAGGACGGACACGAGGTGAGCACCTTGACGGCCCCGCGATGGCCGCTGTCGCGGATCTGCTCGACGCCTGAGCGCACCTCCTGTTCCTTGCGAAAGCGCACTTGCGTCGAAATATCGGGCCGGGTGAGCGCCAGGGTTCCCGATTCGCCGCAGCAGCGCTCGTTCGACTCGATGGTCCCGTTCAGCGCGCTGTTCATGAGCGCGTTGACGACCTTGAGCGGGTCATGCCGCTTCATCGGCGAGTGACAGGGGTCGTGGTACATGTAGCGTGTGCCGGTGACGGCCCCGAGCTCGACGCCCTTTTCGAGTAGATACTCGTGGATGTCCATGATCTTGCATCCGGGAAAAATCTGGTCGAATTCATAGCCCTGCAATTGGTCGAAACAGGTGCCGCAGCTCACCACCACGGTTTTGATATCGAGGTAATTGAGCGTGTTCGCGACGCGGTGGAAGAGCACGCGGTTATCCGTGATGATCTTTTCCGCCTTCTCGAATTCACCGGCGCCGCGCTGAGGGTATCCGCAGCACAGATATCCGGGCGGCAGCACCGTCTGCGCGCCCACGTGCCACAACATCGCCTGCGTGGCGAGACCGACCTGCGAGAACAGACGCTCCGAGCCGCAGCCCGGAAAATAGAACACCGCCTCCGAATCGCTCGTGGTCGCCTTGGGATCGCGAATGATGGGCACGTAATTGCGGTCCTCGATATCGAGGAGCGCACGCGCGGTGCGCTTGGGAAGGCCGCCGGGCATCCGCTTGTTCACGAAATGAATGACCTGCTCGTGCACCGGCGTCTTGCCGGTGGTCGAGGGCGGCCGCTGCGTCTGCGTGCGGGCTAGCGGTTTGAGCGCGCGGTTGGCGAGTTGTTGCGCCTTGTAGCCCCAGTCGATCATGACCTTGCGCGCCAGCTTGATGGTCTGCGGATTCGTGGCGTTCAAGAACAACAGGGCCGCCGCCGTGCCGAGGTTGCGACGCTTTTTGCCCATGCGCCGCAGGACATCGCGCATCAGCATGGACACGTTGCCGAAATCGATGTCGACGGGACAGGGCGATGCGCAGCGGTGGCAAACCGTGCAGTGGTCG
>Ga0302314_10007108_pt1 | contig 20174 bp, 14 predicted proteins | sample III_Palsa_N2_3_FD_200533 | JGI IMG/M metagenome (GOLD analysis project Ga0302314, IMG submission 200533) | Peat permafrost microbial communities from Stordalen Mire near Abisko, Sweden - III_Palsa_N2_3 | ecosystem: Environmental > Terrestrial > Soil > Palsa > Peat permafrost | place: Sweden... | reverse complement strand
GTCTGGCAGGACAGTATTGTGATGAAGCCACAAAGGATGGGCCACCCCAGCGTTGCTCCCACAAAGTGTTTTCCCCGAAAGTGGCGCAAAGTCGCCGCAGCTTCTACAATAAGTGGTAGGTTTTGTATCCCCAGAGAGTTGCTCGCAACACAGGGCGCGTCGCAGTCAGGCCGCCAGCGAGGATTAAGGAAGCACATGACGTTTCGCAGGATTGGCCGGATTTCGAAGGCCTTCGTAGTATCCATGGCGGTAGTGCTGGGCATGTCGGCGTGCGGTGGCTACACGGTCGGGTTCATGTGGGTTCTGGGCACGCAGTACAACCAGATTTCCGGCTTCAAGATTGACGACTATACGGGGAACCTGACCAACATGGTGAACTCCCCGTATTCCTCCGGGGGAACCGACCCGGTGTCGATCGCGGTGCGCATTGGCGGCAACTTTGTCTTTGTGGTGAACAAGGGCACATTCAACTCCAAGGGTGTCAGCAACGGCGACGGCAATGTTTCCGTGTTCGCCGTAGGCGAAGATGGAATTCTCACATTCCAGGCGTCCTACTCGACGGCGGGCAATACGCCGGTGTGGGCTTCGGGCGACGGGACGGGCAGCTATCTATACGTTCTGGACTCTCAGGCTCCGGACTACGCGACCACGGGCAATGGGGACATCACGGTGTTTTCCGTGGACCCCAGCACCGGTCGGCTGCAGCTTGTGCCGAACCAGCTGATCAAGAATGCCGCGGGGCAGCAGTTGAATTACTTTGAGGTTGGGCCCGCACCGACCATGCTGCGCGTCGGAGGCAGCTGCGTGTACACCCTGGACGCCGGCGATCAGTCGATCTACCCGTATGGAAGCGGCAGCTCGGGGCAACTGGTGGTCGAGACGAACTCGAGAGTCAAGACCGGCGGCACCAATATCACGTCGATCAACGTGACCGGAAGCAACATCTACCTCACCGATGCAGGCACCAACCAGATTCTGCCGTATACGGCGGGATCGGGATGCAGCCTGGCAGCGCAGGTAGACGGCGCGGTAGCGAACCTGCCGCTGACCTCTGATCCGGTGTACAGCCTGACCGATTCGAAGGGCAAGTTCCTGTATGTGCTGAATCACGGCACCACGAACTCGAACAATGCGAACAGTTCGATCTCGGCGTTTGTGATTCAGACGACGGGCGCGCTGACGCCGATCTCGGACCCGCAGAATCCGTACGCCGTTGGCAACGGGCCGGTGTGCATGTTGGAAGATCCTTCCAACCAGTATGTGTACACGTCCAATTACAACGACGGCAGCGTAACCGGCAAGTTCATTAACCAGAACACCGGGCAGCTCTCAGACCTGGCGCGCGGCTCAACGTTTCCGGCAAGCGGCCTGGCGACGTGCCTGGCTGTAAGCGGCAACGTTGATTAGGCGCGAAACAGGAAACGCAGGCGGGATGCGCAGCGAAACGTCAGCTTGCAGACGGGCGGGAGCGAGGCGATGCTGGCCTTTTTCTCTGCGGGATGAGGGCGGAAAATTGGTTAGCCCTGGAGCTATTGAACGCATGAGGTTGAAACCTGTTGGCCGCGTAATCAAGGCCTCGATGTTGTCTCTGGCGATGGCGCTCGGCGTCACGGCCTGCAGCAATGACTACACGGTGTCGTACGTCTATATGACGACTTCGAAGACGCTGCCCCACGGCCTCATCAATGCCTACCAGGTGGACTTTCAGTCCGGGTATCTGCGACCGCTGCCGGACTCGCCCATCGATGCCGGCGGGCGCGATACGGTGGCGCTGGCGGTTGCGCCGAACAACCTGTTTCTGTACACGGTGAACAACTTCGACTCGAACGTGGTGGAGTTCGCCATTGGAACCGACGGAAAGCTGTACCCGGAGAACACCTACAACATCGCCGGAAGCCTGCCCACCGCGGCGGCAGTCGATGCGGCCGGCAAGTTCCTGTATGTCACGTTCCAGTATCAGAACAACGCCAATGGGTCGGAGCTGTATACGCCGGCGAACCCGGGGCCGGGCGGCATCAGCGTCTTCCCCATCAACTCGAACAACACGCTGGGCACGCCGTTCACAGTGAATGTGGGCCGGAACCCGGTGGCGATTGCGACCAGCGCGGTGGGCAGTTACGTGTACGTGATCGAGCAGGACTCGACGAGCTCGGCGAATCTGCTGGGCTTCGCGGAGAACCCGACGACAGGCGCCCTGACGCCGCTGCCGGGTGTGACCGTCAACCCGGGCAACGTAGCGTCAACCGGATTTCCGACCGGGTCGAACCCGGCGGGTATCCTCGAGGATAAGACCGGGACGCATCTATACGTGACGGACGGGACGCTGAACCAGCTGGGCGAGTACACGGTAGCCAATGGCATCCCCTCGCTGGCAACGACGGCGGCGACCGATGCGGGCCCGATGGGCATGGCGTTCGACCTTACGGGAAAGTATCTTTATGTAACGGCGTACACGGCGAACGCGGTCGACGGATTCACGATTGGCGCGAGCGGCCAGCCGGTGCGATCGACGGTTGCGGCGACGGTGCAGGCCGGCACGGGACCGACCTGCGTGAGCGTCAGTGGGTCGCCGAGCAATGCGAATCCGATTCACGCAGAGTACATGTACACGTCGAACCAGTTGAACAACACCCTGACCGCTCTGCAGGTGAATCAGCAGGACGGCAGCCTGGACCAGATACTGGGAACGCCTTTTGGCGGCAGCGCGCTGCCAACGTGCTTGGTGACGGTGCCGGCGTTCCCGCTAAGAAATTATTAGAGGGCGACGTTTCGAAGCAGGATTGGATTGCGGACGGAACAGCAATACGCAGGGCGAGATTTTCAGCAGGCAGCTAGAAGTTGCCGGGACGAAGGAAGCACATGAATTTGCATAAAATCAGAGCTGTTTCACGGCACGTGCACCTTGGCGTGATTCGTGCAATGCGGTTTTCCTTGAGGGAAAATCGCGCGAAGGGCAGCGGCCTCGCGACAGGTCTGCCGTGGAACCGCTTCAGCCGGATGGCGAAGGTCTCGATCGGGTCGGTGGCGATGATATTCGGCTTGGCGTCGTGCACACTCGATTACGTTGTCGGATATGTCTACGTGACCACGAACAAGAGCAGCCCGGGCTTGATCGACCAGTACTCGATCGACTACCAGTCGGGCGCGCTGACCGCGATCGGCACGCCGGTGGCGGCGGGCAACAACCCGGTCAAGCTGGTTGCTTCGCCGAGCGGGAAGTTTGTGTATGTGGTCAATCAGGGCGACTCGACTGTGCAGGAGTTTGCTGTGCAGGGCGACGGTACGCTTGCGTCGAAGAATGTCTACAAGACCGGCGCCACGCCGACCGCGATTGCGATCGATCCCCAGGGCGCGTTCCTGTACGTGACGTTCAATGCCGGCTACACTCCGGCCAGTCCAGTAGCCGGTGGCGTTTCGATCTTCCCGGTAAACGCGGACAACTCGCTGGGGACTGCTTCGACGGTGGCTGTGGGCAACAATCCCGTAGGTGTGGTGGTGAGCTACTTCAACCACTTTGTCTACGTGGTGGACCAGGATCCTAAGAATCCGTCCATCCTGAGCTTCAGCCAGGGGTCGACCGGAGCTTTGACGCCTGCCCCCATCAGCGGAGGCACTAACGTCTTCCCCGCCGGCGTCATTCCCAGCGGAATCACGGAGGAGTTGACCGCACGCTTCGTCTACGTAACCGACGAGGCCGCAAACCAGCTGATCGGGTACACCGTGCAGGCCAACGGATCACTGGTGGCAATGGTCAACGGGCCATTCCAGACGGGACTGTTTCCCACCTCCGTCACGGTGGATCCAACGGGCAAGCTGTTGTACGTCACCAATTTCAACGCTAACACCGTGGAAGGCTATGCCATCGACACGTTCACCGGGACGCCTTCGGGCGCGGCCGGCGCGTTTGGCACCCCGGTAGGTACGGGACCGACCTGCGTGACGATCGATCCTGCGTTGGGCACAAACCTGTACACGTCGAACAGCCTCGACAATACTGTGACGGGGGAGAAGCTGCTTCCGAACACAGGCTCCCTGGATGGGGTCCAGAACTCGCCGTTCCCGGCCTCGGGACAGCCGACGTGTCTTACCAGTGTGCCGAATGGAGCGCACGCTTCGCAGATCATCACGCCTTAGAAGTAAGTTCGAGATTCAAGGTTCAAGTGAAAGACGACCGGTGGCCCAAGAGGGCTGCCGGTTTTCTTTTGCGTGGCGGACAAAAGTCGCATGGCTTTTTGGCGTTCGACGTGCATTACCACGGGTAGAAAACTCGTCCAGTTCGCCCACGGACCAAGGATCCGGCCGCCATGACCGTCACCATACTAGAATTCGTAACCGTGTTCCTGGCCATCTTCACGCCCAGTCTCTTCCTCATCCGCATGCGGGAACGGACCCGTGAGTTGCGGGCATGGGACCAGTTGCAGCAACGACATGCCGAGTCGGATCGGCTCGCCGCATGGCACCGGAATCGGAACGCGAGGATGCGCTAGAACGTGCGGCGCCGTGCGGAATTTGGCACGGCCATTCGGTTTTCCCCCAGGTTCAAATCTGGACAACTTTGACGCCAGATGGGAAATCAGTTTCGCCTTACCGCGCAATGTCTTGCACATTCGATCTGGCGATGTTCCGCTGCATGGCCGCTTGGCGACCCGCTGGCGACGCAGGTTCCTTGTAAATCGGGTGGAAATTAACGCAACTCGCCGGGTCAATTGGGCTTCTGACCTTTGAAGTCAGGAGGTCCAATGCGTTATTTCACGATTCTCGCAGTGTTCGTTCTCGCCGCCACGTTGCTTATGGCTGGTTCCGTGGCGCCTGCCCAGGTTTCAGTCGGCATCGGCATCGGCGTAGCTCCAATTTGTCCGTACGGCTACTTCGACTATGCACCGTACGACTGCGCTCCGTATGGCTACTACGGTCCGGACTGGTTTGTCGGCGGGCTGTTCGTCGGAGCGGGTCCATGGTTCCATGGGCCGCACGGCTTCTATGGCCACGTCGACAACCGCTACGACCCGCACCACGGCTATAACGGACCACTCCCCGGCCGCGGCGTGCAGCCGTTCCAGCACTTCCAGGGAAATGAGGCGCGCGACGGCCAGGGCCACACAGGCCCGGCGGGCCACGAGCCCTCCAATGAGCACATGCCCGGCGTTCAGGGCGGCTACCACATGAGCGGCGGCGGCGCACGCGGCGGAGGCCGCCCCCGCTAGACAGCCCCTCGACTCGTAACTGGAGGCCCGCAGCAGTCAGGCGGGCCTCTTTGTGCGCGGGAGAATGGAATGCGATATGCGAGGGCGGCGAACACAGGCCTATTAGGCCGATTCCTTGACACGCCCTGTATAATTAAACAAGGAACCACAGGAGCGCGGCCTCAAGCCTGGCACTATCCTTCCCTACTCGAACAAGCGGTGGATTTGCTCGCAAATCATTGATTTCAGGCAATTTAATTTTTGACCTGCGCGGAATCAAGATCTTGGAGTTCTGGTCCAAACCTAACTGCTTTGTTTCGAAGATTTTAGGCTCTTTTGATAGGGGGGCTTGATTCAGTGAGCGGCAGCCGGACGGCGAGCGAGGATGGCGCGGCGGGCGGGGCGCTCCACGAAGTACATGGCGGCGATGGCCAGCACCAGCGTGGCGGCGTACGAAACCCAGGGATCGTAGGCGGCCAGGTGCAGGCGTTCCGGGATGTGGTGGTTGCGCAGCAGGTTGATGAAGTTGAAGTGCAGCAGGAAGAGCGCGTAGCTGGCCTGGCCAAGCAGTTCGATCGGCTTCCACGCGAAGAACGAGGCGAAGATGTTCTGGCCGCTCAGTCCGATGACGAGGGCGCTGAAGAGGGGAACCAGGAATCCGCCGTGCATCAGGATGTACGGCACGTGGTCGACTACCTTGGCGAAGAAGAGGCCAAGCGCCAGCAGGCTGAGTCCGGCAACCCAGGCGCGATGGCGCGCGGCCAGCGTCAGGCTGCCTTGAAGTTTGGCCAGCGTGATTCCGGCGAGGAAGGTGCAGGTGTAAGCCAGCGGCGTGTACTTCAGGGTGCGGATCCAGAAGCCGGAGGAATAGCGGTCGGCCGGGCCGGCGAGGTGGTCGGGATTGAGCAGCAGGTAAAACGAGTGGGGAATGAGGCCTATAGCCCAGATGCCAAGCAGCAGAGCGATCAGCCGACCCGGAGTTTTGGGCCAGCGCAGGCGGATGATCCACGGAAAGGCGAAGTAGAAGATGGCCTCGCAGGAGAGCGTCCAGGCAACGGTGTTCCAGAAGGTGGCGAGCCACGGGTTCCAGCCCTGCAGCAGCAGCGGCGTGAGCAGGACGCCGGCGAAGAACTCGGGGTGCGAGCGCGCCTGCCATTCCCCGCCGAGCATGCCCGCGAACAGGACCAGCGAGAGCAGGTAGATAGGGTAAAGCCGGGCGAAGCGCGCACGCCAGAAGTCGCGTTTATTCAGCGTGGGGCGATCGGCGTAGTTGTACGCCAGGATGAAGCCCGAGAGCAGGAAGAAGAAGCCAACGAAGACGTAGGAGTGATCGATCAGCGGGTAAAGATAGGTCATGTGCGGCGGAGTGAAGTGGAACAGCATGATGTTGACGGCGAGCAGGGTGCGCACGCCGGTGAGCGCAGGCAGTTGCGGCTTGCGGACAGGCGCGGCAGGTTTGAGAACTGGCTGGGCTTGGGCTTCGGGCGTGAGCAGGGCTTCGGGCACTGGTTAGAGTTTAGATGACGATTCAGCAGCAAAGGCGGCGTTAAATTCCCGGTCCTGGGAACGCAAAGAATTTTGGAACACTCCTGCACATACCCTGTTGGCGAGGGAAAGTTGTCCGGCGTCAGGGTGTGACGAGCGAGCCGAGCGGCTCGCCCTGGATAACACGAACGATGTTGCCGGGCGTTTTCATGCTGAAGACCATCATGGGCATGTTGTTGTCGCGGCAGAGAGATACAGCGGCCGTGTCCATAACGCGCAGGTTCAGCCGCAGCATGTCGGCATAGGAGATTTCGGAGAACCTGGTGGCGTCCGGGTCGAGTTTGGGATCGGCGGAGTAGATGCCGTCGACCGAGGTGGCCTTCAGCAGGATGTCGGCGCCGATCTCCATCGCGCGCAGGCTGGCAGCGGTGTCGGTGGAGAAGTAGGGATTGCCGGTACCCGCGGCGAAGATGATGACGCGGCCTTTTTCCAGGTGGCGGATGGCGCGGCGCCGGATGTAGGGTTCGGCGACCTGGTGGATGGAGATGGCGGACATGACGCGGCAGTTGATGTCGAGCTTCTCGATGGCGTCCTGCAGGGCGATGGCGTTGATCACAGTCGACAGCATGCCCATGTGGTCGGCGGCGACGCGGTCCATATCGATGGCTTGCTGGGCGACGCCGCGGAAGAAGTTTCCTCCTCCAACGACGATGCCGATCTCGCATCCGAGCGCGTGGACGGAGGCGATCTCGGCGGCTACTTTGTGAATGAAAATGGCATCGATGCCAAAGCCGGTGCCCGCTGCGAGCGCTTCACCGGAGAGCTTGAGGAGGACTCTTTTGTACATATCTGGACTAAGTATCGCATGGGGTTGCGGGCGCGGTCCGGCGGCATCACCTGGAGAACCTTGCCGCGGGGCGCAACTTGAGGTGCGCGCCGGGGTATAGGATGGTGCGGCGCCGTAATTATGGCAGCCGCAAAGAGAGGTCAAGAGGACAGATGCGCAAGAATTTAATGTGGATGATTTTACTGGCGGGAGTCTCCGCGGCTCCGGCCGCGGCGGTAGCCCAACAGGTTCCGGGACCGCACCCGGCTTACTTGCACGCGCTCAGCGACCTGCGCGCGGCGCGGCATTACCTGAACGATGGCTGGGCGTGGGAGGGCGTGCGGCGCGACGACAACGCCGCGATCGGCGAGATCGATGCCGCCATCCGCGAGATCAAGCACGCGGCCATTGACGACGGCAAGGGCGACGCCGATCCGTACCCGATCGACCGCCATCTGAGCCCGCACGACCGGTTCCGCAAGGCGAATGAGCTGCTGGCGTCCGCGCATCACGATCTGGACAAGGCCGAGGACGTTCCCGAGGCCCGGGGTCTGCGCAACCGCGCGCTCGGCCATATCGACCAGGCCCACCAGATTGTCGACAACGCGTGGCGGACAGCGCACTGGTAGGGCGTTCGCACGCCCTTTTACTGCTTCGCGTGGTCCTCCCGTTGGTCGGGTAAGAAACTTCATGCCGACCAACGGGAGTTTACGCGGAGGTTCTGTGAAGGCAGAGGCAGCGAGAGTTGTTACTTGCCTAGAATGTTGCCGACGGTCACCTGATCTGGTCCATTGATCTTGATGTCGTCCTTGGTGGACTTGACGTCGAGCCGCAACTGCTTGCCGGGTTTGGCAGGCGCGGCGACCGTGACGACTGCCGTGCTGTTCAGCACGGAATAGAACTTGTTCAACAGCGGATCGAACGATCCAGGAGAGAACTGGCCCTCGTACAGGCCTTCCCCGCCGGTATCCGCGGTGAGCTGGGAAAAGTTCGTCTGGCCCTCGAGCTGGCCACCTTCACTCCGGTTTCCGTCGACGACCGGGAAGTCCAGGTAGAAGAACGGATAGGGAACGATTCCGGCCCGTTGCAGAATCAGCGAGGCGCCATCGATGTCGGGGTTCAACTGGTCTCCGGCCTGGGACTGATTGTTATTGCGAATGATTCCGTCGGTGAAGACAATGACGGCGCGCAGCTTGGCGGGGTCGCCATTGGGCCAGTGAGCGGAAAGATCCCGCAGGCACGAATACGGGTTGCCATTGTCGTTCTGCGGATTGGCGGCCTGTTCGCGCGTCTTCTGCACGAATACTTTTCCTGCAGCCGCGTGGTCCGTGGTAAACGGCTGGGCGACCACAACCTTGCTGCGCAGCATCCAGCCCACTGCGATCTCGACGTTGCTGGGCATGTCCGTCATGAACTTCCGGATGGCATCGAACTGGCCGTTGCCGCCGATCATCTGCATGGAGTCCAGCAGGATCATGATCTGGAGGACGTGCGGACCTTTCAGCAGCGGATCGACTGCGGTGATCTCGACTGGCTTGCCGTTGAGCCTGATCTCGGCGATGTCGGCCTGGGTGAGCGGTGGCAACGGAGTAAAGGTCTCGCCCTTCTTGGCGTTCTTGGGCATGGCGCGCAGCGTGATCAAGGTGGGAGTCGCCTGCGCAAGCGCGGCGGGGGCGATGGCGAGCGAGAGCAGCAGGGCGCTCGCAGCGGCAGCCAGAACGCGGGTGGAGCGGAGGCGCTTGCGGATTGCGTGTGGCGGCAGGGCGTGGGTGGATTCCGGGGTCATGGCAGGCTCTCCTGTAGCCTCAACGATCCGCGCAGATGAGCAAAGTGAAACTGTTTCAAATGCGCACGGACGCGCCAGACCACTATAAACGATTGCGCGAAGCCGGTTGCAAACGGAGCGGCCGGCGCAGGCGGAGACGGCCAGGCGCAGTGGTATAGTTCAGCCGTGAACAGCGTGGCTGAGGAGGAGGTTCGCGGGCAAGTTACGGCGGTGCGCGTGGGCGTGCGTTCGCTGGCCCCGGCATGCGTCGTGCTGTACCTTGCCGTGGTGGTTGGCTTATTGTTTGCAATCCTGCACCGCGACGACGGCGTGTTCACCTACACCCTAGACGATCCCTACATTCATCTGGCGCTGGCGGAGAATCTGGCGCACGGGCACTACGGGATCAACCCGGGCGAGGCGTCTTCGCCTTCGTCGAGCATTGTCTGGCCCTTTCTTCTGGCCCCCTTCGCGCGCATGGCTTGGAGCGAGTATCTTCCTCTGGCGCTGAATGTGCTGTTTTGCGGGATGGCTGCGTGGCTGATCGGCCGGGTGGTGCAGGGCTGGGCTGGTTGGGCGCGTGCGCCTGGCGGTCCGGGCTGGCTGACGTGGTTGGGCCGCTTCGCCGTCGCTTTGGCGCTAATGCTGGTGGCAAACCTGGCCGGCCTGACGTTTGTGGGCATGGAGCACGGGCTGCAGGTGCTGGTTGCGGTAGCTTGCGCGGCAGGGATGGCGGAAGCCTTCGCCGGACGGCCGATCCCGGTGTGGTGTCTCTTCGCCGCGGCGCTGGGACCGATGGTGCGCTATGAGGGCTTTGCGCTGGTGGCCGCGGTGGCCGTTGCCCTGGTTGGACAGGGTAGGCGCGGTACGGCGCTGCGCCTGGCTGGAGTCAGCGCGGTGGGTCCCGCGCTGTTCTCGCTCTACCTGGTGTCGCGCGGACTGCCTGCGCTGCCGACTTCGGTGCTGGTGAAGTCAAGGGCATATGCGATAGCGGGCGGCGGAGTGGTCACCGCGATTCGCGCTATGTATTGGGGTGTGCCGGACGGGTCCATGCGCGAGCCCGCGTGGTGGGGCCAGCTTGCGGTCGCCGTGGTGCTGCTGGTTCTGGCGGTGCGGGAGCGGGAGCGCGGGCGGCGCTTCGTGTTGAGCGGCGCTGTGCTGGCGGCTGCGCTGCAGTTGGCCGTCGGGCGCGTCAACTGGTTCCATCGCTACGAGGTCTACGCGATTGCGTTCACGGTGCTGGTGGCCTCGACGGCGCTGGTGGAGTCGACGCGGTGGTGGCGGACGGCGCTGGTGGCGGGGTTGCTGCTGGTGGCGATTCCGTATGTTCAGGCGCTGCGCGATACTCCCGTGGCGGCGAGCAATGTGTATCAACAGCAATATCAAATGCACCGGTTCGTAGCGGATTTTTACGGCAAGCCGGTTGCAGTCAATGACCTGGGGTGGGTCAGCTACCGGCGACCGGCGGGCGTGCGGGTGCTGGATCTGTGGGGGCTAGCCTCGCCCGAAGCGTCGCGCCAGGCGGACAAGGACGCGGACTGGCTGGACACGATCACGCAGAAGCATGCAGCTGGGCTGGCAATGATCTATCCCGACTGGTATCAGGAGGGCGCGCCCGACGACTGGGACCCTCTAGCAACAATGTGCATCACTGGAGCACGCACGTCCATTGCGCGCCCGTGCATGGTGTTCTACTCGACGGGGGTGGGCAACAGAGCGGAGCTGACGGCAGAGATGGCGGCCTTCGCGCGCACCGTGCCGGCGAGCGTGAAGATTACACTGGGCCGCGACACCAGCGACCAGCAGCAGTAGTCGTCGCGGCATCAGGCCGCCGCAAAGGTCGTAGCGTGACGACAAACCAAGTATTTTGATGGATGCGCAAGCCGGAGCCACGCATGCAGTTGGAGAGGTACGATGACAGCACTTAGGAGACCTGCGAGGGCAGTTTCTCTGCGGCGGCTTGCTTCTTGGCTTTGCGGCGGCTGAGGACGGAGCTGCGGCGGGTGCGTGCGCGCTCGCTGGCGTGGTCGATCTTCTTCCAGAAACCGACGAAGTAGTCGGTTGCGGAGATGATGGAGACGATGGTCATCCACCAGATGGCCCACAGCGCGATCATATGCACGGCGACGATGATGCCGCCCCCGCCTCTTGTCGGGAACCAGACCCAGTAGTTCCAGCGATGCGCCAGGATGGCGGCGACAACGGAGACGATCTGGATCACGGTCTTCAGCTTGCCGACATCGGAGGCTTCGATGGTAAAACCTTCGGAGGACGCGATGGAGCGCAGGCCGGAGACCAGGAACTCGCGGCCGATGATGATGACGGCGATCCAGGGCGGCACGATGCGCGGGTTGTAGGCGACCAGGATGATGTAGGCTGCGGCGACCATCAGTTTGTCGGCGAGCGGGTCCAGCAGCATGCCCAGGGTGGTGATCTGCTTGCGCTTGCGTGCGAGGTAGCCGTCGAGGCCGTCGGTGATGGACGCGAGGATGAAGACGGCGGAGGCGATGAGTTCCTGCTCGCCGCCCGCCAGGCCGTGGGCGGCGTGGTTATGCGGGAAGGCTGGCGACAGGATCCAGATCAGCAGCGGCACGGTGGCGATGCGGCTGATCGTGATGGAGTTAGGCAGGTTCATGGGCCTCGGGTGCGGACGCGGCAAGTCGGCGCGACGGCCTGCACGACAGGGTTCGGGCGGCGCGTCGAGGAAGCACAGGTCCCGAACCGGGCATGGGCAGACACTAACATTCTGTCACACCCTGAATCCGGCTACGCGCGGAATGGAGGACAGTAGCGCGGATTGCCACATGGGCCGCTCGCCGAAACCGCTCGGAAGCGATGCAATCGGCTCCTCGCGAGGCGCGTGCGCGGGTTCCATCCCGGGCTATCCGAGCCTCGTAAACCGTTGCGGGCGCATGGTAGATTTGCAGGGTCTGCAAGTCTTATGCTTCCGGGCCGGTAACCCTCAAATGTCGCTCTCCTGTCGCTTACTCCGGCGCTCGGCGTTTTGCCTTCTGAGCATGCTCTCCGGCGTCTCGGCCGCGCAGGTGTCCAGGCAGTTTGTAAGTGTGCCCGAGGTGCAGCCGACGCTTGGCCGGGTGACCAGCTTCCTCGCCGGCCAATTTCAGCAGCCTGCGAATTTTACCGATATCCTCTACGTCAACGCACCGGTGACCACAGGGACAACCTCGTCTGTGACTGCGGGGATCATGCTGGACGGGCAAGGCTTCACGTCGCTAACCGAGAACCAGATCACATTTGCAAATACCACCAATGTGGTCGCCGCGTTGGGCGATTTCAACGGCGACAGGATCACCGATTTCGCCTTCGCTTACATCCCGCAGGGGACCACTAACATTGAACTGTGCGTGTACTACGGGACCGGCGCTACGGTCCTCCAAGCCAATCAGGGAATGTCTTCTTTTTCTCCCATGAGCTCGACGGGTGGGTGCCTGGTCTTCCCCTCAGCGACGGGCGCGCAGTCACCGGTACTCGCGTACATGGCCCCCTTCCCTCACAATCCCGGTGCAGCGGCTCAGTTGTTGCTGGAAGACAGCACCAACAACATTCTGTACATCATTGCCAACAACGGCACCACCGGCAGCAACGGGAATCTGAACGGTTATGCGTACCAGCTGGTGCAGTTGGCCAACGGCGCAGGCCCCATTTACACAGGGGACTTCGACCGCGATGGCTATACCGACTTCATCATCAACGGCCAGACGAGCGGTTCGGCTTCCGTATTCCTGTCCAGCTATGGCAGCTTTTTTGCACCGGACCACACCTATCAATTCGATGCCGGCGTGCGTTCCATGCTGATGCAGGACATGGACGGCGATGGCATCCCAGACATGGTGATCGAAACCGACGGCGGTGCCATCGAGATCCATCACGGCAACGGCAACGGGACGTTCGCGGCGACCAGCGAAGGCGGCACGGCGACGACTCCCGGCAGCGTTTACGGCAACGGCGGCCGTCTCGCGGCGATCAATCCCAACACGCTCGACATTCTGACGACGACGCCGATCGGCCTGAGCCTGCTGCGCAACCAGGGCGGCCTGAGCTATGCGCTGAAGACGATCTACAACATCGGGCCGGGGCGAACATCGTTCGCGCTGACGAGTTTCCTCAGCACCAATAACCTCGACCTCGCGGTGGACTCGGCCGAGGGCGTGGCGATCGTCGCGGGCAATCCCGACGGCACGTTCCAGACTTCAAATGCGTACACCGCGCTGGCCCCTGGGCTGGGGGCGGTGGTAGGCAAGTTTCGGGGCGTTGCCACCAATCCGACCGGCCATATGGATGTGGTGGTCGACACTGGCGCAACCCAGGCGCAATTGCTCACGGGCAACGGCAGCGGCACGTTCGCGACGTTTCCCGGTGTCGTGGATACCGGCCCTCCGACCACCCAGCCCTTCAACGCTCCGCCGCCTGGTGTCTGGTCGAACCTTCTCTCAGGCGACTTCGACGGCGACGGAAATCTCGACGTGCTTTATTCGCTGACCGGGCTTCCCCAGCCTCCGCCGAGCGGAACTACCCTCGCCCTCTACGTTCAGTACGGCAACGGAGATGGAACATTTAACCAAACCGGGAACGCCTTCGGCGCCGCAGGGACAGCGGCCAATCCTGACGGATTTTACTTCGAGAGCGCCGTGGGAGACTTCAACGGCGATGGCATCGTCGACGTTGCAGTTAGCGATGCGTTCGGCGATCTCACGAACCTCGGCCTCCGGCCACGCAACGGTTTTAGCGCAGGGTTCTTAGGGCCCGACAGCAACAACACCGACTTCAACCAGGTTGCGGCCGGCTTCTTCAAGGCGGGGCGGACCAGCCAGCAGGACCTCGTCTTCGAGCAGGGCCCAAGCTTTATCCCGTACGTGAACGCGCAGGACATGACCGGGAAGAACTTCACGGCGAAGCCTGCGCTGACTGGGCCGGGCGCGCCGTTGTATCCGGCCACAGTGCTGTTGACGGACGTTGACGGCGATGGCAATGGCGATCTGGTCGTGGTGTACGACAACTACGCGTACAACCCGACCAGCGCCGGACAGGCCGGTGTCGGCGTGGTGTACATCTGGTACGGCAATGGCGACGGAACGTTTCAGGCGCCGCTGATCCTGGACCTCAGCCGTAACTACTACCTGGGAGCCGTGGCCGACATGAACGGCGATGGACTTCCCGATCTCGTGCTCAGCGATGGCTCCGTGATCAGCATCCTCTACAACCAGGGCCACCACAGCTTCGGGACGGTAAATCCGACGAACGGGTTGTATTCGAGCGAGCAGCACTTTCTAGCCGGGCAGGGCATCAACTCCATCACGCTGGCCGATGTGAACGGCGACGGCATCTCCGACATTGTGGTGGCGAACGGCGGCGCGACCATCTCGAATTCTGTCGCGCTCGGCGGCAGGACCGCAACGTCACTCAGCCTCGCGGCGAATCCACCGGACATCAACACCGGCGGCATTACGGTGCTGCTCAACAACATCGCCACGCAGCCGGTGACGGGAACACTGGTGGCAACGCCGGAGCCGAGCGTGTACGGGGCCACATTCACCATGACCGCGACGCTAACGCCGAGCCCGGGCGTGGCGCTGCCCACCGGCACAGTGCAGTTCTATATCGATGGCAACCCGGTGGGTGGGGCGATCCTGGTCACGCCGGGAACAACCAACTCGACCGCTGCCGACCTCGTCCCGGCGGGCAATACCTACGCAGGCGGCGCGCATACTCTGACTGCGGTGTACAGCGGCGACACGGTCAATTCGCCGGTGACACTTACGGACACGCACAACATTACTGGCGGCGCCACGACCAGCTCGATCTTCATGTGCATCGGGCCGTTGCCCACATGTCCCGCGCCGCCGGGGGTTCCCAATCCGTCTCCGCCATACACTGCGGCGCTGCAGATGTACTACGGCCAGATATGGAACGGCTTCGTTCAAGTCGCTTCCCTCGACGGCAGCGCACTCACGGGCAACCTCGAACTTGTTGACACCTACACCGGCGCGGACCCGCCACCGCCAAACCCGCTGTGCACGCTTCCGGTCGGTGGCGGCGCATGTCCGAACAGCGTGGGCACAACCCAAGGCACGTCCGTTGGCCTCAACCTGCTCACCGCGTATTATCCGGGCGACGCGACCCACCTGGCGTCGACCTCAGGGCCGGTCGCGATCACGGTGCTGCAGGACACCACGGCATCGCCGACGCTGGTGGGCGCGCCGAACCCCTCGCCCGCAGGCCAGCCGGTGACCTTTACCGCGACGCTGACCGGAAACTACGCTGCCCCGACGGGCCCGGTGACCTTCGTCGAGTTTTTCCCACCGACGGCTACGGTGTCTTTGCTCGGCACCGGCACGCTCGTCCCGGGAACGGGCCTGACCAGCACGGCCACCTTCGTCACCTCGACGCTGCCCGTCGGCGTGGACTCCATCTCAGCCGGCTATTCGGGGACGGAAGACTTCGCCGCAGCCACCTTCCCGGTGATCACCGAGACCATAACGCCGGGCATCGGCGGCAGCTTCACGCTGACGGTGACTCCCGCCTCGTCGAGCGTCGGCGTCGGCTACGCGGCGCTGCTGACTGTGACCGCGACCGGGAAGAATGGCTTCGCGCAGGGCATCAACCTGTCGTGCTCTAACCTGCCGACCGAGGCGACGTGCCTCTTCGATACCCCGACGCTGGCGGCCGGCGGCGGCACCACCAACCTGGTGGTCTCCACCACCGCTCCCCATACCTGCGGCACCACGCAGCCATACTTCCTGGGCAGCGTTGGCGGCCCGGGCATCGCGCCGTTCGCGCTCCCTGCCCTGGCGGGACTGCTGGCGATGTTCCTGCCCGGACGCCGCCGCTGGCTGCGCGCTCTGGTGGCCGTGATTGTGATTGCGGGAGCCACGCATATCACCGGCTGCAGCACCTGCACCGACCTGGGCACGCGCCCGGCAACCTATACCTTCCAGGTAACAGGCACGTCGACTGTGTCGAACGAGATTCAGTCGCAGGCTGTAACCATTACGGTAACAATCTAGGTGCCACGTACCAGGTTCGAGGTAAGACGAGGCGTCCATTCGCGCCGTACCGAAACCCTCGAACCTGCCTTCACGCGTACATTCCCCGCTGCTTGGCTGTGAACGAGACGCGGTCGATGGCGAGCATATACGCCGCGATGCGGTTGTTGACGTTGTGGGTCTGCGCGTAGGCGATGACATCGTGGAAGCTCTCGCTCATGATGAGGTCGAGCCGGCGGTTGACCTCGGCCTCGTTCCAGAAGTAGCCCATGCGGTCCTGCACCCACTCGAAGTAGCTGGCCGTGACGCCGCCGGCGTTGGCGAGGATGTCGGGCAGCACGAAGACTCCCTTCTGCGCGAGGATGTCGTCGGCGGCCATCGTGGTCGGGCCATTGGCGCCCTCGCACAGGATGCGGCACTTCAGGTCTGCGGCGTTGCGGCTGGTGATCACGTTCTCCGTGGCTGCCGGGATGAGGATTTCGCACTCGCGCGTAATCAACTGGTGCGGATCGACGGCCTCGGCGCCGGCGAATCCGACGACGGTGCCCGTCTGCTTGCGGTGGCGCAGAAGCGCGCTGATGTCGATGCCGTTGGGATTGTAGAGGCCGCCGTCGTACTCGGCGATCCCGAGGACGCGGTAGCCTTTCTCGAACAGCAGCTTGGCTGCGTTCGATCCGACGTTACCGAAGCCCTGGATGATGACGCGGCAATCCGCGACGCTCATGCCCAGGTGCTGGATGGCGTGGTCGCAGATGATGGAGATGCCGCGGCCGGTCGCTTCCAGGCGTCCACGCGACCCGCCCATGTTGACGGGTTTGCCAGTGACCACCGACGTGACAGTCTGGCGCATGTGCATGGAGTAGGTGTCCATCATCCAGGCCATGGTCTGCTCGTTGGTGCCCATGTCGGGCGCGGGCACGTCTTTTTCCGGGCCGATGAACTCGATCAGCTCGGCGGTGTAGCGGCGCGTCATGCGCTCCAACTCACCCTGCGACATGGAGTGCGGATCGCAGATGATGCCGCCCTTGGCACCGCCGAAGGGGATATTGACCACGGCGCACTTCCAGGTCATCCAGCTGGCCAGCGCGCGCACCTCGTCGAGCGAGACGTCCGGCGCATAGCGGACGCCGCCTTTGCACGGGCCGCGCGAGATGGAGTGCTGCACGCGGTAGCCGGTGAAAACCTCGATGCGGCCGTCGTCCATCATCACCGGGATATGGAGGATCAACTCGCGCGTGGGCTGGCGCAACACCTTCCACATGCCCTGGTCCAGATTGAGCTTCATGGCGGCGAAGTCGAAGCGCGCCTCCTGCGCGAGCCAGGGGTTGGTCTCGTCCTCGAACGACATGGCGGGCGTGAACCCAATCGTCTTCCGTCTCTCGGTTGCTTCCTTGCGTTCGGTTGCGGGTATCAGTGATTCAGTGCTCATTTGCTGCTCCAGTCTTCTGTCGGGCTAAAAGGGCCCAAACCCGGTGGAGTATAGGCCATTCTTCCCTTGTCAAACAAGCGGCAAATGCAAGCTGTTGCCGCCCAAGGCACACCGGCATTGGATGCGGCGCAACGCGCGGTCCGACCACGAAAAATGCGGCTCTCCGCCCGATGCACCCAGACGCGTCTCGTACGGGCGCGTGGACCCTAGTACGATGGAAGCACACGCCATGTCCGCCCCATCCCTTGCAATCCCGTCCGCGCGCGAATTCTTGAGGCTGAGTCGCGAGCACTCGCTCGTTCCTGTCTACCGCGTTGTCACGGCGGACCTGGAGACGCCGGTGTCGGCGTTCCTGCGCATCGCGGCCGAGGAGCCCGAGGCATTCCTGCTCGAGTCGGTCGAGGGCGGCGAGCACGTTGGCCGCTATACGTTTATCGGCATCGAGCCGTACAAGAAGATCGGCGCGCGCGGGACCTCGATTACGGTCGAGGAGGCCGGCGAGCGGCGCACGTTCGAGGGCGACATCTTCGCTGAGCTGAAGCAGGCGCTCGGCGGCCACACGCCGGCGCGCCTGCCCGGACTGCCTCCGTTCACCGCGGGTGCGGTCGGATTCTTCTCCTACGACGTGGTGCGGCAGATCGAGCGACTGCCCTCGCTGGCCGCAGACGAACTAGGTGTGCCCGACGCGTGCCTGATGTTCTTCGACCAGGTGCTCGCGTTCGACCACGTGAAGAAGGAGATTCACCTGATCGTCACCGCCGATCTGACGCGTGATGCGACTGCAGGCAAGACCGCGACGGCCTCTTACGCGCGCGCGGTAAAGCGGCTGGACCGGCTGGAGAGGCGCCTGGCCCGAGCTCTGCCTAAGGCGAAGAAGCACCGCGGCTCGCCGGCGCAAGCCAAAGTGAAGCTCGAATCGCGCACACCCAAGGCCGCGTTCCTCAAGGCTGTCCGCAAGACAAAGGAGTACATCGCTGCGGGCGACGTCTTCCAGTGCGTGCTCTCGCAGCGCTTCGACTGCGTGCCCGGCGTGGATGCGTTCGACATCTACCGCGCGCTGAGGATCGTGAATCCATCTCCGTATATGTACTTTCTGCGCTTCGGGTTAGACGCTGCGCCTACCCCTGAGCCCGTCATCCTGAGCGAAGCGCAGAGCGCGGAGTCGAAGAACACCGAAACCGCGCAAGCTGCCACAACGGTTGGCTCCGTTCTGCCGATGAAGGCCGGCAAGAAGGCGAAGAAACAGAAGAAAGCGAAGAAGCCGAAGCCGGTTGTGGCGCACATCGTCGGCTCGTCGCCGGAGCTGCTGGTGCGCGTGCATGGGCGCACGGTGGAGTACAGGCCGATTGCCGGAACGCGTCCGCGCTCGGCCGATGAGGTGGAAGACCGCGCGTTCGAGGCCGATCTGCGTGCCGACGAAAAGGAGGTCTCCGAGCATGTGATGCTGGTCGACCTGGGCCGCAACGACGTGGGCCGAGTGAGCGAGTACGGGTCGGTGAAGGTGAAGGATCTGATGTTTGTGGAGCGTTACTCGCACGTGATGCACCTGGTCAGCTCGCTCGAAGGGACGCTGAAGCCGGAACTTGAGGCGATCGACGCGTTTCGCGCGTGCTTCCCCGCCGGCACGCTGAGTGGCGCGCCTAAGATTCGCGCGATGGAGATTATCGAAGAGCTCGAGCCGGCGCGGCGCGGCGTCTACGGCGGCAGCATCTTGTACGCGGACTTCAGCGGCAATCTCGACTCGTGTATCGCTATTCGCACGCTCTACATGAACGGCGACCAGGGACACATTCAGGCCGGCGCAGGCATCGTCGCCGACTCGGTCCCCGAGAACGAGTTCGTCGAGTGCGCTAACAAAGCCCGCGCGGTTGTGCGCGCAATCGAACGAGCGCGGCAGCGGTAAGCGCCGTCGGAATAGAATCAAGCCATGGTGTTTGTCCTCGACAACTACGATTCGTTTACGTACAACCTCGTGCAGTACATGGGCGAGCTTGGGGCGGAGATGGTGGTGCGTCGCAACGACGAGTTAACGCCGGACGAGGTGGAAGCGCTCGCGCCGGAGCGGATTCTCATCTCGCCCGGACCTTGCACGCCGGATGATGCGGGCATCTCGGTCGAGCTGATCCGGCACTTCGCGCGGCTGGGCGAAAGTGGCAAGCGCGTTCCGATTCTGGGCGTCTGCCTTGGGCATCAGGCGATCGGCGCGGCGTTCGGCGGCAACGTGGTGCGCGCGAGCAAGCTGATGCACGGCAAGACCAGCGAGGTCGAGCACGACGGCAAGACCATCTTCGAGGGCATTCCCTCGGCGATGACCTGCACGCGCTACCACTCGCTGATCGTGGCCGAGGACGGGCTTCCGGAGGAGCTCGAAGTCTCGGCGCGAACGGGAAATCCGTCCGGCGGAACGACGATTATGGCGTTGCGCCATCGCGAGTTGCCGATCGAAGGCGTGCAGTTCCATCCGGAGAGCGTGCTCACCACC
>Ga0302314_10007105_pt1 | contig 20181 bp, 16 predicted proteins | sample III_Palsa_N2_3_FD_200533 | JGI IMG/M metagenome (GOLD analysis project Ga0302314, IMG submission 200533) | Peat permafrost microbial communities from Stordalen Mire near Abisko, Sweden - III_Palsa_N2_3 | ecosystem: Environmental > Terrestrial > Soil > Palsa > Peat permafrost | place: Sweden... | reverse complement strand
TATGCGCCGGGTACTGAATCTTCCCGCATCCCGCGCACGCTAGGTTGCAGCGGAACAACGGCTCCAACATCAGCACCAGCGGGTACCGCTTGCGTCCTGTCAGCTTCTGCTTCAACACATACGTCGCGACCGTGAAGGCCTGTGATACCGGTACTGCCATAAGGATCTCTCCCTCAATTCCTGTTTGCCGAACCCAACCAAAACCACAATTCGTACGGAGCCCGAACAACAAAGTCCGAACAACGAACCTAAGCCGCTTCCTGCTCTTCCCGATCCATCGCCCGCTTGTACGTCGTCAGCGCGAGCAGCGGGAAGTACTCCCGATACAAGTGATACGCCAGGTAGAAGACCCTTGGGAATCCAGTCCCCGTATAAATAGCCTCACCCTTGCGCCCCGCAGCCGACTCATCCCACGAGCCATCCGCAGCCTGCTTATCCACCAGCCAGCGAACGCCCTTCGCAACCGAGTCGCTCCGCGTATCGCCCGCCGCGAGCAACCCCATCACCGCCCAGGCCGTCTGCGACGGTGTACTCGGTCCGATCCCCTTGGTCACCGCATCGTCATAACTGCCGCAGGTCTCGCCCCAGCCGCCGTCGGAATTCTGCACCATGCGAATCCACTCCGCCGCCTGCTGGATCGCCGGCTCATGGTTCCAGTACCCCATCGCCTCAAGCCCACGCAGCACCAGGAACGTCCCATACAGGTAGTTCACACCCCAGCGCCCGAACCAGCTTCCATCCTCTTCCTGCTCATCCAGAATGAACTGGATCGCCTTCTCCACGCGCTTGTCCCGCCGCGTGTACCCATAGCTCGCCAGCATCTCGAGAATCCGCCCCGTAATATCCACGGTCGGCGGATCGATCATCGCGTTATGGTCGGCGAACGGAATGTACTCAAAGATCGCCTTGGTATTGTCCTTGTCGAACGAAGCCCAGCCGCCGTTCCGGCACTGCATCGCGAAGATCCAGTCAATCGCCCGCGTCGCCGCCGCATGCTGGTTCTTCTCCCGAGGATGCTCAACACAATTCAGCGCCATCAGCACCTGCGCCGAGTCATCGACATCCGGGTAAAACTCATTGTTGAACTCGAAGTACCAGCCGCCCGGCTCAACCTTCGGCAACGTAAACGACCAGTCGCCCTTCTGCCGAACTTCCTTCGACAGCAACCAGTCCGCCGCCTGCACCATCCTCGGATCGGTCCGGCTCACGCCCGCCTCGCCCAGCGCAAACACCGCCTGCGCCGTATCCCACACCGGAGACACGCACGGCTGCATCCGGAAGGTCGGCGTCGGATAATCCGGCTCGCCCTCAGGGTTGTCGATGCCCAGCTTCTCAAACTCATCCATCGCGCGAATAAACTGCGGGTCGTCGTCCGAATACCCCAGGCAGCGCAGGGCAATAATCGCATTCAACATCGCCGGATAAATAGCACCCAGGCCGTCCGACATCTCAAACCGCTCGAGCAGCCACTTCTCCGCCCGCTTCAGCGCCATCTTCCGCAGCGGACGAATATGCACCCGCTCCGCCCAATGCGCGATCCGGTCGAACCCAAGCATCAGGTTCCGCCAGCCCAGCGGCCGCTTCCGATCCCACCGCAGATGCAGATCGGCATTCGCCCGTCCGCCGACAAACAACTCGTCGATCCCCTGCTCCGCAGGAATTTTCTTGAACGGCTTCTTCGCATACGCAATCGACAGCGGCACCACAATCGCCCGCGACCACGCCGAAATCTCATAAATATTGAAGTAGAACCACTTCGGAAACAGGATCAACTCCGGCGGCACCGCCGGCACAGCGTCGTACTCATACTGACCCAAAAAGCACAGGTAGATCTTCGTAAAGGTATTCACCTCGACGACCCCACCGTTAGCCAGTACCCACTCCCGCGCCTTCACCAGCACCGGATGATCCTTCGACCACCCCATCAGCTTCAGCGCGAGATACGCCTTCACGCCCAGCGAAATATTCGACGGCCCACCCGGATAGATACTCCATCCACCATCTTCATTCTGGTGCCGCAGAATCTCGTTGACAGCCCGTTCCATCCTGCCCTTGTCGCCCGTCCCCAGCAGCACATGCATGAAGATGTAGTCCGACTCCAGCATCGAGTCCGCCTCCAGCTCTCCACACCAGTACCCATCCGGATGCTGCAGGCTGAACAAAAAGTCCTTGGCCTTCTCAATGCCCTTCACAACATGCTCAAGGCCCAGGTCCATGCGCCCAAAGCGCGGCTGCGCCGTGCGCGAGCCCGCAACTACAGCCTTCGCGGCCTGCGGAATCGCATTAAAATCGTTCGGATTTTTTGGTGTTGTACTCATGTATCGATTCCACTCGGGTCCAGCTTGATCGCGTTCGTTTCCGCCGCATCTGCCTAGAAAACCACTGCTCTTTCTATCAGACGTCTACCGTGCCACCGGCGGTGCAGATGCAATTGCCTGAACAATCTCAGGCGGAAGCCCAAAGCGTACATTCTCCGGCATTACCTCGACCTCATCGACCGAGCCATACCCAACCGACTGCAGATACTCCACCACTGCCTTCACCAACACCTCAGGAGCCGATGCCCCCGCCGTCACCGCAACCGTATTCACCCCCGTCAACCACGCCGGGTCAATCGCATCCGCCGTGTCGATCAGGTACGAGTTCGTATCCAGGTTCTTCGAAACCTCGACCAGCCGGTTCGAGTTCGAGCTGTTCTTCGATCCCACCACCAGCACCAGGTCCGCGCCATGCGCCACGTTCTTCACCGCCGTCTGCCGGTTCTCCGTCGCATAGCAGATGTCCTGCGAGTGCGGCCCAACGATCGCCGGAAACTTGATCTTCAGCGCGTTGATCATATCCCGCGCCTCATCGAGCGACAGCGTCGTCTGCGTCAGATAAGCCACGCGATTCGGGTCCGGCACCACAAGGTTCTCGACCTCTTCCACCGTCGACACCACCTGCGTCACATCCGGCGCCTCGCCCTGCGTGCCCTCAATCTCTTCATGATCGCGATGCCCCACCAGTACCAGCGAATACCCCTGCTTGGCGAACTTGATCGCCTCCACATGCACCTTCGTCACCAGCGGGCAGGTCGCGTCGATCACCTTCAGCCCGCGCTCCTTCGCCCCCGCCCGAACCGCAGGCGAAACCCCATGCGCGGAATAAATCACACGCGCACCTTCCGGAACCTCGTCCAGCTCATTGACGAAGATCGCCCCCTTCTTCGCCAGATCCGTCACCACGTAGCTGTTGTGCACAATCTCCTTGCGCACATAAATGGGCGCGCCAAAGGTATCGAGCGCAATCTGCACAATATCGATCGCCCGCACCACGCCCGCGCAGAAGCCGCGAGGCTTCAGCAAAAGAACGCGCTTGGTGGAGGTCGAAGTCGTACCGTCTGTGGTCGAGCTGGTGGTCGCGGGAGTGTCGAGGATGGTTGTAGTCACGCCTTCCAGTATACCCTGTCAGGCCCCCGGATGTGGCTCAGAATGAACCGCGAAAGGTGCAAAGCCCCCGCATCCAACCCGGTACCCCGAGCATCGCCAAAACTCGCTTCAACCCATCCCCGCCGCCTGAAGCTCGCCTACAGCTTCTCGCCCCCACACCCCGGATGCTTGCACTCGCACTCCAGCGTCGTCACATCCTTGGCATCTTCGCAGTAGGTGGAGCAGAACTTCTCGCCCTTCGCCGGAACACACGTACACATCGGGTGAGCACACTTTTCAGTCGACATAGAGATCCTCCAGAGATTCGCGAACACTTCCTCCGATGCCGCCCACCCCGAAGAAGCTGTCTGGAACTATGAAAAGCGCCCTGCGCGCGGGCGGCGGTCACTTCGTGACGTGTGATCCGCTCGCGTCGCTTCTCCCGTTGGTCGACACAAAATTTGGTCGACACAAAATCTCAAGCCGCCCAGGACGCTCGGGTGCCCCATCCTTGACGGTTTCATCGTCAAGGGTGGGATGTATACCGCCAACCAGCCAGCCGCCGCAAACCCTTGTCTGCGACCAACGGGAGCACCACCCGAAGCGAATCACCCACCACAAAGTGGTCGCTCCGCGCGCAGCGGGCCCGTCCGGCAGGACAAGCCTTTCCTGATCCCTGATCCCTGCCTTTACCGGCTCATCTCGATCAAATGCTCCGCATGCTTCAGACTCGTCTCCGTCAGCTTCGCCCCAGAGAGCATCCGGGCAATCTCCTCCACCCGCTCCCCCGGCTCCATCTGCCGAACCTCCGTCTGCGTCCGTCCCTGCTTCACCGTCTTCTCAATCACAAAGTGCTGATCCCCAAACGCCGCAATCTGCGGCAGATGCGTAATACACAACACCTGCTGCCCCTTCGACAGCGTCTTCAGCTTCTTCCCCACCGCCTCCGCCGCCCGCCCACCAATCCCAATATCGATCTCGTCAAACACCAGCGTCCGTGGCAGCACCGACTTCTTCTTCCCCGAACGAGTCCCCCCCAGCCCAGCCGTCCCTTCCTCCACCGTCACTTTCAACGCCAGCATCACCCGCGACATCTCACCACCCGAAGCAATCTCCTCCAACGGCTTCATCGGTTCCCCCGGGTTGGTCGCAATCAAACAATCCACCCGATCCCACCCATGCGCCGTCCATCCCTCAACCGCCTTCACCGCCGTCACCCGCATCTCAAACCGCGCATTCATCGCCAGATCATTGATCTGCGCCACCGCCAGCCCTTCCAGCCGCCGAGCAGCCGCCAGCCGCGCCTCACTCAATTCGCCCGCCGCCACCACATACGCCGCCGCATCCACCCCCTGCTTCGCCGTCAACTCCGCCAGCAGCGCATCCCGGTTCTCCACCTCCGCCAGCCGCAGCGCCGCCTCCGCCCCAAACGCAATCACCTCACCCAGCGTCTTCCCATACTTCCGCTTCAGCCGATCCAACGCCGCCAGCCGATCCTCAATCTCCTCAATGCGTTCCGGCGTAGCGTTAATCTTCTCCGCGAAGTCTCGTACCTCCGCGCTCACATCCTCAACCGTCGCCTTAGCCGCCGCCAATTGTTGTGCCGGTTCCACAAACCGCGTATCGTACCGCGCCAGTTCCTCCAGATTCTTCAACGCCGCTCCCAGCGTCGCCTCCGCCGCATGCTCCGACTCATACAGCAAATCATGCGCATTCATCGCCGCCGAATACAGCTTCTCCGCATTCCCCAGCACCCGCTTCTCAGCCTCAAGCTGCAGGTCCTCATCCTCCGCTCCCAGCTCCGCTGCCGCAATCTCCCCACTCTGAAACCGCCACAAATCCGCCATCCGCAACCGATCCTGCTCCGCCGACTGCAACTCCTCCAGCTTCGCCGTCGTCCGCTGCCACTCCTTGAACGCCGCCCCCACGGACTCCGCCGAAACAGCCCCAAACCGGTCTAACAGCAATCTTTGCTGTTCCTGGTCAAAAGCCCCGAGCGTCTCTCCCTGCGAATGCACCAGCGCCAACTCCGGCGCAAGCTGCCGCAGAACCCCCACAGTTGTCGGCTGGTTGTTTACAAACACCCGCCCCTTGCCATTGGCCGCAATCTCGCGCCGCAGCAAAATATCGTCCGTCTCCACCTCGATCCCATTGGCCTCGAGGATCGCCCTCGCCCCCGGCGTCAACTCGAAGACGCACCCCACCACGGCCTTCTCCGCACCGTGCCGCACCACGTCGCTCGACGCCTTTCCACCCAACAGCAGCGCCAGCGCGTCGATCAAAATCGACTTGCCCGCTCCGGTCTCACCGGTTAACAGGTTCAGCCCATGTCCAAAGCTGGCCACGGCCCGATCGATCACAGCATAGTTTTCCGCACGCAACTCCAGCAGCATGAGCCGAGCATAACAAAACCAAAAGAAAAAGCGCCCTGCGCGGGCAGCGGTCACTTCGTGACATGTGATCGCTTCGCGTGGTGCTCCCGATGGTCGCAACCGAGGATTGTGCCGACCATCGGTCGGAGCGACGCGAAGCGGATCACACACCATGAAGTGGTCGCCGCCCGCGCAGGGCGCCTTTCACAAAACTTGACAACACACCACCTCCACAAACCACCCCGAAAAATCACAAGTCGCCCCTTAACCCACCTCAATCCAAGACTTTGCACAAAACAGGTACAAGGGGGCCGCACCAAGCAGGATTCCTCCGAATTAACCCCACCACTCTCCGCACCGAGTACATCCAAGTAAACTGAACCCGAAGGAATCTGGTGAAATAAACCCTATGCTCTGCACTCTTGCCCTGCTCGTGTTTCAAGACGATCCCGCCGCAGCCGCTCCCGCTGCCCCGAACTCCAGCGCCCTGCTTGAGATGATTCACAACAGCGGTCCCGTCGCCTTCGCCGTCCTCATCCTCCTCGCCGTCGCCAGCATCGCCAGCTGGGGCATCATGTTCGCCAAGTGGAGCAGCTTCTCCCGCGCCGCCAAGAACAGCCAACGCTTCCTCCGCGCCTTCCGCAAATCCGGCCGCCTCTCCGAGATCGCCGCCGTCGCCGACCAGTTCAAGCCCAGCCCCCTCGTACCCGTCTTCACCGAGATCAACGACGAGTACAACCGCCAGTCCGGCGGACGCGGCATGCCCCGCAACCCGCTCGCCCTCGAACGCGCCGCCCAGATCGCCTCCAGCGAGGTCCTCACCGCGATGGAGAACCACATGACGTGGCTCGCTACCATCGCCGCCATCGCCCCCTTCATCGGCCTCCTCGGCACCGTCATGGGCATCATCGACGCCTTCCACGGCCTCGGCAACGCCGGTGCCGCAACCCTCCGCGCCGTCGCCCCCGGAATCTCCGAAGCCCTCATCACCACCGCCGCCGGTCTCGTCGTCGCCATCCCCGCCGTCGTCGGATACAACCAGCTCACCGCCCGCCTCCGTGCCTTCGGAGCCTCCATGGACGAGTTCTCCCGCGAGTTCCTCAACCTCATCGAGAACGCCGCCATGCACGCCCCCCAGCAGTCCGCATCCGTCTCAGAAGCCGCCCCCCGGAGGTCCTTCTAGCGATGGCCTTCACCTCCCGCTCGGGCGGCTACGCCCGCACCCAGACCGCCCTCGCCGAGATCAACATCACCCCCCTTGTCGACGTTGTCCTCGTCCTCCTGCTCATCTTCATGCTCACGGCCCCGGTCTTGCAGTCGGGCCTCGAAGTCGCCATCCCCAAGACCCGCTCCGTCAACCAGCTCACCGAAGAGCGCATGGTCGTCACCATCGACAAGGACCAGAACGTCTTCCTCCAGGACAAGCCCGTCAATCTCGCCGAGCTCCCCACCCGCCTCAACCTCAAGTCCTCTGACTCCAAGCGCGTCGTCTACGTCCGCGCCGACGAGCGTGTCCCCTTCGGCGCCTTCGCCTCCGTCATGGACTCGATCAAGCTCGCCGGCATCACCAACATCAGCATCGTCACCCAGCCGCTCAAGCAGCGCTAGCCGGATCGAGATCATGTCCTCTGCCGCCAATCTCGCCCGCAGCCCGCTCCCGGAAGACCGCCTCGGCGCGAACCTCCTCGGCTCCGTTGTCTTCCACGCCGCCGTCGTCATCGCCATCTTCGCCTCGGCCTACGTCTTCCGCCACAAAGGCAACTCCTGGGGCGACAGCGCCTCGCCCTCCAGCTCCATCCAGGCCACGATGGTCGACTCTCTCCCGCTGCCCCCCCGCCAGCCCGTCAACGCCGACAACGTCCTCGCCTCTGAAACCCCATCCCCCGCCCCACCCCCCGCAAAAGAAAAGCTCGCCCCACCCCCTGAGCCCAAAGCCATCCCCATCCCCGAGAAGGTCAAGCCACCGAAGGTCGCGCCCAAGCCCGTCGAAGCTACGGCCCACCCGCAACTCACCAAGCCCGACCCACACAAAGCCGTAACCGGCGAAGCCCCCGGCGTCCGCATCGCCATGTCCAGCACCCAGACCCGTGTCGGCACAATCAGCGTAGGCACCACCGACGCCGCCTTCGGCCAGCGCTACGCCTATTACGTCGCGCAGATCAAGCAGAAGGTCGCCTCACAGTGGTACACCGCCATGCTCGACCCCTCTGCCCGCGGCCATCGCGTCTACCTCACGTTCCAGATCTCCCGCGACGGCTCGCCCTCTCAGATCCGCGTCCAGCAGCCCAGCGGCGACTCCACCCTCGACCAGACTGCCCTCCGCGCCGTCCAGCACATCGACACCTTCGGCCCCCTTCCAGACGGCTACAGCGGCAACTACCTCAACGTCGTCTACTACTTCGACCCACCCTCAACTCCGTGAAGTTACCGCGAACTCCCGCGAAATCTTCCCGCTTCAACAACCCGTGAACGCCTGTAGGCGTCTACCATAAGGTGAGAATGCTCAGAACGACCCGATCGACTCGCACGCCCAGCAAACTCTTCTCCCGCCTCTGGCTTCCTGCCATCACCCTTTTTGCCCTTCTCAGCACCAGCGCCCGCGCACAAGACAATGTCTTCACCGGCACCAACACCGGCGCCGACCGCATCCGCATCGCCGTCGCCGACTTCAAGCCCGCGTCCTCCGACCCGCAGACCGGTCCGCTCAAGAGCATCTTTGACGCCACCCTCGCCAGCGACCTCGCGAACGCCGGCATCTTCGACATCGTCTCGAAGAGCCTCATCCCGCAATCCACTCCCGGCGCACCCGCAGAGATGAACCTCGCCCAATGGTCCGCCGCGCCCACCAACGCCGCAATGGTCGCCTTCGGCAGCCTCTTGGTGCAGGCCGGTTCGCTCCAGGTTAACGGCTATCTCTTCGACGCCAAGAACCAGCAGTACCCGCAAGTCCTCGCCAAGCAGTACAAAGACCAGCCCAGCGAAGACGCCGCCCGCCAGACCGCCCACAAGTTTGCCGACGAGATCATCTTCCGCCTCGGTGGCGGCGTCCCCGGCATCGCCGAGACCAAGATCTTCTACGTCCACGCCGCAGGAGGCAACAAAGAGATCTGGCAGATGGACTACGACGGAGCCAACCAGCACGCCGTCACACACCTAGGAACCGTCTCGCTCTCCCCGCGCATCTCGCCCGACAACTCCCGCCTCGCCTTCTCCTCGCTCGGCAAAGAGGGCTTCCAGATCCGCGTCTACTCCATGCTGCTCAACCGCATGGTGAACTTCTCCGCCGCCAGCGGCACCAACCTCTCGCCCGCCTGGTCGCCCAACGGTCGCGAGATCGCCTACTCCTCCTCGCGTTCCGGTGACCCCGAAATCTGGATCTCCGACGTCAACGGCTCGCTCGCCCGCCGCATCACCAGCTTCAAAGGTCCCGACGTATCCCCCGTCTACAACCCCAAGACCGGCGCCCAGATCGCCTGGATCAGCGGCCGCACCGGCCTCCCACAGCTCTACGTCATGGATACCGACGGCTCCGGCGTACAGCGCATGACCGACGGCGGTTACGCGACCTCACCCTCCTGGTCGCCCAATGGCCAGTTCGTCGCCTTCGCCTGGGATCGCAAGTACGGCCCCGGCGCACCCGGCGGACAAGACATCTACGTGATGGAGGTCGCCACCAAGCGCTGGATCCAGCTCACCCACGACACCGGCCGCTGCGACTTCCCCTCCTGGTCGCCTGATGGCCGCCATATCGTCTACGCTAGTACTGCCCAAGGCCACCAGATGCGTATCTGGTCCATGCTCGCCGACGGCACTCAGCAGCACGCCCTCTCCGGCCCCGGTGGCGACATGCCAAACTGGAGCTGGAAGTAAACGCAGTAAACTTGTCTCGCTCGCACACTCAGCCACACTCTGGTTAGCGCGGCTGCCGCACGCAGTCAGCCAAACACTTTCTCACTCTGTTTCCGCAGGAGGAACTGGATGAACAGCACCACCCCATCGCTTCGCAATACGCCCCTTCGCAAGAGCTTCACCGTCGCCGCCGCGCTCATCACTCTCTCGCTCGCCGCCGGTTGCCACAAGAAGCAGGGTCCGCCGCCCAACAGCATGGGTCCCGACACCGCGCCCACCGTCTCCGCGCCCGTCGCCTCCATCACCGCCGACCCCACCTCGATCGACCTCGGCCAGTCGGTCGTCCTCAACTGGCGCACCCAGAATGCCAACGTCGTCACCATCGACGGCATCGGCCAGGTCAACGCCAACGGCACCCAGACCGTCTCCCCCGCCAACTCCACCAACTTCCATCTCATCGCGAAGGGTGATGGCGGATCGACCGAGGCCAATGTCCGCGTCACCGTCAACGTCCCCGTAGCCCCCACCCCGCCCTCCGCGGATGCCAGCGCTAACGGCGACATGGGTTCGGACTCCGCCTTCCACGCCGCCGTCCAGGACATCTTCTTCGACTACGACAGCTACGAAGTCCGTCCCGACGCCCAGACCTCCGCCACCCAGGCCGCCGCCTACCTCTCCGCCCACCCCGCCATCCGCGTCGTCATCGGCGGCTACTGCGATGACCGTGGCTCAGCCGAGTACAACCTCGCTCTCGGCGAAAATCGCGCCAACTCCGCCAAGACCGCGCTCGTCTCGGCAGGCGTTCCCGCCGGCCGCATCCGCGTCGTCAGCTACGGCAAGGAGAAGCAGTTCTGCTCCGACGAGAACGAAAGCTGCTGGCAGCAGAACCGCCGCGCCCAGTTCTCCATCGACCGGTAACGCAGGAAAGAGCAGAGAAATGCAGGTGTCAGTTGTCCGTGATCCGTTGTCAGTAAAACCGCTCTGCGGCCTGACGACTTTGATCGCTGGCAACTGGCACCTGTCAACTGATAACTGACAACCGCCTTCCAAGAGCTCCCATGACTCGACTCCGCCTTGCCACCGCGTTCCTCTCACTTACCCTCTTCGCCGCGCCCAGCTTCGCCGCGAACAAGGACATGATCCAGCTCCAGACCCAGGTTCAGGAGCTCCAGGACGCCATCGCCCGTCTCCAGCAGTCCAACGACGAGCGCATGGGCGTCATGAAGGATCTCGTCCAGCAGACCGCCGACTCCGTCAACAAGATGAACCAGGTCGTCCTCCTCCTGCAGCGCCAGATGCAAGGCCAGCAGGACGCGCAGAACGCCAAGCTCGACCAGGTCTCCGGCCAGATCCAGTCCCTCAACGACTCGCTCGACGAACTCAAAACCCGTCTTGCCCACGTCGAAAAGTCCATCGGCGACATTCAGAGCCAGCAGCAGTCGATGAGCGCGAACATGCAGAACGGCGGCCAGCCCTCCGGCTCAGCCCCCGCCGCCGCGCCGCCGCAAGGCAATCAGGACAACCCAGCCCCGATCCCCGCGCCCGACTCCGCCCCACCCGCGAACGGCAAGCCCTCCGCCGCCGTCCCCATGGGCCCCTCCGCCAGCAACGGCAGCGGAGCGCCACCCGCCGATGACATCTATAAGACCGCTCTCGGCGACTACATGGGAGCCCGCTACGCCCTCGCCTCCTCCGAGTTCGGCGACGTCATCAAGTTCTATCCCGACAACCCGCTCTCCGGAAACTCCCTCTACTACCTCGGCGAGATCGACTACCGCGCAGGCCGCTTCGCCCCGGCCATCAAGGACTACGACAAGCTGATGGACCAGTACCCCGCCAGCAACAAAGTCCCCGCCGCCCACCTGCACAAAGGCCAGGCCCAGATCCAACTCAACCAGCGCGACGCCGGCGTCCGCGAACTCCGCGCCCTCATCCAGCGCTTCCCGAACTCCCCCGAAGCCATGCAAGCCCGCAGCAAACTCAGCGGCATGGGCGTCCCCGTCACCCCACGCCACTAAAGCAGGGTGTAGGGAATAGGGTGTAGGGAATAGGAAAGGCAGGGATCAGGGATCAGGGATCAGGGATCAGGAGAAAGCAAACATCCACACCGCAACCCGCAGCAAGAAACACTCCCATCCAACCAGAAATCCCACCGTCCTTCCGCAAAGCGGAAGGATTCGCATTTGCGCTGTACTGTACTTCCTATTCCCTAGTCCCTAGCCCCTAGTCCCTGTCTTTCCCCTACCCCCTGCCTTACAGGTAGCTCAACCACCAATCCCGCCGCCGAGCCTTCACCTGCGCAAACCACACGCACGGCAGATACAGCACCGCCACCACCAGCGCCCAAACCAGATACACCCCAGCCAACCCAAATCCCCACCCCGGCAGATGCCTGATAAACACCGACCCCGGCACCGTCCAGAACCGCCAGTTCAACCCCTCATACGCCGTCACCGCCAAAGCCAACGCGTGGATCAGGTAGATGTGCAGCACATAGTAGAAAAACGGCACCCGCCCATACACCTCCACCACCCCCCGCACCCGCTTCCCCCACCCCTGCCGCACCGCCCAGTCGATCCCCGCATACGCCAGCAGGATCACCCCCAGCGTCGCCAGCAGGTAGTCGAGCGACGGCGGATACTTCGTCACCTCTAAGAACGACATCGCCGTCCGCTCCGTCGACCCCGTTCTCCCAAACTCAATCGCATCCCCATACCCGTGCCCCACCCTCAGCACGCAGAACGCCGCCAGAAACACCGCTCCCAGCCCCGCCGCCGCGCGCTCCCGCCGCTCCACGCCCCAACCCGCCACCCGCCCAAACCAGTACCCCAGGCAGATCACACCAACCCACGGCACCACCGGATACATCTCAAATCCCACCATCTGCCCATGCACGATCAGCGGTGCCGGATGGTGCAGCAGATCCCACCAGATCCCGCTCGCCCCGAACTGCGTATCCTTCACCCCATCGAGCAGGTTGTGCCCCACCACAATGACCGCCCCAATCGCCCCCACCACCGCCACGGGCAGCCGCTGCAGCAGCCCCAGAAACATCATCGAAATCCCAATCGCCCAGATCACCTGCAGCCCCGGCGCCAGCGCAAACGACCACCCAAAGCTGATCACCGTAATCTCAAGAAAACAAAGCCAAAGCCCACGCGTCAGCAGCAGCCGTTCCATCTGCGCCGCCGTCTTCCCACCTCGCCGCTGCAGATACACCGAAACCCCTGCCAGAGCGATAAACCCCGGCGCGCACAGGTGCGTCACCCACCGCGTCAGAAACAGCGCCGGCCACGACCGCGCCGGATCGGTCGGATCGAACGAAGGCGGCAGGTACGTAAAGAAGTCCCGCGAATGATCGATCGCCATTAGGATCATCAGCAGCCCACGCAGAATGTCGATTGACTCCAGCCGCCGCCTGAGCGGGTTTACAGGAACAGGAAGATCCTGAACGTCCTCTTGTGCGAAAGATTGTCCCATGGGTTGGGAGCAAGTCTACTGCAAGCCCACGCACGCACAAAGAGAAATCGGGGCGGTCACTTCGTGACGGGTAATCCGCTTCGCGGTGGTCGCCACAGAAGATTGTGCCGACCATCGGTCGGACCACGCGAAGCGATCACATGTCACGAAGTGACCGCCCCGCGCGCAGCGGGCCTATCCGGCAGGACACTATTTTGTCCCCCACCCATGGTGAGATCAACCCATTTAGATAGAAGACTTTACAAACCAACGCTACGTATTTTCAAGACTTTAGCCGCTAAAATTATCAAAGTCACCCCCTAAGTCTCATCGATAGAAGACTTTGCGCAATTCGGTAGAGGGAGGGGGGTGCCCTTCACAGCAGAAAAAACCGCTCGTCAGTTCCGAATCCCGACCATCAGCCTCTCAATCTCCTCCCGCTCCACAGCCGTAAGCGGAAGACCAGGCAGCCGAGGCCGACCGCCAAAGTACCCCGTCAGATCACACCCATACTTCAACCCGGCAACACCCAGCTCTTCCTCAACCCGCTTCGCCAACTCCCGAACCCGCTCCTGCTTCTCCGCCGCCAGCGCCGGATCACCGTCCTTCCAGGCCGCCAGCACCTCATAGCAAGCCTGCGGAGCACTCGCCGCCAGTGCAGGCATGGCACCCACCGCCCCCGCCTCCAACGACTCCAACATCCCCCCCGTCCGCCCCGCCAGCACCTGAAACCCCACCGATTTCATTCTCGTCTTGATCGCCTTCGCCGTTCCCGCAGGAGCGACCGAAATCGCCAAACCACCCGAAAGCCCCGCAGCCGACAGCAACTGCGCCTCCGCCGCCTTCGACCGCGCCATCATTCGCCCAGTCGCAGCGGCAAACACCATCGTCACCGCAACCTCGCGCTTGACCGCCGAAGTCGACCGCACCAGCCGCGCCACACGCGCCGCATCGCCCGACCGCTCCACCATCCCAATCACGCCAGCAAGCCCAGCAAGCTCCACAAGCAGCTCATCCGGCAAGGAGTCCGCATCCAGAATCACCGGCAACGCCGCCCGATCCGCAACTGCCCGGAAGTAGCTCAGGGCCTCTACCGGACCACCCACCGAAGGAGTCCGCACCAGCACCGCATCATACTCATGCACTGCCGCATACTCGATCAGGTCGAGGGTACTTGACACGCTATCCCTCGAAACACCCCCAATCAGCACCTTCTCCGGCACCGCAGCCCCGGCGACGGCCTTCAGTGCCTCCCGCGTCTCCGCATCCGACAACAGGGTCGGTTGCCCCGACCACCCCAGCGCCACCAACCCGGCCGCCGGGGTCTTCGCATAGCGAGCCACGTTATCTTCCAATTTTCGTGTATTTAATCGTCCGTCCGCATGGAACGGAGTCGTCAGCGGGAGATGCATTCCTTCAAGCAGCATCTAACTATTCTAAAAGCTCTAGCGCGATCTGTGCTCACGCACGAGCTTCTTCACCGCAGAACCGGATTCTCGCTCTACAATCCGAATTACTGATCCGCTGCAGCAAAACTCTCCCGCACCGCAAGGGCCCTGAAGAATGGATAACGCAGACCGACCGCGCAACTTGTCGCTCGCCGATCTCAGCCGCGAAGCACTCTGGTTCAGCCTTCACTCCCTCTTTGCCGTGACGATCCTCGCTCTCGTCATCGCGATCCTCACGCGCGCGCACCCCGATCCCGATGCCCTCGAGCCCAAACTCATCTGCACCGCGCTCGCCTTCTTCTTCCCACTCGAAGGAGGATTTCTCATCGCGCGCAAGCAGCGCAACGTCGCCGCACGCAGCACCTGGATCGCAGGCCTCGCAACCTTCTCCCTGGTCAGCGTCTGGGTCATCGATCTGCCCACAGGCATCGGCCTCTGCGCGCGTTGCGGAGCAGCCGAGAAGCTGCTCCGCACGATCTTCTCCATTACCCACGGCTCTGGACTGATGAACGGCAATGGCCTGCTCATCGGCGCCTGGATTCCGCTGGCCATGATCGGTTATGCCGCGGGCGCGAAGATCGGACTCAGCGAGCCGATCCGCTATCAGTCGCCCGAAACCGCCATCAGCCGCTCCTGATGCAACGTCTGCAGCGCGATCACGTTGACACTTCCGCGCTGTAGCGCCGAGATGCCTTCAGCCGCCGCGCGAGCCGCAGCCAAAGTGGTAATCGTCGGAATCCTTGCCAGTACCGCCGCCCGCCGAATTGCTTTCTCGTCGAAGAACGTATCCTGTCCACGCGGTGTATTGATGATCAAGTGAATCCGATCGCTCTTGATCAGGTCCACAACGTTCGGACGACCTTCCTTCACCTTGTACACGCGTTCCGGCTGCAATCCAGCCGCTTCGAGCACCTCAGCCGTCCCATGCGTCGCGACGAGGTGAAAGCCCATGTTGACGAACTGCTTCGCGAGCGGAGCAAGTCCTTCCTTGTCGTGATCGTTTACGCTCAGGAAGATCGTCCCTTCCATCGGCAACACCTGGCCAGCCGCGATCTGCGCCTTGGCAAACGCCTCACCAAAGTTGTCCGAGACACCCATTACTTCGCCGGTCGACTTCATCTCCGGTCCAAGCACCGTATCGACGCCCGGGAACTTGCCCCACGGAAACACCGGCGACTTGACGAAGAAGTGCGATCCCGTCTCAAGGTCCTTGCCACTCTCGACCTGTTCCGGAAGCAACTGCTTGAGCTTCTGCCCAACCATCAGCCGTGACGCGATCTTGGCCAGCGGAACGCCCGTAGCCTTGGAGACATACGGCACCGTCCGCGAAGCCCGCGGGTTGACTTCGATCACAAAGACCTTCCCACGCTGGATCGCAAACTGGATATTCACCAGACCGATCACATCGAGCGCCTTCGCCAACTGCCTCGTGTACGTACGAATCATCTCGAGCACATCCGCCGACAGATCGACCGCAGGCAGCACGCACGACGAGTCGCCCGAGTGAATGCCAGCCTCCTCGATATGCTGCATGATGCCAGCGATCACCACATCATCGCCATCACACAGCGCGTCCACATCGCACTCGACGGCATCCTCGAGGAAGTGGTCGATCAGCACCGGCCGTTCCTGCGAGTACTCGATCGCCGTGCTCATGTAGCGCACGATCGCCTCATCGTCATACGCGATCACCATCGCGCGTCCACCAAGCACATACGAAGGCCGCACCAGCACCGGATACCCAACGCGATTCGCGCCAGCAACCGCCTCTTCGACGCTCGTCGCCATCGCGCCTTCAGGCTGCGGAATCTGCAGCTCCTCGATCAGCTTGCCGAAGCGCTTCCGATCCTCAGCCAGGTCGATCGACTCAGGCGACGTTCCAATGATCGGCACGCCCGCCTTCTTGAGCGGCAGCGACAGGTTCAACGGAGTCTGTCCGCCGAACTGAACAATCATCCCGATCTCCGCGCCACTCGACGCCTCATGCTCATACACCGCGAGCACATCCTCAAGCGTCAATGGCTCGAAGTACAACCGATCGCTTGTGTCGTAGTCGGTCGAGACCGTCTCCGGATTGCAGTTCACCATGATCGTCTCGTACCCGTCCTCGCGCAGCGCAAACGCCGCATGGCAACAGCAATAGTCGAACTCGATTCCCTGCCCGATCCGGTTCGGACCGCTGCCCAGGATCATAATCTTCTTCCGGTTCGTCGGCGCCGCTTCGTCTTCCTCGTCGTAGCAGCTATACAGATACGGCGTGAAGCTCTCGAACTCCGCCGCACACGTATCGACGAGCTTATACACCGGCATCACGTTCAGCTTGCGCCGCAACGCGCGCACCGCAGCCGTGCCTTCCGCGCCAGTCAAGCCCCACGAAGCCGCCAGCCGCTCATCAGAGATTCCCATCCGCTTGGCGATGCGCAGTTCGTGCGCAGTCACCGTCTCCATTGACTTGCCACCGATCGCCTTGATCTCGTCGGTGATCTGCTTGATCTGGTGTAGGAACCACGGGTCCATCGAGGTCATCCGCGCAACCTCGCGCACCGTCATCCCACGCTCAAACGCATAGCGCACATACGCCAGCCGATCCGGATGCGGCGTGACCAACCGCTGCGTCAATCGCCGCGGCTCGATATCATCCGCAGTCGCCTTTTTACCTGTCTCGAGCGAGCGCACGGCCTTCATCATTGCTTCCTTGAAGGTCCGCCCAATGGCCATCACTTCGCCAACCGACTTCATCTGAGGCCCAAGACCCTCATCAGCGCCAGGGAACTTCTCGAACTGCCACTTGGGAATCTTGACGACCACGTAATCTATCGTCGGCTCGAAGCAAGCCGGAGTCGCTTTCGTGATGTCGTTCTGAATCTCATCGAGCGTATAACCAACCGCAAGCCGCGCAGCTATCTTGGCAATCGGGAAGCCGGTTGCTTTCGAAGCCAGCGCCGAAGAGCGCGATACACGCGGGTTCATCTCAATCACGGTCATGCGACCGTTCTGTGGATTTACCGCAAACTGAACGTTGCTTCCGCCGGTCTCGACACCGATCTCGCGAATCACGCGGATGGCTGCATCGCGCATCGCCTGGTACTCGCGATCCGTCAGCGTCTGCGCCGGAGCGACCGTAATCGAGTCACCCGTGTGCACGCCCATCGGATCGAAGTTCTCGATCGAGCAGATGATGATGACGTTGTCATTCAAGTCACGCACCACCTCCAGCTCATACTCCTTCCAACCCAGCACGCTCTCTTCGAGCAGGCACTCATGCACCGGCGAGAGGTCAAGCCCACGCGACAGGATCTCCATCAGCTCCTCGCGGTTATACGCAATGCCGCCGCCCGAACCACCCAGCGTAAAGCTCGGCCGAATCACCACCGGGAACCCGATCTTCGCCGCAAACTCAAGCCCATCGCGGATGTTGTTCACCAGCGCCGAGCGCGGCATATCGAGCCCGATCTTGGTCATCGCGTCTTTGAAGAGCAGACGGTCTTCCGCCTTCTTGATCGCCTCCAGCTTCGCGCCGATCAACTCAACACCAAACTTGTCGAGTACACCCGAGTCTGCAAGATCGACCGCAAGATTCAACGCCGTCTGCCCACCCACCGTCGGCAGCACGGCAAACTTGCCATCGCCCTTGCCCAGCATCGCCGACTCGACCCGCAGGATCTCCTCAACGTATGCGATCGTCAACGGCTCGATGTACGTGCGGTCGGCAACCTCAGGGTCCGTCATGATCGACGCCGGGTTCGAGTTCACCAGCACAACCTCGTACCCCTCGGCCTTCAGCGCCTTACAGGCCTGTGTGCCCGAGTAGTCGAACTCAGCCGACTGTCCAATCACAATCGGTCCAGAGCCGATCACCAGAATCTTCGCGATGTCATTCCTGCGTGGCATTTATCTTCTCCGCATCCTGCAGTTGACCGGCACAAGGCAACGAGTCAACCGTCTTGTAGATCTTCACTTTGTCTAACTCCCGGATATACCGCCCGGAGCCTTCTGGCTGATCGATCCTATTCTCTGACCCTGGCCTGAAGTACCGAACGTCCGAGCTCGCAATCACTCCGTTGGGGCCGAGCGTAAGATCCGCCTCGCCGACCCACCGTCCCCACACACCAACGCTTCCAAGCACCGATATCAGCTTGCCGCTGGTATCGAAGTTGTACCTTGCTTCCACGTCGAAGTTAGGATGAAACTCGCGCAGCCGAACCATCTCAACCGCATTACCCGCGAAGGAGATCTTCGCAAAGACGGTCCCTGCTTTTGCATTGATCAGCGGCTGAAACGATTGCATCTTCCAATCGCCCTCTGCCGTCCGGGTGCAAAAGACCGCCTTGATCGCGCGCTTGTCACTCGCCGCATAAAGGGAAGAAGAAAGCATCAGAAGCACAACAGCCGACGTGCTCCTGATGCCTCGCATCTACTTCTTCCACTCTTCCATCATCGTGCGAAAGTCCTTGAACAGATAGTGCGAATCATGCGGTCCCGGGCTGGCCTCCGGGTGATACTGCACGCTGAACATCGGATCCGTCTTGTGCCTGAGACCAGCCATCGTCTGGTCGTTGAGATTCGTATGCGTCTGCTCGACATCGGCTGGCAAGGATGCAGGATCGACGTTGTAGTTATGATTCTGCGCCGTGATCTCGACCTTGCCCGTCCGGTGATTCATAATCGGATGGTTCCCGCCATGATGGCCGAACTTCAGCTTGTAGGTCTTGCCGCCAAGCGCGAGACCGAAGATCTGGTGCCCAAGGCAAATCCCGAAGATCGGCGCCTTCCCCTTGAGCTTCTGCACGTTCTCAACCGCGTAGTCGAGCGGCTCCGGATCGCCCGGCCCATTCGAGAAGAAGACTCCATCCGGGTTCATCGCAAGCACGTCTTCGGCAGACGTCCGCGCCGGAACAACCGTCACTTTGCAGTTCTCCCGCGCAAGCATGCGCAGAATGTTCTGCTTGATGCCGAAGTCATATGCGACAACATGCATCTGCTTGGTGCCCGGCTCGAGTGCCGCCGTTAGCAGCTTGTCGCCCGTCTGATTCTTCGGCTCCTGATCGCTCCACTCGTACATCGTCTTGGTGCTGACGACGCTGGCGAGATCGGTGCCATCCATCTTCTTGATCGCTTTCGCCTTGGCAACGAGCGCCACTTCATCAAGCGCATCGCCAATGGCGATCACACCACGCATCACGCCGTTCGCCCGCAGATGCCGCACAACCGCTCGCGTGTCGATCTCTGCAATCACCGGAACGCCGTTCTTCTCCAGATATTCATCCGCAACCTGCGTCGAACGCCAGTTGGAGCTGACCGGAGAAAACTCCCGCGTCACAAGCCCTTCGATATACGGACGCGAAGACTCCTCGTCCGAAGGACTCGTCCCATAGTTCCCAATGTGAGGATTCGTTAGAACAACGATCTGTCCCGCATACGAAGGATCGGTAAAGATCTCCTGGTAGCCGGTGAGCGATGTATTGAAGACCACTTCGCCAGATCGTTCTACTCTGGCGCCAAACCCTGTACCGCGAAAGATGCGCCCGTCTTCGAGCGCGAGAATAGCCTGCATTGCCTCTCCTGAATCGATTGGAGTGGATTCAATCGATTCTATCAGCAGCAGACGGTTCGCTTGGCCTTGGAGAACGAAAAACCCGGCCGCAA
>Ga0302314_10007104_pt1 | contig 20182 bp, 20 predicted proteins | sample III_Palsa_N2_3_FD_200533 | JGI IMG/M metagenome (GOLD analysis project Ga0302314, IMG submission 200533) | Peat permafrost microbial communities from Stordalen Mire near Abisko, Sweden - III_Palsa_N2_3 | ecosystem: Environmental > Terrestrial > Soil > Palsa > Peat permafrost | place: Sweden... | reverse complement strand
ACGCCTTCTCCGGGACGGTGGCCGGGGCCGGCAGCGTGGTGTGGTCCGGCGGGTCCGACGCCTTCAGCGGCCTGACCTTCTCGGCCACGAGCCAGACGGTGACCGGCGCGGAGGTCACGCTTTCGGGGGCGATCAACCTCACCACCAACATGAGCCTCACCTCCACCAACCTGATCGTCGCCGCCGGCGGGGCCATCCTGGGCGGAACCGGGGAGTTCATCCTCTCCGCCAATGCCAGCAACAGCCTCTACGGCGCCGACAACGCGGCCAGCCTGATTGTCAACGGCAGGTTCTACGGAGCCGGTCAGCTGGGCGCGGGCCAGCTGACCCTGATCATCGGGGCCGGCGGGTTCGTGGACGGCTATACGACCGTGGCGCTGACCATCAACACCGGCTCGAACATCATCCAGGACGCCGGAACCCTCTACGCCATCGGCTCTGGCGGGACCTTCGTCGACAGCGCGGTCGACAACACCGGCAAGCTCTACGCCGATGGCGGGACGCTCACCCTGAACGGCGCAGTCACCGGCGCGGGGACCGGCGACATCACCTCGGGGACCCTGTTCGCCGCCTCGACCTTCACCGAGAACGTGACGTTCACCGCCAGCACCACCGGCACGCTCGAACTGGCCAACTCCCAGGCCTACACCGGCGACGTCACCGGCTTCTCCCTCACCGGGGCCACGACGTTGGACCTGAACGACATCGACTTCATCAACGGGACCACCAAGGCCACCTACAGCGGCACAGCCACGTCAGGCACGCTCACCGTCACCGACGGGACCCACACCGCCCACATCACCCTGGAAGGCAACTACACCAGCTCCACCTTCACCGTGTCCAGCGACGGCCACGGCGGGACGAAGGTGGTGGACCCCAGCAAGGCGCCGGCGAATGGCCGACCGGCCTCGCCGCAGCCGCTGATCGCGGCGATGCCGAGCCTCGGCGCCCCCGCCCCGGCCCAACTGTGGACGCCTCACAGCTATCACCCAGAGGCGTCTTTGATCGCCGCGCCGAGGGCGGCGCTGGCTTGAGGTCCAATATTATGACGACTGCGCATTGTGCCGCCGCGCCACTGGGGGATTTATCTCGCGCGTAGTGCGGAATTTCCGAGGATTGGCGGCGGCAAGCGACCCCGAAATAGCGGCTCATTCAATTTGGCGACCCAAGAAAAACTGCTCCCGACTCGCCCTTGGAACCCATCTGACGCCCCGCTAATTCTGGGCTAGCCGCTTGCGTCACCTTGCTGCGCGTGACACGTGTCACACACAATCGGGCGCGCACGCCCGCACGGGGAGGCGGGCCTATGTCGACATTCGTGGAGTCGGGAAGCGTTACCGAATATGTGTTCTCAACAAACTCGGAACTGCTGATCGCTGCGACGGGTTACGTCGGCGCCTATGGGGTGAGATGCCAACACGCTCCCACCATGGCCTACACGGTCGTCAACTACGGCAAGATCAACGCGACGTATTCTTCCTACGAGGTCTTCCTCGAGGATGGCGGAACGGTCACCAACGGCTCAGCCGCGCTTCCCGCGGCCGTGATCGAGGGCGGCGAGGGCATCTATATCGCCGGCAATGTTGCGACTATCACCAACTTCGGCTCGATCCTGGCCGTAACCCAATATGCGCTCCACATCGTACTCGGCGTGATCACCAACGGCAGCCGCTTCGACACCAAGGCGGAGATTTCGGGGCCCACGGGTGTGTATCTCGCCGGCTACAGCACGATCACGAACTACGGCCAGATCAGCGCCTCCGCCGGACTGGCGTCCGCCATCGATGCACGCGGCGGCGCCCGACTGGTCAATGGCGCGGCGACCGACACCGCCGCGCTCATAGAAGGCGGCACGGGTCTCGAGGTCGGCGGCGGCGGCGGGAGCGTCACCAACTTCGGGACGATCCTGGGGCTATACGCCGCGGGCGTGAGGCTCGCGGAAGGCCGCCTGATCAACGGTTCCGCAGGCGATCACGGCGCCCTCATCGAGGGCTACTCGGGCGTGACGGTGTCCGGCGGGACCGGCGCGGTGACGAACTTCGGAACCATCCTGGCGGTTGGCGGAGACGCCAGCGCCGTCGGCGTCGAACTGACCGCGGGAGGTTCAGTCACCAACGGATCGGTCACCGACAAGACCGCCCTGATCCAGGGCTATGGCGGCCTGAATGCGCCGGACGGCGGGACGGTGGCGAACTTCGCGACGATCCTTGGGGACGGCGCGGGCTACGCGGTCACCCTGGTCGGCGGACGACTGACCAACGGCGCGGTCAATGACACCACCGCCCGGATCGACGGTTACAACGGCGTGTATCTGAGTGGCGGCGCCACTCTGACGAACTTCGGCACGGTGGTGGCCGAGGGAGGCTTCGCCCTCAATGATCTTGCCGCCAATCCGTCGACGGTCGTGGCGGAGGCCGGGTCGGTGTTCGTCGGCGCGGTGACGATGAACGGCGGGCCGCTGCAACTCGTCGGCGGCGTCGTGACCATGGGCGGCCTGGAGACCTCGGGCACAGTCAGCGGCGCCGGGACGCTGGCGCTCGATGCGGGAACCAGCATTTTCGAACCCGGCGCGAGCCTGGCCATTTCCCAGGTGAACGTGTCGGGCGCGACGACCGTGGTGAACGTCGCGGTCGCCAGCCTCGGCTACGCCGGAACCTGGCTGCAGAGCGACGGGACGCTCAACGTGATTGTCGGCGAGAAGATCACCTTCACCGGGTCCGGCGACACATTCGCAGGGACCGTCAGCGGGGCGGGCAGCGTGGTCTGGTCTGGCGGCTCGGACACCTTCAGTGGACTGACGCTGTCGGCCACCAGCCAGACCGTGTCCGGCGCGGAAATCACGATGTCGGGGGCGATCAACCTCACCACCAACATGAGTCTCACCTCCAGCAACCTGATCGTCGCCTCGAGCGGGGCCGTCCTGGGCGGAGCCGGGGAGTTCATCCTTTCCGCCAACGCGAGCAACAGCCTGTATGGCGTGAGCAACGCCACGACCCTGATCGTCAACGGACGGTTGTATGGCGCGGGCCAGCTGGGAGCGGGCCAGCTGACCCTGATCATCGGGGCCGGCGGGTTCGTCGACGGCTATACGACAGTGGCGCTGACCATCAACACCGGCTCGAACATCATCCAGGACGCCGGAACCATCTACGCGATCGGCGCCGGCGGCACGATCGTCGACAGCGCCGTGGACAACACCGGCAAGCTCTACGCCGACGGCGGGACGCTGACCCTCGAGGGCGCGGTCACCGGCGCGGGAATCGGCGACATCACCTCGGGGACCCTGTTCGCCGCCTCGACCTTCACCGAGAACGTGACCTTCACCGCGAGCACGAAGGGCACGCTCGAACTGGCCGATTCGCAGACCTACACCGGTGATGTCACCGGCTTCTCGCTCACCGGGGCGACGGCGCTGGATCTGGGCGACATCGACTTCATCAACGGAACCACCAAGGCCACCTACAGCGGCACCGCCACCTCAGGCACGCTCACCGTCACCGACGGGACCCACACCGCCCACATCACGCTCGAGGGCAACTACACCAGCTCCACCTTCACCGTCTCCAGCGACGGCCACGGCGGGACCAAGGTGGTCGATCCCAGCAAGGCGCCGGTGGGGGGGCTGCCGCCGGCTTCCCCGCAGCCCCTCATCGCTGCCATGGCGAGCCTGGGAGGAACCGCGTCGGACCATCTCTCCAGTCCACTCAGCCACCTACCTGCGGCGCTGCTGATCTCGCCGCCCCGGGCCGCGCAGACTTGAGGCGAGTCAGCCGCCACCCAGGGGGGGGTGAGCCAGCGGACTTGCGACTCGCTTGCAGGATATGGCCGCGCATGGCAGCATCGAAGGGCATAACACCGCGGGCGCGAACGCCCGCGCCGGGGGCCAGGGGCGCATGTCGAGGGTAGCCACCGTGCCGGTCCGGCCGCCCCACCGCCGCGCTCATCCCGATCCCGCCAGGACCGGCTGGTCTGGCCCGTGGACACCGAGTCGTTAGCCCGGTCCGCAATGCGTATCCCCTGAGATCCATCACAGCCGGCCGCACGCGGCTCCGATAAGGAAGTCAATCGATGGGCATCAAGATCGCCAACGGCGCCTACCCCACCGGGTACCAACTCACCTCCGCGAGCAACACGCTCACCCTCACCCCTACCGGCTTTGTCGGCGGCCAAGGTGTTTTCACGGCCTCGACCGTCACAGCAGCCTATCAGGTCTACAACTACGGCACGATCTCCGGCGACGTTTTTAGCGGGGTCTCTCTCGCCGACGGTGGGTATGTCTTGAATCAATCCACTGGCGGCGCGGTCGCCCAGATCGGGGGCACAATCGGCGTCGACATCGGCAAGGCGGCGGGCACGGTTCACAACTACGGCTCGATCGTCGGCGCCGTGGGGGGCGGGGTGCAACTGCTCGACGGCGGATCCGTCATCAACAGCAGCGTTGGCGGCGCGACCGCGGTGATCGCGGGGCGCGACTCTGGCGTCGAGATAACCGGGGCATCCGGGACGGTTACCAACTATGGTTCTATTATCACCAACGAACAGTACGCTGTTTACCTCGCCCTGGGTGGCACGGTCACCAATGGATCTAACTTCGACACGACAGCGTCAATTGGCGGAGAAGGTATCGGCGGTGGCGGGGGTGTGTTGTTGCACACCATTGGGACGGTTATCAACAATGGTACTATACTGGGGACGTCAAACCTGAGTACTGGCGTTCACCTCGTCGAAGGGGGCCGAACAACCAACGGTGACAGCGGCGACAGCACAGCGCTCATCGACGCCGGCTTAGGCGTCGCAACCGGTGGCCCCGTGGCCAGCACCGTGACCAACTTCGGGACCATCGAAGGCGTCTTCGCCGTCGGGGTTTCACTTGGCGACGGCGGGCTGATCACCAACGGCAGCCGCGGGGACACCCAGGCCCTGATCAAGGGGGCGTCGATAGCGGTTGAGATTAGTGGCGCGACCGGAACGGTGCAGAACTTAGCGACCGTCCTGTCGACCGGCGGCGCAGGCGACTCCGGTGTCGAGATGCAGGCCGGGGGCATCCTCTCCAACGGGGCCGCCGGCGAGACCGCCGCCCTGATCGAAGGCTACGAAGGCGTTCTGATTACCGGCGCCGCCGCGACCATGTCGAACTTCGGCGCCGTCCTGGCGACCGGCGTCGGGGGCGATTATGGCGTCAAGATCACGGACGGCGGCCGCCTCACCAACGGGGCCCCGGGCGATCACGGCGCGCTGATCGACGGATATGGCGGCGTGTCGTTCTCCGGCGCCGGCGGCACATTTTTGAACTTCGGAACCATCCTCGGGACGGGGGACGGTGCGGGCGTGACGCTGTCCGCCGGCGGCGTCGTGACCAACGGCTCCAGCAGCGATCTGAGCGCATTGATCCAGGGCTACGGCGGCGTGCTGTTCTCGAGCGCCGCCGGAACAGTGAAGAACTTCGGCGCCATCGTGGCGACCGGCGCCACCTCGGGCGCAGGCCTGTCGGACGGCGGGTCGGTGACCAACGGCGCCGCCGGCGATCATAGCGCCTTGATCGACGGCTACGAAGGCGTGCTCGTATCCGGCGCGGCGGGGACGTTGTTGAACTTCGGCTCCATCGTAGCGACGGGTGGGGGAGCGGGCGCTTACGGCGTCAAGCTGGCCGCCGGAGGCAGCCTGACCAGTGGCTCGGCCGCCGATGAAGGCGCCATCGTCCAGGGCTATGCGGGGGTGGTGGTGTCGGGCGGCGCAGCCGCAGTGACCAACTTCGGTTCCATCCTGTCGACCGGCGGCGCGGACGAATACGCCGTATCGCTGGCTGACGGCGGCCGTCTGACCAATGGCTCGGCCGGTGACCACACTGCCCTGGTCGAAGGTTACGCGGGCGTGGCGATCTCCGGCGGCGCCGGCACGGTGGCCAACTTCGGGTCGATCGTGGCCACCGGCGCCGGCGCGGGTGTCGACCTCTCGGCGGGCGGTTCGGTGACCAACGGTTCGGTCACCGACGCGACCGCGCTGATCCAGGGCTATCGCGGCCTTCAGTTGCAGGACGGCGGGACGGCGGTGAACTTCGGCGCCATCCTTGGCAACAGCGCGGGGAACAGTGATGTCGGCGCCGCCAACCTGGTCGGAGGCAGCCTGACCAACGGCGCGGCCAACGACACCACCGCCCGCATCGACGGCTATACCGGTGTCTATCTCGCCGAAGGCGCCACCCTCACCAACTTCGGCACAATCGTCGGCCAGGGCGCGTTCGCGGTTTATGACCAGTACGACCTTGTCTCGACGGTCGCCGCCGAGGCGGGGGCGGCGTTCGTCGGCGAGGTGCGGATGAACGGCGGGTCGCTGGACCTGGTCGCCGGTGTGGTCACCATGGGCGGTCTGGAGACCTCAGGCACGGTCAGCGGGGCCGGGACCCTGGCGCTCGACGCGGGATTGAGCACCTTCAGCACCGGCGCGAGCCTGGCGATTTCCCAGATCGCGGTGTCGGGGGCGACGACCACGGTCGATGTGGAGATCGCCAGCCTCACCTATGCCGGGACTTGGCTGCAGAGCGCGGGCACGCTCGATGTATTCTCTGGCGACAAGGCGACCTTCACCGGGACGAGCGACACATTCGCCGGGACGGTGACCGGGACTGGCAGTGTGGTATGGTCCGGCGGATCCGATGCCTTCAGCGGCCTGACGCTGTCGGCCACGAGCCAGACGGTCAGCGGGGCGGCGATCACCTTCTCCGGGGTGATCAACCTGACCACCAACATGAGCCTGACCTCGTCGAACCTGGTCGTTGCCGCTAGCGGCGCGACTATCGGCGGGACCGGCGAGTTCATCGTTTCCAGCAACGCCACCAACAGCGTCTATGGCGCGACCAGCGGCGCCACCCTGACGGTCAACGGCAAGGTCTATGGCGCGGGCCAACTGGGCGACGGGGAGATGACATTGATCATCGGGGCCGGCGGCTTCGTCGATGGCTATACGGCCACGGCCCTGACCATCAACACCGGGGCCAGCGCCATCACCAACGCCGGAACCATCTTCGCCATCGGGGCCGGCGGGACCGTGGTCGACAGCGCGGTCACCAACACCGGCAAGCTCTACGCCGACGGCGGGACGCTCACCCTCGAGGGCGCCGTCACCGGCGCGGGCGTCGGCGACATCACCTCGGGGACCCTGTTCGCGGCGTCCAGCTTCACCGAGAACGTGACCTTCACCGCCAGCACCACCGGCACGCTCGAACTGGCCGACTCCCAGACCTACACCGGCGATGTCACCGGCTTCTCCCTCACCGGCACGACCACGCTGGACCTGAACGACATCGACTTCATCAACGGGACCACCAAGGCCACCTACAGCGGCACGGCGACGTCCGGGACCCTCACCGTCACCGACGGGACCCACACCGCCCACATCACCCTCGAAGGCAACTACACCAGCTCCACCTTCACCGTCTCCAGCGACGGCCACGGCGGGACCAAGGTGGTCGATCCCAGCAAGGCGCCGGCGGGCGGCCAGCTCCCGGCCTCGCCGCATCCGCTTATCGCCGCGATCGCGAGTGTGGGCGCGCCGGCGTCAGCCCATCTTCCCGGCCCCACCCTCAGCCATCGCCCGCAGGCGGACTTGATCGCTGCGCCCAGGGGGGCTCTGGCATAGCTTTGCCGCGCCTGCGACATCTTTACAAACTGCAAGTTTTCTGCCACTCTATGGGCCCTTCTCGCGAGGCCCCCATGTCCGCCCCGTCCGCAACCGATCACCCCGCCCGCCACACCAACGGGCGCTTCGGTCCGGGCAACCGGGGCCGGCGAGCCGCGGCGCGGGGCCGGGTGTCGCATCGGGCGACGCTGGCGATCCTCTTCGAACACCACAGGGACGAGGCGCCGGAGCTGCTGCGGCGCTCCTGCTCGCCGGCCTATCTCGCGGTCCTGACCCGGATGCTCGATCGTGAGCTCGAGGTCGCAGCGCCGGCGATCGATGACTTTTCCGACGCCGAACTCGACCACACCGTCCGCCTCGCCCGCCCTCCGCGCACCGCACTTACGGTGTTTAACGGTGAGGCGGGGGCCGCCAACGCCGATCCGGCGCCTCCGCGCACCGCATCTACGGTGTTTAACGGTGGGACGGGGGCCGAACCACGCCAACGCCGATCCGGCCCCCTCCGCGCACCGCATCTACGGTGTTTAACGGTGGGACGGCGGGCCGAACCGCGCCAACGCCGATCCGGCGCGCTCCGCGCACCGCATCTACGGTGTTTAACGGTGGGACGGGGGGCCGAACCGCGCCAACGCCGATCCGGCGCCCTCCGCGCATTGGCCAAAGCCGGCGTCACGGAAGGATACACCGTAATCGGATGATCCACGGAAGTTGGGCTGGAACACCGCGTAGCCGCGCGAGGCGAACGCCTGAGCCCACCAGTCGAACACCGGATGATCGCGCGATTCGGGACCGCCGTGAGGGAGGACCACCAGCGGCAGGTTCTTCGGTGGCCGGCCCGGCGGCAGGCTCAGCACGCCATGCAGCGCCAGACCGTCCGCCGCCTTCCAGTCCACCATCCGGATCGGTCCGACATCGGTGGGCTGTACGGTGGGATACTCGTAGCCGATCGGATCGGTGCGGCCCTTGGCGATCTCCACCAGCCAGTAGGCGCCGGAATCGTCGCCGCCGGTGGTGGTGGTGGTGGTGGTGAAGACGATGATGCGGTTGAAATCAGTGGTCCACGACACCAGCCGCACGGACTGGCCCGGGAATGCCTTGCGCGCCTCCCGGGACCCTGGCGTCCGTACACGGATCGAATATGACGGTCTCCGGAACGTCGTCGCGCAGCACGTTGCCGATCCACAGGCCGGTGACCGGGTCGCTGATCGGATCGGCGATGACCTCGCTGTCCTTGACTGGCGCCGGCGGCGCGCCGAGCGGCGCCTCCTCGTAGGCCGCTCCTTCCGGGGTCGGATAGTCGATCAGCACGGTGTCGGGCGTTCGGCCGAGGGTGAGACCCGCGGCGCCTCCGAACGGCGCCTTGCCCGAGGCGAGCACCTTTCCTCCCGAGTCCCCGACGACGATGCGCCATCCGGTGTGTTCGTCGTCATAAGTCGACCTGGCGGGCAGGGCTGACGAGCCACCCATCGATGGTCTCGCTGCCTCTGGCCGCGAAGGTCGGCTGACCGCTCTCGAGGTCCACCCGGTAAAGATCGGGATATCCATGTTGGAAGTAATCCTTCGACCCGACCCGGGCGAAGGTGATGCCGCCGAAGTAGCCGTAGAGCCGCCCGCCCACCGTCGCCGTCCCGAAACTTCCGCACACGGTCTTGGCCACGTGGGGGTAGTCGGCGGAAACCTCGAAGCTCTTGCGCTTCTGCAGGTCGATGACGACCACGCTGGCCAGTTCCTCGACCGGCTGGGTGAAGTCCATGCCGATGTTGACCGTGGAGGTGATGGTGACCAGCAGATGATCCTCGCCGGCCCACTCCACGCTGCGCACCTTGGCCTTGCCGACCCCCTGCGCCAGCAGCACCTTCGATCCGTCCACGGTCTCCGCCACCAGCTTGCGCGCCTCGCCGACCACGGCGATGAAGGCGTAGCGCTGACCGGACGGCGAGAGGCTGAGCGCCTCGATCGCCGGCAGCTTGCCGTAGGCCGCCACCGGCGGCGGCGCGGACGAGGCCGCCGTCGCCCAGGGCGGCCCCCCGACCGTGCACGGCGCGAACGCCACCGGCGCGGAAACACGGCGGATCATGATGTTTCCCCTGAGCGTCACAGTCGGACGCGAGCGCGACGGTGGCAACCTCCGCTGGTTGCAGGCGGCGCGCGGCCTCAGCCGCTTGTCGGCGCCTGGGCGGAGAGAAAGGCGCGGGCCTGACGCTCGTCGTCCAGGCGCAGGCGGGTCAGGTGCGGGCCGTGGCGGACGATCTCCGCCTCGATGCGCGGCCGGTTGACGCGGTCGAAGCGGCGGATGAAGGCGAGCACGCGGACGAGATCCTTCAACTCGTGGGCCTCGCCGGGGCGGAACACGCGGCCTATGGCGCGGGCGGCGCAGATCCAGCGTGGGCGGTCGAGCCAGACGAGCAGGTCCGCGCGTGGCAGGCGGATGTCGAAGCTGGCGAGCGCGAAGTTGCCGTCGCTGATCCAGGCCTCGCCGGCGTGCGCCTGCCGCATCGCGGCGCGAAACGCCTCGAGGTTGCCGCCATGGGCGCGCCATACGTCATCGAGGACGATGACCGGCGCGCCGATTCCCGCGCCCAGCCGCCGCGCCAGGGTGGTCTTGCCGCAGCCGGCGCAGCCGAGAAGGACGATGCGCCGGCCGGTCAAGCCGACCGCTCGATCAGGTCCCAGCGGTGGCCGTAAAGGTCGGTGAACACCGCGATGCGCCCATACGGCTCCTCGCGAGGAGGCTCGACGAACGTGACACCACGCGCGGTCATGGCCGCATGGTCGAGGGCGAAGTCGTCGGTGTAAAGGAACAGGAACACCCTTCCGCCGCCCTGAGCCCCGATCGAGCGCCGCTGTGCGTCGGTGGCCGCGCGGGCGAGCAGCAGGCGCGTCTCCGACGCGCCCGGCGGCGCCACGATCACCCAGCGCTTGGCGTCATCGATCGCGGTGTCCTCGATCAGCTCGAACCCGAGCTTGCCAACGAAGAACGCGATCGCCTCGTCGTAGTCAGCGACGAGGAAGGTGATCAGACCGATGTTCTGGGGCATGGGGGCTAACTGATTACCTCCCTCCCCTTCATGGGTCGAGACGAAGTCCGGGGTGGGGTCGGGGGCCGTGCTCAGCCGTCGAGACCCCCACCCTGGTCGCTCTCGCGGCCTGTCCCTCCCCAGGATGGGGAGGGCGGGAGGGGACGAACCCGTCATGGCTTCGGCCGAGAGGCCTTTTCGTCGAGGCCGGAGCGGCCTTCGCGCGCTTCCAGGGCGGCGGCGGCTTCGTCCAGGGTGACGCCGGTGGCGGCGAGCAGGGCGAGCCAGTGGTAGAGGAGGTCGGCGCTTTCGGCGATCACGGCGGCGCGGTCGCGCTGAACGGCGGCCAGGGCGGTCTCGACGGCTTCCTCGGCGAGCTTTTTGGCGGCCAGGGGTGGATCGGCGATCAGGCGCGCCGACCAGGAGGCGGCGGGATCGGCGCCGCGTCGGCTTTCGATCACGGCGGCCAGTCGCTCCAGCACGTCGGCGAGGCGACTCATGGGCAGACGCACTCCACCGGCCGCACCGGGATGCCGGCGGCAGCCATGGCGGCCTTGGCCTCGCCGATGCCGACCTCGCCGAAGTGGAAGATGGAGGCGGCCAGAACCGCGTCGGCGCCGCCCAGCTTCACCGCGTCGACCAAATGGTCCACCCCGCCGGCGCCCCCGCTGGCGATCACCGGCACGCCTACCGCCGCGGTGACCTGGGCGAGGAGCTCGAGGTCATAGCCGGCGCGCGCGCCGTCGCGGTCCATGGATGTGAGCAGGATTTCGCCCGCGCCCCGCGCCACCACCTCGCGGGCGTAGGCGACGGCGTCGAGCCCCGTGTCGTTGCGGCCGCCATAAGTGAACACCCGCCAGCCCGCCCCCGCGCGCTTGGCGTCGATGGCCGTGACCACCGCCTGCGAGCCGAACGCGTCGGCGCAGCGGGCGATCAGATCGCGGTCCTCCACCGCGGCGGTGTTGAGGCTGATCTTGTCGGCGCCGGCGCGCAGCAGGCGGCGCGCATCCTCCACCGAGCGGATGCCGCCGCCGACCGAAAGAGGCATGAAGCAGACGTCGGCCGTGCGCGCGACAACCTCGAGGATGGCCGCGCGCGCCTCGTGGCTGGCGGTGATGTCGAGAAACATCAGCTCGTCCGCGCCCGCCGCGTCGTAGGCGGACGCCTGTTCCACCGGATCGCCGGCGTCGCGCAGACTGACGAACTGGACCCCCTTGACCACCCGGCCATCCTTCACGTCGAGGCACGGAATGACCCGGACCTTGAGCATCAGGCGGCGGCCGCGTCCAGGGCTTCCAGCGGCTGGATCGCCCCGGCATAGAGGGCGCGGCCAAGCACGGCGCCGGCGATGGCGGTCCCTGGCCAGGCGCGCAGGCGCTCGATATCCACCACCGAGGCCAGGCCTCCCGCGGCGATCACCGGGATGTCGACGGCGTCGGCGATGGCGCCGAAGGCCTCGATGTTGAAGCCGAGCTGGGCGCCGTCGCGGTCGATGTCGGTGACGATGAGGGCGGCGACACCGGCGTCTTCGAACCGGCGGGCCACCGAGATGGCGTCCAGGCCGGAGTTGCGGGTCCAGCCCTCGATGGCCACCTGGCCGGCGCGCACGTCGACGCTGACAGCCACCTGCTCTGGCCATCGCCGGGCGGCGCGGCGCACCAGCTCCGGATCGCGCACCGCCACCGTGCCCAGGATCACCCGGCTGACGCCGGCCTCGATCCAATCCTCCACATTCTCCAGGGTGCGGATGCCGCCCCCGAGCTGAACCGGAATGGAGACCGCGCTCAGGATGGCGGCCACGGCGGTGTCGTTGACCACCCGGCCAGCCACCGAACCATTGAGATCGACCACGTGCAGCCAGGGGAAGCCCGCGGCGGCCCAGGCCCTGGCCTGGGCGGCAGGGTCGGTGTTGAAGACGGTGGCCGTCGCCAGATCGCCGCGGATCACACGAACGCACTCGCCGTCCTTCAGATCGATCGCCGGGTAGAGGATCACGGCCGCCACTCCAGGAAGTTGCTCAGCAGGCGAGCGCCCATGGCTTGGGATTTCTCCGGATGGAACTGCACGCCGGCGATGTTGCCGAGCGTCACCGCCGCGGCGATGCGCCCGCCGTGATCGGTCCAGGCGACCACGTCGGCCGCGTCGGAGGGTGTGAAGGCGAACGAGTGGGTGAAATACATGTGGGCGCCGGCCGGCAGGCCGGAGAGCAGCGACGCGCCCGCTCCGGCGTCGAGGGCGTTCCAGCCCATGTGGGGGATCTTGAAGCGCGGCCCCACGGGCGTGAGCCGGGCCACGTCGCCTGCCATCCAGCCAAGGCCCGCCGTCTCGCCGAATTCCAGGCCCCGATCGGCCAGGAGCTGCATGCCCACACAGATGCCCAGGAACGGCGCACCGCGGCCGCGCACGGCCTGCGTCATCGCCTCGATCACCCCCGCGCGCGCCGAGAGCGCTCGCATGCACGCCGCGAACGCCCCCACCCCCGGCAGCACCACCTGGTCGGCGCCGGCGATGAGATCGGGATCATAGGTAGTGGCGACGCTCACGCCCCCCAGGGCGCCGGCGGCCCGCAGCAGGGCCTTCTCCGCCGAGCGCAGATTGCCGGATCCATAGTCGATCAGGGCGACGGTCGTCCCCATCAGTTCGGAGTTCCCTTACAGGACGCCCTTGGTCGAGGCGGCTTTGCCGAGCATCGCCGCATCGGGCTCGACGGCGGCGCGCAGGGCGCGGGCGAGGGCCTTGAAGCCGCTCTCGGCGATGTGGTGCGAGTTCTCGCCGTAGAGGGTCTCCAGATGCACGCAGGCCCCGGCGTGCATGGCGAAGGCGTGGTGGAACTCCTTGAACAGCTCGGTGTCCATGGTCCCCACGCGCGGCCGCGCGAAGGCGACACGCCAGACGAGATAGGGCCGGTTGGAAAGATCGATGGCGCAGCGGGTCAGGGTCTCGTCCATGGGGATGTAGGCGTGGCCGAAGCGGCGGACGCCCTTGAAGCCGTCGAGGGCCTGGTGGAAGGCCTGGCCGAGCACGATGCCGGTGTCCTCCACCGTGTGGTGCATGTCGATGTGCAGGTCGCCGCTGGTGGCCACCTCCAGGTCGAAGGCGCCGTGGCGGGCGAAGCTCTCCAGCATGTGATCGAAGAAGCCGATGCCGGTGGCGATGGACGCCTCGCCGGTCCCGTCGATAACGAGGCGCACGCGCACCTGCGTCTCCTTGGTGTCGCGCGTGACCTCCGCGGTTCGGGACATGGCGTCAGCGGCCCCGCGCCGCCGCGAGATCCTTCAGCGCGACCAGGGGACGGGGCCCGAAGTGGGAGATCACTTCCGCTGCGGCCAACGAGGCGAGCCGGCCGCAGGCTTCCAGCGGCTGTTCGCGCGCCAGACCGCTCAGGAAGCCGGCGGCGTACTGATCGCCGGCGCCGGTGGTGTCGATCACCTTGTCCACAGGGTCGGCGGGGACGGCGATGGCGCCCTCATTGGCGAGGATCACCGAGCCGTGGGCGCCGCGGGTTACGGCGGCGATGGCGACGCGGCCGCGCAGGCGCGCCGCGGCCTCGTCGAAGCCGGCAACCTCGAACAGGGCCACGATCTCGGTCTCGTTGGCGAACAGGATGTCCACCTCCGCGTCGATGAACGCCAGCAACGCCTCACGATGGCGCTCGACCACGAACGAGTCGGAAAGGCTGAGCGCGATCGAGCGTCCGGCGGACCTGGCGATGAACGCCGCCTTCTCGAACGCCCGCCGGGCCTCGGGCGGATCGAACAGATAGCCTTCGAGATAGAGGATCTTCGCCGCCTCGATGGTGGCGGGCGCGACGTCGGCGGCGGTGAGCTCGACCGAGGCGCCCAGGAAGGTGCACATGGTGCGCTCTCCGTCCGGGGTGACGTTCACCAGGCAGCGCGCGGTAGCCGGGCCGCCGCCCAGCGGCGGGGTCTCGAAGCCGACGCCGATGGCGCGGATGTCGTGCGCGAAGATCTCCCCCAGCGGGTCGGCTGCCACCTTGCCTACATAGACGGCGCGCGCGCCGAAGCTGGCCACGCCGGCCACCGTGTTGGCGGCCGAGCCGCCGGAGGCCTCAAGGCCCGGGGCCATGCGGCCGTAGAGGTCGTGCGCCCGCGCCTCGTCGATGAGCATCATCGCGCCCTTGGTGAGGCCCTCGCGGGCCAGGAAGGCGTCGTCGGCGCTGGCGATGACGTCGACGATGGCGTTGCCGATGGCGGCGACGTCGTAAAGGGCGGTCATTCGGGCTCCCGGCGCTGAACGCCGCGCGAGGTACACCAGCGAAGGCGCCCTGGCGAGGGTTAGTCTGGTTCGGGCCGAAACCCTCCCTCCCCTTTACGGGGAGGGTCGAGACGAAGTCCGGGGTGGGGTCTGCAACGCGACGCACGGCCTCCGACCCCACCCGTCCCGCTTCGCGGGCCACCCTCCCCACGAAGGCCCATGAAGGGGAGGGAGGTAGGGTGGCGTCGTCGATCCCTACACCCCGATGAACAGCTCCCTCGACGGGCAGAGATCCCCCACCACGCAGCCTTCGCAGCGCGGCTTCCTTGCGAGGCAGGTGTAGCGTCCGTGCAGGATGAGCCAGTGATGGGCCCGGGAGCGGCGGTCCTTGGGGACGATGCGCATCAGGTCGGCCTCCACCTCGGTCGGCGTCTTGCCCTTCGACAGGCCGAGGCGGTGGGCGACGCGGAAGACATGGGTGTCGACGGCGATGGCCGGCTCGACCTCCAGTTCATTCAACACCACGCTGGCCGTCTTGCGCCCCACGCCCGGCAGAGCCTCCAGCGCCGGTCGATTGAGGGGGACCTGGCCCCCATACTCATCGATGAGGATGCGCGACAGGGCGATGACGTTGCGGGCCTTGGTGCGGAACAGGCCTATCGAAGCGATGAACGGGATCAGGCCCGCTTCGCCCAGCGCGAGCATCGCTTGTGGTGTGTCGGCCACGGCGTAGAGGCGCGCGGTCGCCTTGTTGACCGAAACGTCGGTGGCCTGCGCCGAGAGCACCACCGACACCAGCAGGGTGAACGGCGAGGCGTAGGCCAGCTCGGTGCGCGGCTCCGGCGCGGCGGCGGCGAAGCGGTCGAAGATCGCGGCGATGCGCGCGCGCTCCTTCGGCTTGAGACGGGTCGGGGTGGGCGCGGGCATGCGCGCGACCATGGGGCGCCGCGCCGATCTCGCCAAGCCGGGCGGGCGCGGTTATGGTCGAGCCTCCATGGACGGTCCCCTCTACATGGACGCCGTGATCACCCCAAACCGCTCGCTGTCGCGGCGCGGGTTCATCGTGCTGATCAGCGTGCTCACGGCCATCAACGCGGCCACGGCCATCCTGTTCATCGCCGTTCACGCCGCGCCCGTGCCGATCTTCCTGGGCCTGGACCTGGTCGCGGTGATCGTCGCCTTCGTGGCCAGCCGGCGCGCCGCGTCGCGTCACGAGCGCATCCAGGTGACCGCCGCCGAGGTGAGAGTGCTGCTGGAGACGCCCAGGGGCACTGAGACGGTGTGGGTCTCGCCCACCGCCTTCACCCGCGTGGCTCTCAACGGCGAGGCCGAGGACGAAACCGACCTGCAGCTTCATCTCTCCGGCCGCGCGGTGGCCGTCGCCCGCGCCCTCAGCCGCCCCGAACGCATCGCCTTCGCCGAGGCCCTCGACCGCGCCATCATGCGCGCACGAGCGGGTCCGGTGGCGCGGTGAGCGCCGCCGCTCCCAGTAGCTCCTGCAGCAGGGGCGAGCGCGGGTAGGGTTCATGGCGATAGTGGCGGAAGCCTTCGGCGTACTGGACGCCGAAGTCGCGGCCACGACGGCGGCTCCACGCCTCCATCGAGCCAAGCGGGTCGACGATGCCGTGCTGCTTGAGCAGCCACGCGGCCTGGCTCAGGTGGGTGGCGAGCATGGCGCGCTTGGTCGGAAACCAGCGGCTGATGTCCACCGCGAAGTGGGGTGGAATGCGCCGACCCTCGCGGTCGCGGCCGCCGATGGGGTCAGTGAAATAGAGGTGCGGAATGGCGCGCAGCGGGGGCGCCTCGCCGGCGGCGTAGTTGGGGGCCGAGGCGGCGAAACAGCCGTCGCGCACCAGCAGGCTCGTCGCCTCATGGTCGGGGTGGTAGTCGGCGGGGGCCGAGGTGAGCACGACGTCGGGCGCGCAGGCGCGGATCAGACCGGTCACCAGTCGGCGTGACGGGTCGTCGTTGAACACGGCCAGGTCGCCGATCCCCAGGCAGTGATAGTCGGCGCCGATGATCGCCGCCGCCTCGGCCGCTTCGAAGGTGCGGATGCGCGCGGTCTCTTGCGGGCTGAACTCGGCGGAGCCGCAGTCGCCTGCGGTAAGGGTGGCGATGGTGATGCGGCAACCCGTGGCCGCCAGCAGGGCCAAGGTCCCAGCCGCCAGGGTCTCGATGTCGTCGGGGTGGGCGTGAACCGCGAGGATGTGGATCATGCGGGCGTGGTAACGCGTCGGTGCGAGCACGGGCAATGTTCAAGCGCTGTAGCCCCCCACCTTCCCATGGCTCCCGCCATGGGCCCCTTCCTCTCCCTTTGGGAGAGGTGAAGGAGCGCGGCGCCAGAACACCTCTCCCAGAGGGAGAGGGTGGGGCCCGACCGCGAAGCGGTTGGGAGGGTGAGGGGTTACGAGGCCCGCGGGCGCTTCAAACAGTAACGACGTCCCCCTCGCGGATCGTCACCGGCCACGCCGTCAGCGCCTGGCCGGCGCAGGGACCGGCGACGCAGAGGCCGTCGGCGGGGCGGAAGAGGGCGCCATGTGACGAGCAGAGGATAAGGTCGCCCTCGCGGGTCAGATAGCGGTTGGGGAGCATGGAGAGCGGCATGCCGGCGTGGGGACAGCGGTCGACGAAGCCGCGGGCGCTCTCGCCCAGGCGAACCACGAAACCCAGGAACAGGCGGTCACCGGCGCGGTAGACGAAACCGCGGGCGCCCGGATCGGCGACGTCGGCCAGCGCGCACAATCGTGTTCCCGCCGGCGGACGGGCGGCGTTGTCGTCGCTCAAGATGGGTAGATCGTCGGCCGCCAGGCGCGGATCTCGACGCTCTCGAAGAGGCCGGCGAGCACATAGGGGTCGGCCGCGCTGAACGCGCGCACCGCCTGCGCATCCGGCGCCTCCAGGAAAAGCAGGGAGCCGCACATCTCGCCCGCCTCGCTGAGGAACGGTCCGGCGGTGTGGATGAACCCCTTGGGCGCGGCGCGGACGTAGGCCAGGTGCGCCTCGCGGTGGGCCATGCGCAGCGCCAGCGAATTCGGCTTGTCGACACAGATCAGGGCGAATTGGGCCATGGGAGCACTCCTTGGATCAGGTTTCGGCCTTGAGCGGCCGGGCGAGCAGGGCGGTGATGGCCGCGCCGACCTCGGTGCGGCCGGCGAGGATGTCGGCGACCGCGTCGCAGATGGGCGTCTCGACGCCGAGCGTGCGGGCAAGGGCGGTGACCGCCGGCGCCGAGTCGACCCCCTCGGCCACCGAGAGCTTGCCCGCCAGCGCCTGGTCGAGGCTTTGGCCGCGTCCCAGCGCCAGTCCGACGCTCATGTTGCGGGACTGAGGGCTCGAGCAGGTGAGCACGAGGTCGCCCAGGCCGCACAGTCCGGCCACCGTCTCGGCGTCGCCGCCGAGCGCCACCGCCAGCCGGGTCAGCTCGGCGAAGCCGCGCGTGATCAGGGCGGCCTGGGCGCTGCGGCCAAGGCCCGCGCCCTCGGCGATGCCGCAGGCGATGGCCAGCACGTTCTTGATGGCCCCGCCCGCCTCGGCGCCGATCATGTCGCCGGACACGTAGGGGCGAAACGCCGGCGTGGCGATGGCGCCGGCCAGGCGGTGGGCCAGACTGAGGTCGTCCGCGGCCAGGGTGACGGCGGTGGGCAGACCCCGCGCCACCTCGCCGGCGAAGCTCGGGCCGGAGAGCACGGCCGGGGCTGCGTCCGGGAGCATGTCGGCCAGCACCTGGGTCATCAGCTTGAGCGAGTCCGCCTCGACGCCCTTGGCGCACAGGACGACGGGCAGGCCGGGGTGCATGTGGGGCGCGAAGGCGAGCAGCGTGGCGCGCAGATGCTGGGCGGGCGCGACCGCGAGCACGAAGTCACAGGCCGCCAGATCGGCCGGCGAGGCGGTGGCGCGCACGGCGGGATCGAGGCTCACCCCCGGCAGAAACAGCGGGTTGGCGCCGGTGTCGTTGATGGCCGCGACCACCTCCGCCTCGTGCGCCCAGATCACTGGCGTCAGGCCGGCGCGGGCGCAGACCTGGGCCAGGGCCGTCCCCCAGGCGCCGCCACCCAGGATGCCGACGGCGGTCATGCGTCGGCGGCCGCGATCAGCCTCACGCCTTGGCGCCCTTGCGGCCGGCGACGTGGGTCGGGTTGAGCCGCGCGGCGGCTTCGTCCAGGGGCCAACGCGGCCTTGCGACCGCGTCCAGGTCGTCGACGAGGCCCAGCGCCAGCCGCTCGGCCCCGGCCAGGGCGATCATGGCGGCGTTGTCGGTGCAGTAGGCGAGCGGCGGCGCGTGGAAGGCGAAGCCGTGCTGGGCGGCCAGAGCCTCGAGCGAGGCACGCACGGCCCGGTTGGCGGCGACGCCGCCGGCGACCACGAAGCGCCGATCGGCGCCGGCGCGGGCGTTGAGGTAGGTGTTCATGGCCCGTCCTGTGCGGTCGACCAGCTGGCGGGCGATGGCGGCCTGGACAGCGGCGGCCAGATCGCGGCGATCGGCCGGATCGGTGACGCCGGCGGCCAGGCGCGCGGCCGCGGTCTTGAGACCCGAGAACGAGAAGTCGCATCCTTCGCGCCCGAGCAGCGCCCGGGGCAGCGGAAAGCGCGCGGCATCACCGCCTTGCGCCAAGCGCTCCAGCGCGGGTCCGGCGGGATAGGGGAGGCCGAGCGCCCCGCCGATCTTGTCGAACGCCTCGCCGGCCGCGTCATCGATAGTCGTGCCCAGGCGGACGCAGGCGCCGACGCCGGCGACGTCGAGAAGCTGGCAGTGGCCGCCCGAGACCAGCAGCAGCAGGAACGGATAAGGAATGTCGGCCGTGAGCCGCGCCGAGACCGCGTGGCCCTCCAGATGGTTGACGGCCACCAGCGGCAGGCCGAGCGCCAGGGCCATGGCCTTGCCGAACGAGAGGCCCACCATCACCCCGCCCACCAGGCCCGGGCCGGCGGTGGCGGCGATCCCATCGAGATCGTGGACGCCCAGGCCGGCGTCCGCCAGCGCGCGGCCGACGACCTTGTCGATGGTCTCGACATGGGCGCGCGCGGCGATCTCCGGCACCACGCCCCCATAGGGCGCGTGGCGGGCGATCTGGCTGAGCACTACGCTCGAGCACACCTCCGCCGCCTCGCCCGGTCCCCAGCGCACCACCGCCGCCGCGGTCTCATCGCAGCTGGTCTCGATGCCGAGGACGGTGAGGGGCACGCGTGTGTGGTTCCGAAGGGATGCCTGAGCCTGTCGTTTACCACGACGCCGCAAAATCGCGTCTCTTTGCAACTCCGGCCTCGCATCCTCTCTCGACCCGCCCCCGGGCGTAAGTCCCGGGGGTCGATGAGCG
>Ga0302314_10007102_pt1 | contig 20184 bp, 19 predicted proteins | sample III_Palsa_N2_3_FD_200533 | JGI IMG/M metagenome (GOLD analysis project Ga0302314, IMG submission 200533) | Peat permafrost microbial communities from Stordalen Mire near Abisko, Sweden - III_Palsa_N2_3 | ecosystem: Environmental > Terrestrial > Soil > Palsa > Peat permafrost | place: Sweden... | reverse complement strand
GTTGGGCCGGCGTTCAACCGGCGATCAATAGCCCAGCTCGTGGGTAGCTCGTTGAACCTTCGCCCACAGGGCCGGGTCAGCCGACCGCAGCTGACGCGGGTGGACGTTTCGCTCCTCCACGACCCTTTGCGGACGCGGGTCGCGCAGAAAGGCGGGATCGCTGCCGCCGATGACGCCGCTGGCAGCCGGCGCAAAACAGGCAAACGGCGAACGTTCCGGGTGGCGCATCGCATCGATCGCGCCTGCCTCCGAGGCAATCTCGAGCCACTTGGCCACGGCAACGAGGTGTGGCGTGGGATCGTTGAGCACATCCTCGGCCCGGAGTCGCAGCCAGCGTTCGGCTGGCACGCGGGACGCGAACGCGACGATGCGATGGTGGGCGTGCAGCCAAGCCGCGATGCAGTCGCGCGTGAAGTCCCCGGCCGGGTAGCCGGGAAGGTTGCGCAGCAGATGCTCGTGCATCGAGCGGATCGTGCCGACGGGGTGCCGTGTGAGGTGTATGTACCACGCCCGGGGATAGGCTGCCGCGAGTCGCGCCAGCGCGCCGGGCTCGCTGACGTGCTCGGGGGACTTCTCGACCACCGCACGCGGGCTGATCCGGGCCATCAGCAGATCAAGCACGTCCGCGCCCGTCCAATCGCCTCGCTCCGCCAACCACCGCCCGGCGGCCGTTAGCGCCTGCCGAGTCTGCGCGCCGAACTCCAGCTCAGCGACTGCTCGCACCAATCCAGGGCTGCGGTGCGTGAAGCCTCGCCGGCGGGCTTCGATCGGCAGCGACGCGTCGAGCTCTGCGAGCGTCGGGTACGCGAACAGCTTCAGCTCCGGTGCGCCGAACAGGTCTGGATGCTGCCCGATCATCATGCTGACGATCGACGAGTACGACCGAGCGCTGGCGAGCACGAACACCGGCGCATACCGGGCCGGGTCCCTGACAGTCGGCGGGGGAGCTGGGATCACCCGCCCGCACCCGCCGCCGCTCAATGGACCTGCGGCGCGCCGACCGGTCCGCGGATCGCGCCGGCGTCCACCTCTGCGACCAGCACTTCGGCGTTTCCGAACACGAACGCGTTGCGCAAATCGAGTAGGCGGGCTCTGATCTGGTCACACGTCGCGCTCGCCTCAGCGGCGTCGAGCAGCGAGCTGTCCTGTTCGTCCTCGAACGCCCGCGATGAATCCTCGACCAGGCCGAACAGCTGAGCGTTGCTTTCGGCCGTAAGCGCGGTGATGGCCCGCGCGTATGCGTCGACGCCGCGCAGCTCGCCGACAAGCCGTCTTGCTACCTCGAGCTCCTCGCGCGCCCAGTTGAGCTCGTGCGACAGCCCGCCGCCGTCGAGCCATGGCCTCGCGGCCGCGTGCAGGCTTCGGTAGTACTCGTCGAGCCGAGGATCGAGGAACTCATAGTCGGGATGAGTGATGTCCCCGCGCAGGCGGCCCTCGTCGAGCAGTCGTTGCCGGATCGGCGTGCCGCCGTAGGGAAGCATCCGGCAGAAGGTCGCGGCCGCGGCGCCGTCCCCCACGATCTCCCGCAGAAACCCGACGTTCTCTCGCACCGATGCAAACGTACTCGACGGATCGAACAACATGAACCCGTAGGAGAACATCAGGCCGAGCTCCTTGAGCACGCGAACGCCGGCGCGGTTCTGCTCGACCGTCATCTGCTTGTGCAGGATCTCGAGCCCTGCGTCGACTCCGGACTCGATCCCCATGTACACCAGGAACAGGCCCGCGTCGCGCAGCGCCGCGAACAGCTCTCCGTCGAGGTACTCAGCGCGGCAGCTGATCTTCCAGATCGCGTGATCGACGAGCTCCGCTTCCCGCATTCGTTCGATCAGCTCCTCGACCCAACGCCTGCCCGCCCGGCCCCACAGCGGAAAGTCGTCGTCCTGGAACAGGAACACCCGCACCCCGTGGTCGCGGTTGAGCTCCAGCATTTCCAGGATCACCTGCTCGGGCTTGCGGACCCGGACGACCTTTCCCGGCGCGGTTCGGTAGAACGTGTGAATCGAGCAGAACGAACAGCGCCGAGCGCAGCCCCGGCTCGCGAGCACCGGCAGCGTCGGGAATCCGAGGATCTTCTCTGGCGCGTAGGGTCGGTGCGGGAACGGCAGGCTGTCAAGATCCTGGACGAGGCTGCGCGTCGCGCTCTCGCGCACGGCGCCACCGTCCAGGTATGCGATTCCCGGGACTTCGTGCCAGTCCTCGCCCGCGCGGAGACGACCGACGAGGTCGACCAGCGTGAGCTCTCCTTCGTAGCGAACGACACTGTCGAGCTCGGGAAATTCCCGCAGCGCGTCTTCGTGGCACAGGCTCGGGTAATGACCGCCCATCGTGAGGTGACTCCGGATTCCGGCCTGCCGCAGATGCGCCGCGACGCGGCGGAACTGCGGCAGGAAGAATTGGAAGATCAGCGAGAAGCCGACTACGGCCGGCCGGGCCCGCGCCACGACGTCGGCGACACGGTCCGGGCCGTCTCGGACCTCACATAGCTCGACGGTGAAGCCATGCGCCCGCAGGCAGGCGGCGAGGTATCCCATTCCCAGGTTGCCCTGGTCCTGATAGCCGACCAAGACCACATCGGTGCCGTCAGGCTCGTCCGAGACGGCATCGTGAGCCTCGTGCGAGACCCTGATCGCTGGCACCGTACGCACCGTTGAATGGTGTGATTGACCGGATTACTTGGCGGTGCGGCCGAGGATCTCGGCCGCCTGCTTGGCGCCCTTTGCCAGCGCGGCGTGCACCGCAGCCACCGTCTCGAACTGGGCAGCCAGAAGCGTGTTTCTCACATCCGCCTCGAGCTCCACCTCTTGGAGCGCATACTCCATCCAGATCGGGTCCGTGTGTATGCCTGGACGATGCCAGATAAGCTCGTGGTTGACGTGCTCGTTCATTCCCGGTTCCTTTCACGCTGGAGTGGTTTCCTGCATTACCAGAAGGCGGCCGTGCTGCATCGTGCGAAGCTGATCCATAGCTTCAATCGTTAGCCTATTTCGGCGCGAGCGTGCAGGTCAAGCCCTAGGAGTCAAATTTGTTCCGCCTGGATGCGCTCGCCTGGCGAGGCTCGCGAGAAAGCGGCCGGAGGTGTTCCGGGACCGGCGGTTCGTGCCAGCGAAACGTGCAGGTTCGCTCGCCGTCGTCGAGCGTCAGCTCGGTAGTGAACCGGCTCGGCTCTCGGCGCCATCGCCTTCGTCGCGACCTCGCCAAGCCCAGCACCGACCTCCGCCTCCATCAACTCGCGCGTTACGGGCACGACCGCCTCGCGCACCATGTCATCAAGCCGACCATCGCGCACCTGCGCCACAACATGAGCAACCGTCGTCATTCTCTGCCTCGAGGGTGCTGGTCGGGTACGACCGGCTGGATCTCTCGATCGAGACGGCTCATTGTCGACGAAACGAAGATCTACGCGCCGCTCTTCACGGATGACGACCGGGTCGCAGCCACGGCCAAGCTGAAGAGACAGCGCGAAGAAGTCCTGGAGATCTTCGCCTACATGGCAGAGCCCGGCTCACAATCAGCGGCGGCATTCAACCTCTGAGCGAGTTGGGCAGCAGACCCAACCGCCCTGCCACGCCGCGCCTCCATTCGAACAGAGGCCTGAGCAGTCAATAACCGTTGTCCCGTCGACGTTGTAACAACCGCGACGACGCGGGCGTCCGAAACTCGCTGCCCAAGCGACCGGGATCGGTCTCGCCCGCACAAATCCCGACCTTTGTGACACTTCCCCCTTGGAATCAGCGGCCGCGTGGGCCGACCCAGTGGGCGGCGTGCTCGCTTCTGCGTTCCGCACGCCGTGGGCGGAAGCGGCAGTCGGGCGATTCGCAGCCGCTGCGGCGACAAAGCAGGTCTGCTCGGCCAGCGTGCCCGAGACTTCCGTCCCGCGCATAGGAGGACTCCCGGCATCGGCGTCGACAAACACGTCCAGACGTAAAGGCGGGTCCGGAGGCGGACGATCGCTTCGCATAGCAAGCGCCAGCGCCAGCGATGCTTGGCCACGGGTTCGTCGCCTCGGGGGTGTCAGATCAGCACGTCCGAGTCGCGGGCCCGGAGTAGACGTGCGGTGCTCGGCGGGCCGGCTTAGCTCGGCGGCTCGTTGCTGAGGAACCCAGCGAGCTGCGTGGACGATCGGGTGAAGGCCTGTGCCGCCGATGACCGCACGCCGCGGTTGAGCGCCGAGGGTGAGTCCTCGTGCGACGATCCTGGCGCCGGAGTGAGTAGCCGCCAAGGTCGTACTCGCCTAGGTCGAGCTGCGCGATCAACGTCAGCAGGTCGGTGGTGAGCGCGTCAGGTGGGTACGCGTGGCCGTTTGTTGGGACGCTGGCGCCGTGACCCCGTAGGTCAGGCATAATCACCCGATGCCCGTCGCCGGCAAGTCGCTCGGCGATGTTGGCATCCACCCAGGTTGGTATCGCGGGGGTCATGTAGCCGTGCAGAAGCACCGGCGGCCGGCCCGACCCGAGCTCGTAATAGGTCAGGGAGACGGCGTCGTCAGCCTCGAGGCTGTGCGTAAGCAGATGGGGCATGTTTCTGGGTCTTCAGCGTAGGGGCCGATGTCAGATGACATCGATTGAAGTGGCCTCCCGCTGACGAGAGCCCCCCGGCGGGCGCGAGCCGGCCGCATGACCCCACTCTGTCCGTGTGCTGGCGGCCATGTCAATGGTCGTTGTCGTGATCGCTTGGAGGCGCGGGCTGGGTGGGCTGTTCGAGGGTGCGTGCCTAGAAGAATCTTGTGGAGCGTGTCGATTTCTGTCGGTCTTGTTCGACGTGCTGGTAGAAGCAACTCAACAATCACGAGGAGGCAGCAAATGCGGTTCATGGTTCTCGTTCCTGGCAGCCCGGATTCTGAAGCGGGTGTGATGCCCAGCCTGGAGATCCTGGAGGCGATGACGAAGTACAACGAGGAGCTGGTCAAAGCGGGCGTCCTGCTGGCGGCTGACGGTCTGCACCCGACCTCGAAGGGCGCGAAGGTCCGCTTCGACGGTGGCGCGCGCAAGGTGATCGACGGTCCGTTCACCGAGGCGAAGGAGCTCGTCGCCGGCTATTGGATCTGGGAGTGCGCGTCGCGTGAGGAGGCGATCGAGTGGCTCAAGCGTGCGCCGTTTGACGGTGGCGTGGAGATCGAGCTGCGGGAGATCTTCGATCCTGAGGCCTTCGGTGAGCAGCTCACGCCCGAGTTGCGTGAGGCCAACGAACGGCTGCGCGAGCAGACTGGCACGTCGAGCTAGGTTGTGGTCGATCCGGCGACCCATCGTGCGATCGATGCTGTCTGGCGGATCGAGTCAGCCCGGTTGATCGCCGGGATGACGCGCATCGTCCGTGACGTTTCGGTGGCCGAGGACCTGGCGCAGGACGCGCTGGTCGCCGCGCTGGAGCAGTGGCCACAGTCGGGCATCCCGGACAATCCGGGTGCCTGGCTGATGGCAGCAGCCAGGCACCGCGGGATCGATGAGCTGCGCCGTCGCGTCACGCTTCAGCGCAAGCAGGAGCTGATCGGGCGCGACCTGCAAACGCTCGCGCTGCTCGACCAGACCGATCTCGCCGCGCAGGTAGACGACATCAAGGACGACGTCCTGCGTCTGGTGTTCATGACATGCCACCCGGTGTTGTCTGAGAACGCGCGCGTGGCGCTGACACTGCGCCTGCTGGGCGGTCTGTCAACGCCGGAGATCGCGCGAGCGTTCCTGGTCTCGGAGGGGACCGTCGCACAGCGGATCGTTCGCGCTAAGCGCACGCTCGCCGAGGCCCAGGTGCCGTTCGAGATGCCCGGCCGCGACGAGCTGGCCGACCGCGTGTCTGCGGTGCTTGAGGTGATCTACCTCGTCTTCAACGAGGGCTACGCCGCGACGGCCGGCGAGCATTGGATCCGTCCAGCGCTGTGCGGAGAGGCGCTACGCATGGGACGGATCCTCACGGCGCTGATGCCCGGCGAACCCGAGGTCCACGGCCTGCTGGCCCTCCTGGAGCTGCAGGCCTCGCGGCTGCGGGCGCGGGTCACGCCCGGTGGCGAGCCCGTGCGGCTCGCCGATCAGGACCGCGCACGCTGGGACCACCTGCTCGTGCAGCGCGGCCTGGCTGCGCTGCAGCGCGCTGAACAGCTCAGCGGTGGGCTGGGTCCGTACACGCTGCAGGCCGCGATCGCCGCCTGCCACGCCCGCGCGCGCAGCATCGACGAGACCGACTGGCCGCGAATCGTCGCGCTCTACGACGCTCTGGCGGCGCTCACCGGCTCACCGGTCGTTGAGCTCAACCGCGCGGTCGCGGTAACGATGGCATTCGGCGCGGAGGCCGGGCTCGAACTTCTCACCTCGCTCGCGGACGAGCCCGTGCTGCGCGACTACCACCTACTGCCAAGCGTGCGTGGCGACTTCCTCGTCCGCCTGGGGCGACTGACCGAGGCGCGCGAACAGTTCCTACACGCGGCCGACCTGTGTGACAACGCCCGCGAGCGCGAACTGCTGCTCTCGCGCGCCGCAGCGTGCGACACATAAGCCCACACGCGCGAGCACGAATGCGGGTCTCGACCGGTCTGGCGTGAGCTAGCTTGGCGGGCGTGATGCGCGATGACATGACCACGATCCAAGGGCGGATCACTGCGTTTTGGAACGCCGTGGCCGGCGACTATGACTGCGATCCCGGCAACGTGGCAGCTCCCGGAACACCCGCCTACACCGCGTGGACTCAGGCCATCGGTGCCGTGCTTCCCAACGCGCCGAGCGACGTCCTTGACGTCGGGACCGGGACAGGCTACGTGGCGTCCATCGCCGCCGAGCTGGGGCATCGCGTGACCGGCCTGGATCTCTCAGAGAAGATGCTCGCGGTCGCACGGGCCAAGGCTCTGGATGCCGGCCTTGAGGTGTGCTTCGAAACCGGCGACGCGGTCGCGCCGCGGCTGCCTGCAGCGAGCTTTGACGTCGTCATCACCCGCAGCTTGATCTGGACACTGCGTGAGCTCGAGACCGCGTTCTGTGCCTGGCACGCCCTCCTTCGCTCAGGCGGCCGTGTCGTCGTCATCTACAGCCTCTCCATCGACGACGCGCATGCTCAGGAGGCAACGGCACCCTCTGAGGACGGACGCTGCGACTTCTTTATGCGCTACTACACCACCGAGACGCAGGCGGCGCTGCCCGGTATCAAGCTCGGCGACCACCAACCGCTGCTGCGGGCCTCCCAACAGGCCGGGTTCGTCGATGCTGCCGTGACACCACTGGAAACGGTCCGCCGCTACGACACCGCGTCAGCCCCCGCCGACCCCTACGCCCTGATAGCCCGCCGCCTCTAGCACGGCAAGCATCGCGTCATCCGTCCTTCCGCCCATCCTGTCGCCGAGTACGCGCACTCAGAGCGGAAGTGTCTCGGCACTTCTGATCAGGCAAACACGAGACGCCTGCTTCCACGTGGAGTCGTCTCCGCCGGCGCAGACTGGGTCGGCGGGACTGCTGCTCGACGTCGGCGGCTCGCTGAAGCAGAAGTCCGCGGACTCAGAGCCGCTGCGACAAGGGGGAAGTGATCCGGCTAGCCGGATTTTCAGAACCCGGCGTGAGTTTCGAGCACCGCTCCGTGTGCGTCGAGCAGGTTGGTCGCGTGTCCCCAACCGTCGCTTCCGCCCGCCACAGCATGGGCAGCCCACCCGACATCCGAGCGCTTGGCAGCCACCAGATATGACCAGCCGTTGCCGTCCAGACTGACGAACGTCGTGGCAAACACCGCCGATCAGCGTTGCCGCGCTCCTTGAGGATCTCGATCGTCTCGCGCTTGGCCACATACGGCTTGCCGGGGAGCACTCTGGCGCGCCAACCACCGGTTCCTGGGCAGCCGGCGCCTGGGCTCTCGCGGTCGATCTCAGCGGCGGCGGGCGCGACCAGCAACTCGATCACCGCCTCACGCGCGTCCGCAAACGACCTCGTGTGATCCTCTCACCCGCATAGTCGACCAGCAACCGGGTGCTGCGGTCACGAACAGGCGGTTGGAGGAGCCAGTAGTAACGGCGCGTTTGCTACTGGATTCTCGGGAGGGTGGTCGAGGCCTGGCCGCACCTTATGGCCTTTTTGATGGCCAGCGCCGTCGGTGTGAACCGGATCGGATCGGTCGCGCGGGAGGTTCTGGATCGAGCAGGCGCACGCCCAGCAGTCGCCCGTGACGATGAACGCGCTCGATCACGTATCCGCTCATCTCAAGCTCAACGACAACAGCGGCCGGGAAGGCCACCCCGGCGGCGTGCAGTTCCGCGAACGTGACAGGCTGATCACGGCTCTGTCGCAGCCGATCCAGCAGCCGCTGTTGCTGGACATCAAAGACATTCATCGACCCGATTGTCGCGCTGCCACGTCGCTCGCGGGGCCGGCCCGTCATGTCGCCCGGTCGGCCGGGTCCGCGGGCGTGGGTCTACGGTCACAATCGCGCTGCCCGTGTGCGCCCGCCATCCCGCCGCCCAGGCGATATGGGCACAGCCACCTTCGATCGTCTGCCGGTCCACAGCCGCCCACGGCCAGGACCCCAGTCGCCTGGTCCTCTCATGTGGCGCCATCATCCGCGTGGAATCAAAGCCGTAGTTGTCGCCGCGTCCAGTCGAACGGCTCGGGATCCAGGGTTTTGACCCATCAGACCGAAACGTCAGCGGTTGGCGGGGTGCCGGTCACCCACCAGGTTTCATCCGGGCTCCAGCCCATAAGGACGGTGTGCGTGTCGCCGGCTCGGACGGCTCGCCCGGCCCAGTCCTCCGCGCTGTGCATCTCGAAGATCGACGCATCGGACTTGGGGCGAAGCTGCCAGCACGAAACTGCAGCCGCCTCACCCGCGGGACAGTCCAACCGTCGGCTACTGCTCTCGCTCCTCGACGAAGGGAAGCGACAGCGGTCCGTATCGACGACCCGACGCGTCGCTCAGACGGCGGCTTGTCGGGCGGCTTCGGCGGCGAGCTCGACGCGCGAGGAGACCTGGAGCTTGGTGAGCGCGTGCGAGAGGTGTGTCTGGACGGTGCGTCGCGAGATGAATAGCCGCTCGCCGATCTGCCGGTTTGTCAGCCCTTCGACGGTCAGTCGCACGACGTCGCTCTCCATTGCGGTCAGCGACTCCCAGCCTTTCAGCTCCTGGCGGTGGGCGGCGCGGCTGCCACGCCTGATTCCGGCTGCGCGCATCGCCGCGAGCACGCGGCCGATGTCGCGCCGCGCGCTGAGGCGTTCGTATGTCGTGAGCGCTTCTGCGAACAGTGGCCTGGCGGCGAGGGTGTCGCCGTGCTCGGCGATGGTCGTGGCGGTTGCCTCGCACGCGATCGCGAGATCGTACGGCGAGCCGCCTGACCGGAAAGCCGCCGCCGCCTGGGCGAGCAGCTGGGGGTCGTGATCGACCAGCCCGCGGGCCAGCAGCGTATTGCCGCGGGCGCTTGCCGCGTTCGCTCCTGGCGCGTAGGAGGCGACCGTGTCGGCGACCGATCGCGCCAGCTCAGTGTCCCCGGCCGCCAGGGCGGCGCGCACCAGCTCGGGCGCCAGATATGTGCGCAGGCCAACGCTGTGTTCGTTCGCGGTCCAGCCGTCGCACAACACCTCATGCGCGCGCGGTTGATCGCCGCGGCCGTCAGCCAGTTGCGCGGTTGCGAGGATCACCCAGTAGGAGCCCCACTGCGGTCCTGCGCGATCGATCTCGCTGTCCGCGATCGCGAGCAGTCGTTCGGCCTCGGCAAGGTCGTCGCGGTGCCCGCGGATCCAAGCCGCGACCCCGGCGCAGACCACGATCGCCAGCCGCGTTCCTACCTCGCCGGCGATCTCGACGCCGGTTTCGGCCTCAACGAGCGCCTCATCCCATTTACCCATCTGGCAGTGCAGGTCCGCCAGGCCCGCCTGGTAGAGCGGCAGGTCCCACACTGTCCCGAGGTCCTCGCGAAGTCGTAGCCCGGTCTTGAACATCGCCTCCGCCTGCTCGTGGCGGTCGTTGCCCGCCAGCGCCATGGCAGCGCCGAAGTGCGGGTGGAAGCGAACGAGGTCGGGGTTGGTGCCGCGCTCGACGATCTCAAGCGCGCGCTGGGCGACGGCCAGCTCGTCGTGCTTGCGGCCGCGGAAGTTGTGGACCGGCCCGAGCGCGTACAGCGCTTGAAACACGACCCCATCGTCGTCGAGCTGCTCGCCGATCCGCAGCGCCTCTAGTCCGAGCTGCTCGGCGCGCGCAGCGTCGCCGCCAAACACGCACGCCATCGCCTGGTCGGCAAGCATCCGCCCACGTGCGTGCGGAGCGAGCTGGGGCTCGGCCGCACCGAGCCAGCGGTCGACCTGCTCGACAAGCTCCTGCCAGCGACCGTCGAGCCATAGGCCGCGGACCGCGGTCGCGCGCGCCTGATCGCGCGTGCCTGCCGCTGGGCCACGCGCGAGTAGGTCGGCCGCCAGCGATTGGCCCTCGCTGGGTCGGCCACACCACACCAGCGCGTCTGCGAGATCGGCCAGCAGCTGGTCCCGGGCCCGGTCACTCGGGTCCGTGAGCGTGGCCGCCCGCTCGAGCAGCGCGACCGCTGTCTGCGGGGCGCGTAGCACGCAGTCCGCCGCCGCGTCTCGCAACCAGCCAACCGTTTCCCGATCGCCCGCTGAGCCGCCCAGCGAGAGCTGCTCGGCGACCTGCAGCTTCGGAGCACCGGCGTGTGCGAGCGAGCGCCCGGCCTCGCGATGCAGCGCCATCCGTGCGCTTTCCGGCAGATCCAGGTACAGCGCCTCGCGCACCAGGTCGTGACGAAAGCGCAAGACCGCACCCGCCTCCTCCACGACCCCTGCCCGACGAGCCTCGAGCAGCTCATCCAAGACGACCGCGACCGGGCGGCCGGACACCGTCGAGAGATCAGCGATTGAGAATGTCGTTCCCAGCACCGACGCGATCCGCAGCAGCGACAGCGCGGAATCCCCCAAAAGGCCAACCCGCCGCAAGATCGTCAGCCGCAGCGACGGCGGTAACGACTCCCCGGCGAGCTCCGCCACCCCACCCGACAGCTCGATCGCGCCGTCGTCCACAAGCGCACCGATGAGCTCGCACACGAACAGCGGAGTCCCGGCCGACTTCGCGAGTTGCTGCTCGAGCGTCGGGCCGACAGGCACCCCGATCAGCTCGGTGGCCAGCTCCAGCACACGGGCATGCTCCAGCCGCTCTAGGACCAGGTGCAAAGCGCCGACCGCCCGCCAGTCCTCGATCAGTCGCTCCAGCTCCGCCGACCGCGGCGACGGCCGGAACGTGCCAAGCAGCGCGAGCGGCAGATGCGCCAAACGCCGGCCCAGCGCCCGCAACGCGACCAGCGTCCCAGGATCCGCCCACTGCAAGTCCTCAAGCCCGACCACCACCGGGCGCTCGAGCACCAACGCCTCAACGCGCTCGACGATCTGATCGACAAGCCTGTACTCCAACCCTGGAACCGCAACCGACCCCTCCGGCACCTCTGGCACGAACCTCAACGCATCGGCCAGCACCCCGAACGGCCGGCTTCGCTGCAGCTCGTCGGCCCGCGCCGAGAACACGGCGAACGAGGCCTCCGCCGCCGCCGCCAACGCAGCCTGAGCCAGGCGCGTCTTGCCGATCCCGGGCTCTCCCTCGATCAACCCCAAGCCGGCCTTGCCGGCGGACACGCGGCCGAGCCACTCACCGAGCGCTGATAACTCAGCCGCCCGCCCAACCAGAGACACCGAGGCGGCCGCTGCGCCCACGGCCGCAAGCGTACAAGAGTCTGCGCACCTGGCCGATGTCTCGCCCGTCGATCGGCGGCAAGCTCACCACCGAGATGAGAGCACCAGCACAACCCGACCAGCTGCTTGTCAGCTTCAACCCTGATTCGGACCCGCCCGGAGGCACCGTGCGCGACCACACAGGAGCCGAGCAGCAGTTCAACGGCTGGCTCGGACTGCTGCGCCTGCTCGAAATCCACCACCAGCACCCGGCGCGCGACGTCACGCCCGACTACACGACAGGAGAGGACATGAGCACTCAAAGCAACGACACCGCCCCGATCGCCCTACAACCCCGCGAAGGGGAGGCGCTGTGGTTTCTCGGCTTCCTGGTCACGATCAAGGCCTCAAGCGAGACCACAGCGGGAGCAGTCGCGGTCATCGAACACCTGGGACCACGCGGAAGCGGCTCGCCGCTGCACATGCACAGCCGCGAGGACGAGTGGTTCTACGTGACCGAAGGCGAGCTGACCTTCTGGGTCGGCGGCCAGGAGATCAACGCGCCGGCCGGCTCGTTCGTCTACGGGCCAAGAGGCATCCCACACACGTTCACCGTCAGCTCCGAGCAGGCCCGCTTCCTGCTCGTGACCGAACCGGCCGGCTTCGAAGGGTTCATGCGCGCGCTCGCCGAGCCCGCCGAGCGGCTGGAGATCCCACCGGCCCCAAGCGCCCCACCGGACATGACCGCACTGATGACGCTCGCCGTCGAGCACGGAATCGAGATCCTCGGCCCGCCCGGGATCCCCGCCTGACCCGCCACCACCCCACCCCAATGCGGTTGAACGCATAGCGTTGTCCTGCTGCCAACCTGGAAGGAGTTTGTGATGACCTCAGGAACCAGCCACACCTCAACCGACCCGGCCTCGGTCGAGCGCAACAAGGCCCTCTGCCGCCGATGGATCGAGGTATTCAACCAGCGCGACAACGCGGCGGAAGCGGCCGTACGCAGACCAGATTACGTCGCCCACGCTCCCGCGAGCCTGGAACCCGCCCCACTGGACTCCGACGCGTGGACCCAGTTCCTGGCGGGATTCGTAGAAGGCTTCCCCGACCTCCACCTGACAGTCGAGGACACAGCCGGAGACGGCGACCTCGTCGCACAACGCATCCACTTCGAAGGCACCCATACCGGTGGATTCCAGGGGCTGCCCGCAACCGGTAAGAAAGTCTCGTTCGACGGGCTCGAGCTCAACCGGCTGGTCGATGGAAAGGTCGCCGAGCACTGGTTCCAGCTGGACGCCCTCACACTTCTCCAGCAGATCGGTCTCATCGTCGTCCCCGGCCCACGGCTGCTCCCGCGGCTCCTGGTCCATCAACTCAAGAAGCTGCGCAAGATCCGCTGAACTGAACCTCGGACCGGCGTACTCGGTGTCGTAGTGCCACCGAACTGACAGGACGAGCATGGACGTGCCCATCGCGACCGCGAAAGCACAACCGAGCCTGCATCGCGGTCACGACCTGCAGATCCGAAATACCCCTGCTACGAGCGGAGCAGGTCAGACCAGGCGTCGCGGAGAGACACGTCGGTGCTTGTTCGGACGCGGCCGCGACCTGAGGCGCTTCCGGTCTCCATGGCGCCATCCCGTCAGGAGTCTCCGGTTGGCGATGGAGACCGACGGGGGAGCCGCTCCGAAGAGCGGCACCAGCGGATCGCAAATGTGGCTCTCCTGACGTACCCGTCCACGGCGGCGCGTGCGACCCACGCGCAGAGCCGCCGAACTGTCACCGTGATGGCAGCGCAGCCAAGACCCGTTATGGTGGATCCGGGCACACGGGGCGAATGCGCGGTGATCAAGAGGGGCAGGGGACATGTCGGGTGCTGGGCAACGTCGGTGGATTCGGTGGCGGGCGCGGTCGGCGGCCGGGGGCCAGTGGCTCGCGGCGGTGATGATCGCCGTGTTCGGGGCGACGGTGCTGGTGGCGTCGGTTGCCGCGGCGAGTGCGGCCACCACCGGGGGAGTGCTGTATGCCTTCGGGGCCAATGGTTCTGGCGAGCTGGGCTCTGCCAGCAGTATCAGCAACGCGAATCCGACGCCGGTCGCCCTACCCGCGGGTGTTGGTGCTGTCACGGAGATCGCCGCTGGGGAATCGCCCCAGGGAATGGGCTACAGCCTCGCGGTCAGCGCCAGCGGCGGGCTGTATGCCTTTGGCGATAACCAATACGGCGAACTCGGCATCGCGACCAACAGCGGCTCAGATGTATCGAATCCCACGCCGACGGTGGTCACGCTTCCGGGGCAGGATGGTGCGGTGACGCAGGTCGCGGCCGGAGGCGGCTACAGCCTCGTGCTCACCGCCACCGGCCAGCTCTACGGGTTCGGCAACAACGACTCTGGCGAGCTGGGCACCCCCAGCAACAACGGCACCTTCAACGCGAATCCAACGCCGACCCTGGTCGACCTGCCCGGGCAAGATGGTGCGGTCACCCAGATCGCGGCCGGATTTGACCACAGCCTTGTGGTCACCTCCAGTGGCCAGCTCTACGCCTTCGGTTACAACGGCTGCGGTGACCTTGGCAATGCCACCAACGACGGTGCGGACGTCGCGAATCCGACGCCGACATTGGTCAGCTTGCCGGGGCAAGTAGGCCCAGTCACGCAGGTCGCCGCCGGTGGGTTCCAAAGCCTCGTGATCACGGCCAGCGGGCAGCTCTACGCCTTCGGCCAGAATGAGTATGGCGAGCTGGGCCTGACCGCTAACAGCGGCAGCTACGTCGCGAATCCGACCCCGACGCTGGTCACGCTCCCGGGAGCAACCGGTACGGTCGCGCAGATCGCCACTGGCCTCAGCCATAGCCTCGCCGTGACCTCAACGGGCCAGCTCTACGCCTTTGGTGACAATGACTACGGTCAGCTTGGCAACGACACCGGAAATGGCACCACGGCCGCCAATCCCACGCCGACGCAGGTGACGCTGCCGGGCCAGAATGGTGCGATCACGCAGATCGCTGCTGGTGAAGAGCACAGTCTTGCGGTGACCGCCAGCGGTCAGCTCTACGCGTTCGGCGACAACGACGACGGTCAGCTCGGCAACGACACCGACAACGGCTCGGACACCGCGAACCCGACGCCGACGCTGGTCGGCTTCCCGACGGGCATGACGGTCGATAGCGTCGCCGAGGGCCCGACGGCCAGGCACACGTTGGCGATTGTCTCCGGACCCGCCACCGTGCCAGCGCCAGCTCCAGCCCCTCCCGCCACCGTGCCAGCGCCAGCTCCGGCCCCTCCCGCCGCCTCGCAGCCTCCTGCGATCTCGCCGCCGCCCCCGAAGCGCTCGACGCCGGCAGCCGCGGCTCGACCGCCGATCGTCTCGCGCATTGCGCAGTCTCACTCGCGCTGGCGGGCGGGCAAGCGGGCGGCGACGGTAACCGACCGACGCATCCAGCCGGTCGGCACGACGTTCGCTTGGACGCTGGACCGGCCGGCAAGGGTGAGCTTCAGCTTCGCCCAGCTGCTGGCGGGACGCCGAGTCAAGGGTCGCTGCACGCCCCGGACCAGGCAGCGCCGGCACCGCTCGGTGTGCACGCGCGTCGTCACCCGGGGCACGCTCTCGTTCAGTGGACGCCGCGGCCGAAACAGGGTTTTCTTCTCGGGGCGCATTTCATCCGCGAAGACGCTGAGGCCGGGCCGCTACAGGGTGATCATCAGCGCGGCAAACTCCGTTGGGCGCTCAAAGTCCCACTCGCTGGGCTTTACGATCGTGCCCTGACGTCGGCGCACCGCTTACCGAGGAGCATGTCAGCCACCGGCCCGCTTCGACTGCGCGACCCGCGCCAAGCAGCGGCGACTCGGTGTTGGCACGCTCGCCGTGAGCAACCAAGGTCGATGCAGAAGACCAGCCAAACTCCGATCGCTGCCACATTCTCACGAAACAGTGAAGATGGGACGTCGCGTCCCGCCGGCTCCACAGCTTCCGCTCTTCGATCAAGCCGAAGACGTAAGCAGCAGCCGGAGCGACGCTGCCCGAGCGGCGACGAAGGAGCCGACGCTATTGCCGAACCGGCGCGCCTCGTATCGTCGCTTAGCGACCGTGCGAGGGCGCGGCCGCGTGCTGTCAAAAGCGCAAGTCAGCGTCTGCGTCTCGCCAGTGGCAGCGTTGCGTAACAAGTCATGGCTACGCCCGCAAAGGTTTCACGCGCTTTACATCGCGTTGCTCCCAAACCCGCCTCAGCTGGGACTTGAGGAACTGATCACTCCAGCAGCGGGAATCGCCCGGACTGCAGCAACGCCACGATCGCATCGTGGGCGCGGGCGCACGGCGGGCCTTATGCTCTGGCTGCCGTGGAGATCCTGACCAGTCGCGTCCTCTTGCGGCCAAGTGACATCGGCCGATCGCTGCGCTTCTACGAGCAAACCATCGGGCTTGCGATCTACCGTGAGTGGGGCACGGAACCGGCGCGCAGCGTCGTCTTCTTCCTCGGCGGCGGCGGTCTGCTCGAGATCTCGGGAACAAGCCCTGTACCTCCGTCGCCGGCGATCAGTCTGGTACTACAGGTCCGCGACGTCACCGCGACCCACGAACGCCTGACCGAGCAGGGCGTTGCCGTAGATGCCGCGCCGGAGCAAAAGCCCTGGGGTCTGATCGAGATGACCGTCCGTGACCCGGACGGACTCCCGCTCATCATCGTTGAGGTGCCGCCCGAGCATCCGCGCCGTCGCGGCTAGGGCGGCCTGACCCGACAGTTCGCCTTCGAGTATCCGCTGCTCACGTCCGCTGAGGCTTAGCCGACGATGACCTCGCCACCGCGGTCGGGGACGACGACGAGCAGGCTGCGCCGGGCGCGTTCGGCTTGCCGGTGGGCGGGACGCAATCGCAGTGGCGCGGCCGCTCGCAGCACCTCGCGCATCTCCATCTCGGCGAACGGCGCGCCGGCACAGCGACGTACTCCCCCGCCGTACGGGATCCAGGACAGGGGATCGGGCGCCGGACCGTCGAGCCATCGCTCGGGCCGGAACGCCGCGGCGTCGGGCCAGAGATCCGCGCGGCGCATCGCCAGCCACAGGCAGGCGGCGACCTGGACGCCCGCCGGGATCGTCCGGCCGCCGATCCGCGCCGGCGCGAGCAACAGCCGTGGAGCGATCGTCAGCGTCGGGCGCACTCGCAGCACCTCCTTGACGACCGCGGTGACGTAGGCCGGATCCCCGTCCCGGAGGCGCACCTGCACCTCGGGGTGACGGGCGAGGCGCTCGAACGCCCACGCCAGCGACGCGGCTGAGCTGTCGTGTCCGCCCATCAGCAGGGCGACCAGTTGATCGCGCAGATGCCGATCGGTGGGCGGGCGGCCGTTCTCGTCGCGCGCCTCGAGCAGCAGGTCCAGCACCGACTCACCGTCGTGCTGCCCGGCCGGCTCGGCCCGCCGTCGCGCCAGCAACTCGTAGAGCACGCCGTCAAAGCGCTCGACCGCGATCCGAAAGCGGCCCCACGGGCTCCGCGGTCCGAGGTCGCGCATCACCACCACCATCGCCAGGAGCCGGGGGAGCGAGCGCACCCCGGACAGCGTCTCCTCAACGGCGTCGCGCAGCTGCGTGAACTCAGCCGCATCGCGAGCGCCGAACACGACCCGGAGGATGATCTCCAGCGTGAGCTGTCGCATCCGCTCCAGGGTGTTCACCGGACCGCTCCACCCGTCCAGCTCGCGCTGCGCCAGATCGGCGACCAGTGGGCCGAGCGCGCGCATCCGCTCGCCGTGAAACGGCTTCTGCAGGAGCCGGCGCTCGCGGAGATGGTCGTCCCCGTCCAAGAGCAGGATCGAGTCCGCTCCGGCGAATGGGCGCAGAAATTCCCAGCTCTGCCCGGCGGGCGCGATTTCCGCCGGCAGCGCGAACACGTCGCGCACAGCGTCCGGGCTTGACACGAGCACCATCGGCTCCTCGGTCCAGTATGTGCGGATCGTCGCCGGGTCGCCGAATCGACGGTGGACGCCCTGCAGGAATGCGCCGGGCCGGCTCATCCAGGCGAGCGTCTGCCAGACGGCAGGAGCCCGCGGCCCGGGCGGCAGCACCATCGACTCATCGTACGCAACGACGAAACCGACGGCCGAGCTCCCGCGCCGTCGTGGAGTCGCGCCGACCCAAGGACCTGGCGCACGCCACCCGCGATGAGGCGAAGCAGGGCCTCGATCCTGACGTTTGTCGAGGAGTGATTCTTGACCTCCGAGCTGCTGATCGAGTTCGACTGATCGCCTCGAGGCGAACACCATGACGTCACGGGCCCGACGAACGAGAACGGCGACGATACGCAGCCCTGATGCGTGAGCTGATTGCTCTCGCAGAAGAGCTCCGACGGGGTTTGGGGTCGTGCCTTCTCGACGGACGATCGCCGACATCTCGGCGCAGACTCCGTCAATCGTTCCCGGTCGGGTTCACCGTCGCCGGCTCGACCATCAGCAAGACCGTGCGTCCGTGCGCGTGTGGGCGGTGAACGACGCCACGCGGGATCGTCACGCCCTGATGCACACCAAGCAAGAACGGGTCCCGCCCCTCGACCTCGAGCTCGAGCCTTCCCTCGAGCACGAGAAAGAACTCGTCTTCGTGCTCGTGGCTGTGCCAGTCGACGAGCTCGCCCTCGATCACGGCAAGTCGAACGACGCAATCATTCACGCTCGTGAGCGTCTGATTCACCCACGGTTCATACCCTTCACCCTCCGCGGCAATGTCGATTTGCGCCAGCTGACCGTACTTGTCGTCGTACCTGATGTCGTAGTTCTGCACAGATACCTCCCGGTTGTTTGTCAGATCGTTAGCGCGCAGATCTGGGCAGGCCACGATAGAACGAGCCGGCCAGCTGCGGTGCGATCCGGTGCCAGGTTGTGTGCGTCCGCGGGTGGCCGTGCAGCAGCACCACCGGCCGCCCGTCGCCGCCATGCCGGACGCGCAGCGTCACATCGCCGGCGTCGACGTATTCGAGCGTGAAGCCTTCGCACACGAGCTACTCCGACCCGCACGACGTCCGCGTGAGGGACGAGGCCGGCCGCTCCCTACTCGATGCCGGATCGATCCCGGCCCGCGGCCCCGAGCGCACGTCGACGGCAGATCGGCATGGCCATACGGCTGCTTGAGGAATCTCGGTTCGCGTCATGACGTCGGCCTGGGCGCGGCGTCCACGTAGTCGAGTCGACGCGGATCGCAGCACGGCGATTGGAGTGGCCGCAACGCGTGGCTCGTGCACGACGCGACGGGCGAGGCGGATCGCGTGCCTGCGGGCGGCAGCGCGATGTAGGTCCTCGATGCGAGCGGCGGCGAGCGCTTGAAGGAGACCTGGGTGCTGCATGTAAGCTCCTTTAGTCTACGACGACGTTTCACTCAATACTGAAGGGTAGACTACCACCATTCAGGCAGACATGAAACCTGAAGGAGTAGACTTGCTGATATGCGACCGCCGAACGATGCCCGGGTTCAACTATTGGCCGAGCTCGCCGACGAGACGCGATACGCCGTGCTAGAGCGCCTTGAGCAGGGCCCGGCCTCCGCCAGCGAACTGGCCGAGCGCCTTGACGTGTCGCCGACGCGACTGGCTAATCACCTACGGCGACTCCGCGATGCCGGCCTCGTAGCGGTCAGCCACCAGGGCCGCCTCGCGCTCTACGAGCTCGCCGAGCCGGGGCTGCGGGAGATCTTCTCGATGCTCAACGGCCTACGCGGAGCCCCGCCACGAACAGGTCGGCCGGCGCACGTGGCCGCCACCTGCTACGACCACCTCGCCGGGCAGATCGGCGTCGCTCTGATGGACCACCTCGTCCAATCACAAGCACTTCAAGCCCGAGACGGCGAAGGGGAACTCAAGCTCGGCCCAGAAGCCGCCGGGCGCTTTGCAAAGCTCGGGGTCGAGCTGTCCACCAAGCCCGCCCGCCGCACACTCGCCTTCTCCTGCATGGACCCTCGCATCGGACGACCACACCTCGGCGGTCAACTCGGCGCCCAACTCGCGGCCTCCCTGCGCCAAAAAGGCTGGGTCAAGCCCACCGCGCAGCCACGCCGACTCGAACTCACGCCAGCCGGCAATAAAGCCCTACACCGCCTCGGTATCCGCCTCGAAGCGGCCGCCGATCATGGCGGGAGTTGAGCCGCTGAGCACGTGCTTCGGTCAACTCAACCTCTGCCGAATCCAGTGGACCGTTGATGGCATGAACGTACGGCATCAACGTGCACTCGACCGCCGGGATTCGTTCGAGAAGGACTGCAGAACTTGATCGATCAGCGGACAGTCAATGAGCACTAGCGGCGAGCAGACACGCCGAGCGCTACGCGTTTACCAAGTCGACGCGTTCACGGCAACGAAGTTTGCCGGAAACCCAGCCGCAGTTGTCTCAGAAGCTGACGCCCTTAGCTCAGACGAGATGCAGGCGATCGCTCGAGAGATGAACTGCTCGGAGACGGCTTTTCTTCTCTCGCCGATCGCCGACGACCATGACATCTGGGTGCGCTACTTCACCCCGACAAGCGAAGTCCCAATTTGCGGACACGCGACCATCGCAGCGCACTACGTGCGCGCGACGGAAGTC
>Ga0302314_10007100_pt1 | contig 20184 bp, 21 predicted proteins | sample III_Palsa_N2_3_FD_200533 | JGI IMG/M metagenome (GOLD analysis project Ga0302314, IMG submission 200533) | Peat permafrost microbial communities from Stordalen Mire near Abisko, Sweden - III_Palsa_N2_3 | ecosystem: Environmental > Terrestrial > Soil > Palsa > Peat permafrost | place: Sweden... | reverse complement strand
TCCTCCACCCGGCCACCGCCCTGACGCCGTAGCGACCCGCCCGGCAGCACGGTCGCCCCCAACACCTCGGCGAGAGCCGGCGCGTCAGCCGGATCGCGCGGGGTGAGGTCGGCGAGCGGCTCGTCCGAGATCTTGGCGGCGATGGCGCGGGCGTTTTCCTCACCATAGGCGGCGCGCCAGCGGGCGAAGAGCCAGGGCGGCGCGAGGTCGGCCGGACCCGACTCGCCCAGGCCGTCGCGGCCCAGCCGGCGCAGCACGGCGTTGATCAGCGGCTTGAAGACCTTCGCGCCGCGCACCGTCTCGGCCAGGGTGACGCTGGAGTTCACCGCCGCATAGGCCGGGGTGTCGAGGTGGAAGAGCTGGGCGGCGCCCAGCCGCAAGATCATCCGCACCGGCTCGGGCGGCGGGCGCTGCAGGCAGCGGTCCAGCGCCTGGTCGATCGGGCCGAGGTGGCGCAGCGTCGCCATCGCCAGGGCCCGGGCGAAGGCGCGGTCCTGCGGCGCCAGGCCGGCGAGCGAGGCGCCGTCCAAGGCGGTCTCCAGCCCGGCCTTGCGGCCGAGGGCGGCGGTGAGCAGGTCGAGGGCGGCATGGCGGGCGGGATCGGTCACGGGGACGGACTGCCCAGAAGCCGGGCGCAAGCGCAAGCGGCTCGTCTTCGGCGGCATCCCGGATTAGAAGGCCCGCGATGTCCGAACCCGACCCGCCCGGCGCCGCGCCCGGCAAGCCGCTGACCCCCGAAGCGCGCCGCGCGCTGCTCGAAGCCGCCGCACGCCGCGCCGCGTCGCATCCGGTCCCGTTGCCGCCCGAGGAAGGCGGCCCCAGCGGCCCCGAGCCGACGCGCTATGGCGACTGGGAGAAGAACGGCATCGCCTCCGACTTCTGAAGCGCGGATTCGCCTGTGGGGCGACTGTCCTCGCCGCGCCCCGCCGCCGGCGCTAGGTTAACCTGCGATTAACCACGTTTGGCGGGAGACGAGCTTGCGAACGACAGCCCTCGGCGCGATCGGCGCTCTGATCCTGACGGCCGCCGCGGCGCCGGCCGTCGCGGGCGGCTACTACGACATCGGCGGTCCGCCGCCGGGCTATGCGCCGCCCTGCCCGCCGCCGCGCCCGCCCTGTCCTTGCCCGCAAGGCTACGCGCCCGCGCCGCCGCCGGAATGGCGCGGTGCGCCGCCGCCCGGCTGGGGTGGTCCGCCGCCGGGCGACGAGGGCTACGCGCCGGCCGGCTCTTATGACGGCGACTACGGCGATGTCGGCGGCTATGCCGGCAGCGACGAGGTCTATGACAGCGGCCCCGGCCTCGGCGTCGGCTTCTATGGCGGCTTCGACCACGGTCGCCGCGACTTCGGCGAGCGCGAACACGCGAACCAGAGAAGCTGGCAATTCGAGTCGGAGCACGCTTCCGAGCATGCGCAAAGCTCGGCGCACGTTTCGGAGCAGGCGCACTTCCAGGCTCGAACCTATATGCACGTCAGCCGCTCGACCGGCGGCATGCACGGCGGCGGCCACGGCCGCTGGTAGGCCTCAGGCCTCGGCCATTTCCTCGGCGATCGCCAGCGCGGCGGCGCGCGGGTCGTCGGCGGCGGTGATCGGGCGGCCGCAGACGATGTGGCTGGCGCCTTGTCCCAGCGTGTGCGCCGGCGTTTCGGCGCGGGCCTGATCGTCGAGACCGGCCCAAGCGGGGCGCACGCCCGGCGTCACCACCAGCAGGTTCGGGCCCCCGATGCGGCGGGCGAGCGCCGCCTCGCGCGGGCTGACGATCACCCCGTCGGCGCCAGCCTCGAGCACCTGGCGGATGCGGCGCTCGACCAGCGTCTCCACCGACATGCCGTAGCCGATCTCGCCCAGGTCCTGGCCAGCGAGGCTGGTGAGCACGGTGACGCCGAGGATCTTCAGCGGCGCGGCGTCACGACCGCGCACCGCGGCGGCCAGCACCTGCGGCTCGGCGTGCACGGTGAGGAAATCCCCCGCCTCCGAGGCGACAATCGCGGCGGTCGCCTTCTCCACCGTCGCGCCGATGTCGTGCAGCTTCCAGTCCAGGAACACCTTGCGGCCGCGCAGCTTCAGGTCGCGGGCCATGTCCATGCCGCCCATGGCAAGCAGCTGCAGCCCGATCTTGTAGAAGACCACCGCGTCGCCGAGCCGCTCGACCAGCGCCTCGGCTTCGGCCCGGCTCGGCAGGTCCAGGGCGACGATGAGGCGCGGGTCGGCGACGGCGGTCTGCGGGCGCGCGGCGGCCAGGGCCATGACGGCTCCTTTGGGTTGGATTCGATTTGGGCTAAGGCGCGAGAATGAGCCCGGCGCACTTCGCGGTCAACTTCTTCGTCGCCCTCTTCGCGCTGATCGACCCGATCGGCAATACGCCGCTGTTCGCGGCGCAGACGACGGGGGCGACGCCGGCCGGCCGGCGGCTGACGGCGGCTTACCTGGCGCTGTTCTCGCTCGTCTTCCTGGCCTTCTTCTTCCTGACCGGGCTCTGGCTGCTGCGGTTCTTCGGCATCGGCCTGGCCGCCTTCCGCATCGCCGGCGGCGCGCTCTTGTTCCTGCTCGGCCTCGACATGGCGCGCGGCGACCTGGCGACCACCATGGGCGACGCCGCCGGCGACACCTCGGAGCTGTCCACCGCCGCCTATGCGCGGCTCCGGTTCGAGCGGCTGGTGGTGCCGTTCGCGGTGCCGCTGCTGGTCGGCCCCGGCGCGATCTCGACGGCGGTGATCTATGCCGGCGAGGCGGGCCGCATGGGGCTGAGCGGCGAGGCGGCGGGCCTGGCGGTGATCGTCACGGTCTCGATCACCATCCTGGCCAGCTTCTGGTTCGCCGGCCTGATCACCCGCGTGCTGGGCCGGGTGGGCACGATCATCGTGATCCGGGTGCTGGGCCTGATCCTCTGCGCCATGGCGGTGCAGTTCATGCTGGCGGGCTTCGCCGACTCGACCGTCGGCCTGATGCGCGCCTCGGCGTCGGCGCCTTATCCACATTGAGGGGCGCCAAGGCCGGCGGCTGACCTCCGCGACGATGTGACCGGGCCTGTCGCACGAAACCAAAGCCGAGGCGCCGGGCGTTGAAGGACAATGTTCAGGCGCCCGGTCGTTAATCCATGCGATTGAACGGCGTCCGGATCGGGTGTATCGCCCCGCGCCGCCGCTGCAAGGATCGCCGCCGAACCCGCGGCGACCGGAGGATCAAGATTGGCTCTCGAAGCCTCAGCCCAGGCGGCCGCGCAGGACGCGAACGCGTCGCCTGACTCCCACCCTGCCCATTCCGCCAAGCACAAACGCCGCGGCGCCTATTGGGCGCTGAGCATCGGCTCGCTCGGCGTGGTCTTCGGCGACATCGGCACCAGCCCGCTCTACGCCTTCCGCTCGGCCCTTTCGGCCATGGAAGACGAGACCGTGCGGCGCGCCGACGTCTACGGCATCGTCGGATTGGCGCTTTGGGCGCTGATCATGGTGGTGACGGTCAAATACGTCCTTTTCTTGATGCGGGCGGACAACAAGGGCGAGGGCGGGGTGCTGTCGCTGATGGCCCTGGCGCAGCGGGCGATCGGCCGGCGCACCGCGACGCTGCTGACCCTCGGCCTGATCGGCGCGGCGCTGTTCTACGGCGACGCGGTGATCACCCCGGCGATCTCGGTGCTCTCGGCGATCGAGGGCTTGCGCACCATTCCCAGCCTCGGCCACCAGGTCACCACCGATCTGGTGGTGATGATCAGCATCGTCATCCTGGTCGCGCTGTTCTTCGTCCAATCGCGCGGCACGGCGCGGGTGGGCCTGTTCTTCGGCCCGATCATGCTAGTCTGGTTCGCGGTGATCATGGTGTTCGGCGCCCTGCACGTGCTCGACGACCCGCGCGTGCTGTTCTCGCTCAATCCGTTCTACGCCGTCGACTTCCTGATCCGGCATGGCTTCGTCGGCTTCCTGGTGCTGGGTTCGGTGTTCCTGTGCGTCACCGGCGCCGAGGCGCTCTACGCCGACATGGGCCACTTCGGCCGCTGGCCGATCCAGTCGGCATGGCTGTTCCTGGCGCTGCCGTGCCTGGTTCTGAACTACCTGGGCCAGGGCGCCATGGCGCTGCATGCGCTCGACCGCGCCACCGCGCTGGGACACGCGATGCCGGACCTCGACTGGTTCTTCATCATGGCGCCGCCCGAGTTCCGGCTGCCGCTGGTGATCCTGGCGACCGTGGCGACCATCATCGCCTCGCAAGCGGTGATCACCGGCGCCTTCTCGCTGAGCCAGCAGGCGATCCAGCTCGGCCTGTTGCCGCGCATGGACGTGCGGCGCACCTCGGAGACCCAGACCGGCCAGATATTCCTGCCGCAGATCAACAACATGCTGCTGGTGGGCGTGCTGGCGCTGGTGGTGATGTTCCAGACCTCGGACAACCTCTCCCACGCCTACGGCCTGGCGGTGACCGGCACCATGCTGGTGACCACGTCGTTGGCCTATGTCGTGGTGCGCCGCATGTGGAAATGGGGTCCGATCCGGACCGCGGTGCTGATCGGGCCGCTCTTGATGATGGACCTGACCTTCCTCGCCGCCAACGCGCTGAAGATCCTCTCCGGCGGCTGGGCCCCGGTGCTGATCGGCGCGGCGCTGTCGGCGGTGATGCTGACCTGGATGCGCGGCGCCCAACTGCTCACCGACAAGACCCGCCGCGACAGCGTGCCCTTGAAGGACCTCGCCGAGATCCTGCGCAACCGCGCCCCGCACCGGGTGGCCGGTACGGCGGTGTTCCTCACCTCCGATCCCGACGTCGCCCCGGTGGCGCTGATGCACAACCTCAAGCACAACAAGGTGCTGCACGAGAAGAACGTCATCCTCACCGTCGCCACCGCCGAGACGCCCCGGGTGCGGGACGAGAACCGGCTGGAGATCGAGCCGGTCAGCGCCGATTTCACCAAGGTGACCATCACCTACGGCTTCATGGAGAGCCCCAACCTGCCGCGCGCCCTGGCGCTGTGCCGCAAGCAGGGGCTGAAGTTCGACATCATGGCCACCAGCTTCTTCCTCGGTCGCCGCTCGGTGGTGCCGGCGGTGCAGTCGGGCATGCCGCTATGGCAGGACAAGCTGTTCATCTTCCTGATGAAAAACGCCACCAACCCCACCGACTTCTTCAACATCCCGCCCGGCCGGGTGGTGGAGCTGGGCACGCAGGTGACGGTGTAGGAGACGCAAGACGCCGGCCCATCACGCCGCGCCCTTGAACTTCGCCGCCTAACCGCCTTTAAGGCGCGCCTCGCTCTCGCCAAGGAATGCGCCCGTGGCCGACCTGCCTCCGCCGAAGAAAGTCGTGCTCGCCTACTCCGGCGGCCTCGACACCTCGATCATCCTGAAATGGCTGCAGACCGAATACGGCTGCGAGGTGGTGACCTTCACCGCCGACCTCGGCCAGGGCGAGGAGCTGGGTCCGGCGCGCGAGAAGGCGCTGATGGCCGGCGTGAAGCCCGAGAACATCTTCATCGTCGATCTGCGCGAAGAGTTCGTGCGCGACTACGTCTTCCCGATGTTCCGCGCCAATACGGTCTATGAGGGCCAGTACCTGCTCGGCACCTCGATCGCCCGGCCGCTGATCGCCAAGACCCAGATCGACATCGCCCGCAAGGTCGGCGCCGACGCGGTCAGCCACGGCTCGACCGGCAAGGGCAACGACCAGGTGCGCTACGAGGTCAGCTACTATGCGCTGGAGCCCGACATCCGGGTGATCGCCCCCTGGCGGGCGGAAAACTTTTTCAAGAGCCGCGAGGCGATGCTCGAATATGCCGAGCAGCACCAGATCCCGATCGCCAAGGACAAGCGCGGCGAGGCGCCGTTCAGCGTCGACGCCAACCTGCTGCACTCGTCGTCAGAGGGGAAGGTGCTGGAGGACCCGGCGGTCGAGGCGCCGGAGTTCGTCTACCAGCGCACGATCGCCCCCGAGGACGCGCCGGACAAGGCGCAGGTCTTCACCGTGGATTTCGAGAACGGCGATGCGGTCGCCATCGACGGCGAACGGCTGTCGCCAGCGAGCCTGCTGGCCAAGCTCAACCAGCTCGGCCACGACAATGGCGTCGGCCGGCTCGACCTGGTGGAGGGCCGCTTCGTCGGGATGAAGTCGCGCGGGGTCTATGAGACGCCCGGCGGCACGATCCTGCTGGCGGCGCACCGCGGCATCGAGAGCATCACCCTCGACCGCGGCGCGGCGCACCTGAAGGACGAGCTGATGCCGCGCTACGCCGAGCTGATCTACAACGGTTTCTGGTTCACGCCGGAGCGCGAGATGCTGCAGGCGGCGATCGACCAGAGCCAGGCCTTTGTCACCGGCCAGGTGCGGGTAAAGCTCTACAAGGGCAACGTCAGCATCATCGGCCGCGAGAGCCCCTATTCGCTCTACGACCAGGACCTTGTCACCTTCGAGGAAGGCAAGGTCGCCTACGACCACCGCGACGCGTCGGGCTTCATCCGCCTGAACGCGCTACGGCTGATGGTGAAGGCGCGGCGGGACCGGAAGGCTTAGCGCTGCGTCAAGTCAGCTTGTTGTACGGATAGCGGTCGCGGATCTCGGCGACGAAGAAGCGGCCCTTGGAGTCAGCTTCGGCGAACGAGCGGTGCACTTCGCCCGGCACGCCGACATAGGCGTATTCGTCGCCGTCGATGAAGCGCACGAGGAGCCGCTGCCGCTCGGCGTCGTAGCGGATGCCTCGGATCGCGGTGGAGTCGTCGATTTCCATGCCCCAGGAACGTCCCTGGCCGGGCTTCGTTTCCAGGACGCGCCGCGGCTCTCTCCCCCCGTGGGGCAAGTGTCGGCCCTAACGGGCCTCTCGCACAAAAAGAAGGCGCCGGAGGGCCCCTTCGACTCGACGCTGCGCGCCGAGCCACTTCCCCCCGAGGGGGAAGAGAACGGGGAAGAGAAATTCGTGACGCCCCCGTCATTTTTCTTGACGAAGGGCGCCGCTGAAGGCATTTGTTGTGAACGCCGTTCAGATTGGGAGATCGCTTGCTATGGCCGATGGAAGCCTGACGAAGGCCGTCGACGGGAACATCACCAAGGATGAAGTCTATCGCGCCGTGGCGCCAGATGACTTCGAGTCCATGCTGGAGCTCGATCGCTACAACAATCGCTCGACCGCCTTCGACAAGATCATCTCGGCGACCCACGACCACTTCTGGGACCCGCTCTCCAAGGACTACATCGATTTCGATGAGCCCTTCGACATGGAGAACGAGGCGCTGCTGCCCGATGAGATGATCGGCGTGCTGCAGACCCCCTATGGCAAGGAAATGCTCGCCGATCCCAAGCGCAGGATCGCCTTCATCAACGCCCAGACGCTGCGCTCGTTCTCCTCGATCCTGCACGGCGAGCAGGGCGCGCTGAACCTGTCGGCCAGCCTCTGCCACGTGCTCTGGGACCAGGGCGCGCAGGAATACGCCGCCAATCAGACCCGCGAAGAAGCCCGCCACGTGACGGCCTTCGCCAAGTACATCAAGGCCCGCTGGGGTCGGCCGGTGAACGCCAGCCCGGTGCTGCAGAACCTGCTGGTGGAGATCATCTCCTCGCCGGAAGTCTACAAGAAGATCATCGGCATGCAGATGCTGGTCGAAGGGCTCGCCATGGGCGCCTTCGCCACCTTCTACCAGAAGCTCAACGATCCGCTCGGCCGCAAGCTGATGCAGCTGGTGATGACCGACGAGGCCTTCCACCACAAGTTCGGGAAGATCTGGGCCGACCGCACGGTGCCGAAGCTGACCGAGGAAGAGCACATCATCATCGAGGACTGGGCGGCGCACTGCTTCCAGACCCTGCTGTTCAACCTCGTCGCCCCCTCCGAGCAGCGCGACCTCTATGAAGAGTTCGGCATGGACCCCGACCGGGTGATCCAGGAGTTCGCCGAGATCGCCACCGACGAGGCCCGCCGCGAAGACATGAAGGAAGCGACCAACATCTTCCGGGTGTTGATCAAGACCCTGCTCAACGCCGGCATCATCACCGACCGCACCCGCGCCTTCTACGGCATGTACGTCGACATGGAAGAGCTGAAGAACGAGGGTGACCGGATGGTCGGCGACGACATCGCCGAGGAAGGCATCGTCTATCTGAAGGCGATCAACTTCCGCGACCGGACCCCCGCCCTGCGACTTGCCGCCGCGGAATAAGGCTCAGTCCTAAATTCCGTCGCGTTTTGCGAGTTAGTCGCGGCGCAAGGTGCGAGGGCGCCTTGCGCCGCGAGCCGTTTCGCGGCGAAATTCGCGAAAGATGTCTATGAAGCTTGCCACCGCCGTTTGCGCGTTCCTCCTGCTGGCGATCGCCGTTCCGGCGGCCGCGGCCGCGCCGCAGCCGACCAAGCCCGTGCCCGCCAATCTCTACACGGGTCGCTGGTACGAGATCGCACGCACGCCCAACCATATGCAGACCGACTGCGAGGCCTCGACGACGGATTTCTCCGGCTGGTCGGCGGGCGCCTTCTCCGCCGTGCAGACCTGCCATAGTGGCGCCCCCAGCGGCCCGAAGCGCACCATCAGCGTCCAGGGCCATGTGCTGCCCGCCAGCCAGAACGCCAAGATGCAGCTGGCGATGCTGGGCGGCCTGCTCAGCAAGGAATACTGGATCCTCGACCGCTCCCAGGACAGCGCCTGGCTGATCATGGCGACGCCCGACGCCCGCTACGTCTGGCTGATGTCGCGCCAGCCGGTGCTGAGCGCCGCGGCGCGGCAGGCGGCGATGTCGCGCCTGCAGGCGCTCGGCTTCAACCTCGGTCGCCTCGCCTTCCCGCAGCAACTGACACGCTGACTTCACCTTGACGACCGGAACGAAGCTGGAACAGGATGCGGCGTGGAGACGCTCGTCCTCGGCCTCTCGCGGCCCCAGACCACCGACGCGGTGACCCGCGGCGCTGGGCGGCTGATGGCCGCGCTGGGCTATGCGCCGCTGCTCGAGGTCACCCTGCCCAACGGACGGCGCGCCGACATCATGGCGCTGGGGCCGCGCGGCCAGATCGCCATCGCCGAGGTGAAGTCGAGCCTGGAAGACTTTCGCACCGACCGGAAGTGGGGCGAGTACCTGCCCTATTGCGACGCCTTCTACTTCGCCGTGGCGCCGGAATTCCCGCGCGAGATCTTACCGCAGACGCCGGGCCTGATCGTCGCCGACGGCTTCGGCGGTGCGGTGCTGCGCGAGGCGCCGGTCGCCCCGCTCGCCGGCGCGCGCCGCAAGGCCCTGACCGTCGCCTTCGCCCGGCTGGCGGCGTGGCGGGCAAGCGGTCTCTAACGCGGCGCGCGCTTGGCCAGGATGCGCTGCAGGGTGCGGCGGTGCATGTTGAGGCGCCGCGCGGTCTCGGAGACGTTGTGGCCGCAGAGCTCATAAACGCGCTGGATGTGCTCCCAACGCACCCGGTCGGCGCTCATCGGGTTGTCCGGCGGGGCGGGCGAAGCGCCGGCCTGGGCGAGTAGGGCCTTGGCGACGTCGTCGGCGTCGGCGGGCTTGGAGAGATAGTCCACCGCGCCGGCCTTCACCGCCGCCACGGCGGTAGCGATGTTGCCGTAGCCGGTGAGCATGACGATCTTGGCGTCGGGCCGCGCCTCGCGCAGCGCCTCGACCACCCGCAGGCCGGAGCCGTCCTCCAGGCGCATGTCGAGCACCGCGAACGCCGGCGGGCGGCTGCGCACCGCGCTCAGCGCCTCGGAAACCGACTCCACCAGGGTGGTCTCGAAGCCACGGCTCTCCAGGGCGCGCCCAAGTCGGGTCCTCAAGGGGGCGTCATCGTCGAGCAAAAGCAGGGATTTCTCGGGGAGACCAGAAATCGTGGACTCGATGCTCGTCATCGCCGCTCGCTCCAGTTTATCACAGCCGCGCAAATCAACTGTCACGACCCGAGACATCTTGTCGCGCTCGGGCGGTGATTTTCAAGTGCTTAGAACGGACGTCAGCCGATCGGAGTTGCTTCGATCCGCGACCTTTGCCAACGCGCCGCGACGATGGCGCCGCCGCGGCGGCCATTCTTGAACTCCACGACCGCTCCCGTGCGCTCGAGCAGGGTCTTGGCGATGAAGAAGCCGAGGCCCATGCCGATGTGGCCGGTGCGCGAGCCCTCGGCGCCGGGGCGGCTGGTCACATAGGGCTCGCCGAGCTTGGCCAGCACCTGGGCTGAGAACCCCGGCCCATCGTCGCGCACCTCGACGGCGACGCTCGTCGCGTCGAAGCGGGCGGTGACCAGGATCTCGTTGCGGGCGAAGTCGAAGGCGTTCTCGACCAGCGACGTCATGGCGTGCAGCACTTCGGGCCAGCGCCACACGTCCGGCGCCTCGACCCCCGCCGCGCCGGTGACCACCGCCTCCACCCGCACCGCCTCGGCGTCGGCATAGGGCTCGACCACCTCGCGCACGAACTGCAGCAGGCTCATCCGCTCGTGCACCTCGTCGCTGGCGTCGGGCATCTCGGCAAGGCGGCGCAGGATGTCGCGGCAGCGCTGGGCCTGGGCGATCAGCAGCTCGGCGTCGTCGTGCAGCGGACCCTCGGGGGTCTCGCGCGCCATCTCCTTGGCGACGACGGCGATGGTGGCGAGCGGGGTGCCGAGTTCGTGGGCCGCGGCGGCCGCCAGCGCGCCCAGGGCGGACAGCCGCTGCTCGCGCGCCAGCACCGCCTCGGTGACGTTGAGCGCCAGTTCCATCCGCGCGGCCTCGGCCGCCGCCTGATGGGCGTAGCCGGCGGCGAAGGCGATGCCGGCGACCAGCGCGACCGAGAGCCCGAAGCGATAGACGATCGGCAATTCGAACGCCGCCCCGGGTGTCCAGGGCAGCGGCATGGCCTGGAGGGCGAGCGTCAGGGTCGCGGCGATGGCGAGGGCGGCGAGGGCGGCGGCGTAGCGCAGCGGCAGGCTGGCGCCGGCCAGGGTCACCGGGCCGATCATCAACAGGGCGAACGGATTGGCGATGCCGCCGGTGAGATAGAGCAGCGCGGCCAGTTGCAGGATGTCGAAGGCGAGCTGCGCCGCGGCCTCGCCGTCGCGCGCCGTACGCTGGCCCACCGGCGTCACGGTCAGCACGAGGTTGAACACGGCGCCGACGCCCAGCACCACGGCGCAGGCAAGGTAGGGCGCCTGGAACTTCAGCCCCTCGCCGATCACCGCCAGGATCGTCGCTTGACCCGCCAGCGCCACCCATCTGAGCCCGACGAGGGTGCGCGCGCGCAGCCGTCCAGGCCGCCGGACGATGACCGCCGCGGCGGCTTGCGCGGTCGCCGAGCCGGGGGTATCCGGACCCGGCTTTGCGGGGGCCGGCGTGACGGATGAAGGCGCGGATGCCATGGCCATCGGACACGGGCACAGTGGTCCCGGACGCGCGACGCGTCAAAGGGGTCTTGTGCTCAAGCTCGCGCGAATGGCGACCGCCCTGGCGCTGATCGGCCTCGCGACGACCCTGCCGGCCTGCTCGAAACCGACCGCGACGCCTTCCCAGGCGCAGGCAAGCGCGGATGGCCCCGGCGGCCCGTTCACCCTGGTGAACCAGGACGGCAAGCCAGTCGACCAGTCGGTGCTGAACGGCAAATGGAGCGTGGTCTTCTTCGGCTACACCTTCTGCCCGGATTTCTGCCCCACCACCCTGACGACGCTGGGCCAGGCCATGACCCTGCTCGGGCCGCAGGCAAAGGACGTGCAAGTGGTGTTCGTCACCATCGATCCGGCGCGCGACACCCCGCCCGCGCTGAAGACCTATCTGTCGAGCCGCGTCTTTCCGAAGAACATCATGGGCTTGACCGGCACGGCGGCTGAAATCGCCCAGGTCGCCAAGGGCTACAAGGTCTTCTACCAGAAGGAAGGGACGGGCTCATCCTACTCGATGGACCACTCCACCGCGCTCTATGTGATGGGTCCGGACGGCCAGTTCCGCACCGTGATCGCCGATGGCCTGACCCCGCAGCAGGACGCCCAGCAACTCGCTGACGCGATGCGAGGGACGTGAGGCTGCGGCGATCCTCCCGCAAAAGCCTGGACTTCCCTTAACCCAGTCCCGATATTGTTGCAGCGCACAACGAACGAGGGCTCATGCTCTATTCGCTCCATGAAGCGGCCTACAACTCAGCGACCCCGGTCCGGATGGCCGCGCGCGCGGCGCGGGATTTCTGGGGCTCGCCGCTGAACCCGGCCAGCGGCTCCAAGTGGGGCCGCAGGCTGTACGCCTCGGCCGACCTCGTCACCAACATGACCCAGCGCTACGGCCGGCCGGCCTGGGGCATCCAGCAGGTGACGATCAAGCAGCAACCGGTGGCCGTGCGCGAGGAAGTGGTCTGGTCGAGCCCCTGGGTGAAGCTGCGCCGCTTCTCGCGCGAGCCGGCCGATCTGCGTCGCGCCCGCGCCGCCCTGGCCGCGCCGCCGCTGCTGGTCGTCGCCCCGCTGTCGGGCCACTACGCCACCCTGCTGCGCGGCACGGTGGAGACCTTCCTGCAGGACTTCGACGTCTACGTCACCGACTGGTCCAACGCCCGCGACGTGCCGATCCTGGAAGGCCGCTTCGACTTCCACGACTACATCGACGAGGTGCGCGAAATCCTGCGCCACATCGGCGAGCGCGCCCACGTGGTCGCGGTCTGCCAGCCCGGCCCGCCGGTGCTGGCCGCCGCCGCGCTGATGGCCGAGGACGGCGATCCGAACCGTCCCGGCAGTCTGAGCCTTCTAGGCTCGCCGATCGACGCGCGCCTCGCCCCCACCGCGACCAACAAGCTGGCCGAGGACAAGCCGTTCTCCTGGTTCCAGCAAGCGATGATCTACACCGTGCCGCCCCCCTATCCGGGCATGCTGCGGCGCGTCTATCCGGGCTTCGTGCAGCTCTACAGCTTCATCTCGATGAACGCGGAGCGCCACCAGGCCGCGCACCGGCGCTATTTCGACAATCTGGTCGACGGCGATGGCGACTCGGCCGAGCGGCACCGCGAGTTCTACGACGAGTACCTGTCGGTGCTGGACCTTACCGAGGAGTTCTACCTGCAGACGGTGGACGCGGTGTTCCAGCGCTACCTGCTGCCGAAGGGCGAGCTCGAACACCGCGGCCGCAAGGTGCGGCTCGACGCGATCACCGACGTCGCCCTCATGAGCGTCGAGGGCGAGAACGACGACATCTCCGGCGTCGGCCAGACCCAGGCCGTGCACGCCCTGACCCCCAACCTGCCGGACGACCTGCACGAGCTCTATGTGCAGCCCAAAGTCGGCCACTACGGCGTCTTCAACGGCCGCCGCTTCAACGACGAGATCTATCCGCGCATCCGCGATTTCATCGGACGGGCCGAGGCGAGAGTGGCGGGGTAGGCCCCGCCTACCGCTCCGAGAACATCACCCCGCCCTTCATCTTCGAGTCCCGCGGGGCGTCGATGACGGTGACGGTGACCGCGTCGAGCGGGGCGCCGAAGTGCCTGACCACCGCGGCGGTGATGTCGGCGCAGAGGGCCTTTTTCTGCTCGGGCGTGCGGCCCTCGACGGCGTGGACGATGACCTCGGGCATGACCCTCCCTCTTCAGCCGTGGGCGGCGAACTCGCTGATCGGGTCGCCAGCGATGCGCGAGTGGTACATCACCCGCGGTTTGGTCATATCCCACGGGCAGGCGCGGTGCATCAGGCAGCGGTTGTCCCAGACCACCGCGTCGCCGGGCGTCCAAGCGTGGTGATAGACGCGCGGCGGCTGGCAGGCGAAGTCGGCGAGATCCTCCAGCAGGTGCTCTGACTCGTCGGCCTCCAAGCCTGGAATGCCGAAGGCGTGGCGGCCCACCATCAGGCAGCGCCGCCCGGTCTCGGGATGCGCCTTCACCAGCGGCCGCAGCGGCGGCTCCTCCACCGTCATGCCGTAGCCGGAATAGGCGCTGCCGACCTTGTGCTCATGGCCGAGCTTGCCCTGGCTGTAGCGCAGCGAATGGTAGGCGCTGAGCGGCGCGATCCTGGCCTGGGTCGCAGAATCCAGCGCATCGTAGGCGGCCCGCATGTCGGTCCAGCCGGTCTCGCCGCCTTCGTCCGGGACCACGTGGGCGGTGAAGACAGCGCCCTTGGCCTGCACCGGCATGTAGGTGGAATCGCAGTGCCAGCCCATGTTGCCCTTCAGCACCTTGACCGCATCGTCCGTGCCGTCGTCGGGCCGGATGGAGCCGTCCGCGCGGACGTTGCTGATCGGCGCGATCTCGAACTCCGGCGCGCCGAAGCGGCGGGCGAAGGCGATCTGCTGCTCTCGGCTCAGGTGCTGGCCGGGGAAGATCAGCAGGGCGTGGTCGAGCCAGGCGCGGTAGAGGGCGGCGAACCCGTCGTCGTCCAGGTCTGCGAGCCGCAGGCCGGTGACCACCGCGCCGAAGCTGGCGTCCAGGGGTTCGACCTCGAAGTTCGCAGCGCCCATCGCGGGGCCTCCCGTCAGGCGAGGATACGCGCCTCGCGCCCGCCACGCACCAGAGAACCGGGAAGCGCGCCGGTGGATTCGCCGTTCTCGAACGTCACCTGGCCCGACTTCACCGTGTAGCGATAACCGTCGGCGCGCTGCACCAGCCGGCGCCCACCCGCCGGCAGGTCGTAGATCGCCTCGGGGCGATAGAGGCGCAGATTGTCGAAATCGATCACATTGAGGTCGGCCAGCAAGCCCGGCTTGAGCTGGCCGCGGTCGGCGAGGCCATAGGCCATGGCGGTGTCGCGGGTCAGCTTGCGGACCAGGAATTCCAGCGGGAAGCGCTCGCCCTTGGTGCGGTCGCGGCCCCAGTGGGTGAGGATGAAGGTTGGCATGCCGGCGTCGGCGATGACACCGCAGTGGGCGCCGCCATCGGAGAGCCCGAAGATCACGTTCGGGTGCTGCATGTTCTTGCGGAAGAAGTCGAAGTTGTAGGTGAAGTAGCCGCCCAGCGGCTGGTAGAACAGCTCGCGCCCGCCGTCGCGAAGCAGCAGGTCGTACATCATCTCCATTGGCGTGACGCCCGCCGCCTCGGCGAGGCCGCCGACGCTGCCGGCGCGGTCCGGCTCGTAGTTCGGTCGCTCGCCCAGCGGGAAGACGCGATAGAGGAACTCGTTCGGATCGCCGGCGAACGGGCCGTTGTGGGTGACGCTGTCCTCGGCCAACAGCGCGGCTCGGATTTCCGGCCGCTGCATTTCGGCGATCTTCTCCTCGAGCGACAGATTGGCGAGCTCGCGGCGCCAGGTCGGGCGGGTGGCGAACATGTGGAAACTGGAGGTGAGGCCGTGCAGGACGCCGGTCGGGCGGCCGGCGATCTGCGGGCGGATTTCCATGCCCTCCCGCCGCGCCTCTTCGGCGATGTTGTACATCTTGTTGCCTTCGTAGGCGCCGGCCGAGGTGGCGACCATGGTGACCGGAAGGCCGCTCTCCTTGGCGAAGGCCTTTACCCAGGCCCATTCGTCGTCATCGCCGAGGTGGTCCGAGACCAGTTCGTAGACGCCGTGGGTCAGCCCCTTCATCGCCATGCCGAGCGCCAGCATCTCGTCGGAACCGGCGAAGGTGCCGGGCATGTGCACGCCCTTGAGATCACGGTGCAGCAGGGTGCGCGAGGTCGAAAAACCGAGCGCACCGGCCTCGACGCCCTCGCGCACCAGCTCCGCCATCTGGGCGATCTCGTCGGCGTTCGGCGCATAGTCGGTGTTGCAGCGCTCGCCCAGCACATAGGCGCGCACCGCCGCGTGCGGCACCTGGGCGCCGACGTCGATGGCGCGTGGCATCGCCTCCAGCGCGTCCAGGTACTCTGGGAAGCGCTCCCACTTCCAGTCGATGCCCTCGGCGAGGGCCGAGCCGGGGATGTCCTCGACGCCTTCCATCAAGTCGATCAGGAACTGGTGGTCGCCCGGCCGCACCGGGGCGAAGCCGACGCCGCAATTGCCCATCACCGCCGTGGTGACACCGTGCCAGGACGAAGGCGCCAGCAGCGGGTCCCAGGTGGCCTGGCCGTCGTAATGGGTGTGGATGTCGACGAAGCCGGGTGTCACCAGCAGGCCGCGCGCATCGATCTCGCGGCGCGCCGGGCCGCTGACCTGGCCGACCTCGACGATCCGGTCGCCGTCGATGGCCACGTCGCCCACGAAAGGTTCGCCGCCCGAGCCGTCGACGATGGTCCCACCGCGAATGATCAGGTCCCGCATGGACGCCTCCCTGGCGCTGTTATCTGTGTCTTTGAGCACCCGCATAGTCCGGCGCCGCCGAGGAAGCGCAAGCGGGATTGTGAATTCACGCCGGGCGCTGGGCGGCTTAGCTGGAGCGATGTTCCAGCGCGCGATTCGCCATGCGGACGGCGATCTGATCGAGGTGGCCGGCGCGCGCGTGCGGCTGACGGTGAGCCGGCGCGCGCGGCGGGTGTCGTTGCGCGTCGACCGGGCCAAGGGCGAGGTGCTGGCGATCGCGCCGAGCCTGCGCCGCCTGGGCGAGGCCGCGGCCTTCGCCCATGACCGCCGCGCCTGGATCGCCGAGCGGGCGGCGGACCTGACGCCGCCGACGCGCCTCGCGCCGGGACTGGCGATCACGCTCTTCGGCGAGGCTTGCCGGCTGGCTCGAGCTCCGGGACGCGCCAGCCTGGAGGGCGACGGCTGGGAGCGCGGCGCGCGCCTGCCCTTCGGCGCCGACGACGACGCCTACGCCCGCGCGGTCATGCAGATCGTCAAGCGCGAGGCCAGAGCCTGGTTCGCGCCGCGGCTAGCGCGATACTGCGCGGCGCTCGGCAAGCCGGTGCCGAAATTCTCGGTGGTCGACGCGCGCACCCGCTGGGGTTCCTGCACGCCGGGCGACGCGCGCCACCCGGCATCGATCCGGCTTTCCTGGCGCCTGGCGCTGGCGCCGCCGATCGTCGCTGACTACGTCGCCGCCCACGAGTGCGCCCACCTCCTGCAGCCCAATCACGGCCCGAAGTTCTGGGCCGAGGTGCGCCGGCTGATCGGCGACGAACGCCCGCACCGCGCCTGGCTGCGCGCCCACGGATCGGAGCTGCACCGCTTCGGGGCCTAGATCGGCGGGGCCGAGGCGTCCGGCCGCTCCAGCGCCGGGGCCGAGGGCTGCGGGGCTTCGTCGGGGATGGGTTGCCGCGGCGGCTGCGCCGGGGCTTCGTTGGTAAGGATGTTGCCGATCAGGTCGGGCTGCGCGGCGGGCGCCGCGCCGCCGGGGATCGGCTCGGCCTGCAGATGCGGTAGCACCGGCGCCATGAAGGCGCGCCAGATTTCCGCCGGGGCGCCGCCGCCGGTGACCCGCTTCATCGGGGTGTTGTCGTCGCGCCCGACCCAGACGGCGGTGACGAAGCCGCCGGTGAAGCCGACGAACCAGGCGTCGCGATAGTCGCTGGTGGTGCCGGTCTTGCCGGCGAGATCGTAGCCGCCGATCTTGGCGCGCCCGCCAGTACCGGTGGCCACGACTTGGCGCATCATCTGCGCCATCTCCGAGAGCGCCGGCTGCCCGATCACCGACTTGAGCGCATCGCCGTCGACGCCGTGGTCGTAGAGCACCTGGCCGCTGGCGGTGCGGATGCGCTCGATGCCGTAGGCCTGCACCCGGTAGCCGCCGTTGGCGAAGGCGTCGTAGGCTTCGGCCATCTCCAGCGGGTCCACCTCCACCGCGCCCAGCGCCATCGAGGGATCGGTCTGGATCTGCGAGGTGATGCCGAGCCGATGGGCGGTGGCGGCGACATTGTTGGTGCCGACCTCGTTGGCGAGCCGCGCCGCGACGGTGTTGATCGACTGGGCGAGCGCGGTCTCCAGCGTGATCGGGCCGAGGTACTTGCCGGTGTAGTTCTTTGGCGACCAATTGCCGATGGTGAGCGGCTCGTCGACCACCGGCTCGCTCGGCGTGTGGCCGGCTTCCATGGCGGTCAGGTAGACGAACGGCTTGAAGGCCGAGCCAGCCTGGCGCTTGGCCTCGGTGACGCGGTCGTACTGGCTGTCGGCGTAGGAGGCGCCGCCGACGTAGGCGCGGATGCGTCCCTGGCCGTCGAGCGCCACCAGCGCGCCCTGCTCCACCCCCTGGTTCGCATGGCCGGCGACGCCGTTGCGCACCGCCTGTTCGGCGGCGGTCTGGATCGGCAGGTCGAGGGTGGTCTCCACCACGAGGTCCTCGGTGGGCTCCTTGCCGAGCAGAGCCCGGACCTGGCCGTCCAGCCAGTCGGTGAAATACTGCGCGCGCTGGCTCTCCAGCGTCGCCGACACATGCACCGGCTGGGCGAAGGCGGCGTCGCGCTCGGCCGGGGTGATCGCGCCGGTCTCCACCATCGCGTTCAGCACCGTGGTGGCGCGCTTGGCGGCGCGGTCGCTGTTGGCGGCGGGATTGTAGCGCGACGGCCCCTTCATGGTCGCCGCCAGCAGCGCCGCCTCGCCGAGGGTGAGCTGGGCGGCGGGTTTGTTGAAATAGCGCTGCGAGGCGGCCTCGATGCCATAGGCGCCGCCGCCGAAGTTCACCCGGTTGAGATAGAGCGCGAGGATCTGCTTCTTGGAGAACTTGGTCTCCAGCCACACCGCCAGGATCAGCTCCTGAGCCTTGCGGCGGATGCTCTGGGTGGGGGTGAGGAAGAGGTTGCGGGCGAGCTGCTGGGTGATGGTCGAGCCGCCCTGCAGCGTCGCGCCGCGGTGGGTAAGGTTATAAGCCTCGGCCCGGATCATCCCCCATGGGTTGAAGCCGAAGTGGTGGTAGAACTGGCGATCCTCGATGGAGACGAAGGCGGCCGGCACGTAAGGCGGCAGCTTGTCGATATCGACCGGCGGCGATTCCTGGCTGCCCCGCACCGCAACCAGCGCGCCGGAACGATCCAGGTAGGAGATCGAGGGCTGGCGCTGGACGTTGTAGAGCGTCGAGGTGTCCGGCAGGTCGGTGGCGAACACCGCCAGGAAAGCGACGATGAAGATCGCCCCCCAGACGCCCAGCACCAGGGTCCAGTAGAACAACGCCTGCAACGGCGTGCGTCGGGCGCGGGGCGCGCCGGGGTTCGCCATGTCGTTCGCTCGCGCTTTTCCGAAGAGCGCCCGTCCCCTTCGGCGCTCTTAGCTCAGGCGCATGGGGCGCTCCAGCCGATTGAGGAAGCGTGAAGGCGCGTTAAGCATGCGGCGAAAGGTCTTCGACCTGGATGCCGAGCGCGGTTGCAGCGCGCGCCATGCCGATGTCGAAAGCCGCGAGTGTGTCGCCGGTTCGCTGGACAACGGCCAGATGTAGTGCGTCCGATGCCCGCAATGGCCCGCGTGTGCTGTTCATCAACACGCGCGCTTGCCTGACGTCCGCCGACGTCACCGCCAGCGCGCCGCCGCGCAGCGCGATCCAGGCGTTGAATGCCTGTTCCGCCGACGCGCGCAGACCCGGCGAGAGCGCGGCTCGAGCCGTAGCCGCCGCGGCCGAGGTGAACTCCGCCGCCGTCCAGTCGCTGAATACCAACGGCTGAGTGTTTCGGGCCAGCCAGGACCTTGCGTCCTGCGAGTGGGCGTCGACGATGAACATCGACATCACGACGCTGGTGTCGAGGTAGACGGCCAAAGCGGCTCAGTCGTCGCGCATTTGGCGCACGATGGCCGTGAAGTCGAGATCTGGGTCCTTCGGATCGACGCGTACGCTGTCGAGCCACGCCAGATCGATTCCGGTCGCGGGAGGCTGCTCGGCCACCAGCCGGGCGATGGCTTTCCCACGCCGAGTGATGGTCACCTCTTCGCCGGCCAGCGCTTCGTTGAGCAACCGGGGCAGGTGATTCTTGGCTTCGGCGACGGAGTAGCTGGCCATCGGGTCAAGATAGCTATCTAGATGGCTATTGTCGAGACAGGCGCGGGTCTGCCATAGCGGCGCATGGCCGCCGACCTCGTTCAAGCCCGGGAGATTCTCCGCAGCGTTTTCGGCCATGCGGAGTTCCGCGGGCTGCAGGGCGAGGTGATCGGCGAGGCGCTGGCGGGGCGCAGCGCTCTGGCGGTGCTGCCGACCGGCGGCGGGAAAAGTCTTTGCTACCAGATCCCGGCGCTGGTGCGGCCGGGCCTTGCGCTGGTGGTCTCGCCGCTGATCGCGCTGATGAGCGACCAGGTGGAGGCGCTGAAGCAGGCTGGCGTGGCGGCGGCGCGGATGGATTCCGGTCTGGAGCCGCACGAGCGCGACGCGACCTGGCGGCGGGTCGAATCCGGCGAGCTGAAGCTGCTCTACGTGGCGCCCGAGGGACTGGCGAGCGAGACGGTGCTGCGCCGGCTGCGCAATGTCCCGCTGTCGCTGATCGCGATCGATGAGGCGCACTGCGTCAGCCAGTGGGG
>Ga0302314_10007096_pt1 | contig 20193 bp, 17 predicted proteins | sample III_Palsa_N2_3_FD_200533 | JGI IMG/M metagenome (GOLD analysis project Ga0302314, IMG submission 200533) | Peat permafrost microbial communities from Stordalen Mire near Abisko, Sweden - III_Palsa_N2_3 | ecosystem: Environmental > Terrestrial > Soil > Palsa > Peat permafrost | place: Sweden... | reverse complement strand
GGGTGATCGGCCAGGTCAGCGAGATCAGCACCAGTGTCGCCTCCGCCATCGAACAGCAGCGCGCCGCGACGCTCGAGGTCACGCGCAACGTTGCCGGGGTGGCGCAGTCCGCCGAAGCGACCGGCAAATCCTCGCGCGATCTTTTGCAGGTCGCCGAGATGATGCTGAAGCAGGCGGTCGATCTGGAAGGACGCGTCGACGGCTTTCTCCACGACGTGCGGGCGATGTAAGTTGGAAAGAGTTTATATGACGCCCCGCCGCTGGCGGGACGGAAGGCTCAAGCGCCGCTCGGGCTTTTAGTGACGAACCATTTGAATGGTTCGTCACACTAAGCTATCTGTGATCTTTGACGTTGTCGCACGAGGGTGTCAGTGGACGTGGAAACCGGGCCCGCCGAGGCGGTTCCCCTGCATGAGGCAGTCTATGCGGAGCTGCGCCGCCGCCTGATCACAGGCCGGATCGTTCCCGGGGTTGGTTTATCCACCCGCGGCCTGGCCGAGGAACTCGGCGTCAGCCAGATGCCGGTGCGCGAAGCGCTGTCGCGGCTCGCCGCCGATGGCGCGGTCGAGATCCGCTCGAAGCGCCGGGTTCAGGTGACGCCGATGTCGCCCCAGCGCTTCGACGATCTGTTGCGGTGCCGCCTGCTGCTCGAACCGGTCTCCGCCCGCCTGGCGCTTCCCCATATCGACAAGGAAAGGCTGGCCCGCCTGCGCCATTGGGACAACCGCATGGAGACGGCGCTCAAGGGCGGCGACGTCAACGAGTATATGGAGGGCAATTACAACTTCCATTTCACCCTCTACGCGGCCCATCCCGGCACCCTGCAGAATCGCCTGATCGAGACGCTGTGGCTGCAGTTCGGGCCTTTCATGCGGGTGGTCTATGGCCGTTTCGGCACCTCGAACCTGGTCGACCAGCATCTGATGGCGCTGGACGCCATCGAGAGGGGCGACGAGGACGGGCTGGCCGCCGCCATTCATCAGGATATCGCCGACGGGATGGGCCTGATCGGCCGCACTGGTCTTCTGGATCTGTAAGGAAGGCCTTACAAAACCCCAACCTTCTTGACGGGTGTTCGGCGGCTCCGATCGCTACCTTCTCTTTGCGAGCTAGACGGGGTCTGACGGAATACCGAAGACACCGCGTCGCGAGCGGATCGTGGGTGGGGACCTGGGAAGGCGAAAGCCTCCGCGCTTAAGCGCCGGCCGAACGCGACGACAACAAACGGCCCGCCGGAGCGACACCGGCGGGCCGTTTTATTGTATCGCCCTTCAAGGGAGGGTCAGAACCCCGCCGCGGCTCCGTTGCTGCGCGGATCGGCCGCTCCCTCCAGCACGCCGTTGGCATGGCGCAGGATGGCGCCGGCATGGCCCATCGTCTCGCTGAAGGCCGGATAGATCTCGATATCGTGGCCGCGCGCTTTCAACTCATCGATGATGCCCGGCGCGAAACGGTCCTCGATTTTCAACGTATCCGAACTTTGTCCCCAGGTGCGGCCCAGCAGCCAGCGCGGCCCGCTGACCGCCTGCTGCACCGTCTGACCGAATACCGCATGGCGCGAGAAGACGGCCGCCTGGGTCTGCGGCTGGCCGTCGCCGCCCATCGTTCCATAGACCAGAGTTTGGTCGCCGGCCAATCGCGCCGCCGCCGGGTTCAGCGTGTGGAAAGGCTTCTTGCCCGGCGCCAGCGCCCACAGATGGGCGGGGTCGAGCTTGAAGGACGCGCCGCGATTCTGCCAATTGACGCCGCTGCCTTCCAGCACCAGCCCGCTGCCATATTCGTGATAGATGCTCTGGATGAAGCTGACCGCCAGCCCGGTCTTGTCGATGGCGCCCAGCCATACGGTGTCGGCCGGCTTGTGGCCCGCGCCCCAGGGCACCGCCTTTTTCATGTCGATCTTCGCCGCCAGCGCATCCAAGCGGTCGGTGGCGAGGATTTCCTCGACCGTCAACGGCGCGAATGCGGGGTCGGTGACATAGGCATCCCTTAATCCAAAGGCCAGTTTGGTGGCCTCGACCAGGCAATGGATGTGATCGGCGCTGTCGGGATGCAACCCGGCCAGGCCGGCGCGCTCGGCGATGCCGAGGATGGCCAGCGACACCGGCCCCTGCGTAGGCAGGGTCATGTTGAACAGGCGTCCGCCGCCATGGGCCAGGGTGGCCGGGTCGACCACGCGCGCCTTGTAGAGAGTGAAGTCCGAAGGACGCAGCGGGGAGCCGAGCTTTTCCAGATCATCGGCCATCGAATGGCCGAGATCGCCGCGATAGAAGCTGTCGAGCCCGTCCCTGATCAGCGCTTCCAGGGTCGCGGCCAGACGTGGGCGGCGCATCAGGCTGCCGGAATCCGGCGGCTTTCCGCCGACCAGGAATTCCCCGGAGAAACCCGGCTGTGGGGCGAGTTCCGCCATCTTCTGTTCGGTGCATTGCGTCTGGCTAGGGCTGACCGGAAAGCCTTCCTTGCCGTAATGAATGGCGTCGGCCAGCAGGCGCGACAGCGGCAGACGGCCGCCCAGGGTGCGCGACTGTTCCAGCGCCACCGCCCAGCCGCCTATGGCGCCGGCCATGGTCAGGGCCGCGTTGGGGCCGCGGAAGGGAATGGCGGAGAGGTCGCGCTCCCGGTACCAATCCAGCGAGGCGAGCCCGGCCGCCGGACCGCAGGCTTCGATGGCGAAGGGCGATCCGCCCGGCGGCAGCACCACCCAGAATCCGTCGCCGCCGATGCCGTTCATATGCGGATAGACCATGGCGATGACCGAGGCCGCCGCGACCATCGCCTCGATGGCGTTGCCGCCCTCGCGCAAGATGGCGCAGCCGGCTTCGGCCGCCAGGGAGTGGGGCGCGACCACCATGCCGCGGGTCGCCCAGGCGCTGTTCAGCATCAATTCCTCCGACAATTTCGCGCCTAGCGCACCATAGGCCGCGGGCGGGGTCAAGCCGGTGGCGCAGGAACCCGTTGTCGTTTCGTCCGCGAAGTAAGAAGTTTCTTCCGCGCGTAGCGCGTAACGGCGAGGGATCGATCCCTCGCACTCCCTGTTGCGCCTGACGATCATCGCATTGCGCGTCGGAGGTGTTGCTAACCTCATACGCTGAGTTGGCGCAATGCGATAATCGCCAGTCGCCCGGGGTTGGCGATTTTCCCGCTCTAAGCGCCAGTACTCAGCGCCCAACAGGGCGCCGTGGTGGGATCGCATTGCGTCATCTCAACCGTCGGAGATAACGCGACACCCTAACCACGCAATACGATTCCGCCACGGCGCAACGGGGTGCGCGAGGGGCAGGACCCTCGCCGGTAGCCGCGTCCGCGGCGGCATGAGTCTTTGATCTGTTCCGCGAGGTTGTTGTCCGCGCGTAGCGCGTAACGGCGAGGGAGGTTTTCCCTCGCGCTCCCACTTGCGCCTGACGATCATCGCATTGCGCATCCGAGGTGTTGCGAACCTCATACGCTGAGTTGGCGCAATCCGATAATCGCCAGTCGCCCGGGGTTGGCGATTTTGTTGATCGAACCGCCTGTAACAATCGCCCTATCGGGCCTAAACCTCAGCCGTCGCCAGATATCGCCGCCGCAACGGTTTCAGCGCCACATAGGCGAGAAGCGCCGTCGCCAGGTCGCAGGCGATCACCAGCGAAAACACCGGCATCCAAGTTCCCGTCCTTTCGTGCAATAGCGCCGCCAGCGGCCCGCCCAGCACCGAACCGATTCCCTGCGCCATGTAGAGAAAGCCGTAATTGGTGGTGCAGTGCTTTTCGCCGAAGGTGTCGGTCAGCACCGAGGGGAACAGCGAGAAGATCTCGCCCCAGCCGAAGAACACGACACCCGACAGCAGGACGAACAGCACCGCATTGTCGCGGGTGGCGAACCACAGGATCATCGCCAGCGCCTCGCCGCCGAAGGCCAGGGTCATGGTGTTTTCGCGGCCGATGCGGTCCGACACCCAGCCGAAGACGGGGCGGGTCAGGCCGTTGGTGACGCGGTCGATGGTGAGCGCGAGAGGAACCGCCGCCATGCCGAACACCGTGGTGCCGGCGACGCCGAAATCCTTGGCGAAGCTGGCCATTTGCGAGATCACCATCAGCCCCGAGGTCGACATCATCGTCATCATCAGGAACAGCAGCCAGAAGACTGGGGTCTTCAGCATCTCGGCGGGAGCGATTCCGCTGCTGACGATTTCGATCGCGGCCGGTCTGGGCCGTTTCATTCCTTGCGCCGCCACCAGTCCGACCAGGCCGAGGATCACCCCGAAGATCTCCAACGTCTCCTGATAGCCCGAGGTCGCCAGACTGTCCGATATGGGGAAGGTGGTGATCATGGCGCCGAAACCATAGCCGGCGGCGGCCATGCCGGCGGCGAATCCCCGTTTGTCCGGGAACCATTCGACCATCAGACCGACCACCCCGACATAGATGATCCCGGTGCCGAGACCGCCCAAGCCGCCATAGGTGAGGTAGAGCAGGGTGATGCTGGAGGCTTGCGCCGCCAGCACCCAACTCGCCCCGGTCAGGATCGCGCCGGCCGACAGCAGCAGGCGCGGGCCGAACTTCTCGATCAGGAAGCCCTGGAACGGCGAGAAGAAGGTCTGGATCACGATCAGCACCGAGAAGGTGACCTGCAGTTCCGCCAGCGACACCCCGAGGGCGGCGCCTATCGGTTTGGTGAATAGGGTCCAGACATATTGCGAGCTGGAGATCGACATCATGCAAATGACGCCCAAGCCCAATTGCAGCCAGCGGAACTTCGACGACTCGGTCATGACTTTCCTCGTTTCCATGCGACGAGAAACGATAGCAAGCGTCATGCCAGCGAAAAGGTCGCGATTCAGCCGGTTTTCAGCGCCTTCTGCTCAAAAGGGCGGCATCGCTGCCTATTATGGCGGCTTCCAGGAAGTCCTCGAATTCCCGCACGGCCCTCATATCGAGAAGCAGTTCGCGTTTCGCCGCCTCGATCGAGGCTTCGCGCAGCCGCCGGCACCGGCCCGGATCGCGCCCGAGAGCCAGGGCCAGGGGCGCGTAATCTTCCAGGCGCGAGACGATCGGCGCGTCCTCGATACCCATCTGTCGGTAAAGACCCCCGGCGATGCGGCTGCGCAGGTGCCATCCGGGCCAGGTGACCATCGGCGTGCCATAGACCATCGCCTCGTAGAAGGTGTTGCCGCCGCCGAAATGGATGGGGTCGAGCAGCACGTCCATGCGTCCCTGCAGCGCCATGAAATTCCGCCGCGATTGTTTGGGCAGGAACAGCGAGCGCTCCGCCAGGATCGGGAAAGTCCGCGCCCAGCGGGTGCGCAGCCGCTCTTCCCAATTCGGATATCTCCCCTCAAGCAGCACGATGCGCCCGGTCGGGTCGTCCTTGGCGATCTCCGCCAGCACGGAATCGAACTCGGGGTGGAATTTGAACAGGCTCTGCGGACAGCCATAGAGCGTGCCCGTCTCCGGCAGCCCCAATTCGGCGCGGTCGGGAAGGCGATCCGGCATCTCCGGCGGTTCGAAATAGCAGTTGGCGCGGGTGAGGCGGACCAGTTTTTCGCTGAAGTGAGCCTCCGAATCCTCGGTCACGAAGGACTCGGGGGCGAGGAAGTAATCCATCGTGTCGAGACCGCTCGTCTCCGGATGTCCCCAAGTCATCGCCTGCACCGGGGCGAGGCGCGCATGAGCAAGGAAATAGGTGGTCTGCGCCATGCCGATGTCGGGGAAGAACAGCAAATCCAGTTCCTCCGCCGCGATGGCCTGCTGCTGGCCGGCGAGATCGGCGGGGAGGGTGACGGATTTGTCCGCCGCCGCATCGAGGCGGCGGCTGAAGGCGTCGCGTTTCGCGCCCTGCGTATGGAGCAGCACGACCTCGAAGCGTTGGCGGTCGAGATGGCGGATGAAGCCCTGGTTGAGATTGCCGATCGTGTGGGTGACCAGATGCTCCGACACGAACCCCACCTTGATCCGACGATCGGCGGGCGGCCGCCAGCCGGCGACATGCGGCGCGGTCATGGTCAATTGTGGCACCTGCTGGCGGAACATCCGGCCCAGCGCTTCCATCGAGGATCGGTTATCCCGGTCGTGATAGGCCAAATAGAAGGAATGCTGGTTCAGAGCGTCCGGCTCTTCGGCGAAGTCGCCGGCGACGAGGGCGGCGATTCCCTCGGCGTACCGCTCACGCCAGGCGGCGATATCCTCCAGCGACTCGGGAATGATCGGCAGCATCAGGCAGGAATCGGCCGCATAGGACAGGCTGTCCGGCCGGAGGCGGCGGGCCGCGCCATAGGCGGCGAGGGAATCGTCGTGGCGTCCGAGATCGTACAGCGCGATGCCGAGATTATAGGCGGCTTCGTCGAAGTCCGGCTTGAGGCACAGCGCGGCGCGATAGGCGATCACGGCGTCGTCAAGGCGTTTGAGATCCTTCAGGGCATTGCCGAGATTGCCGTGAGCCTTGGGATAGTCCGGTTCGAAGCGGAGGGCGGCGCGGTAGGAGTCTAGGGCCTCTTCGAGACGTTTAAGGCCGCACAGCGCGTTACCCAGATTGAAATGCGCCCGGGCAAAATCCGGTTTGAGGCCCAGCGCTTCGCCATAAGCGGCAACGGCGTCGTCGAGCCGCCCCAGCTTGTACAGCGCTATTCCCTGGTTGGAGTGGGCTGCTGCGAAGTCGGGCTTGAAGCGCAGGGAGGCATCGTAGGCGGCGACGGCATCGTCGAAGCGGCCCAACTCGGCCAGCACGACGCCAAAATTGTAGTGATAGGACGGCGCCGTACCGACGATCGCGATCGCCTGGTCGATCAGATCGATGGCGTCTTCGTTCCGGCCCCTCTGATGGGCGATCATGCCCAGCATATGCAGGGAATCGGAATGGCGGGAATCGGCGGCCAGGATCAGCCGATAGAGCCGCTCGGCTTCGGCCAGGCGTCCGGCCTTATGGTGCGCAAGCGCTTCGACGAACATCTCCGGCATTAAGTATTCGCCTTGGCCCGTTGGCGATGGGCGGCCTGTTTGGCGCGGTTGCCGCACAGCGCCATGCTGCACCACCGTCGCGCATGGCCGCGCGTGTGATCGGCGAACAGCAGCGTGCAGGTCGAGCCCTCGCAGGCTTTCACATGGGCGAAATCCTCGCCGCAGACCAGATGCGCCAGCGCCTCGCCGATCGGCAGAAGCAGGGAGTCCGGCGACCGCCAACGGCGCGCGGAGCGAAGCCGCGGCGCGCCATGCTCGAAGGCGATGCGGCCGAACGCCTCGTCGCGCTCCAACAACCGATTCAGCGGCTCCAATTCGGTCAGGGTCTCCGCCGCCAGCGGCGCACCTTTATGACTCTTTACGAAGCCGCGGAACCATTCGCGCAGATTGCGGGCCTGGTCCGCCACCTTGTCGAGCTCGCCCGGCAGGGCGTCGGCGCGCACTCCTGTCAGCACATTCTCGGGAACCAGCTTCGCCTGGCTCAACCAATCCAGCAGCCCTTCGCCATCCGCGATCCAATCGACCGCGATATCGACCGGCGTCGCGATCGAATTTAGGAAATCCAGCCCGGGCGCGTCGCCGACGAACAGGGCGGGGGAATGAACATGCATCGCAACTCTCCAATCACTATGCGCCGATCATAACCACTAAAAAGGCAGTTGACAAGTTACGATCACTAAGAGTAACCCTATTAACGTCATCAAGACGGTTATGGAGAAAAGCGATGTCCTCGAACGATGTGAGTGTGGTTCTCGTCCATGGCGCCTGGGCCGACGGGTCGAGCTGGGCCAAGATCATCGCGCCGCTGGCGGCCGATGGGATCAAAGTCGTGGCGGCGCAGATGCCGCTGACGTCCTTCGATGAGGATGTGGCGGCGGTGCAGCGCGCCATCGATCGCGCCCCGGGCAAGGTGGTTCTCGCCGGCCATGCTTACGGTGGGGCGGTGATCTCGGCGGTTCGCGATGAGAAAGTGAAAGCGCTGGTCTATGTCGCCGCCGGCGCGCCGGACGAGGGCGAAACCATCGTTGAGGCCTTTTACGGCGCCGAGCCACCCAAGCTCGACCTCGATGCGCACGGCCTGATCGCGCTGCCGGAACCCGCTTTCGCGGCCACCTTCGCCCCCGACGCTTCGCCCGAGGAACAGGCTGTCCTGGCCGCTACGCAGCACCCGATCTCGCCGGCTTGCATCACCGTTCCGCTGCCGCATCCGCTGTGGAAGGACCTCCCGGCCTGGTTCCTGGTGGCCGAGCAGGATCGCATGCTGTCGCCCGACCGCCAGCGTTTCATGGCTCAGCGCATGAAGGCGCGGCAGCACAGCTACGCCACGGACCATACCCCGATCGTCACCGCCCCCTGGGCCGTGCTCGCGGTGCTCCGCGAGGCGATCGCAAGTGTGAAGGGTTAATAACCTATCTGATTTTATTTTTGCAGTTACTCATCAACCACGGAGATCTGTCATGAGCACCACCTATCGCACTGCCGACGTCGACGGTATCGACATCTTCTATCGCGAAGCTGGCCAGCCCGGCGCCCCGAAATTGCTGTTGCTGCATGGCTTCCCCAGCTCGGGCCATATGTTCCGCGATCTGATCCCGCTGCTGGCCAATCGCTTCCATATCGTGGCCCCCGACCTGCCGGGGTTCGGCAAGTCCGGCCAACCCGAAGGCAAGCTGACCTTCGATCGCATTGCCGACATCATCGACCGTTTCACCGAAGTGGTCGGCTTCGACCGCTACGCCATTTATGTCTTCGATTACGGCGCCCCGACCGGCTTCCGCCTGGCGGTGAAGCATCCCGAGCGTATCACCGGGATCATCTCGCAGAACGGCAACGCCTATGAGGAAGGTCTGAGCGAAGGCTGGAACCCGATCCAGGCCTATTGGAAGGATCCGTCCCAGGCCAACCGCGACGCGCTGCGCGCCTTCCTGGCGCCCGAGACCACCCTCTGGCAATACACCCATGGCGTTCCGGATGTGTCGAAGATCTCGCCGGACGGCTATTCGCTCGACAATTTCTACATGACCCGGCCGGGCGCTCACGAGACGCAGCTGGATCTGTTCGGCGACTATAAGAGCAACGTCGCGCTCTATCCGGCCTTCCAGCATTATTTCCGCACTCATCAGCCGCGCTTCCTGGCCGTCTGGGGCAAGAACGATCCGTTCTTCCTGCCGCCCGGCGCGGAAGCCTTCAAGCGCGACATCCTGGGGGCGGAGGTCCGTTTCTTCGATACCGGCCATTTCGCGCTGGAAACCCATGCCGCCGAGATCGCCCAGGCGATCAGTGACTTCTTCGCCTGAGGAGGCCTGAAATGTCCAAATCCGTCGCTATCGTCACCGGCGCCAGCCAAGGCATCGGTCAAGCCACCGCCATCCGTCTGGCTCGCGACTTCGCGGCCGTGGTGCTGGTGGCCCGCAGCCGGGACAAGCTGGAGGAGACCGCCAAGGCGGTCTCCATCCACGGCGCTAAAACGCTGGTGATCGAGGCCGATCTGGCTCGCCCCGAAGCGGCCCAGGCCGTGGTCGACCAGACCCTGGCCGCCTTTGGCCGCATCGACGCGCTGCTCAACATCGCCGGCGCGGTGCCGCAGATCGATCTGTTCGACATGACCGACGAGCAGTGGGAGGGCGGTCTCGCCCTCAAGCTGCACGGAGCGCGGCGCCTGACCATCGCCGCCTGGCCCGCGCTGAAGGCGGCCAAGGGCTCGGTGGTGCTGATGTCGGGCAATTCGGCCGAGGTGCCGAAAGCGCCCTATGCGGCGGTCGGCGCCATCAATGCCGCCATCGTCGCCCTGGCCAAGGCCTTCTCCGACCGCGGCATCGCCGACGGGGTGCAGGTCAATAGCGTGCTGCCCGGCCCGGTAATGACCGGCCGCCGACGTTCCTATCTCGAACGCTGGGCGCCGGCGCATGGCATGAGCGTGGAGGACGCGACGGCCAACTTTCCGAAAGAGGCCGGCATCGCCCGCTATGGCGAGCCGGAGGAAATCGCTGAACTGATGGCGTTTCTGGTGTCGCCGGGGGCCCGCTGGATGACGGGTTCGGCCCTGCGCATGGATGGCGGCGAGGTCAAGGCGGTGTGAGGTATCCTGGCGGCGAGGAGACGATCATGAACATGCTGATTCTGGTAGCCTCGACTTTTCTGATGGGATCGAGCTTCGTCGCCGGGAAGATTTTGCTGCAGGAGGGTTTTCCCGCCCTTCTGCTGGTCGGGTGGCGCTTCTTCGCCGCCGCCCTGGCGACCCTGCCTCTGCTGTGGTTCGAGGAGAAAAATCCGAGGAAGGCTCTGTTTCCCGTGGGCATGGGCTTGCGCGGCGCGCTGCTGGCCAAGGTGATCGGCCTGCTGCAGACCGCGGCGGTGATGGGTCTGCTGTTCCTGTCCATGCGCTCGATCTCGGCCTCCACCGCCGCCATCCTGCTGTTCACCAATCCCTTGTGGGTGGCGCTGCTCGGTGCGGTCTTCCTCGGCGAGACTTTGACGGCGAGCCGGATGGCCGGGCTGGTTCTCGGATTGGCCGGCGTGGGCTTCGCGCTCGGCATCGGCCCTGAATTGCTGGCGGGCGGCGACACCGCCACCGGCGAGTTGATCGGGTTGGCTTCCTCCTTCTGCTGGGCCGCCGCCACCCTGATCACCAAGCGCGCCGCCCTGCCGATCGGCGTCTGGGCGTTGAGTTTCTGGCAGATGCTGATCGGCTCGCTGGCGCTGCTCGCCCTCGCTTACGGCCTCGGCCAGCATTGGCCGGAGGGAACCACGCCGCGGCAATGGGCATGGTTCGCCTGGCTGGCCATTCCAGCCTCGACCGGCTCCTTCGGCTTGTGGTTCATGGCGCTGCGCCGCAATGGCGCGACCAAGGCCAGCGGCTTCCTTTTCCTCGCGCCGCTGTTCACCGTGATCCTGTCCGTCTTCGTGCTGGACGCCCGCCTGTCCTGGCAACAGGCGGTCGGTGGCGTGCTGATTGGATTGGCGCTTTGGCTGGTGAACCGGCGCTAAGCCCCGCCTTCCAGATAAGCAGCCCGCACGCTGGGATCGGCCAGCAATTCCGCGCCGGTGCCGGCCATGGTGATGCGGCCCTGCACCATGACATAGCCGCGATGGGCCAGCTTCAGCGCGTGGAAGGCGTTCTGCTCGACCAGCAGCACGGTCATACCGTCGCGCTTGTTGATTTCGCGGATGATGTCGAAGATCTGGCGCACGATCATCGGCGCCAATCCGAGGCTCGGCTCGTCGAGCATCAGCAGCTTGGGACGGCTCATCAAGGCGCGGCCGATGGCCAGCATCTGCTGCTCGCCGCCCGACAAGGTGCCGGCGCGCTGTTTGAGGCGTTCGCGCAGGCGCGGGAACAGGTCGAGCATGCGCTCGTAATCCTGTTTGAAATGGGCCGGATCGGAGCCTTGGGCGCCCATCTGCAGATTTTCCAGCACGCTCATGCGCGGGAAGATGTGGCGGCCTTCCGGCGCGTGGGCGATGCCCTTGCGGATGATCCGCCAGGTCGGCAGGCCGAGCAATTCCTGGCCCTGGAAGGTGACCGAGCCGGCGCTGGCGGCCGGCTTGCCGCACAGGGTCATCAAGAGCGTGGTCTTGCCGGCGCCGTTAGCGCCGATCAGGGTGACGATCTCGCCCTCGGCGACCTCCATCTCGACCTCTTCGAGAACCCGGATGCGGCCATATCCCGAGCACAGGCCTTTGACTTTCAGCATCAGGCCTCTCCCAGATCCTGGGCCACCACGGCGGGCAGCGGTTCGTCCTCCTCGGCGCCGAGATAAGCGCGGATGACGTTCGGATCGTGGCGCACCTGATCGGGCGTGCCGTCGGCGATGCGGGCGCCGTAATCGAGCACCACCACATGGTCGGAAATGCGCATCACCACGCTCATGTCATGTTCGATGAGCAGCAGGCCGATCTCGTTGGTCTTGCGGATATCGAGCAGCAGCTCGTTCAGTTCCAGAGATTCCTTGGGATTGAGGCCGGCGGCCGGTTCGTCCAGGCACAGGAGCACCGGATCGGTGCACATGGCGCGGGCGATCTCGAGGCGTCGCTGCGCCCCGTAAGGCAGCGAGCCGGCGGGAATGTCGGCGCTCTTCTCCAGCCCGATGCGGACGAGCCATTGGCGGGCCCTCTCGACCGCCTCGGCCTCGGCGGTGCGGTAGCGCTTGAACCCGAGCAGGCCGGCCACGGAGAACAGCGACGCCTTCATCAGCTTGTTGTGCTGCGCCACCAGCAGATTCTCCAGCACGGTCATGCCGGAGAACAGGCGGATATTCTGGAAGGTGCGGGCGACGCGCGCCTTCTTGGCGATGCGATAACCCTGCATGTCCTGCAGCGGCCAAGTGCCGCCTTCGGGCGGGGTCAGGGTCATCCTGCCCTGGGTCGGTTTGTAGAAGCCGGTCACGCAATTGAAGAAGGTGGTCTTGCCGGCACCGTTGGGACCGATGATGCCGGTGATTTCGCCCTGGCGCGCGGTCATCGTCAGGTCGTTGATCGCGACCAGCCCGCCGAACCGCATGGTGAGGTTCTCGACTTGAAGGAGAGCGGGATTACTCATGCCGCCTCTCCCTTATTGAGGCGAATGGTCGGCGTGCGTCCCGCCAGCAGCCCTTTCGGCCGCCACAGCATGATCAGCACCATGGCGCCGCCGAAGGCGATCATGCGGTATTGGGCCAGGTCGCGGAACCATTCGGGCAGGCCGACCAGCAGCACAGCGGCCAGCACCACGCCGGTCTGGCTGCCCATGCCGCCCAGCACCACGATGGCCAGGATCACCGCCGATTCCAGGAAGGTGAAGCTTTCCGGGCTGATGAAGCCCTGGCGGGTGGCGAAGAAGCAGCCGGCGAACCCGGCGAACGCCGTCCCCAGCGCGAAGGCCGACAGCTTGCTGGCGGTCGGGTTGATGCCTAAGGACCGGCAGGCGATCTCATCCTCGCGCAGCGCCTCCCAGGCGCGGCCGATCGGCAGGCGGCGGATGCGCAAGGACACCAGATTGGTGACCAGCGCCAGCAGCAGGATCACATAATAGAGCAGGACGATGCGCTGGGTCGGCGCGAAGGGGATGTCGAAGAATTCGTGGAAGGTGGTATGGCCGGGCGAGCTGGCGGTCATCGGCATGCCGAAGAAGCTCGGGCGCTGAATGCCGGAAATGCCGTTGGGGCCGCCGGTGATGCTGGCCCAGTTCAGCAGGATGACGCGGATGATCTCGCCGAAGCCCAGCGTGACGATGGCGAGATAGTCGCCCCTGAGACGCAGCACCGGGAACCCGACCAGCAATCCGAAGAGCGCCGCCATCGCGCCGGAGATCGGCAGGCATTCCCAGAAGGTCAGCCCGAAAATCTGCGACAGAATGGCATAGGAATAAGCGCCGACCGCATAGAAGGCGGCATAGCCCAGCACCAGCAGCCCGGCCAGTCCGACCACGATATTGAGGCCCCAGCCGAGCATCACATAGATCAGCACCAGCGTGCCCTTGTCGAGCATGTTGCGGTCGCCCCAGGGCGTCAGCGGCAGCGCCAGCGCGGCGGCGGCCATGGCGAGGCCGACATAGAGCGGGCGGCGGTTGATCGCGGTTTCCAGCTTGGGTTTGCCGGCCGGCGCGCGGTCCTTCCACTTAGCCAGCCAAGGCGCGGCCAGATTGAGCGCCAGGCGCCCGGCGAAGACGATCGCGGCGGCGATCGGCACCCAGGACAGGCGGGTCTCCAATTGCAGGCCCTGCGCCGAATCGGCGAGGCGGAAGCCCAGCAGCGGCAGGGCCAGGAGCGCCGCGACCAGGGCGGCGAGGGCGGCGTCCTTGACCATATCGAACAGAGAGCGGGTCATGGCTCAGACCTTCTCCACTTCCGGCTTGCCGAGCAGGCCGGAGGGCCGGACCATCAGCACCAGGATCAGTACGGCGAACACCGCGACATCCTTATATTCGATGCTGCCATAGCCCGACCACAGCGCCTCGATCAATCCAATCAAGAGGCCACCCAGCATGGCGCCCGGCAGCGAGCCGATGCCGCCCAGCACGGCGGCGGTGAAGGCCTTCATGCCGGCGACGAAGCCGATATAGAAATCGACCACGCCGTAATAGAGCGTGACCATCAGCCCGGCCACGCCGGCGAGGGCGGCGCCCATCACGAAGGTCATCGAGATGACCCGGTCGACATTGATCCCCAGCAGATTGGCCATGCCCATATCCTGCTCGGTGGCGCGCTGAGCGCGGCCCAGGGATGTGCGCTGGATCAGGAAGGTGAAGCCGGCCATCAACGCCACCGTCAGCAGGATGATGACGATCTGCAGCCAGCCCAGCGTGACCGGATAGTCGGAGCCGGCGGCGGACAGCTCGATCCCGCCCGTGATCACCGGCTGCAGCGGCTTGACGCGGGCGCCTTGCACCAATTGCACCATGTTCTGCAGCACGATCGACATGCCGATGGCGGAAATCAGCGGCGCCAGCTTGAAGGAGCCGCGTAAACGCCGGTATGCGACGCGCTCGACCGCCCACCCGTAAGCCGAGGTAAAGAACAGCGCGCCGACCAGCACCAGCACCAAAGCGAGCGGCACCGCCGTGACGCCCAGGGCGCCGACCACCAGGAAAGCGATCAGGGAGATGAAGGCGCCGATCATCATGATGTCGCCATGGGCGAAATTGATCATGCCGATGATGCCGTAAACCATCGTGTAGCCGATGGCGATCAGACCATAGATGGCGCCCAACGTGACGCCATTGATCATCTGCTGCAGAAAATAATTCATGACCCCCGCCGACTACGGTTCCCACCCCGAAAACCAGGGGAAAACCGTAGCCGATGGGGGAGGGGTGTCAAGCCAAGACAGCGTAGGCTGTCAACTCAACGTAAAGGCCAGCGTAGGCTGTCAACTCAACGTAAAGGCCAGGGTGCCCAGCCCTTCGAGGGTGCTGGTGATCTTGTCGCCGGCCTTCAGCCAGACCTGCTCTTCCTTGGGTTTGCCCAGGATCACGCCCTGCGGCGTGCCGGTGAAGATGATGTCGCCGGGCTCGAGCGGCCACATTTTCGAGATGTAGGAAATCTGCTGCTGGCAATTGAAGATGAAGTCGTTCGTGCTCCAGTCCTGGCGGGTCTCGCCATTGACGGTGGTGGTCAGCTTCAGGTCGTTGGGATTGGGCACCTTGTCGGCCGAGACGAAATAGGGGCCGATCGGGGCGAAATTATCCAGCGTCTTGCCGATCAGCCATTGTCCGCCGGTCTCCAGCTGCAGGTCGCGCGCCGAGAAATCGTTCGAGGTGCAATAGCCGGCGACATAGGACAGCGCTTCCTCTTCGGAAACGTCATAGGCGGTTTTGCCCATCACGATCAGCAGCTCGGTCTCGTAGTCGAATTTATAGGCGACGTCCTTGGGCGGCAGCTTGATGGTGGAATTGTGTCCGGCCAGGGAATTGTCGAATTTGCTGAACAGCACCGGCCATTTCGGGAAGGCCATCTTCACTTCCTCGGCGTGGCGGCGATAATTCAGCCCGACACAGATGATCTTGCCCGGATGCGAGAACAGCTTGCCATGGGTGATGGCGCTCTCCGCCAGCAGCGGGATCTTGGCCTTCTGGGCCGCGTCGACCAGGCTGGTCAGTTCGGGGCCGCGGCTTTCCTGCAAGAGCTGGTCGAGAGTGTCCGGCGCGGGGAGATTGAGCTTCTTGGCGGCGGCGCGCACGTCGAGGATTCCGCTCTCCAGCTTGACGCCGAGAGACTCGGTGCCGTCCGCGTTCCGGATCGACAGCAGGGTCAGATTGTGGGGCATGCCATGCGGTCCTGAAAATTTCCTGGTTTCGGGCGGGGCGGCGGCGGCCGGGATGGCGGCTGCCCCCAGCGTACCGGCGCCGGCGGATTGAAGCAGGGTGCGTCGGGTGATCATGAAGCGTTTCCCATTATTATCGGTTCGATAAAGACGCACATGGGAAGTGGGGATAGGCTTTCAATCCGAACATCGCCGTATTAGAGTCGTTCCATGCAACATTCACTCAATCTTCTCCTGGGCCTGGCCCTTGCCGCGGTTGTGATCGTGCTGCTGACCGGCGTCGCCGTCTTCGTCAAGGGTGGCGAGACCAACGAGCGCTGGTCGACCAGGCTGATGAGCTTGCGCGTCGCCACCCAGGCGGTGGCGCTGATCACCATCGGCTTGTTGCTTCTGCTGAAATCGCAAAACTAACTCGGGGAACCGGTGCGGCCGCGAGGCCGCATGGGGCGGGATTGTGCGCCCGTCTGCGCGTAATGATGGAAAAAGGGGGCGTGCATGAGGGGGAGGGTGTTGGCCGCGGCTGGTTTGGCCGGGGTCTTGCTGCAGGGAAACGCGCACGCCGATTTGCGCGCCCTGCCGACCATCGACGCGTCGCAGGCCTGTCGGGCTCCCTCCTATCCGCCCCAGGCGCGCCGCCTCGAAGAGCAGGGCACCGTGGTGCTGCGCTTCCTGATCGGCCCCGACGGGGCGGTCCAGAAGAGCGAGATCGCCTCCAGCAGCGGCTATCCCGATCTCGACAAGGCGGCCTTGGACGCCATGCAGCTCTGTCATTTCAGGCCGGGCCAGATCGACGGTCGCCCCGATTCCAATCCCGCCTGGGCGCAGATTCGCTATACCTGGAGATTGGACCCGTCCAACGGCCAGATCATTGTGCCTCCCGCCTCGCCGGCGGCCGCGGTTCCGGCGGCGGCGCCGTTCGTGCTCAAATGTTCGGCCCATCCGTCGGATGCCGATTACGCCGAACAGCTGGCCGCGGTCGAGCCGCAGGCAACGAAGGTCGGCGGTACCGCCCGTCTGTTCTTGCCGCCGGTCGGCGGCGCGCCCCAGACCGTCTGCGCCGAGCGCTTCTACCGCGCCTTGGCCGAGTCCTTGCGCCGGAGCCAGATATTCGACCGGCTCGACGTGGTCGAAACCGGCGTCGAGGAGGTCCGGCCGCGATCCGCGGGCGAGGATTACACGCTGTGGATCCAGGGCGGGGCGCTCGCCGTCGCCTATCGCGGCGGCGCCCGCTCGCCGGTCAACAATAATGGCCAGGGGCTGTCCGCCTGGGCGCGCTCCCTGCCGCAGCATCTCAAACAGGCGCAGACCTTCCAGGGCGTGAGCGGATATTCGATCAGCGCCAGCATGATCGCGGGGCAGCCCTATATCGCCTATCGCGGCGGTGAATATCTGACCACCGTCGATCTCGTCAGCCATGTCCGCCACGAGGTGGAGGAGGAGGGGCGAACCTTGCGGCAAGGCCCGCCGATGGGGAAGCGCCTGCATGTCCAACTGGCCTCGGAGGCGGCGGTGATCACCCGGTCGGAAGCCAACGCCGCCAAGGCGGCTACCTATTTGGCGGCGGCCTCCTCGCCGGCCAATCTGAATTTGATCTCCGTCAGCCAGCTCACCCTGACGATGGTCGGCTACACCACGGCTCAGGCTCAGGCCCAGGCCTTGCGCCAGACCGGGATCTACCAGACCATCGATATCGAGGAGGGCGACGCCGCCGATCCGGCGCTCGGCTCCTATGACGCGGTGATGTGGAACGATCCGGGCGCGCCGATGAAATGGCGCGTCAAGGATTCCCTCGGGGTGGTCCATGAGCTGTCGGCGACGCTGCCGACCTTGCAGGCCTGGCTGGAGGCGGTGCGTCCCGCCCTGGCCCTCGGCGCCGGCAAATAGGGGATGATCATGACGAAACCATTCCCCTTGCGCCGGATGCTGGCCGCCCTCGCGTTTCTGGCCGTCGCCGCTCCGGCCTGGGCCGGCGATTTCAGGGCGGATATCGAGACGGTCCTGCGCCATATGGGCGACGACCCCGATGCCGTCTTCGTCTTCGAGATGGACGGTTCCCCCTCGATCGCGGTCCAGGGCGAGACGGCGTCGATCCGCATCGACGGGCTCAAGGCGGTGCCGAAGGCCAATCGGACCGCCAGCGCGCTGACCATTGGCACCGTGACGGCGCATATAAAGCGGCGCGAGGATGGCGGGCTGGCGATGACCATCGATCTGCCGAGCCGCATGCCGTTCCACAACGCCGCCGACAAGACCGACAGCGAGATCGGCATCGAAGACGGCCATATGACCCTGGAATGGGGCAAGGATCTGGCCGAGACCGACGCGGTCGAGTTCTCCACCGCCAGGGCCACCGTCCACGATGCGGGCAAGGGGGACGTCACCCTGCGAGGGCTGATGTTCCGCCAGCGCCGCGGCGATGCGGGCGGGCGCGACGGATCCTTCGCGATGCGCCTCGAAGGGCTCGAGGATCCGGCCCAGAAGACGGCTCCCGTCTCGTTCGTCGGCTGGGGGCCGCTCGAACTGTCCGGCCGCTACGAGAACTTCCCCCACGACCTTTATCGCGACCAGGCCCGCTATATGATGCTGTGGGAGGCGGCCCGGCTGTCGCGCGGCGATACGAATGTCAATCTCGGTCTGGCCGCTCAGGGCGGCGCGCTGATGCAGGAGGCGCAGACCCGCTATCAAATCGAGCGGATCGAATTCAAGACGCCGATGCTCTCGGCGCGGGCCGAGGGCGACTTTCATTTCTCCCTCGAGGCGTCACGCGGGGTGTTCGGCACCATGACCGCCTGGGTTTCCGAAACCGGCAAGGCAGATCTGGGCAATCCCATGATGATGGCCGCCGGCCTGCTGGCGAGCCGTTTCGGCGAGCAGGGCAAGACCCCCGAGGGCGAGCCGGCGCGGGTTTTCCGCATGGCCCTGGCGGCGGATGGGTCGGCCACGCTGAATGGCGAGCCGGCGCCCGGCCTGGCCGCGGGGATCGGCAATGCCTTCAAGACCCTGTCGCTGACCATGAACGGCTTCGCCCCGCCACGTCAGCAGCCGGTTTCTCTCGTCGCCGGCGCCACGGGCTGCGGCGTGCCGGTCTATCCCGCCGCGTCGCTGACCGCCAAGGAGAGCGGCCGGACGATCCTGAACTTCTTCTATGACGAATCCGGCGCCTTGCAGTTGACCAGCATCAAGAGCAGCGGCTTTTCCCGCCTTGACGAGGCGGCGCGGCTGGCCTTCATTTCCTGCCGCTTCGCCAAAGGAACCGCCGAGGCGCACATTCCCGTCGATTGGAAGATCGACGACGGGCGCGGCACGGTCGCGGTGGGCGGCGGTCTGACCACCGTCATCAAGTGAGGCGGCGTCCACGCATACCGCACCGCACAAAAACGCAGTCTGAAAACGATACCAAGGGGTTTACGATAGCGCCCGAAAGCGTCACATAGAGGTTTTGGGCGAGAGAGATGAACCCTGACAGCGTCGATAAGCGGATATTCCATCCCGGTATCATTCACCTGGCGCTGGCGATGGGCGGTTTCGCCATCGGCATCACCGAATTCGCGACGATGAGCCTGCTGCCCTATTTCTCGAAGGATCTCGGCATCGACGCGCCGACGGCGGGACATGTCATCAGCGCCTATGCGCTGGGCGTGGTGGTGGGCGCGCCGCTGATCGCGGTGCTGACGGCGCGCATGGCGCGGCGCTCGCTGCTGATCCTGCTGATGGCGATGTTCGCGCTGGCCAACGGCCTGTCCGGCCTGGCGCCCGATTATCCCTCGATGCTGCTGTTCCGCTTCCTGTCCGGCCTGCCGCACGGCGCCTATTTCGGTATTTCCATGCTGTTGGCCGCCTCGCTGGTGCGGCCCGACCAGCGCACCCAAGCGGTGGGGCGCGTGCTTCTCGGCCTGACGGTGGCCACCACCATCGGCGTTCCGGCGGCCAATTGGCTGGGCCAGACGGTCGGTTGGCGCTGGTGCTTCGGCATCGTCGCCGTCTTGGCGCTGCTCACCGCCGTGCTGGTGGCGATCTTCGCGCCGCGCGACAAGGGCGATCCTTCCGCGAGTCCGCTGCGCGAGCTGGGCGCTCTGGCCCGCATCCATGTCTGGCTAACGCTGCTGATCGGCGCGGTCGGCTTCGGCGGGTTGTTCGCCGTCTACACCTATCTTGCCTCGACTCTGATTGAAGTCACCGGCGCGTCGCCCGACCGTTTGCCGCTGGCCTTCGCCGCTTTCGGTGTTGGAGCGACCCTCGGCAACATCGTCGTGCCGCTGTTCGCCGACCGCGCCGTGATGCGCACCGCCGGCCTGCTGCTGCTGTGGTCGGCGGTGATCCTCGCGCTCTATACTTTTTCCGTTCACAATTTCTGGCTGGTGGTGGCGGATGTCTTCTGCATCGGCCTGGGCGCCGCCCTGGCCACCGTGCTGCAGACCCGTCTGATGGACGTCGCCGGCGACGCGCAAGCCTTGGCCGCCGCGCTCAACCATTCCGCCTTCAACACCGCTAACGCTCTTGGCCCGCTGCTGGCCGGAATGGCCAT
>Ga0302314_10007095_pt1 | contig 20193 bp, 20 predicted proteins | sample III_Palsa_N2_3_FD_200533 | JGI IMG/M metagenome (GOLD analysis project Ga0302314, IMG submission 200533) | Peat permafrost microbial communities from Stordalen Mire near Abisko, Sweden - III_Palsa_N2_3 | ecosystem: Environmental > Terrestrial > Soil > Palsa > Peat permafrost | place: Sweden... | reverse complement strand
CGCCGCCGTCCCAGAGCACCTGCATGATTTCAAGCTCGAGCGGGGTCAGCACCTCGCCCGATCGCCTGCGCGGCGATGCGGCCATGTTGTTCTCCTAATCTTTTAGGAGACTGTGCGTCCGCCGGCCGGGAGTCAACTAAGAACCTAGGAGATGACGAAACCTTAATGTGGCCGGGCGGGTCAGGTTCGTTCGAAGTCCAAGAACACCGGTGCGCAATCACCCAAACGCTTCTGCTCGTACCGGGTCGTCACATGGTCCTCGGGCGGCTTCCGCCAGTCGTCCGCGCGCTCGGCGCACCAGCGAAAATCGGCCGATGACGTAAGCTTGGCCAAGGTCCAATCGGCGTAGTCGGCCCAATCGGTGGCGAATCTGAGGCGCCCGCCAGGCTTCAGGGTCCGCGCCAGCTGGGCGATCACATCGGTCTGGATCAGCCGGCGCTTGTGGTGGCGGGTCTTGGGCCAGGGATCGGGGAACAGGATGAAGACGCGGGTCAGGCAGCCGTCCGGCAGGTCGATGAGCAGCTGGCGCGCGTCGCCCTCGCGCAGCCTCACATTGTCCAGGCCGGCCTCATCGATGTGGCGCAGGGCGCTGGCCACGCCATTGAGGAAGGGCTCCGCCCCGAGGACCAGGACGTCTGGCCGCAGGGCCGCCTGCGCGGCCATGTGCTCGCCGCCGCCGAAGCCGATCTCCAGCCAGACCTCGCTCGCGCCGGACATGAGGGCGTCCAGGTCGATCGATCCATCGGGGATGGCGATGCGCGGCAACAGGGTCTCGAACAGCGCGGCCTGGCGCGGCTTGATCGGCCGCGACTTGGTCCGTCCGTAGGAGCGCAGAGCGCCCGCAGGGCCTGGGGCCTCGGTCAGGCCGATTTCCGCTTCCAGAACACGCCCGAGCGGGCGACATAGCGGGACGGCAGCTCCTTAGCCCCGGCGGCTTCGTAGCCGAGGTCGCCCATTACCTGGGCCACCAGGGTCTGGGCGGTGACGATGGCCTCGTCGCTGTGGCGATAGTCGCGGCCGAAAGCGTCGTGCAGCATCGGGTCGACGCCGGCGATGGCCGGCAGGCCGTCCAGGGTCGCCTCGACGCAGGCCGAGCGGCCGGCGGGTGAGGTGATGATCTCCACCATCTCGATGCGCACCGGGTCGTCCTGCGCCAGCTGATCCGGCTCCTGGTAGGGCAGGCCGAGCCGCTCGATCTCGCGGGCCAGCTGATTGCCGTCGGCCGTGCGCAGCATCCGCGCGCGCTTCCAGATGGCGTAGCGTTCGGCCGGGGTGCGCGCGGCCAGACTCGACCGGGTCCAGCCGCCGATGAAGCGTTCTTCCGTCATGTCCCCGCATTTAACGCGCCGAGCCGTGACCGTTAAGGCGAAAAATCGCCCGCGACTTTCCGGCGCGGGCGGGCGTCGTTGTAAACGCCCCTTAACCCTCTTGTCCGATTCATGCCGGTTCAGCTGCGAAGCAGGACACGAATGGCCAGGGCGCCGCGTAAAACAGGTTTGGAATGGGCGCTCGCCATAACGCGGGCCGGCTGGGAGCATCCCGCCAGCGCGCGGTTCCGCGGCGGCCTGGTGGCGGCCGTGGGCGCGAGCCTGGTGCTGGCCTTCGCCAGCTACGACGCCACCGACCCGAGCCTGAACGCCGCCTCTGGAGAAGCGGCGCACAACCTGCTGCGTGGACCCGGCGCAGACGCGGCTGATCTCGGCCTGCAATCCCTCGGCCTGGGGGCCTGGCTGATCGCCGTCGCCATGGTGCTGGCCGGCGTTACGCGGGCGGCCGACCGGCATCCGGCCATGTCGCGCTGGCGCGGCCGCGTTCGTGCGCTCGCGGCGGTCGGAGGCGTGCTGGCGCTGAGCGGATTCCTCGCCGCCCCTGCCCCGCCCGCCAACTGGCCCCTGGCGCGCGGTCTGGGCGGCTTCTGGGGCGACGCCCTGCTGCAGGGGGTCACGCGAATTTTTGCCTTCGCGCGCCTGCCAGGAGCCGGCGTGATCGCCGCCGTGCTGCTTGGCGGCGTCGGGATCGCGCTGTTGGTCTATGCCTCGGGCGTCCGCCGCCTGGGCCTGTCGTCCATTTCCGACTGGATGGCGCATCACCGCCAGGCCGCGGCCAAGGCGCCGCCGCCCGGCCCCGCGCGGCCGCGCGCCAGGCGCGCCGCCCGCGAGACAAGCCGGCCGGTCGATCCGGTCGTTGCCCAGCCCGAGGCGCGCCCGCCCGCCGTCGCGCCGCAGGTCAAGCCGCCGAAACAGCCTGCCCGCGCCTCAGACCGCGAACAGCGGGAAAACCAGAAGGCCTTCGACTTCGTCCAGCCGGGTGGCTTCCGCCTGCCGGAACTGGCGATGCTGGCCAAGCCCAAGCCCCGCTCGGCCTCCTTCGACGAGGACGCCTTGCGCCAGAACGCCCGCCTGCTGGAGGCGGTGCTGGCCGAATTCGGCGTCCGCGGCCAGGTGGACCAGATTCGCCGCGGGCCGGTGGTCACCCTTTACGAGCTGGTTCCGGCGCCCGGCGTGAAATCGGCCCGCGTCGTCGCCCTGTCCGACGACATCGCCCGCTCCATGAGCGTCGCGGCCTGCCGGGTCTCTGTGGTGCCGGGGCGCAACGCCATCGGCATCGAGCTGCCCAACCCCAAGCGCGAGACCGTCTACCTGCGCGACCTCTTGTCCTCGACCGAATATGACCGCACCGGCCACGCCCTGCCCCTGGCCCTGGGCGAGACCATCGGCGGCGAGCCCTACATCACCGATCTGGCCAAGATGCCTCACCTGCTGATCGCCGGCACCACCGGCTCGGGCAAGTCGGTGGGCGTCAACGCCATGATCCTGTCGATCCTCTACCGGCTGGCGCCGCACCAGTGCCGGATGATCATGATCGACCCGAAGATGCTGGAGCTGTCGGTCTATGACGGCATCCCGCACCTCTTGGCGCCGGTGGTCACCGACCCGAAGAAGGCCATCGTCGCACTGAAGTGGACCGTGCGGGAGATGGAGGACCGCTATCGCCTCATGTCCAAGATCGGCGTGCGCAACATCGCCGGCTACAACGAACGCGCCGTGGAGGCCCAGGCCAAGGGCGAGCATTTCATCCGCACCGTGCAGACCGGTTTCGACGACCAGGGCCGGCCGATCTACGAGGAGGAGAAGCTGCGTCCGGAGCCCATGCCCTATCTGGTGGTGGTGATCGACGAGGTCGCCGACCTGATGCTGGTGGCTGGCAAGGACATCGAAGGCGCGGTGCAGCGGCTGGCGCAGATGGCGCGCGCGGCGGGCATCCACCTGATCATGGCCACCCAGCGCCCCTCGGTGGACGTGATCACCGGCACCATCAAGGCCAACTTCCCCACCCGGATCAGCTTCCAGGTCACTTCCAAGATCGACAGCCGCACCATCATGGGCGAGCAGGGCGCCGAACAGCTGCTGGGCCAGGGCGACATGCTCTACATGGCCGGCGGCGGCCGCATCACCCGCCTGCACGGACCCTTCGTGTCCGACGGCGAGGTGGAGGCGGTGGCCAAGTACCTGCGCGACCAAGGCGAGCCGCAATATCTGGAAGACGTCACCGCCGGCGCCGACGAGGACGCGGGCGATGACGGCGACATGTTCGGCGGCGAGGGCGGTTCCGGTGACGACCTTTACGACCGCGCGGTCGCCGTCGTGACCCGAGACCGCAAGGCCTCCACCAGCTATATCCAGCGGCGGCTGCAGATCGGCTACAATCGCGCCGCCTCGCTGATGGAGCGGATGGAGCAGGAGGGCGTCGTCGGCGCCGCCAACCACGCCGGCAAGCGCGACATCCTGGCCGGGCCGCCGCCGAGCTAGTGTGGCCAGGTCGCGATTTCGCCACCGGCCGCGCCTATGGTCTTGCGTCAAACGATGAAGGATCGCGCCTTGAGCCCCTCGCCCACCCCCTCGCGCCGCACGCTGATCGTCAGCGGCCTTGGCGCGGCCCTGACGTTCGCTGACGCCGCGCGGGCCGACACGCCCCTCTCAGCCGACGACAAGGCTCTGGTGGACAAGGCGGCGGCCTATTTGCAGAGCCTGGGTGAAATGAAGGGTCGTTTCGAGCAGATCGATTCTCGGGGCGGCGTAAGTCACGGCGACGTCTATCTGAACCGGCCCGGCCGCGCGCGGTTCGCCTACGATCCCCCCTATGGCCTGCTGGTGGTCTGCGACGGATACAGCGTGGTCGTCAGCGATCCCCGGCTGAAAACCCTGACTCGCTATCCGCTCGGCCTGACCCCGCTTTCGATCCTGTTGGCCAAGCACATCCGGCTGGACCGAGGCGTGGTGGTCACGCGGGTGGATCGATTCGCCGACGGCTTCGCCCTCACCGCCAGGGACGCCCATCACCGCAGCCAAGGGGAAATCACCCTCACTTTTGGCGACGCCCCCATCGCCCTGCGCGCGTGGAAGACGACCGACGCTCAGGGCCGCATCACCGACATCAGGCTGACAGCCTTTGAGCCGGCCAGCGGCCTCGACCCCGACCTGTTCCACATTACGGCGCCGGCCGATGCGCTATGACCGCAATTGCGACATTTCCGTCACAATCAAGGGCCCGTACGATTGTCCCTTGACTTTTGGTGACTGCGTGGCAATTTTAGCACGCATGAGGCTTGGGACTACCGTTCCAAGCTAATCCCGCTGCCGGACCCTAATCCCCTCCCGGTCGCGGTGTGAGAGACGACTTTATGCCCGGCGCGGTGATACGCGCCGGGCTTTTTCTTTGACGGGTCTTTTTCTTTGACGTTGACGCCTCGCCCGCGTCACTAGGCGCCCATGAAGCTCACCACCTGGAACATCAATTCGGTCCGCATCCGCACGGGGCAGGTCGCCAAATTCGTCGCCGAGCAGAAGCCGGACGTCTTGTGCCTGCAGGAGATCAAGTGCCGCGAGGGCGAGTTTCCGCGCGCGGCGTTCGAAGAGATGGGCCTGCCACACCTGGCGATCGCCGGCCAGAAGGGCTGGCACGGGGTGGCGATCGCCTCGCGCCTGCCGCTGGAGCCCACCGAGCCGCTGGACGTCTGCCGCGAGGGCCACGCCCGCTGCGTCGCGGTGAAGGTGGCCGGGGTCGAGTTGCAGAACTTCTACATCCCCGCCGGCGGCGACATTCCCGACCGAGCGCTGAACCCCAAGTTCGACCACAAGCTGGATTTCTACGAGCGGCTGACCAAGCTCGCCCACGCCCGCGATCCCAAGGCGCCGATGGTGATGGTCGGCGACCTGAACATCGCTCCTAGCGAAAACGATGTCTGGAACCACCGCTACATGCTCAAGGTGGTGAGCCACACGCCGGCCGAGATCGAAGCCATGGAGGCCTTGAAGGCCGCTGGCGGCTTCACCGATCTGGTGCGCGAGGCCTATCCCGAGCCGCAGAAGCTGGCGTCCTGGTGGAGTTATCGCGCGGTGGACTTCCGTCAGTCCAATCGGGGCCTGCGGCTGGACCATATCTGGGTCACGCCCGGCCTGCGCGAGGCGGCGTTTGTGAGCGGTAAGGCGGACTCCCAAATCCACGACAACGTGCGCGAATGGGAAAAACCCAGCGACCACGCGCCGGTTTCGGCAATGATCGGCGTCTAAGGCGCCAGCCGGTATCCCCCCGTTTCGGTCAGCAGCAGCTTAGCGCCGCCGGCGTCGCGCTCGATCTTCTGGCGCAGGCGATAGACATGGGTCTCCAGGGTGTGGGTGGTGACGCCCGCGTTGTAGCCCCAGACTTCGGCCAGCAGCTCCTCCCGCGACACCGGCTTCTCGCCGGCGCGGTAGAGGTATTTCAGGATGTTGGTTTCCTTCTCCGTCAGCCGGATCTTGTGCTGCCGGTCGTCGACCAGGAGCTTGGCGGCGGGGCGGAACTCGTAGGGGCCGACGCGAAAGACGGCGTCCTCGGACTGCTCATGGCTGCGCAGCTGAGCGCGGATGCGCGCCAGCAGCACCGCGAACCGGAAGGGCTTGGTGACATAGTCATTGGCCCCGGCGTCGAGACCCCGGATGGTGTCGGCGTCCTCAGCCGCCGCAGTCAGCATGATGATCGGCGAGGAGACGCCCGCCGCGCGGATCTGCTTGCAGACTTCGCGGCCATCGAAGTCCGGCAGGTCGACGTCGAGCAGGATCAGGTCCGCCTTCAGCGCCCGCGCCTTAGCGACGCCATCCGCGCCATCCACGGCTTGCTCCACGGCGAAGGCTTCATGCACATCGAGCTGCTCGGCCAGGGCTTCGCGCAGTTCGGCGTCGTCATCGACGATGAGAATGGTCTTACGTTGCGCCATGATCCTGAACATGCACCGCGCCGACACGCGGCGTAAAGCGCCTCAACGGTTTATACGGCTGTCGGTTGCGCTCGCTCGCGGCCGCCGAACAGGGCCGAGCCCACCCTGACGGAGGTGGCGCCGAACCGGATGGCGGCCTCGAAGTCCGCGCTCATCCCCATGGAGAGGCGCTCGAAGCCATTGCGCCGGGCGATCTTGGCCAGCAGGGCGAAGTGCATCGCCGGCGGCTCGTCCGCCGGCGGCACGCACATCAGGCCCTCGATGATGAGGCCGAATTCGTCGCGGGCGGCGGCGATAAAGGCGTCCGCATCCGTGGGCGCGACCCCGGCCTTCTGCGGCTCCTCGCCGGTGTTGACCTGGATATAGAGGCGGGGCGCACGGCCGGCGCGCTGGATTTCATCCGCCAGCGCCCGCGCCAGCCTGGGCCGGTCGACGGCCTCGATCACGTCGAAGAAATCCACCGCCTCGCGAGCCTTGTTGGTCTGCAGCGGGCCGATCAGGTGCAGGCTCAGTCCCTCGCGGCGACCGGTCCAGCGGCTTTGCGCCTCCTGCACCCTGTTCTCGCCGAACACCCGCTGTCCCGCCTCCAGCACCGGCTCTACGGCCTCCCAAGGCTGTTGCTTGGAGACAGCGACCAGCTCCACGTCGGCGGGATCGCGGCCTGCGGCCTTGGCGGCCGCTGTCATGCGGTCGAGAATAGCCCTAAGCGGGGTCTGGGAATCGAGTGATGGCGGGCGGGCGAGCATTGGCTTCACTGGAAAGGGTCGCGCGAAAGCTAGGGTCCAATGTGGCGCGCGCAAGGCGGGGCCGCCAGATTCCTTGGCTTTGGTTCTTTACCGACCCCGTTCGCACACCGGACCCGCTCGCCGTCGTCAGGCGTTTGCCCAGAGGAGCGGCGGTGGTCTATCGCGCGTTCGGCGCGGCCGACGCCGAAACGCAGGCCAGGATCTTGCGCCGGCGCACCCGCGCGCGCGGACTTTTGTTGCTGATCGGCGCCGACGACGCCCTGGCCGTCCGGGTGGAGGCTGATGGCGTCCACCTGCCCGAGCGGCTGGTTCATCGCATCGGGCTATTGAAGCGCCGCCATCCGACCTGGCTGGTCAGCGTCGCGGCTCACGGCCAGGCCGCGGTTTTGAAAGCCAGCCGCGCGGACGCGATCGTGGTGTCGCCGATGTTTCACAGTCGAAGCCCTTCGGCCGGCGCCGCCCTTGGGCCGTTGCGAGTCGCCAAGCTGGCGAGAGCCGGCCGCGCCCGGGTCATCGCCCTGGGCGGTATAAACAGCAAAAACGCGCCTCGGCTTCTCAGCACGGGCGCGGCGGGCCTTGCGGCGATCGATGGGCTGTTGGACTTAGGCTAAAACTTGAAGGTGGTTTCCAGCCGCACGCGCGGCGTCTCGGTGGTTGGCAGGCTGGTGCGGTCCGGTTGGGTCGGCTGGTCGGCGAAGGCGACGGCCCCGCCGACGCGCAACGACGGCGTCAGTTTGAAGAAGGCGCCGGCCTGGATGTCCCGCATCTCCACATCCCGGCCCACCGGCTCGTTCATGTCCAGGTGCAGGCCCCAGCGCTTCTGGTCGAACTGCAGTGACTTTTTAGTGGGCTGTGGACCCCAGCGGTTCTGGTCGAGCGTCGCGTTCGGGGCGAAAAGGTTCGGGGGCTGAGAGACGACCAGACTGAGCGGCTGCTCAGCGCGCGCGGCGGCGGCCGTGGCCAACACGGCGAGCGCCCCAATCGCGGCGGCGTATGTACGCGCCTTCGCCATTATTCCAGCCTAAACCCCCAAACGCTCGACACGCCGCGAGAGATACACCGCATGCCTTCAAGGAGCTTTAATGCTTAGGCCGAGCCAGGGTCAACGTTACGGGGTCCACAATCGCCGATCGAGCGACCTTCTGCCCCAGGCTGTGGCGTTGAGGCCACGCGCGATTTGCGTTGGCCGTGGTCACGCTCGTGTTATAGAGCGGCGCGAAGGGTTTGGGGAAGGCGGCGCTTTGGGGCGGGCATTCGTCCGGGCCGAGGCATTCGATCGGAGCATGACGTGATGGTGTTGATGCGTAAGGCGCCGGTGATGATGACCGCTGTCGTGGGGGCGATCGCCCTGGCCGGCTGCGCGCATCATGACACCGGGCCTAAGGTCTATGTCGCCAAGGGCCATGTGGCGCCGGCGCCTATCGGCGTGAACGGCTATCTATGGCGCGCGTCGCTGGACACGCTGGCCTTCATGCCGCTGGCTTCGGCGGATCCGTACGGCGGCGTGATCATCACCGACTGGTATGTGAACCCGGAAAAGCAGGATGAGCGGCTGAAGTGCACCGTCTATATCCTGGACACCCGGTTGCGCGCGGACGGCCTGAACGTGACCGTATTCAGACAGGTCAAGGACGCCAGCGGCGCCTGGGTCGATGCGTCCGTGTCGGACCAGACGCCGATCGATATCGAAAATTCCATCCTTACCCGCGCGCGCCAACTGCGCCTTTCGAATGTGAACAGCTAGCGGGCTCACTATGGCCCGCTACAATCCCAAAGAGGCCGAGCCGAAATGGCGCGCCGCCTGGGCGGCCGCTGACGCCTTCCGCGCGGGCCCGCCGGAGCCTGGGCGGCCGAAATACTATGTCCTGGAGATGTTTCCCTATCCCTCCGGGAAGCTGCACATGGGTCATGTGCGCAACTATGCGCTGGGCGACGTCGTCGCCCGGTTCAAGCGCGCACGGGGCTTCAATGTGCTGCACCCCATGGGCTGGGACGCCTTCGGCCTGCCGGCTGAGAACGCCGCCATGGAGCGGGGCGTCGATCCGCGCGCCTGGACCTATCAGAACATCGCCCTCATGCGGGCCGAGCTCAAGGAGCTGGGCCTGGCGATCGACTGGTCGCGGGAGTTCGCCACCTGCGACGTCGCCTACTACGGCAAGCAGCAGGCCTGGTTCGTCGACCTGTGGGACCGCGGCCTGATCTACCGCAAGGAAGGCGTCGTGAACTGGGATCCGGTCGACATGACCGTCCTGGCCAACGAGCAGGTGATCGACGGTCGCGGCTGGCGCTCCGGCGCCGAGGTCGAGAAACGCAAGCTGAACCAGTGGTTCATGCGCATTACCGACTACGCGGATGACCTGCTGGATGGCCTGAAGACCCTGGATCGCTGGCCCGATAAAGTCCGGCTGATGCAGGAGAACTGGATCGGCCGGTCCAAGGGCCTGCGGCTGAAGTTCGCCTTCGCCGGCGCCGCGCCCGAAGGGTTCGACGACGGCCTGGAAGTCTACACCACCCGCCCGGACACGCTGTTCGGCGCGAGCTTTCTGGCCGTGGCCGCCGACCATCCGCTCGCGGCTCTGGTCGCGCGGTCAGACGAGCGGGCGAACGCCTTTATCGACGACTGCAAGCGCGGCGCGGTCTCGGAAGCTACGATCGAGCAAGCCGAGAAGCGCGGCCACGACACCGGCCTGACCGTCGAGCATCCTTTTCTGCCAGGCCAGACCCTGCCGGTGTGGATCGCCAACTTCGTGCTGATGGACTACGGCACGGGCGCCATCTTCGGCTGCCCCGGTCACGACCAGCGCGACCTTGATTTTGCTCGCAAATACGGCCTGCCGGTTATCCCCGTCGTGCTGCCCCCCGGCGCCGATCCGCAGGCGTTTGCGGTCGGCGACGAGGCCTATGTGGGCCCCGGCCGCATTTATCACTCTGGATTCCTGGACGGCCTGGACATCGAGGCGGCCAAGGCCGCCGCTGTCGCGCGGATCGAGGCCGAGGGGCGGGGCGAAGGCGCAGTCGTCTATCGCCTGCGCGACTGGGGCATCGCCCGCCAGCGCGGCTGGGGTTGCCCGGTGCCGATCATCCATTGCCCCAAATGCGGCCCCGTGGCCGTGCCGAAGGCCGATCTGCCTGTCGCCCTCCCCGAGGACCTGGATTTTAGCCGCCCCGGCAACGCCCTGGCCCGCCATCCGACCTGGAAGAACGCCGCCTGCCCGACTTGCGGCGGCGCGGCGACACGCGAGACCGACACCCTCGACACCTTCGTCGACAGCTCCTGGTATTTCGCCCGCTTCGCCGACCCGACAGCCGAGGAGCCGATCAACAAGGCCGCCGCCGATTACTGGCTGCCGGTCGACCAGTACATCGGCGGCGTCGAGCACGCGGTGCTGCACCTGCTGTACGCCCGGTTCGTCACCCGCGCGCTGAAGGATGGCGGGGCGCTGTCGGTGGAGGAACCCTTCGCGGGCCTGTTCACCCAGGGCATGGTCACCCACGAGACCTATCGGCGCCAGAACGGTGACTGGGTCGAGCCGGCGGACGTCGAGATCCAGGCGCAGGGCAATACCCGCCGCGCCGTGCTGGCGGAAACCGGTGAGCCTTTGACGATCGGCGACACCGAGAAGATGTCGAAGTCAAAGCGGAACACCGTGGCGCCGGCCGAGATCTTTGAGGCCTACGGCGTGGACGCGGCCCGGTTCTTCGTTCTGTCCGATTCTCCGCCGGAGCGGGACGTGCCGTGGACCAACGGCGGCGTTCAGGGCGCCTGGCGGCGGGTGAACCGGCTGTGGGACGAGTTCGATAGCCAGCCAAGGGAGAATCCGGCGGGCGGCGGCGATGATCCGACGGCCGTGGCCCTGACTCGCGCCACCCACCGGCTGGTCAAGGCCGTCACCGGCGCCATCGAAAGCTTTCGGTTCAACACCGCCGTCGCCCGGTTCGACGAATTCCTGTCGTTGCTGCGGTCGCTGCCGGCCGAGGGCGCGTCGCCCGCCCTGCTACGGGCTCGCGGGACGGCCCTGTCAGCCCTGGCGCGGTTGATCGCCCCCTATGCGCCGCACCTGGCCGAGGCCTGCTGGGAGCGGATCGGCGGCGAGGGCATGGTGGTCCAGGCGCCCTGGCCAGACTATGACCCGGCCCTGGCGGCGGAAGACGAAATCGTGCTGCCCGTGCAGATCAACGGCAAGCGCAGGGCCGAGGTTCGCGCCGCGCCAGGCGCCGCCGAAGCCGATGTCGAAAAAATTGCCCTGGCGGACGCGGCCGTTCAGCGGCACCTTGAGGGCCTGAACGTCCGCAAGGTGATCGTCGTGAAGGATCGCATCGTCAACATCGTGGTCGGATGAGCGTCCTGGCGCGCCCGTTCGTGGCGGCGGCGGCGCTTGTCGGCGCGGTGGCCCTGAGCGCTTGCGGCTTCACGCCCCTTTACGCGACGCCGGGGGTGACGCCGGGTCTTGCGACCATCCAGGTGGTGGTCCCGCACGGACGCACGGCCTTCCTGCTTGGCGAGGCCCTGGAGGACGAATTTGGGACCAACAAGGCCGCCGCACCGGCCTACAAGCTGACCGTCACGGTCCAGGAACGGATCTTCCCGCGCGGCCTCAATGTGAACGGCGTCGCCGAACGTTATGAGATGCATCTGCGCGTCGACTATAAACTCACCGCCGTCGGCGCTCCGGACAAGGTGCTGACTCAGGGCATTGATCCGGTGGAAGTGTCCTACGCCGAAACCGACCAGCCCTATGCCGGGATCACGGCCCAGCAGGACGCCCAGCTGCGGGCGGCGACCAGCTCCGCCCAACACATCCGGGTCGATCTAGCCGAATATTTCGCCAGCCACCCAAACCCTAAGAGCTGAGCCGCGTGATCCTCAGCCGCCGGCCCGACGTGGAGCGGTTCCTGAGCGCGCCGACCAAGGGGGTCCGCGCCGTGCTGATCTATGGCCGCGACCGGGGCGGCGTGCACGAACGCGCCGACATCCTAGCCAAGGCCGCCACGGCGCGGCCCGATGATCCGTTCGATGTATCCCTGCTGACCGACCAGGACATGGATGGCGACGGCGGCCGGCTCGCCGACCAGCTTTCGGCCCAGTCGCTGATGGGCGGGCGCCGGCTGGTGCGGCTGCGGCTGAGCACCGAGCGGGCGGCGATCGACAAGCAGGCCGCCGAGGCGCTGAAGGTCCACGCCGAGGGACGATACAATCCCGAAGCCTTCTTCCTGGTCGAGGCCGGCGAGCTGGGTCGGGACTCTGCGCTGCGCAAGGCGGCGGAGAAGGCCGAGGGCGCGGCGGCCATCCCCTGCTACGAGGACGAGCCCGGCGACGTCGCCCGCCTGGTGCGCGAGGCGCTATCGAAGGACAAGGTCAGTCTGGCCTCCGACGCGCTGGAGCTGTTTGTCGCCCGGCTGCCGCGCGAACGGGGCGTGGCGCGACAGGAAATCGAGCGGCTGGCGCTCTATCTGGGGCCGGGCTCGGGCGCGACGGCCAAGGCGGAAGACCTGGACGCCTTTTTCGGGGTCGAGCCGGAATCCTCGCTGGCGACGGCCGCGGAGGACGCCTTCGGCGGCAAGCTGGCGGCGGCGCATGCGGGCCTCCGGCGCGCCATCGCCGAGGGCGAGGCGGGGCCGGCGGCGGTGCGGGCGATCGGAAACCACCTCACGCGGCTGCGTCGCACGCTGACGCTCGCCGGCAATGGCGCCGGTCTGGCGGAGGCCGCCAAGGCGTCGGGGGTGTTCTGGCGCAATGAGCGGGAGTTCCTGCGACAGGCGCGGGCCTGGACCCTGGACCAGCTCGACCAGTTGCAGCCGGACGTGCTCGACGCCGACCGCGCCTGCAAGACGACGGGATCTCCGGACACCCTGATCGCCGAGCGGTTGGCGCTGACCATCGCCGGGAGGGCGCGAAGGTTGGGGTTGTAGGTTGGTCACTTGGCCGTTGCGTGCTTCGACACGCGCCTTCGGCGCGGCTCAGCATGACGTAGAATTATATGCTCCACAAAAGCACTTCATCCCGAGCCGGCCGCATAGCGGCCGTGTCGAAGGGCGCACGACCGAGCCTTCACGCCCCCGTTAGCCGCCGGCAGAGATCATCCAGCTGTTCCAGCGTCGCATAGCCGATCCGCACCTCGCCCGCGCCGCCACGGTCAAGAATTTGGACTTCCAGGCCCAGCAGGCTGGAAATATCCAGCTCCAGCGCCTGGGTGTCGGCGTCCTTCGCCACATCGGTTTGCGGCTTGGCGCGGGGCTTGACCGGAGAGGCCTGCGCCTTGCGGGCCAGGGCTTCGGCCGCGCGAACGCTCAGGCCCTCGTCGATAACGATTCTGGCCAGGCTTTCCGGGTCGGGCGCGGCGGCGATGGCTCTGGCGTGGCCCGCGGACATCAGGTTGGTGCGCAGGGCGTGCAGCACCATTTCCGGCAAACCGAGCAGCCGCAAGGCATTGGCCACATGGCTGCGGCTCTTGCCCACCGCCTCGGCGATCTGTTCCTGGGTGCGGCCGAACCGGTCGATCAGCGCCTTGTAGCCGGCCGCCTCTTCGTAGGGGTTCAGGTCGATCCGCTGGACGTTCTCGATGATGCCGATTTCCAGGGTCTCAAGGTCGTCCAATTCGCGGATGAGCGCCGGAATGGTCTTCAGGTTGGCCGTCTGCGCCGCCCGCCAGCGCCGTTCGCCGGCGACGATCTGGTACAGGCCGGGGGACTCCGGCGATTTTCGCACCAGGATCGGCTGCAGCACGCCCTTGTCGCGGATCGAGGCGGCCAGCACGTTCAGCTCGTCGCCGTCGAAATCCATCCGTGGCTGCTTCGGATTGCGCTCGACCAGCTCGATCGGTAGTTCCCGCACCCCGCCGTCGGGCGCATCCGCGCCGCCGGCGTTTTCATCCATCAGAGCCGAAAGGCCCCGGCCCAAGCCCCTGCGCTCGGCCATCAGGCGGCCTGCGCCTTGCGCGCGCGTTCGCGCCCGACTACTTCGCGGGCCAGCTTGAGGTAGGCCTGGCTGCCGGCGCATTTGAGGTCATAGACCAGCACCGGCTTGCCGAAGGACGGCGCCTCGGAGACCCGGACGTTGCGAGGGATCATGGTGTCGTAGACCTTCTCGCCAAAGTGGCTGCGGACGTCCGCCGCCACCTGATCGGACAAGCTGTTGCGGCGATCGTACATGGTCAACACTACCCCTTGTATCTCAAGCTTGGGATTGAGGTTGCCGCGCACCAGATCGACCGTGCGCATGAGCTGCGTCAGGCCCTCCAGAGCGAAAAACTCGCATTGCAGCGGCACCAGGACCGCGTCGGCGGCCGCCATGGCATTGACGGTCAGAAGATTGAGCGAGGGCGGGCAGTCGATCAGCACATAGGTGTAGCCGCCGGCTTCCGCCGCATCCCGCAAGGGGCGCAGTGCGTCGCGGAGGCGAAACGAGCGTCCCGGCGCCTGCGCAAGTTCCAGTTCGACGCCGGAGAGGTCCGGATCGGAGGTGATCAGCTCCAGCCCCGGCAGGGCCGTGCGAACGGCGGCGTCTGTGATCGCCGCGCCGCCGACGATGACGTCATAGACGGTGGTCTTGCGCTGGCCGCGCGGCACGCCCAGCCCGGTGGAGGCGTTGCCCTGCGGATCCAGGTCGACGATCAGCACACGCTCGCCGACGGCGGCCAGGGCGGTGCCCAGGTTGATCGTCGTTGTCGTCTTGCCGACCCCGCCCTTCTGGTTGGAGACCGACAGCACGCGGAGCTTCGAGTAGGGCCGGGGATCAACCGGGTCTGACACGGGATATCCTTTTCAACTGCACGATACGGCCCTGCGGCGAGCTCAGACTTTGGATGAGGCGGGCGTGGAACTTCCAACATCTTGTAGCGGCTTTCAACTCCGCCTCAACATCTTGACCCTTGAAGAACAAGCCCGTCGCCCCTCTGCACAGGTATGGCCAAGCATAACCTAAAAGTTTGACCAGTGGCGCCACGGCGCGGGCGGTGACCACGTCAACTTTCAGTTCCAGATCCTCGGCCCGGGCGTTGTGGACGCTGGCCGGAAGATCGAGCGCCGCGCAAGCCTCCTCCAGGAAGCGGCAGCGCTTGGCCGTGCTCTCCACCAGGTGGACGTGCGCGCCGGCGCGGCCCTTGAGCAGGATCGCCAGAACCAGGCCCGGAAATCCCGCGCCGGCGCCGAGGTCGGCCCAGGTCAGCGCCTCCGGCGCCAGGACCAGCAGTTGCGCAGAGTCATAGGCGTGCCGCAGCCAGAACGCCGCCAGGGCGGAGGGGCCCACCAGGTTCAGCTGGGCGTTGCGCTCGGTCAGCAGGCTCAGAAACCGGTCCAGGTCGGCCAGCTGGGCGCCGCTGGCGCCCGACGCCGCGGCGAAGGCCGCGCGGTCGAACGGCTCGGCAAGCGCCGAGGACGCTTCAGGGGGCGCCTCAGGCGGCGCGAGGTCGGCGGACATGGGCGAGCAATGCTGTCAGGGCGCCGGGGGTGACGCCTTCGATACGGGATGCCTGGCCAAGCGTCAGGGGCCGGACGGCGGCCAGCTTCTCCCTGGCCTCATGCGACAGGCCGCCTACGGCGGCGTAGTCCAGGCCCGAGGGCAGGCGCAGGTCCTCGTCGCGGCGGAACGCAGCCACATCCGCGGCCTGGCGGTCGAGATAGCCGGAATAGGCGGCGTCGATCTCGACCTGCTCGCGGGCGAAGGCCGGCCAGGCGGCGATTTCCGGCCACTGGACGGCGAGATCGTCGAATCCGATGTGCGGATGGGCCAAGAGCTGGACCAAGTCGCGGCGCTGGCCGTCCGCTTTCACGTGGAACCCGGCCTTGATGGCGGCGGCGGGCGTCAGCGATAGCTCGGCGGCGCGGACGCGGGCCAGGGCCAAGGCCTCCGCCTTGGCGGCGAACCGTCCGGCCCGCTCGGCGCCAACGCATCCTAGGGCCACGCCCTTGGCCGTCAGCCGCTGATCGGCGTTGTCGGCGCGCAGGGTCAGGCGAAACTCCGCCCGGCTGGTGAACATGCGGTAGGGCTCGCTGACCCCGCGCGTGACCAGATCATCGACCATCACGCCGATATAGGCCTCGTCGCGGGCGAAACTGGCGGCCGCCTGACCGCCGGCGGCCCGCGCGGCGTTCAGGCCGGCGAGCAGGCCTTGCGCGCCGGCCTCCTCGTAGCCCGTGGTCCCATTGATCTGGCCGGCCAGATAGAGACCAGGCAGCCGCTTGACCTCCAGCGCAGGTGTCAGTTCGCGCGGGTCGACGTAGTCGTACTCGATAGCGTAGCCGTAGCGCCGGACCACCACCCGCTCCAGGCCCTGAATGGTGCGCAGGAACAGGTCCTGGGTGTCTTCCGACACCGAGGTCGAGATTCCGTTCGGATAGACGGTGTCGTCGTCCAGGCCCTCGGGCTCCAGGAATATCTGGTGCGCCGACTTATCGGCGAACCGCACCACCTTGTCCTCAATGGAGGGACAGTAACGCGGCCCGCGTCCGGTGGTCTTGCCGCCGTAGACGGCGGATTCTCCCAACCGCTCGGCGATGATCCGGTGGGTTTCGGCGTTGGTCCAGGCGACGCCGCAGGCGATCTGCTCGCGGTCGATGCTCTGGGTAAGAAACGAGAACGGCTCGGGCGTCGCGTCACCGGCCTGCATCTCCAGCCGGTCCCACGCAATGGTGCTCCCATCCAGCCGCGCCGGCGTGCCGGTCTTCAGCCGACCCATGTCGAGGCCAAGATCGTAGAGCCTCCGCGCCAGACCGATCGCCGGCGCGTCACCGATGCGGCCGGCGGCGATCCGCTCCTCGCCGCGATGGATGACCCCATTGAGGAAGGTGCCTGTGGTCAGCACCACGTGAGACGCCTGCCAAGTCCGGTCGTCGCCGGCGACGACGCCGGCAATCCGGCCGTCTTCGACAATCAGATCCTCGACCGCCGCGGCGATGATGGTCAGGCCATCGCGCCTAGCCAGCTCGGCCTGCATGGCCTGGCGATAGAGCTTGCGGTCGATCTGAGCCCGGGGACCGCGGACGGCTGGGCCCTTGGAACGGTTCAGCAGGCGGAACTGGATGCCGGCCGCGTCCGCCATCCGGCCCATCAGGCCGTCCAGGGCGTCGATCTCGCGCACCAGATGGCCCTTGCCCAGGCCGCCGATGGCGGGGTTGCAGGACATCTCGCCAATGGTGTCGATCTTGTGCGTCAGTAGCAGGGTCCGTGCGCCCACGCGCGCGGCGGCATCGGCCGCTTCGCAGCCGGCGTGGCCGCCGCCGATGACGATGACGTCGAAGGATGTCGCCGCGTTGGACATGAGGCGCGCCTTATAGGTCCAAGACCCCTCCGCGTCGAGCGGCGACGTGGGCTGTTTCACGTGAAACATCCAGTCTTACAAAGTCTAACCGAAGGGTCAGACTATGTAAGCCCGCGCGTTTCACGTGGTCTAACTGGACAGTCAGACCGGCAACTTCAGTGTTTCACGTGAAACAACTCACTTGCCGATGCAGAACCGCGCGAACACCCGATCCAACACGTCCTCCGCGCCCACCCGCCCGCTGATCCGTGCCAAGCTCCGCGCCGCCAGGCGCACGTCCTCCGCCGCAAGCTCGACCTCTGCCGGCGCCGACAGGGCCACAAGCGCCCGATTAAGGTGCGCGTGCGCATCAGCCAGGTCGCGACGATGGCGCTCATGGGTCGCCACCGGAAAATCAGCGCCGGACAGCGCGCTCACCACCGCGTCCGTCAGCGCGCGCCACACACCGTCCAGCCCCCTCAACGTAGCCAACGACAGCGGCAGCGGCGTCAGCCCGTGGGCCCCGGCCCAAGCCTCAGCATCCGCCGCTATTCCACGTGGAAGGTCGGACTTGTTGATCAGACAAAGATCGCCTGGGCGCGTCGCACCGGCCACCTCGCGCCAATCGCCTTCCGCAGCGGAACCATCCACCACCAGCAGCCGCAGATCCGCCGCCTCAGCCCAGGCTCGAGCCCGCCGCACGCCCTCGGCCTCAATGGGATCGACGGACGCGCGCATGCCGGCTGTGTCCGCCAGCACCACGCGATAGCCGGCCAAGGTCAGCGGAATCTCGATAACGTCCCGGGTCGTTCCCGGCGTCGCGGTGACGATGGCGGCGTCCCTGCCCGCCAAAGTGTTCAGCAGGCTGGACTTGCCGGCATTTGGCGCGCCGATCAGCGCCACCCGATAGCCGCCCCGCACCCGTTCGCCACGTTCGCCATCGGTCAACGCGGCGTCGAGTTCTCCGGCGATCCGCTGAAGGGCTGGCGCCGCCTCATCCGCCACCGACTCCGGCAGGTCCTCGTCGGGGAAATCCACTGCGGCCTCAAGCACCGCCAACGCCTCCACCAGCCCGGCGCGCCAGGACGCATGCCGCTTCGACAACGCCCCGTCCAACTGGGCCAGCGCCTGCCGCCGCTGGGCTTCCGTTTCGGCGTCCACCAGGTCCGCGACCGCTTCCGCCTGACTGAGGTCCAGCTTGCCGTTCTCGAACGCCCGGCGGGTGAATTCACCGGGTTCCGCGAGCCTGACCCCAAGGGCCAGCAGCGCGTCGGTCACCGAGTCGACCACCGCCCGGCCGCCGTGCAGGTGCAGTTCAGCGCAGTCCTCGCCGGTAACGCTCGCCGGCGCCGGAAACCACAGCACCAGGGCTTCGTCGAGCACGGCGCCGTTCGCCGGATCGCGCAGAGCCCTGAGGGTCGCGACCCTTGGCGTCACATTGACGCCCGCCAAACTCGTTAATGCGTCGCCGGCCCCGGGACCCGACAGCCGCAGGATCGCGATGGCCGCCCGACCGGGCGCCGTGGCGAGGGCGAAAATCGTGTCACGCGCGCCGGGCATGGTCTGGCCGGGCAAATCAGGCCCACTCACCTTACGGCTTGTTTCCCGTGGCGGCGGCGGTCATCAGCTTGCGGAACTGCTCGGTGGCCTGGCCGCCGAACGCCATCCAGCTCTTCATCAGCTCTTCCGGCTGCAGCGCGGCCATGTTGGCCTTCATCCGCGACTGCATCTCGGTCATCATCGCCTCATTCAGGGCGGTCACGTCGGGAAGGCCGAGGAAGGTCCTGGCCTCCTGCGGCGTGCAATCGACGTTGAGGGTGATCTTCATTTCAAGGGCTCCGTCCCCACGACTTTGTTATGGGCCTTATCAACGCTCCCAGGCTAGTAGCAATCTAATCGGGGCGTCGCGCCCCAGGGAGGCCGCATGACCACGGAAACCGTCACCCTTTCCACCGCCGACGGCGACTTCACCGCCTATCTGGCGCGGCCTGCAAGCGAGCCCGCCGCCGCGATCGTCGTCATCCAGGAAATCTTCGGCGTGAACGCCTTCGTCCGCCAAGTCTGCGAACGCCTGGCCGCCGAGGGCTATCTGGCGATCGCCCCGGACCTGTTCTGGCGCATCGAGCCCGGCATTGATCTGACCGACCACGCCGACGCGGACTTGAAGCGGGCTTTCGAACTCTACAACGCCTTCGATGTCGACGCCGGCGTCAAGGACATCGCCGCGACCATCGACTGGGTGCGGCCCAAATCCAGCGGCAAGGTTGGCGCCATCGGCTTCTGCCTGGGCGGCCTCCTCGCCTATCTGGCGGCGACCCGCACCGACAGCGACGCGAGCGTCGCCTATTACGGCGTCGGCATCGACAAGTTCACAGCCGAGGCCGACAAGTTGGCCGCGCCGCTGCTGCTGCACATCGCCGAGGAGGACCAGTTCGTGCCCAAGGAGGCCCAGGCGCAGATTCAGACGGCTCTGAAGAACCACCCCCACGTGGAACTCCACACCTACCCCGGCCGCGACCACGCCTTCTCGCGCACCGGCGGCGACAACTACAACGCCGAGGACGCGGCCAAGGCGGCCGAGCGCACCCTGGCCTTTTTCAAGAAAGCCTTGGCCTAGACATGCTGGCGATCCAGATCAGCCGCACCGGCGGCCCCGACGTCCTCGAAACGGCCGACCTGCCGACTCCGGAGCCGGGACCCGGCCAGGTGCGCCTTCGCCACCAGGCCATCGGCATCAACTTCATCGATACCTACCACCGCACCGGCCTCTATCCGCTGAAGCTGCCGATCACCCTCGGCCAGGAAGCCGCCGGCGTGGTCGACGCGGTCGGCGAAGGCGTGACCCGTTTCGAGCCGGGAGACCGGGCCGCCTACACCGGCGTATTCGGCGGCTACGCCGAGTACAACGTCGTTCCCGCCGCCCGCCTGCTGCCCCTCCCCCACGGCGTCTCCGCCGAGG
>Ga0302314_10007094_pt1 | contig 20194 bp, 19 predicted proteins | sample III_Palsa_N2_3_FD_200533 | JGI IMG/M metagenome (GOLD analysis project Ga0302314, IMG submission 200533) | Peat permafrost microbial communities from Stordalen Mire near Abisko, Sweden - III_Palsa_N2_3 | ecosystem: Environmental > Terrestrial > Soil > Palsa > Peat permafrost | place: Sweden... | reverse complement strand
TCGCACGCGGCGCCGTGGCGCTGGCCCTGGCCCCGCTCGGCCGGCGCATCGCGTGGCTCGGCGCGCTGGAACAGATTCCCGAAACGATCGCCGCCGCCGATCTGCTGGTCTGGCCGGCGCTGCGCGAGGCCTGGGGCATGGCGCTGCTGGAGGCGCAGGCGGCGGGTCTTCCCGTCGTCGCCGGCCGCGTTGGTGGCGTGCCGTCGGTCGTGGCCGACGGCGAGACGGGCCTGCTGACGCCCGAGGGCGATGCGGCCGCTCTGGCCGACGCCATCGGCGCGTTGCTCGATGATCCCGATCGCCGCCGCGCCATGGGCCGCGCCGCCGTCGATTATATGACGCGCGCCCATGCCCTGCCGGCCGCGGCCCGGCGGCTCGACGCCATTCTGCGGCGCGTGGCATGACGCCCTTCGCCGTGCTGCGCCACGCCCCGACCGCCTGGAACGAGGCCGGGCGGCTGCAGGGCCGGTCCGATCCGCCGCTGAGCCCGCACGGCCGGGCGGCGGCAAATCACTGGGTGCTGCCGGACGAGGTCGCCGGCTTCCGCTGGCTCGCCAGCCCGCTGCGGCGCGCAATCGAGACGGCGGAATGCCTGTCCCTGAAGGCCATCGTCGAGCCGGCGCTGATCGAAATGGCTTGGGGCGACTGGGAAGGCCGGACGTTGGCCGATCTGCGCGCGGCCGATCCGGTCGGCATGGCCGCGATCGAGGCGCGCGGGCTGGACCTGGCCCCGCCGGGTGGCGAAAGCCCGCGCCTGGTCCAGGCCCGGCTGCCGCCCCTGCTCGCGCGGCTGGCCGCCGCGGGGCGGCCGACCGGTGCCGTGACCCACAAGGGTGTGCTGCGCGTGCTGCTGGCATTCGCAACCGGCTGGGATATGCGGGGCGATCCCCCGGTCAAGCTGCGGCCGGCGAGCGTGCATCTGTTCGCGCTCGCCGCCGATGGCACGCCCCATCTGATCCAAGCCAACCTGGCGCTGGTGCGATGACGCGCGTGCTGATCCATGTCCAGCATCTGCTGGGCACCGGCCATCTGCAGCGGGCTGCCCTGGTCGCCCGCGCGCTGATCGCCGAGGGCGCCGCGGTCACGCTGATCACCGGCGGCATGCCGCTGCCCGGCTTCCGGCTCGATGGGGGCCGGGTCGTCCAATTGCCGCCGTTGAAGGCGACAGACGCCAGTTTCCGCACCCTGGTCGGGCCGGACGACCGGCCGCTGGACGAGGCGATGCAGGCCGAGCGCCGGCGGCTGGTGCTGGACAGTTTCGCCGACAGCCGGCCCGACGTCGTCGTGACCGAGACCTATCCGTTCGGCCGCCGCGCACTGCGCTTCGAGCTGGAACCACTGATCGACGCGATCCGGGCGGCCCGGCCGCGACCGCTGCTGGTCGCCTCGATCCGCGACATCCTGGTCGCCAAGCCGGATCCGGCCAAGCGCCAGGCCATGGTCGACCGGTTCCTGGCCGACTACGACCGGCTGCTGGTCCATGCCGACCCCGGACTGATCCGGCTGGAGGGCAGCCTGCCGGAGGCGGATCAATTGACCGCGCGCATCGCCTATACCGGTTTCGTGGCCCCGGCGGCCGCCCTGGCGACACCCGACACTCCCGCCGGCGAGGTCGTCGTCTCGGCCGGCGGCGGTGTCGTCGGCACCGCGCTGTTGCGCACGGCCCTCGGCGCACGGCCCTTGTCGCGCTACGCCCGAACGCCTTGGCGGCTGATCACCGGCCGCAATCTGCCCCAGGCGGATTTCGACGACTTGGTCGCCGGGATCGATGACGGCATCGTGATCGAGCGGTTCCGTGCCGATCTGCCGGCCCTGTTCACCCGCGCCGCCCTGTCCATCAGCCAAGCCGGCTACAATACGGCGGTCGAGCTGCTGCAGGCGCGCGTGCCCATGGTCCTGGTGCCTTTCGCGCAAGCGGCGGAAACTGAACAGACCCTGCGCGCCCGCCTGCTGACCCAGGCCGGCGTGGCCCAGATGGTCGAGGCCGACGCGCTCGATCCCGCCCGCCTGGCCCAGGCGATCGACCGGGCCCAGGTTCCGCCGGTCCTGTCGATCGATATGGACGGCGCCAGAACCGCGGCCCGCATGATCCTGCAAATGGCGGGCGATCCATGCTAGAGAGACGCTGAAACGCCAGCTTCCGCAGAAGGTTGTCCGCCCTTGAGCCTGTCCGCCCGCACTATCGTACCGTCCGGTCGGACGTCGATCTGGGCGCCGCTCGAAGCGGAGTTGCGGGCCTGGACCGCTGCCGGCCGGGTCGCCCGGTTCTGGTGGCGCGACGATGACGCGACGGCACCGTCCGCCCCGCTCGATCGGCTTCTGGCGCTGGCCGGCGACGCGCCGCTGGCGCTGGCCGTGATCCCGCTCGCCGCCACCGACGCGCTTGCCGACCGGCTCCGGACGACCGACAATGTGACCGTGTTGCAGCATGGAATCGCCCATATCAATCACGCGGCGGCCTCGGCCAAGAAAGCCGAGCTGGGTGCCGATCGACCTGCCGGGGCACTGGTTCCAGAGCTTGTCGCCGGGCGCCGCCGGCTGGAAGCGCTGTTCGGCCACCGGTTCCGGCCGATCCTGGTGCCGCCGTGGAATCGCATATCCGGCGATCTGGTCGCGCTATTGCCGCAAGCGGGCTTCGCCGGCTTGTCGACCGCCGGGCGACAGGCCGGATCGCCGGGCCTGCGCCAGGTCAACAGTCATCTGGACCCGATCGATTGGCACGGCACGGGCCACTGCCGACCCGCCGGCGATCTGATCGCGGAGACGACGCGCCATGTGCGATCCCGCCGGGTGGAGGCATCCGACGAACCGATCGGCTTGCTGACCCATCACCTGCTCGACGATCCCGCGGCCGAGCGCTTCGCGGCCGATCTGGCGGGCATCGTGCGGTCCCATCCGGCGGCGGCCTGGGTTTCGGTCAGGGAGTTGTGGCCGGCATGAGCGAGCATCGCTATCCGGCCCGCAGTCTGCTGGAGGATTATGCCCGCGGCGCTGCCGGCCTGGTATTCCTGGCCATCGCGCTGATCCCGATGCATTGGGTGCTGCATCTGATCTTCGGCCTGGTCGCGATCCTGCTGCTGAGCTTCGGCGTCAGGACGTTCCTGCGCGGGCGCAGCCGGATCATGCTGGACGAAAATGGCCTCGCCCTGGTCGGGCCGGTCAATAAGCAAGTCGCCTGGACCGCGCTCGACGGGCTGAAGCTGCGCTATTTCTCGACCCGGCGCGACCGCAAGCAGGGCTGGATGGAGCTGACGGTGCGCGGCGCCGGCGCCAAGCTGGCGGTCGAGAGCCAGATCGACGGGTTCGAGGCGATCGTCCAGGCCGCCGCCCGGGCGGCCGTGGCGCGCGGCCTGACCGTCGATCCGTCGACCGAGGGCAATCTCGCCGCGATGGACGTGGCCGTGCCGCGCGGGCAGGTCGTCGGCTGATGGCCGATCTGCTCGAGATCCGCGACCTCAAGGTCAGCTTCGCCGCCCCGGCCGGTTCGTTCGAGGCGGTGCGCGGCGTGTCGTTCCGCGTGCCCCAGGGCGGCACGGTGGCGCTGGTCGGCGAATCCGGTTCGGGCAAATCCGTGGTCAGCCAGGCGATCATGGGCATCCTGCCGGCTGCCGGCCGCATCACCGGCGGTCAGATCCTGTTCGCCGACCCCAAGGCCTCCGGCCCGGTCGATATCGCCGCGATGGACCCCGACGGACCGGCGCTGCGCGATATTCGCGGCGCCCGCATCTCGATCATCTTTCAGGAGCCGATGACCTCGCTGTCGCCGCTGCACACGGTCGGCGACCAAATTTCCGAGGCGCTGCTGCTGCACCGGCAAACCAGCAAGGCCGGCGCGCTCGACTTGACCGCCGAGATGTTGCGGCTGGTGGGCTTCAAGGACCCCCGCAAGGCGCTGGCGACCTATCCGTTCGAGCTGTCGGGCGGCCTGCGTCAGCGGGCGATGATCGCGATGGCCCTGGTCTGCCGGCCGGCCCTGCTGATCGCGGACGAGCCGACCACGGCGCTCGACGTCACGATCCAGGCCCAGATTCTGAAGCTGATCCAGGATCTGCAGACCGAGTTCGGCATGGCGCTGCTGATCATCACCCATGACCTGGGCGTGGTCGCCAATGTCGCCCGGGAGGTCGTGGTGATGTATCGCGGCAAGATCGTCGAACAGGGCACCGCCAAGGATCTGTTCACCGATCCGCGCCACCCCTATCTGAAGGCGCTGCTGGCGGCGGTGCCGCGCTTCGACATGGGACCGGGCGACCGGCTGGTGCCGATCCGCGAGATTCCGCCGATCTCGGACACGAAATTCCTGGCGCCGCGCGCGATCGCCCATGTCGAGGGCGCGGCACCGCTGCTGACCATCAAGGGCCTGACCAAGAGCTATGCCACACGCAAGGGCGGCCTGCCGGTCACGGCGGTCGACGGCATCAGCCTGCAGATCGAAACCGGCGAATGCCTGGGCCTGGTCGGGGAAAGCGGCTGCGGCAAGACCACGCTGTCGAAAATGCTGCTGCGTGCGATCACGCCCGATGCCGGCCAGGTGCGCTTTCGCGACGGCGACAGCGAGATCGACGTGCTCGCGCTCGAAGGCAAGGACCTGACCCGCTTCCGCCGCCGGGTGCAGTATGTGTTCCAGGACCCGTTCAGCGCGCTCAACCCGCGCATGAACGTGTTCGACATCCTGGCCGAGCCGCTGCTGGTCCATGGCATCGGCGATGCCGCCGAGCGGCGTGCCCGGGTCGAGGAGCTGGTCCAGCTGGTCGGGCTCGACCGCAACCAGCTGAAGCGCTATCCGCATAGTTTTTCCGGCGGCCAGCGCCAGCGCATCGGCATCGCCCGCGCGCTGGCGCTCAATCCCGACCTGCTGATCTGCGACGAGCCGGTCTCGGCGCTGGACGTGTCGATCCAGGCCCAGGTGCTGAATCTGCTGAAGGACCTGCAGCAGCGGCTGGGCCTGACCTATCTGTTCGTGTCGCATAATCTGGCGGTGGTCGATTACGTCGCCGACCGGATCGCCGTGATGTGCGCCGGCCGCATCGTCGAGCTGGCGCCACGCGGGACACTGTTCCGTGACCCGCGCCACCCCTATACCAAGGCGCTGCTGGCCGCCGTGCCGACGCCGGATCTGAACCACAAGCTGGATTTCGACGCGCTGATGGGTGGCAAGGCCTCCAACCCCGCCGCCTGGCCCCTGCCCTATACCCGCGACGAGATCCATCATCCGGCGCCGATCGATCTGGGCGGCGGCCATTGGGTCGAAGCCTTGGCAACCGTCGAGGCCCTGTCGTGAGGCGCCTGCTGGCGATCCTGGCGCTGCTGCTGGTGGGGCCCCAAGCCCAGGCGCTGACCTATATCGAGACGCCGTCGCTCGCGGCCGACGTCGCGGCCGGCAAGCTGCCGCCGGTCGAGCAGCGCCTGCCGACCGATCCGGCGATCGAGCAGGGCCGACCGGGCCAGTCCGGCGGAGAAATGCATGTGCTGATCGGCAGCCCACGCGATACGCGCCTGATGGCGATCATCGGCTATGCCCGGCTGATGGCCTACACGCCCAGCTACGATCTGGTGCCGGACATGCTGGAGCGCGTCGACCAGCAGGACCAGCGGATCTTCACGCTGCACCTGCGCCCCGGCCATCGCTGGTCCGACGGCCAGCCGTTCACCGCCGAGGACTTCCGCTATTGGTGGGAGGACGTGGCGAACAACCAGCTGCTGTCGCCGACCGGCCCGCCGGTGGCGCTGCTGCGCCAGGGCGAGAAGCCCAAGGTCGAGATCCTGGACCCGCTGACCATCCGCTATTCCTGGTCGGAGGCGATGCCGACCTTTCTGCAGATGCTGGCGAGCCCGACCCCGATCACGATCTATCGGCCGGCGCATTACCTGAAGCAGTTCCACGTCAAATATGCCGACAAGGCCAAGCTGGCGGCGCTGATCGCGGACAGCCATACGCGCAACTGGGCCCAGCTGCACAATCGGATGGACAATCCGATCCGCGACGACAATCCGGACCTGCCGACGCTGGATCCCTGGATGCTGACGACCCGGCCGCCGTCCGAGCGCTTTCTGTTCGTGCGCAACCCGTACTATTACCGGGTCGATCGCGAGGGCCGGCAATTGCCCTATATCGACCGGATCAACGCGGCGGTGGCCGACAGCAAGATCATCCCGGTCAAGGTCGGCGCCGGCGAGACCGATCTGCAATCGCGCTACCTGCGCTTCGACAATTACACCTTCCTGAAGGCCGGCGAGGCGCGCAACAACTATCGCGTGCGCCTGTGGAAGACAGGCTACGGCAGCCAATTGGCGCTCTACCCGAACCTGAACGTCGCCGACCCGGTCTGGCGCACGCTGCTGCGCGACGTGCGGTTCCGCCGCGCACTGTCGCTGTCGATCGACCGGCACGAGATCAACAATGTGATCTATTACGGGCTGGCGCTCGAGGGGCAGAACACCATGCTCCCGGACTCGCCACTTTACGACGAAAGGAACCGCGAGGCCTGGGCGCAATATGATCCGGCCCAAGCGAAGCGGCTGCTGGACGAGATCGGGCTGACCAAGCGCAACAGCGAGGGCATCCGCCTGCTGCCCGACGGGCGACCCGTGCAGATCGTGGTCGAGACCGCCGGCACGGTCGCCGAGGAAGGCGACGTGCTGGAGCTGATCCGCGATACCTGGCGCGAGGTCGGCATCAAGCTGTTCGCCAAGCCGCTGCAGATCGAGCTGATGCACAACCGCATCTTCAGCGGCGAGACCATGATGTCGATCGATCGCGGGCTGCAGAACGGGCTGGCCAACGCCGAGATGAGCCCGGCGGCCCTGGCGCCGGCGCAGCAGGAAGACTGGCAATGGCCGCGCTGGGGCCAGTATTACGAGACCCACGGCATGTCCGGCGAGGCGCCCGACATGCCGATGGGCCTCGAGCTGATGGCGCTCGACCACGACTGGATGAATGCCACGGATTTCGACGCGCGCCAGTCGATCTGGAAGCGCATGCTGGCGATCAACGCCGACCGGGTGCCGACCATCGGGCTGTGCGCCGACGTGCCCCAGCCGGTCGTGGTCTCGGACCAGCTGCGCAACGTGCCCGAGCAGGGCATCTACAATTTCGATCCCGGCGCCTTCTTCGGGGTCTATAAGCCCGATCGCTTCTGGTTCGTCCCGGAAGCGCCGGCCGACCAGCCATCCTGAGGGCGAGCGGCATGTTCGGCTATATCGTCCATCGGCTTCTGGTCATGATCCCGACCCTGCTCGCGATCAGCCTGATCGTGTTCATCATCATCCAGCTGCCGCCCGGCGACTATCTCTCGACCTACATGGCCGAACTGCAGGCCCAGGGCGAGGCGGTCGATCCGCAGAAGCTGGCGTATTTGCGCGAGATGTACGGGCTCGACCGGCCCGAGTGGCAGCAATATCTCTATTGGGTCTGGGGCTTGCTGCACGGCGATATGGGCTATTCCTTCGCCTATAACCTGCCGGTGACCCAGGTCGTCGGCGACCGCCTGTGGCTGACCTTCATCGTCAGCATCACCACTATCCTGTTCACCTGGATCGTGGCGTTCCCGATCGGGATCTATTCGGCTACCCATCAATACAGCTGGAGCGACTACGGCCTGACCTTCCTGGGCTTCGTCGGACTGGCGACGCCGAATTTCCTCTTGGCCCTGGTCATGCTCTATTTCGCCAATACCTGGTTCGGCATCTCGATCGGCGGGCTGATGGACGACCGCTTCATCGGCGCGCCCTGGAGCCTGGCCAAGTTCGGCTCGGTCCTGGCGCATCTGTGGATCCCGGTCATCGTCATCGGCACGTCCGGGACGGCCGGCATGATCCGGCGGTTGCGCGCCAATCTGCTGGACGAGCTGCACAAGCAATATGTCGTGACCGCCCGCGCCAAGGGCCTGCCGCCGTTCAAAGCGCTGATGAAATACCCGCTGCGCATGTCGCTGAACCCGTTCATCGCCGATATCGGCACGCTGCTGCCCCATGTCATTTCCGGCTCGGCCATCGTGTCGGTCGTGCTGTCGCTGCCGACGACGGGACCGATGCTGCTCGACGCGCTCCGGGCCCAGGACATGTATCTGGCCGGCTCGTTCCTGATGTGCATGTCGCTGTTGACCGTGGTCGGCGTGTTCCTGAGCGATCTGGCGCTGGCCGCCCTCGACCCGCGCATCCGGCTGGGTGCCGGGAGCAGCAAATGAGCGAGCCCGAACAGCCGCTCGCCCATTTCGTCTCGGACGAGCCGTTCGAGCCCGACCGGGTCGAGGCGATGAGCCCGGCCCAGGAGCGCTATTATCGCGCGTCGCAATGGCGGATGATGTGGTGGAAGCTGAAGCGCCACCGCCTGGCCGTGATCTCCGGCGCGATTCTGGGGCTGATGTATCTCTCGACCCTGGTCAGCGAGATCCTGGCGCCCTATGGCGCCCATAGCCGGCACACCGATTTCATCTTCGCGCCGCCGCAGCAGGTCCATCTGTTCGACCGGGGCACGTTCGTCGGACCGTTCGTCTATGGCTTCGACTATAGCCTGGACATGAGCAACCTGCAGCGGGACTACCGGGTGAACCAGGGCCAGGTCCAGCCGATCCGGTTCCTGTGCCTGGGCGACGATTATGATTTCTGGGGCCTGGTTCCGGGCCGGTTCCATCTGGTCTGTCCAGCCCAGAACGGCACCCTGTTCCTGCTCGGCACCGACCGGCTCGGCCGCGACATGCTGTCCCGCGTGATCTATGGCACGCGCATCTCGCTGACCATCGGGCTGATCGGCATTTCGATCAGCTTCACGCTCGGCATCATCATCGGCGGATTGGCCGGTTATTACGGCGGCTGGGCCGATGCCATCACCCAGCGCGTGATCGAGATCATCCGGTCCTTTCCGGAACTGCCGCTGTGGATGGCGCTGTCGGCGGCGCTGCCGGTGACCTGGAGCCCCCTCTGGGTCTATTTCGGCATCACGCTGATCCTGGGCTTTCTGGATTGGACCGGCCTCGCCCGCGCCGTGCGCTCGAAATTCCTGGCGCTGCGCGAGGAGGATTTCGCGACCGCCGCCGTCCTGATGGGAGCCTCGCCCCGGCGTGTGATCTTCCGCCACCTGCTGCCCAGCTTCATGTCGCATCTGATCGCGTCGGCGACGATCTCGATCCCGTCGATGATCCTGGGCGAGACCGCGTTGAGCTTTCTGGGATTGGGCCTGCGCTCGCCCATCACCAGTTGGGGCGTGCTGCTGAACGAGGCGCAGAACATCAATGTGGTGGCACTCTATCCCTGGCTGATGCTGCCGGTCGTGCCGGTATTCACCGTCGTGCTCGCCTTCAACTTCTTCGGCGACGGGCTGCGCGATGCGGCTGACCCCTATCGCTGAGCCGGCTGCGAGACGTGCAGCACCCGGAAGCGGTGAGCCGACAGGCCAGGCGCACCGAAGCGCGCGCGGAGCACGCGCCAGCCGGTCGGGTCCAGACCGACGACATCGGCGGCATGTTCCTGGGTGATCAACCCGGCAATGTCTGTGCCTTCCGGCACCGCGTCCTCGACCAGGTCGAGCGTCCGGATCGGGCCGGTCGGCGCCGTGATTTTGAGCGGCAACCAAGTGCGGACTTGCGGCCGCCCGAAGCTGGCGACCACGGCCTGGAAACCGGGGTGGGTCAGAAATCCGCGCAGCGCACCCGGCGATTGCCAGACATAGAACGGCGCGTAGCGATTGGCCAGGGCGCCATCGCGGCCGGCCTCGGACATCAGGAACGCCTTGAACAGCAGCCCCGGGAAATCGTCGAACGCGCCGCCCTTGGTCGCGACCCGCTCGACGATCCGGCCCATGTCGTAGTCGGCCGGCAGGGTGAAGACATATTGCATGGCGATCATAGGAGGGCTCCGCTGAGTGATCCGTCTTACATGAGCGCTCGCGGCCTATTCGAAAAATTGATAGTTTCAAAGGTTCACTTGAGCGGAACCAATCGATGCGCCTGACCAATCTCGACATGGATCTGCTGCGCACGCTGTCGACCGCCATGGAGATGGGCGGCTTCGCCCGTGCCGCGGCCCAGCTCGGCCGCTCGCAATCGGCGGTCAGCCTGCAGATGCGCAAGCTGGAGGAGCAGTTGGGCGTGCCGCTGCTGCGCAAGCAGGGTCGCGGCTTGGCGCCGACCGAGGCCGGCGACGTCGTGCTGGGCTATGCGCGCCGCATCCTGGCGCTGAACGACGAGACGGTCGCGGCCGTGCGCGGACTCGACCTGTCGGGCGCGGTCCGGCTGGGTCTGCCGCAGGATTTCGCCGAGACCTGGCTGCCGGACGCGCTCGGCCGCTTCGCCCGCGCCCATCCGCAGATCCGGATCGAGGCGCGGGTCGACCGCAATGCCGCCCTGCTGGACGATCTGACCGGCGGCCGGCTGGATCTGGCGCTGCTGTGGGGCGAGGAGACCCGGCCGGGGGCGGAACTGCTGGCGCGCCTGCCGATCCACTGGATCGGACGCGGCGACATCACGTTTCCCGCCGACGAGCCGCTGCCGCTGATCGTGTTCGCCCCGCCCTGTGCCTTTCGGACCGCCGGTCTGGCCGCGCTCGACGGCATCGGCCGGTCCTGGCGGCTCAGCTTCACCAGCCCGGCGCTGGCCGGGTTGTGGGCGGCCGCCGCGGCCGGTTTGGGCGTCACGATCCGCACCCCGGTCGGCCTGCCGGCGACGCTGCGCATCCTCGGCGGTCTGCCCGCCTTGCCCGAGATCGCCTTGACCCTGCATCAGACCGCCAGCAGCACGCCGGCGGTCGAACGCCTGAGGGAGATCCTGGTGCAGACCTTGGCCGACAGTCTGGGCCGGGGTTTGGCGGCATGATGCTGCGCTCGCTGTTCCTGACGCTGTTGATCCTGGCGTCGCCCGCCCGCGCCGAAACCGTGCTGCGCCGGGCGATCTCGGCCGATCTTACCTCGATCGATCCTCATCTGATCGGCAGCGAGTATGAGACGATCGTCACCGCCGACCTGTTCGAGGGTCTGACCGTCTATGGTCCGGACGCCTCGATCCAGCCGGGGTTGGCCGAGCGCTGGGACGTGGCGCCGGACGGCAGGAGCTACGTCTTTCATCTGCGCCCGGGCCTGGTCTGGTCCGACGGCAGCCCCCTGACGGCTGCGGATTTCGTCTATTCGCTGCGGCGCGCGCTCGATCCGGCGACCGGCTCGCCCTATAGCGAAATCCTGTATCCGATCGCCGGCGCGCGGGCGATCGCCGAGGGCACGGTCAAGGACCTGACCACGCTCGGCGTGGTGGCACTCGATCCGGCGACCCTGCGCATCGCGCTCGACCGGCCGGCCGCCTTCCTGCCCGCCATCCTGGCCCATTCCATGGCGTTTCCGCTGCCGCAGGCGGCGATCGCGCGCTGGGGCCGGGACTGGATCCGGCCGGAACATTTCGTCGGCGACGGCGCCTTCACGCTGGGCGAATGGGTGCCGCAGAGCCGCCTCACCTTCCGGCGCAATCCGCTTTATCGCGCGGCCGCGACGGTCACGCTCGACCGGGTCGACTGGCTGGTGATGCCCGACGAGAACTCGGCCTACAAGGCGTTCCGCACCGGCGAGATCGATCTGGCCGATCTGCCGGCCCGCCTGCTGCCCGAGGCCCGGCGGGAAGTGCCGGCGGCGCTGCACGACCAGCCTCAGCTGAACACCCGCTATGTCGAGATCAACATGGCCCGGCCGCCGTTATCGGCCGACCATCGCCTGCGCGAAGCGCTGGCCCTGGCGCTGGATCAGACGGCGATCGAAACCAGGGTCGTGAAGCAGGGCGGCGCGCCGGCCTTCAGCTACGTGCCCGACGGCATGCCCGGCTATAGCCCGCCCAAGCAGTCTTTCGCGGCCCTGCCCATGGCCGACCGGTTGAGCCGGGCGCGCCAGCTCTGGGCCGAGGCCGGCCGGGGCCGCGAGCACCCGCTGACGCTGGATTTCCTGACCGACGACCTGCCGGACTATGTGCTGGAGGCGAAGGCGATCGCGACCCTGTGGCAGCAGGCGCTGCCCGGCCTGACGGTCACCCTCGATACCAACGAATATCAGGTCGTGAACGCCCGGCTGATCCGGCACGATTACGAGATCTCGCTGTCGAGCTGGAACGCCGATTTCCCCGATCCGTGGAATTTCCTGGCGGCCTGGCGCCGCGATGCCGGGACGACCAACGTCATCGCCTATGCGAATGCCGAGTATGAAGCGGCGCTGGACCAGGCCGAAACCCTGCTCGACCCCCCGGCCCGCATGGCGCAGCTGGCCAGGGCCGAGCGGCTGCTGCTGGACGATGCCGTGATCCTGCCCTATGGCTTCGGCAGCGACCGTGCCCTGGTCGGCGCGGCCGTCGGCGGCTGGCAGGCGAACGCGCAGGGTATCCACCTGAGCCGGTACATGAGCCTGGCCCGTTAGAGCGTCAGAACCATGCCTTCGCGCGCGATGAGCGTGCCGGGCCGGCGGGCCGCCACGTCCAGACCGAGCGCGTCGAGCTGGGCATCCGTGCGGCGCGGCGCGTGGTGAAAGATCACCAGCGTCTTGGCGTGGGCCGCCTCCATCAGCTTGATGCCTTCCTGCCAGGTCGAATGGCCCCAGCCGATCTTGCTCTCATATTCGGCGTCGCTGAACATGGCGTCATAGATGACGTAATCGGCGCCCTCGATCAGGCCCAGCACATTGTCGTCGAGCCGCCCGGGGAAATGCTCGGTATCGGTGACGTAGCACAACGACCGCCCGCCATATTCGATCCGATAGCCGGTCGCGTTGTTCGGGTGATTGAGCGGCGCAGTGCGGACCGTGATGCCCGGATGCGGCCGGAGCGTCTCGCCGGCGTGGAAATCGATGAAGGTCTTGTCGGAATGCAGTGCGTTGACCGGGATCGGAAACAGCGGATCGGTCATCATGATGTTGATGACGTCCTCGACGTTGCGTTCGGGCGCCAGGTGGCCGGCATAGAATTTCAGCCGATTGGCGGCGCTGAACGCCGGCATGAAGAATGGAATCCCGACGATATGGTCGAGATGCGTGTGGGTCAGGAAGATGTCGAATTCGAGCGGCCCGGTCTCGGCTTCCAGATTGTTGCCGAGCAGCCGGATGCCGCTGCCGGCATCCAGGATCAGGCGCTGCTTGCCGCAGACGACCTCGAGGCAGGGGGTATTGCCGCCATAGCGCACCGTGTCCGGTCCCGGCACGGCGATACTGCCGCGCACGCCCCAAAAGGTACAGGTGAAGGCCCCTGGGGCCGAGCCCGTCGGGCCGTTATGTTCGCTCACTGCGCTCATGCCTCAGCTTGCCAATCCTGTCGGCCTTGCGGCCTGCTCTACGGCACTAGACGGTAGCCACCTGGTTCCGTAATCAAAAGTTCTGCCTTGGACGGATCGAGCTCGATCTTCTGCCGCAGACGGTAGACGTGCGTTTCGAGTGTATGCGTGGTCACGGCCGCATTATAGCCCCAAACCTCGTTGAGCAGCAGCTCGCGACCGGTCGGCCGATCGCCAGCCCTCAACAGGTATTTGAGGATAGCGGTTTCCTTCTCGGTTAGCCGAACCTTTTTCTTGCCCCCTTCGGCAACCAGAAGTTTGGCACTCGGCCGGAAACTATAGGGGCCGATGGTAAAGATCGCGTCTTCGCTCTGCTCGTGCGTGCGCAATTGGGCGCGCAGGCGGGCAAGCAGCACGCCCAGCCGGAACGGCTTGGTCACGTAGTCGTTGGCGCCGGCGTCGAGGCCCAGGATCGTGTCGGCCTCGCTGTCGGCCCCAGTCAGCATGACGATCGGGGCGCGGACGCCGTTGCGCCGCATCAGCCGGCACAGCTCCCGCCCGTCCATGTCGGGCAGGCCGACGTCGAGCACCAGAATATCGAAATAATGGTGCTTGGCAATTTCCAGGGCGGCGGCGGCGGTTTCCGCCAGCTCGACCACGAATTCCTCATGCAGGTGCAATTGCTCCGCCAGGGCCTCGCGCAGCGCCTGATCGTCATCGACCAGCAGAATTTTTTTCGGTGCCGTCATGGCATTCCTTTGATCGCCGAGATCGGCGGCTTTGCGGCCAAGCATACGGACCGGCCGGTCCGCACGCAATCCATCAGCAGGTTCAGACCGTTAGGCGCGCGCGGCAAGACCGTCGAAGGCCTCGCCCCAGTTCCCCGCCGTCCGGGCCCAATCGACCAGGCCGGCCGCGGCCGCGCGGGCGCCGACGGCATAGCCGCGTCGCAGCGCGCCATCGCCGATCAGGCGGTCGAGCGCCTGGGTTAGCGCCGCGCGGTCGCCGGCGGGGACCAGGATGCCGGCGGCGGCCGGCACGGTCTCCGGAATGGCGCCGGCATCGGTCCCGATGATCGGCAACCCATGGGCCATCGCCTCGGCATAGGCCATGCCATAGCCTTCGTAATAGGACGGCAGCACGAACAGATCGGCGGCGCGATAGGCCGCCGACAGCTGTTCCGGCGGCCGTTCGCCGACCAGATCGACCTGGGAAGCCAAGCCGTGCTCGGCAATCAGCGCGCGAACCGCCGCGACGGTCTCGTCATCACGCTCCAGACTGCCGACCGCGGTCAGATGCCAATCGCGCCGGTCGAGCGCCGCCAGCGCCTCGATCAGCAGGCGATGGCCCTTGCGCGGCGTCAGGGTCGCGACCGTCAGCAGACGGACCGGGCCGGCATGGTCGATCGGCGCTTCGATATCGGCGACATGGTCGGTGCCCGGCGGCACCACGGCGATCCGGTCCGGCGGCACGCCATAGGCCGCGACATCGGTGGCGCTGCGCGGGCTGGGACACAGAATGCCCCGGCACAGCGGCAGCAATTTGCGCTCGAGCGCCGCGTAGCGGGCCGCCGTGTCGGCGCCGAGGCCGGTTTCGAGCGCCAGCACATGATGGACCAGCACCAGGATATCGAGCCGTTCGGCCGCCGCCGGCAGGGAGTCCTCGAACGCGGGCAGCGCCAGCCCGTCGATGCACACCGCCGACCCGTCGCCCAGCGCGGCCAGGCATGACGCGGCGCTCGCCTTCGCGACCCAGTCGGCGTCGGGAAACTGTCCCATCAGCTCCAACAGCCCGATCGGACGGCCCTCGGCGCGCAGCCCCTCGATGATGCGCCGATCGTAGAGATAGCCGCCGGTGATCTGGTCGATCGACCCGGGGATGATGAAGGTGATCGGTTCGCCCATCAGAGCGGGCCGTCGAATCCGGCCCAGGCGACCGGAGATTCACGCAGCACGACCTGCAGCGAGTCGAGCTTGCCCGCCGTATCGGCGCCGAGCGCGCCGGTGGCGACCTTCGCCCTCAAGCGCGCATGCAGCACGCCGGCCAGGAATTCGGTCGTGGTGTTCTTGCCCTCGAATTCCGGCAATTCGTCCAGATTGGCGAAGGCGAGCGGCGCCAGCACGTCCTTCAACACGTCGAGCGCACGGCCGATGTCGCAGATGATGCCATCCTCGTCGAGTTCGCGGCAGCGGAACGTCGCCTCGACCGTATAGGTCGCGCCGTGCAGGCGCTGCGCCGGGCCGAACACGGCACCGCGGAAGCTATGGGCGATCATGACATGGTCGCTGACGGTCACGCTATACATGGGCAAAGTCCGAAATCAGGGATAGAGCACGAGCCGGCACAGCGCACCGGCGGGATCATGGGCCAAGCAGGCCATGGTTCGCGGCAGATCGGCGAAGGCGGTGTCGCCGTCAAGGAACCGGTCATAGACCGGATCGGCCAGCAGATCGAGCGCCAACGTCAGACGGCGACGGTAGGACCAGCGCGGCCGCTGGGCCGGCGCCACCGCGCCGACCTGCGATGCGCGAATGGTCAGGCGCTTGGCATGGAACGCCTCGCCGAGCGGCAGGGACACCGGCTTGTCGCCGTACCAGCTCATGTCGAGCACGGTCGCCTCGAACCCGGCCAGGCCTAACGCCAGCGCCAGGCCCTCGGGCACGCCGCTGGCATGGATGACCAGATCCTGCTCGACCGGCGCCGCGTCCGGCAGCGCGAAGGCACAGCCGAGCGCCTGGGCCAGATCGGCCCGCGCCGGGGCGCGGTCGACCAGCGTAACCCGCGTGCCCGGCAGCCGGGCCGCGAGCGCGGCGACCAGGCCGCCGACCACGCCGGCGCCCACGATGGCGATCCGATCGCCCGGCAGGGCGCCCGCATCCCAGATGCCGTTGAGCGCGGTTTCCAGATTGGCCGCCAGCACCGCCCGCCGGGTCGGGACCGCGTCGGGCACGGGCACCGCCGCCGCGACCGGCAGATCGAAGCGATCCTGATGCGGATGCAGGCCGAAGATGCGGCGCCCGACCCAATCGTCCGGGCCAGCCTCGACCAGGCCGACCGCGCTATAGCCGTATTTGACCGGGAAGGAGAACTCGCCCTGCTGGAACGGGCAGCGCATCGCCTGATGCTGGTTCGCCGGGACCTGGCCGCGGAACACCAGCGCCTCTGTCCCGCGGCTGATGCCGCTGGCCAGCATGCGCACGCGCAGCTGGTCGGGGCCGAGGGGGCCGAGCGGGGTCGGCCGGATCTCGCCGCGGCCGGACTCGACGACCCAGAACGCGTTCGATGCGCTCATGAAAAATCGCACTCGAACAGCATATCGTCGCCCAGCGCGAAGCGGCGCAGGCGCGGGCGCAGGCCCTGAGCCAGATCCTGGATCTCCGGCAGCTGGATGCCCGGACGGCCCGAGCCGATGATCAGCGGGGCGATGGTCAGTTGCAGCCGGTCGAGCGCGCCTTGCGCCAGAAAGCGCGAGACGGTGACGCCGCCGCCCTCGACGAACAGCCAGCCGAGGCCGCGCCGGCGCAGCAGCTCGACGATCGCCCGGCAATCGAGCGTGCCGTCGCCGGTCCGCGGCACGGTCACCACCTCGGCGTGACCCAGCCGGCCCGGCGGCACGCGATCCTCGGCGGTGACGACCAGGGTTTCGGCGGCATCATCGCGGAACAGGCCAAAGTCGGGCCCGAGACCCAGCATCGGATCGAGCACGACCCGGACCGGATTGTCGCCGGGACAGCGCCGCACGGTCAGTCGCGGATCGTCGAGCCGGACCGTGTCGGCACCGACCAAAATTGCGTCGGCCAGCGCGCGCATGCGATGATTATGCAGCACATCCTCGGGCCCGGTGACCCAGCGCGAGGCACCGTTCGCGGCCGCGATCCGACCGTCGAGACTTTGGCCCAGATGGGCAATGGTGAAGGTCGGACCGTCCTGGAGCGCCAGCGGCAGGTAGAGATCGAGCAGCAGGCAGATCGGCGCCGGCGGCATCGGGTCGATCGACCAGCCGCCATCGGGATCGATCCAGAGCCAGTTCTCGCCGATCTCCAGCCGCAGCCGTCGTCCGATCGCGGACGCGCCGGCCCGGCGGGCGGCGCAGATCGCCTCCCAGGCACCGGTTTCGTCGAGATAGATCGGGGCGCGCACCGCTCTGTGATAATCCTTGGGTCATCGGGACGGGAATAGCGGCAGGTGCCGGAGTGTCTCTCTATATCCCGAGCTTATCCAGCCCTGGTCCTGTCGCCAATGTCACAACCACGCGAGCGCGCAAAACATTCCCCCGTCCGATCGGAAATGCGCCGGTCCATCGCGGTTTCGACCCTGGCGGGCATCCTGGTGCTGGCGGCATTGGGCGACCGCGTCGGCGGGCTGGCCGCGGGGACCGGCTGGCTGCTCTATGCGACCCTGGTCTATCGCAGCGCGGATCGCGCCGATCTGGCCGGCTTCGGCTGGGCCAACCGGGTGACCCTGGTGCGCGGGTTGCTGCTGGCCTTGCTGATCCCCTGCCTGCTGGCGCCGGAGCGGCATCCCTGGCTGCCGCTGCTGTTGGGCGGCCTCGCCCTTGCCCTGGATGGCATCGATGGCCCGATCGCGCGCCGGACCGGCACCGCCAGTCGATTCGGCGCGCGGTTCGACCTGGAGACCGACGCGCTGACCGTGCTGATGCTGAGCGCTCTGGTCGCGGCCGAGGGCCGGATCGGCGCCTGGGTGCTGCTGAGCGGCGCGCTGCGCTATCTCTATATCGCGGCGGGCTGGGTCTGGCCCTGGCTGGCCCGGCCGGTGCCGCCCAGCTTCGCGCGCAAGCTGGTGTGCGTGCTGCAGATCGCGGGACTGCTGGCGGCCTTGACGCCGATCGTGCCGCCGCCCTGGCCGACGGGGATCGCGGCCGTCTCGCTGGCCCTGCTGATCTGGTCGTTCGGCCGGGATGCGATGGGGCTCATGCGCGACAAGGGCATGGCGGAATCGTCCGCGTCACCATATCTCACCGACAGGCGCCGTGTATGATGCCCGCTGGGACTTTATCGGGTCGGTTGGAATGTTGAAGCAAGCGATGGATCAGGAACAGCGGGTACTGCCGCCGCATGAGGTCAATCGCGCGGTCGCGGATCTGCGCCGCGGCGATATCGTGCTGTTGAGCGACGGGACGGATGCCGCCCTGATCCAGGCCGCCGAGGCGATCGACGATGTCGGGCTGGCGCGCGCCGGTACGCTGACCCGGGCGCGCCCGGTGCTGGCGACGACGCTACGTCGCGCGATCGCGCTCGATCTGGTGCCCGACGAGGATGCGCGGAGCGCCGTCGAGCTGCTGCCGCCCGCCGATGCCACCGCCGGCTTCCTGCGCGAACTGGCCGATCCGACCGTCGTCCGCCAGGTCTCCGACCAACCGATCGGCGTGACCCGCGTCGGTCCCGCCAGTCTGGCCGCCGCCGCGATCGAGCTGGCCAAACTCGCCCGCCTGCTGCCGGCGATCGTCTGTTTCCCGATCGCTCCGCGCGAAGGCGCGCTGATCGCCCGGCGCGAGGGCATCATCGAGGTCGGTCTCGACCAGGTCTTCGCCCATCGCACCGTACTGGCGCGCAGCCTGCGTCAGGTGGCCGAGGCCAATGTGCCACTGGTCGATGCCGAGCATACCCGCATCCTGGCGTTCCGGCCCGACGATGGCGGCATCGACCATCTGGCGATCCTGATCGGCGACCCGAAGGGCCCCGAGCCGGTCCTGACCCGCATTCATTCGGAATGTTTCACAGGCGACCTGCTGGGCAGCCTGCGCTGCGATTGCGGCGACCAGCTGCGCGGCGCCATCAAGCTTATCGCGGAGGCCGGCAGCGGCATCGTGATCTATCTGGCCCAGGAAGGCCGCGGCATCGGCCTGGTCAACAAGCTGCGGGCCTACAAGCTGCAGGATGCCGGGTTCGACACGGTCGATGCCAATCTGCAGCTGGGCTTCGACGCCGACGAGCGGGTCTATCAGCCCGCTGCCGAAATCCTGCGCCAGCTGGGGTTCGACAAGGTCCGGCTGATGACCAACAATCCGGAAAAGGTCGCGGCGCTCGCCCAGCACGACATCGAAATCGTCGAGCGCGTGCCGAGCGTGTTTCCGTCGAACGACCATAACCGGAGCTATCTCGCGACCAAGGCCAAGCGCAGCGGCCACCTGTTCTGACCCGGCAACCCTTGCCGGTCGGCAGCGGCGTGCCGATCTAAACTATTGAAAAACAAGACGGCGAAACTGGCATTGCGCTTGCGTAGTCGATCCCGGGACCTGTGTCCCAGGGATTGGATATGGAAGCCAGCGGCGCAGCAGCGGCAGAGACGATCACCGTCCAGGGGCAGGCCCCGGCGGAGAAGTCGCATCTGTGGGTCGGCGACCATTTCAGCTTTCACGATGTGCTGGACGCGATCAACCCGCTGCAGCATATCCCGATCGTCAGCACGATCTATCGCGCGGTCACCGGCGACACGCTGGGCAATGCGTCGCGCGTGGTCGGCGACGGCATCTACGGCGGCGTCATCGGCGTCATCGCCGGGCTGGTCGATGTGAGCGTCATCGACGCTACCGGCAAGGATATCGGCGGCAACATCATGTCGATGCTGGGCATCGACGACGACGCGACCAAGACCGCCGACGCCGCACCCGACGCGGCGACGCCTACCGGCAGCGACATTCCGGTGCCGGCCCAGAAGCCGACACCGCCCCCCGCCACGACGCCGGTCGCGGCCCAGGTTCAGACCCAGGTCCGGCAGCCGGTCCAGCCCTCGGCACCCTCCGGCATTCCTCTGGCATCGACCCCACCCCAGATGATGCCGCTGGCGAGCGGGCCCAAGCTGATGGCTATGAACAGCCAGGCGCACAGCTTTCCGATCGACACCTCGGCCGAGGGCATTCTGGCGCTGAAGACGACGTCGAACAGCGCGCCGCGCCCGGTGCCGCTCAATATTCCCGCCGGCACGCTGGCGCCCAGCCAGCGGATTCCAC
>Ga0302314_10007093_pt1 | contig 20194 bp, 24 predicted proteins | sample III_Palsa_N2_3_FD_200533 | JGI IMG/M metagenome (GOLD analysis project Ga0302314, IMG submission 200533) | Peat permafrost microbial communities from Stordalen Mire near Abisko, Sweden - III_Palsa_N2_3 | ecosystem: Environmental > Terrestrial > Soil > Palsa > Peat permafrost | place: Sweden... | reverse complement strand
GCTCTCATTCAGGAAGGCGGCGAGGGCGGCGGTGCGGGTGGTGACGTCGCCCGGCGAGACCGGCGCGGTGCTCACATCGAGGATGGTCGCGACCTCGGTCCAGAGGGCGTCTGAGATGGGCGCAGGTGCGCGGTCCGCGAAGGTGATCGCCGGCCCTGGCGCCTCTTCGCCGCGCCAGCCATGGGCGGCGGCGTCATAGATTTCGACCAGCCGTTCGGGCGCAGCGAAAGCGGCGTGCGTCAGGGCCGCAGCCAGCGCCAGCCGATCGTCGGCGGTCCCGGTCCCATTGGCGCAGCGACCGGCAAGCGCGCGCACAGCCTCTGCCGGCTGGGCCTTGGCAGCGAGATCGCGAAAGCGGCGAAACGATTGGGCGTCCATGGCGTCCTCCAATTTGAGGAGGTTTACGCGTTGGGAAAGCGGCTGGAAACGGTGTCGCAAGGGAAGGTTGGGCGTGTCAAACGGCTCTCCATTGAGAGTATCGCTCTCAACCGCGCCGCCCCGGGCTTGACCCGGGGCCGGACGCGCCGCCGCCGAGTTCGTGGGTAAGCGTCGCCGTATAGGACAGGCAAACCCCCGGCCCCGGCTCAAGGCCGGGGCGACGAGGAGGAACGGCGTTTTCTCACATCACTGCTATTCATCAAGGTGAGGACGTCCCTAGACGCCCTTCTTATCCCGCCCGAAATTGGTCTCCGCGCTTTCCTGCCCCGCCGCGACGATGCCTCGCCGGATGGCCCGCGTACGGGTGAACAGGGCTTCCAGCTTTTCGCCCTCGCCCCAGCGGATGGAGCGGGACAGGGCCTGCAGGTCCTCGGTGAACCGGCCCAGAATCTCCAGCACCGCGTCCTTGTTGAGCAGGAAGACGTCGCGCCACATCACCGGATCAGAGGCGGCGATACGGGTGAAGTCGCGGAAGCCGCCGGCGGAATATTTGATCACCTCGCCCTGGGTCACGTCCTCCAGGTCGGCGGCGGTGCCGACGATATTGTAGGCGATCAGGTGGGGCAGGTGGGAGGTGACGGCCAGGACCAGGTCATGGTGCTTGGCGTCCATCAGCTCGACATTGGCGCCCAGGGTCTGCCAGAAGGCGGTCAGGCGTTCGACGGCGTCGGCATAGGGGGCGTCGTCCCGCGCCTGCGGGCAGAGGATGGTCCAGCGGCCGGAGAACAGCTCGGCGAACCCCGCGTCGGGGCCGGAGGATTCGGTGCCGGCGATCGGGTGGCCGGGCACCACGAAGACGCTGTCGGGCAGGGCCTCCAGCAGGGCGTCGGCCACTGCCGCCTTCACCGAGCCCACGTCGGAGACCACCGCCCCCGCCTTCAGCCCCTTGGCGGCGAGTTTGGCCACCTCGCCAATGGCGGCGGGCGGAGCGGCGAAGATGACCAGATCGGCGCCCGCCACCGCGTCCGCCGCGTCGTCGAACACCTCGTCCGCGTAGCCGAGCTCAATGACCCTGGCCCGCACGACGGCGCTGGAGTCATAGACCGCCACGGCCCCGACCGCGCCACCCTTCCGCGCCGCGCGGATCACCGACGAGCCGATCAGGCCGCAGCCGATCACGGCTAGCCGCGCGAACACCGGCTCGGTCATCGCCCTTGAGCCTGGGGGCCCAGAAACTCGGCGATCAGCTCGACGATGGTGCGGTTGTGCTCTTCCAGGCCGATGTTGAAGCGCAGGTGCTCGGGCAGGCCGTAGCTGGACACGCCCCGCGTCAGATAGCCCCGGCTGGCCAGGAAGGCCTCGGCCTCCGCCGCCGTCTTGCCCGGGGCGGATGGGAACCGCATCAGCAGGAAGTTGGCCGCCGACGGCAGGACCTCCAGGCCCAGGCCGCCAAGCTGCTGCACCAGCCACGGCCGCCACTGTTCCACCAGGGCCAGCGACCGGGCCTGGAATTCGGTGTCGGCCAGGGCGGCCAGGGCGGCTTCCTGGGCGGCGATAGAGGTGTTGAACGGCAGGCGGATGCGGTCGATGGCGTCGGCGGCCTCGGTCGGCGCATAGGCCCAGCCCACCCGCAGAGCCGCCAGGCCGTGGATCTTGGAGAAGGTGTGGGTGACGATCACGTTCGAGGCGCCTCGCGCCAGGTCCAGCCCGTCGCTGAAGCGAGGATCGGTGGCGAACTCGGTGTAGGCGCCGTCCAGCACCAGCATGACGCTTGGCGGCAGGCCGGCGTGCAGACGGCCGATTTCCTCGGCGTCGATCCAGGTGCCGGTGGGGTTGCCCGGATTGGCGATGAACACCAGCCGCGTGCGATCGTCGACGCACTTCAGCACCTCATCGACATCGATCCGATAGTCGGGCTCGGGGGCGTACTTCACCTCGCCGCCACAGGCCCGCGCGCCGATGGCGTAGGCGCCAAAGCCGTACTGACCCTGAACAACGTTATCGCCAGGTTCCAGATAGACCTGGTTGATCAGCTGGAAGACCTCGTCGGTGCCGCAGCCGAACACCAGGCGCTCCGGCTCCAGGCCATGGCGTTCGGCGATGGCGGCGCGCAGGACGTTGGAGCGACCATCGGGATAGAGGTTGATCCGGCTGCTGGCCTCCACAAAGGCGGCCTTGGCCTTGGGGCTGCAGCCGAGGATATTCTCGTTGGACGACAGCTTTACCGGGTGCGCGATCCCGTCGATCTTCGCCTTGCCGGGAACATAGGCGTGGATGTCCAGGATGCCGGGCTTAGGCATAGGCCGATCGGCCTTGCTGCGGTCGATGGGAGCTTGAGCGTTCATCGGTGAACTTTCAGGAATCGAAGGGTCGGGCGGCGGCGCCGATCACCCCGGTAAGACGGCCGGGCGCGCGGGCGAGCCGCTCGTCGTGGCGCTGATAGAAGCCGGACAGGATAAAGAGCTTCAGCCCACCGCTCTCGGCGACCAGCTCGCCGGCGACCCCGTCGCGGCTGAGGGTGTCGACGATGCTCCGGGCGGACTCGGTGGCGTCGGTGACCCAGAAGGTTTCGTCGTCGCCAGAGGGCTCGACCTCGACCTCGGCCACCGCCAGCGCCGACATCGGACCCCATTCAGCCAGACAGGGCAGGGCGGCGAACACCGACAGCGTCGGTTCGGCCAGCAGCCGGCCCCACCAGGCGCTGCCTTGCGCCAGGGCCAGCACGCCGACCCCGCCATTGAGCTTGGCCGCGGCCAGCGCCTCTTCGGGCTTGGCGACCTGGCGCAGCGATGGCGCGCCGCCGAACCTCAGCCGCGCCAGCTCGACCGCGCGGGCGGGGTCGCCGCCGCCCCAGACGGAAAGGTGAAACGGCCCCTGCGCGGCCAGGCTGTAGGAGATGAACTCCCGCCAAAGCCTCACCGTGAGCGCCGTCGGGGCGCCCTGGCTGGAGCTGGCGATCAGCTTGCGGATCAGCATGGCTTCGCGGGCTGGGCGCAGGGCGAATTTGCCGCCGTCGCCGGCCGCTTCCTTGGCCCTGGCGACCTCGCCGGCGATGGCGGCGCGCGCCTCCACCAGACGCAGCATCTCGGCGTCCAGCGCATCGATGCGCGCGCGTATCGCGTCCAAGGTTTGCGGCGGCTGATCCACCAATGACGTCCCCATCTGAAAGCCGCCGGACCATAGAGATTGAGACGCGGCGCGCAATAGTCGCGGCCGCGTCAGAACGGCCTGGGCGAGGCGCCGATCGGCACGGGGCCCAGCGTCATCACCCCGGCCTGGAAGGTCAGGTCGATGTCCTGGCGCGCGCCAAGCTCCCGGCGGGCGTCCAGCACCAGGGCGCCGGCCTCGGCGGCGATGGGGTTGATGATCTGGTCGCGGCCGATCGCACGCAGGGCGTCGCTGGCGTCTCCCCGGGCCACGAAGCTGGCCTGCCCGAGTAACCGTCCGTCGGCGGCGAGGCCGATGACGCCGGGCGCCAAGCCCAGGCCACGCGGGCCGGCCGCCATGCCGGCGCGCACCGTGGTGATATTCCCACCCGCGTTCGACCAGGCTTGGGCCGCGACCGATGAATTGGAGCCGCGGAAGGCGTTCGGGTGGCTGACGATCCCCTGCCACAAAAGGGCGAAGGGCCGGCCCGCGGTCAGGTCGCCCAGCAGGCTCGGCGCGCCCGGTAGGGCAGGACGGGGCTGCGCGCCCGTCAGCAACAGACCAGCGTCCATGCGGCCGTCCGGTTCGGTGCGGGTGAAGACCTCGGCGTGATCGGCGCTGGCCAACGGAAACGGCTTAGCGCCGGGATCGGCGGCGAAGTTCAGGCCCAGGCCCTCGACGATCACGCGCGGCGCGGCGTCGCCCTTGCCGACCCAGCTGGCGCGGATGGCGCGGCCGGCGATGCGGGTCGAGCCGGCGCCGGGACGATCCAGCACCACGCCGTCACTCGTCGCCACGACCCAATGGTCGACATCATAGGCGTTGGCGATCGCCGTCAGCGTCGGCGTGGCCAGACTCCAGCCGGACGGCTCGGCGATGCGAAAGCCGGTCACGGCGACCTCGATGCGGAAGGGATAGCCCGTGATATTCCGGTCCTTCCACTCCAGATCGATCCCGTTCGCGCGCGCCTGCACGCTGGCCCGATCCATCGCCAGCGCCACCTGGTTGCGGATTTCCAGCCAAAGGATGCTCCACAGGAAGACGGCGATCACCACCACGGCATAGGGAAGAAACAGCCAGCGGCGCTTCGGCCGTTTGAAAGCGGCGGCGTGATCGGGCAAGGTCATTGGCGGGCGGTCATCCGTATCGAGGCGCGGGCTTTTATGAGTGAAGTGGGCGAGGCGGTCGACCGCTGGATATTCGGCTACGGCTCGCTGATGTGGCGTCCGGGTTTCGACTTCCTAGACCGCCAGGCCGCCGTGCTCCATGGCCGCCGGCGCGCCTTCTGCATCTATTCCGTCCACCATCGTGGCACCTATGAGCGTCCCGGCCTGGTGCTCGGCCTGGCGCCGGGCGGCTCGGTGCGGGGATGCGCCTATCGCGTGGCCGCCGCGGCCTGGCCCGCCACCTATGCCTACTTACGCGAACGCGAGCAGCCGACCGAGACCTATGTCGAGGCGTCGGCGGCGATCAAGCTCTCGTCGGGTGAGACTGTTCAGACCCTGGTCTTCCTGTCCGACGTCAAACATCCGCAATGGGCGGGGGACCTCAGCCTGGAGGCGCAGGCCCGGCTGATCGCCGGCGCCACCGGCCTTTCCGGCCGCAATGTCGACTACCTCCGCGACCTCGTCGTCCACCTCCACGAGGCCGGCGTCGCCGACCGATCGATGGAGCAGTTGCTCGCCCGCGTCGAGGCGCTGGAAACCGAAGCCGCCTGACGGCGTTAGCCGTTCTCGGGGAACCAGAAGCACCAAATTCTGGTCAAGCTCGTTCTCCGATATCGAGGGCGCTCGGTCTGGGCGCGTGATCAGGCGAGACGGCGATGACTTCAGCGATCGATCCCAATGTTTCCGAAGGACGGGCTTCCACCGGCATAGACGCGCTGGACGAGATTCTGGGCGGCGGGCTGACCAAGGATCGGGCCTATCTGATCGAGGGAACCCCCGGCAGCGGCAAGACCACGATCGCCCTGCAGTTCCTGCTCGAAGGCGTCCGCCTGGGCGAGCGGGGCCTCTACATCACCCTGTCCGAAACGGCTGCCGAACTGCGCGAGGTCGCGCGCAGCCACCACTGGTCGCTCGACGCGATCGAACTGTTCGAGCTGGTCAATGGCGAGGGCCTCGACCCCGAGGCCGAGCAGTCGATCCTGGAACCGTCGGAGGTGGAGCTGGGCGAAACCATCCGTGGCGTGAGCGAGTGTGTCGACCGCTTCAAGCCCGTGCGGGTGGTGTTCGACAGCCTGTCCGAGATGCGGCTCTTGGCGCAGAACTCTTTGCGATATCGCCGCCAGATCTTGGCGCTGAAGCAGTTTTTCTCGATCCGCCAATGCACGGTGCTGATGCTGGACGACCGTAGCGGCGACCCGCTGACCGAGATCCAGCTGCACAGCGTGGTGCATGGCGTGATCGCCCTTGAGCAGCTGCCGCAGGAATATGGCGCCGAGCGTCGGCGCCTGCGCGTGGTCAAGATGCGGGGCGTCAAATACCGCGGCGGCTACCATGACTTCGCCATCGAGACCGGCGGCGTGGCGGTGTTCCCGCGCCTGATCGCCGCCGAACACCACGCGGAATTTGCCGTCGAACTGGTCTCGACCGGGCTGGAGAAGCTCGACGCCATGCTGGGCGGCGGGCTGGCGCCTGGAACCAACACCCTGCTGACCGGCCCCTCGGGCGTCGGCAAGACCAGCACCGCGGTGCGTTGCGGCCTCAGCGCCATCCAGCGCGGCGAGAAGGCCGCCTACTATCTGTTCGACGAAGGCCGCGCGACCATGCTGGCCCGGGCCAGGGCCCTGGGCATGGATCTCGAACCGCACATCGCGGCCGGGCAGCTCCGCGTGGTGCAGATCGATCCGGCCGAGCTGTCCCCAGGCGAATTCTCCAGCTGGGTCCGCCGCGCGGTGGAGGAGGACGGCGTCCGCTTCCTGGTGATCGACAGCCTGAACGCCTTCATGCGCGCCATGCCCGGCGAAGACTATCTGCTGCTGCAGATGCACGAACTGCTCAGCTATCTGAACCAGCAGGGCGTGATCACCATGCTGGTGCTGGGCCAGCACGGCATCATCGGGGATGTCCGATCCGACGTGGACGTCAGCTACCTCAGCGACGGCATCATCATGTTCCGCTACTTTGAGGCGGGCGGTCAGATGCTCAAGGCGGTTTCGGTGGCTAAGAGCCGCGTCACCGCTCACGAGAGCAGCATCCGCGAGTTCGATCTCGATTCCAGCGGCGTCCGGCTGGGCGACCCCCTGCAGGACTTCGAAGGGGTGTTGAGCGGACTTCCCGCCTATCGCGGCGCGACTCCGCTGATGACCTCGACGCCAAGAGCGGGTTGAGGTGGAAGAGCGCATCCTCATCCTCGCTGTTCGCGGTCGTGACGCGCAGGTAACGGAACAGGTCTTGCGGGTGGCCGGGCAGGACTGCTTTGTGTGCGAAAACATTGACGACCTGGCTGGCGAATTGGCCAGGGGCGGCGGCGCGGCGCTGATCACCGAGGAATCGTTGACCGACGGTGACCGCAAGGGGCTGCAGGTCTGGTTGGAGCATCAGCCCGCCTGGTCCGACTTCCCCTTCATCCTGCTGGCGACCAAACGGCACGGACGCCGGCCGAAAGAGGCGGTGGATATGCTGCATCATCTCGGCAATGTGGTGGTGCTGGAGCGGCCGATCCACGCCGATACCCTGGCCAGCGCGGCCGCTTCAGCCCTGCGCGGACGGCGCCGTCAGTACGAAGCGCGCGAGCGGATGCAAGAGCTGACCAGCGCCGAAAACCGGCTGATGACCCTGAACGGCACGCTGGAGGATCGGATCGGTCGGCGCACCGTCGAGCTGGCTCGCGCCAACAATCAGCTGATGCAGGAGATTGCAGAGCGGGCGCGAACCCAGGCGGCCCTGGTGCAGTCGCAGAAGATGGAGGCGGTGGGCCAGCTCACCGGCGGCATCGCCCACGACTTCAACAACCTGCTCACCGTCATCGGCGGCAATCTGGAGATGATCCGGCGCAGGGCTACCGACCCGCGCGTGGATAGTCTGGCCGATATGGCGATGCAGGCGTCCACGCGCGCGGCCAAATTGACCCGCCAACTGCTGGCCTTCTCCCGCTCCCAGCGCCTGACCCTCAGCCCGGTCGACATCAACACCCTGATCCTAGGCATGGACGATCTGCTCGATCGCACCATCGGCCCGCTGCACGGGGTGGAGAAGGTCCTGGACCCAACCGACCCGTGGACGATGGCGGACGCTAATCAGGTCGAGCTGGCCATTCTCAACCTGCTCATCAACGGCCGCGACGCCATGTCCGGCGGCGGGCTGCTAACGGTCTCCACCCGCACGGCGTCCGCGGCTGGCGGGCTGGCCCAGGGCCAATATGTGGTTGTCGCCGTCACCGACCGGGGCACGGGCATTCCCGCCGCCCACCTGGACAAGGTGTTTGATCCCTTCTTCACCACCAAGCCGATCGGCAAGGGCACCGGCCTTGGTCTGAGCCAGGTCTATGGCATCGCCCAGCAGTCGGGTGGCGCCGCGCGGATCGAGAGCATCGAAGGCGAGGGCGCCACGGTGGAGATCTGGCTGCCGCTGACCGCCCAGCCCGCTGAAATGGATGTCGTCGACGTCGCGCCGTCGCTCGGCCCGACGGAGACCCCAGTGCGGGTGTTACTGGTCGAGGATGACGAGGGCGTTCGCCGGTTCATCGCCGACTGCCTTGAGATGCTCGGCTATGCCGTCGTCGTCGCCTCCCATGGCCGCGAAGGCCTGGAGCGGCTTGGGGACGCCATCCCGGAGCTGATGATCATCGACTACGCCATGCCGGGCCTGAATGGCGTTGAGGTTGCGGAGGCGGCGCGGGCGCTGGCGCCCAACCTGCCGATCATCCTGGCCACCGGCTATGCCGACATGGAGGTGGTGCACAAGGTGTTCGACGCCGCGCACATCTTGAGAAAACCTTTTCAGATTAATGACTTGAGCCTCGCCGTCCAGCGCGCCTTGGCCGAGGTGGTTTGAGGCTTTACAGGCTCGGCATGGGCTGGCTTTAGTGCCGTCCATGTTACTCAGACCCGCCGAAGACAGCGATCACCAAGCGGTGGTCGACCTTGCCAACCTCGCCTATCGGGGTGACGAAACCTCCCGGGGCTGGAACGCCGAGAGCGAGCACCTCGAGGGGGAGCGGCTGAATCTCGCCCTGCTCCAGGCCGATCTTGCCGCCGCGCCGAACGCGCATCTTCTGCTCTACTGTGAGACGCCCGATGGCCCGCCGCTCGGCACGGTCTGGCTTGAGCCGGAAGGCGGTGACAGCTGGCATCTGGGCCTTTTGTCGGTCCACCCTGGCTACCAGGACCGCAGGCTCGGCCGCAGCCTGCTTGAGGCGGCCGAGGGCTTCGTGCGGGAGCAAGGCGGAAGGCGCATCACCATGTTGGTGATCAATGTCCGCGACACGCTCATCGCCTGGTACGAACGGCGCGGCTATCGACCCAGCGGCAAGACCCAACCCTATCCCTACGGCGACGACCGTTGGGGGCGGCCATTGCGCGATGATCTGGAGTTCGTCGTGCTGGAGAAGGCGATCTGAGGGAGGAGAGGTCGAGATAGCCGGTCCGCCGGCGCTCGCCCCCTCCCCCGCTGCGCTTCGCTTGCATGGGAGGAGAAAGACTCGCTGACCTATTCTCCCCCCATGCGACGCAGTCGCGGGGGAGGTGGCGCGGCGTGTAGCGAAGCGGAACGACGTGACGGAGGGGGCGAGCGCCGGTGGAACGTTTAGCTAAAGCCCATCAGCCAGCAGCGCGTCCGAAGCCGTCTCGATTCGCGTCTTCAGGGTGTCCATGAAGGTCGCCCGCTTCAGCCCCGGCGGGATCGGCTCAAGGAATTCGAACACGATGGTCCCCGGCTTGCGCAGGAAGCCATGCGCCGGCCAGTGCACGCCGGAATTGGTCGCCACCGGCACGCAGGGCACGCCCAGCTCGCGATAGAGGGCCGCGACGCCGGGCTTGTAGTCGCCGGCCACGCCCGGCGTTCCCCGCGTGCCTTCCGGGAAGATCACCAGCTGACGATTGTCGGCGAAGCGCAGCAGCGCCTCCCGGACCATCTTCTTCAGCGCCGCCGCCCCGCCTTCGCGGTCGACCACCATCATCTGGGTCTTCAGCGCATACCAGCCGAGGAAGGGAATCCACATCAGCTCCTTCTTCATCACCCAGCAGGAGTCCGGCAGCCAGACGAACTGGCTGAAGACGTCGAACATGCATTGGTGTTTGGGGGCGACCAGGGCGGCGCCCTGGGGGATCAGATGTTTGTTCCGGATCTCAACCTTGATGTCGCAGAGGACGTTCAGGAGGACATAGACGCCGCGCCCCCAGACCCGGAACAGCGCGATCATCCAACGCCGGGGCGCAATCACAGCCGGCAGCATGACCAGGGCCATGATTGTCGACCAGGCATAGAAGGCGGCCATGAAGGCCAGTGACCGCAGCACGATCATGTGTTGGCGGCCCTCGGCCAGGCATTGGTTTGGCTGGCCGAATGGTGACCCTTCGGCACGACCTTGGCGATCTCGGTGCGGCCGAGGATCACCAGATACTTGCAATATTCCAGCACCATCCGGCGCAGGCCGTCCTTGGTGCGCCACCAGTGGTGGGCGTCCAACTCGGTGGTGCGGATCGCATAGGGGGTGATCGAGGCGTCCGGCAGCGCGCCCTTCAGCTCCAGCAGCGCGCGCGGCATGTGGAAGTCGGAGGTCACCAGGATCAGCGAATGATAGCCCTCGGCGTCGGCCCAGTGGGCGGTCTCGCGGGCGTTGCCGACGGTGTCGGTGGCTTGATAGCCCAGGTCGACGCAGCAGTCGTAGATGCGCCGCTGCGCCTGGGCCACCGTGCGCATGTCGGCGCGGCTGGCCTTGGGGTCGACGCCGGAAACCAGCATGCGCCGGGCCTTGCCCTGTTCCAGCAGCAGCATCGCGGCGGAGATTCGTGCGTCCGAGGCGCCCGTCAGCGCGACCACCCCGTCCGAGACCGGCGGATCGGCGGCCGGCGTCGATCGGTCAACCCGACCAGCGAAGCCTAGCAGGCCGATCGCCCAGATCAGCACCAGCAGAATGATGATGGCAGCCGCCGCTCTCACACCGTCTCCTTCAACAGCGCCAGGGCCGTAAGTCGCGCCGCCAAGGCGGCGACTAGGCCGGCGATTAATGGACAGGCCGGCAGGACCAACAAGTCCGACCAGGCCAGTGGCAGAACGGGTGTCAGCCCCGCGCCGCCCCCCAATACACGCGCCGCCGTGGCGATCATCGCCGCTGCGCCCGCGCCGAGCAAGCCCGCCAGCGCGGCCATGCGCGCGAAGCGGACTTGGAACAGGCCGGCGATGAAACGATCCTCCGCGCCAGCGAAGTGCAACACATTGACCAGATCGCGCCGGGCCGCCAGCCCCGCGCGGGTCGCAAAGGCGATCACCGCCGCCGCCGCCGCGGTTATGAGCGCCGCCGCCCCCAGGGCGGCGATCCGCGCCATCAGCCCCGCGCGCAGCACGTCCTTCAGCCACAGGCTGTGATCGTCGATGGTGGCGTCCACGCCCGCGGCCTTCAGCGCCTTGTCCATGGCCGAGACGCTGGCCGGCGCCTTGGGGTCGAGATCGACGCTGACCAGGCGCGGCACGGGCAGGTCCTCCAGCACATCCCCCGTGCCCAGCCAAGGGGCGAGCAGGGCCTGGGCCTTCTCCTTCTCCAGCACATCGGCCTCCGCGACGCCGGGTCGGATGGCTGACAGGGCCTCGGCGGCGCGTTCGGCGGCGGCGTCCGCGGTCTCGCTGGCCGAGGGCCGTACGATCACGGTGGCAGACCCGGTCAGCTGTGTGCGCCAACCATTGGCCGCGCGATTGGCGCCCAGGGCGGCGACGACGGCGATACAGGCCAGGAAGCAGAGCACGGCGACCACGAACACCAGGGCGCCGTCGCGCGCATCCTCGGGCGGCAACAGCGGCGCTGGCTTTCGCTTGGCGGCGGGGGCCGCGGCGGCGTTCATGCGTCCGGGTCCCGATAGAGGCTGAGGCGTCCGTCGGTCAGATGCATCACCGGCCGGCCCGACCGCGCCACCAGATCATCGTCGAGGCTGGCGATCAGCACCGTCGAGCCCAGGCGGTTGAGTTCGACAAACAGCCGCAGGATACGCAAGGCCATCTCCTGGTCCACATTGCCGGTCGGCTCGTCCGCCAGGAGAATGTCCGGGCGATTCACCACCGCGCGGGCTATGGCGAGTCGTTGCTGTTCGCCGCCTGACAGGGCGGCCGGATAGGCGTCGATCTTCTCGGCCAGGCCAACCCAGGCCAGCAGTTCGACCACATCGGGGGTATAGTCGGACGGGACGCGTCCGGCGAGCCGGAGCGGCAGGGCGACATTGTCGAAGGCGTTCAAATGATCGAGCAGTTGTCGATCGGCATAGACCACCCCGATGCGCCGACGCATCAGCGGCAGCTCCGACCGCTTCATCTTGGTCGGGTCGTGTCCAAACAGGCTGATCAGCCCTCGCGTGGGCGTAAGCCCCAGATGGATCAGGCGCAGCAGCGAGGTCTTGCCGGCGCCAGACGCGCCGGTGAGGAAGTGGAATGACCCCGGCTGCAGCGAAAACGAAATGTCCTTCAACACTTCGGGCGCGCGGCCGTAGCGCAGGCCGACGCCGTCAAAGCGTACAACCGGCTCTTCGTCGAATCCGGCCTCTTCATCGTCTGATGACGCCATGGGCGGCTCTAAGGTGGGGTTGGCCCCCTCCAGATTCAGATGGCGGCGGTTCTGGACATGGGGAGCGAAATCGGCGACCTCCAGATGAGGTCGCGCAATGACTCCGATTCGCCAGCCATGATACTGACCTGTCCTGAGTGCGCCACCCGGTATTTCGTGGATGATGCGCGTGTCGGCCCGGGAGGCCGCGAGGTGCGCTGCGCGTCCTGCGGCAATCGTTGGACCGCCAAGCGCGAAGATGCGCCGCTGGAGCTGGACTCCACGCCCGAGGTCGGCGCCATGGCCGACGACCCTGGCGCGATGGGGTTCAAGCCGCCCGCCGCGCCCGCCGCCGTCTCCACCGACACGCCAGCCGAAGAGCTGCCCAAGGCCTTCCGCCAGCGCGCCCAGACCAAGGTCAAGGAACGCGAGGCCGCCGCCAGCGGCGTGGTCTGGGCCGGGCTCGCTGGCGGGTTCGTGGTGCTGATCGGCGCGGCGGTGTTGCTGCGCCAGGATATCGCCCAGATCTTCCCCAGAGCCGCCGGCGCCTACGCCATGGCCGGCCTGCCGGTGAACCTGGTGGGGCTGAATATCGAGAACCAGCACGCCCAGCCGATGCTGAAGGATGGTCACGCGGGCCTGACCGTGTCCGGCTCCCTGCGGAACATCCGCGGTAAGCCGGTGGTCGCTCCGCCGCTGAAGATCAGCCTGCTGGCGCCCGGCGGCCGGGTGGTCGCCACCCAGATCGCCGACCCGGATGGCGCGCGTATCCCGCCTGGCGCCTCGCGGCATTTCTCGGTCGATATGCTCGATCCGCCGGTCAGCGCCACGGACGTGGAGATCGTCTTCGTGCTGGATGGCAAGCGTCCGGCTGCCGGCAAGCCCGCGCCGCCGCCGCCGGTTCCTGCTCCGGCCCAGGCGCCGATCCGTGACGCCTCCGCGCTGGCGCCCGCCGCGACAGCGCCCCTGCGCGGCGTTGCGGTCCCATCCGGCGTCGAGGACGCCAAGCCCCTGCCCAAGTCCTCGCCCTACGCCCTGCCGCCCGGCGACGCCGCCCATGGTTGAGCGGGCGCCTTCTCCGACGGAAATTCTGTCGGAGGTCAAGGTGGCCGAAATCGTCGAGGCGATGGCCGACGCGATCGCCCCCCGCATCGACGACGAGACGGTGTTCGTCTGCATGCTCACCGGCGGCATCTGGTTCGCGGCCGACCTGTCCAGAGCCCTGGCGCGCCGAGGCCGGTATCCGATGTTCGATTCCCTGTGGGTCTCGTCCTACGCCGACGGCCGCACCACCACCGGCGTGGTGCAGATCCGCGCCGGCCTGCAGCGGCCGGTTCAAGGGCGGCGGGTGCTGCTGGTTGACGATGTGGTCGAGTCCGGCCTGTCCCTGGCGGAATCCGCCCGCATGATGCGCGAGTCCGGCGCCACTCAGGTGCTGACCGCCGTCTTCGCCCGCAAGCCCATCGGTAGCCCCCGAGCTATCGAGCCGGACTTCAAGGGCTGGGAAGCCCCAGACCGGTTCCTGGTCGGATATGGCATGGATATGGCCGGCCGCCTGCGCGGCCTGGGCGGCGTGGCGGCGCTGGACTAGCGCCAGCGTAAGCCAGTCGGCAAGTTGGCTTCGGAGCTTCAGGATGACCATCACCATCACCGCCTTTGCGAGTTCGCCTGATCGCGGCAGGGGACTGGCGCGCGACATGCCGGTTCGCTGGGCGCTCGAAGAAGTGGGCCAGCCCTACGACGTTCGGCTGGTTTCATTCGGGGAGATGAAGGAAGCCGCGCATCTGGCGCGGCAGCCCTTCGGACAGATCCCGACCTATCAGGATGGCGACCTCGCCCTGTTCGAGTCCGGCGCCATCGTGCTGCATATCGCCGAGCGCCACGCGGGCCTGCTGCCCGACGATGCGAACGCCCGGGCGCGTGCCATCGCCTGGATGTTCGCCGCGAAAAGCACGGTGGAGCCGCCGATCGTGGACATCGGAGCCGCGGCGCGGGTGGAGGGCGACAAGCCCTGGTACGAGGCGCGCAGGCCTATGCTCGAAGATCGCGTCCGTGAACGGCTGCACCAGCTGTCCCGCCGCCTCGGCGCCGCGGACTGGCTCGACGGCGCCTTCAGCGCCGGCGATCTGATGATGGTGACGGTGCTGCGCAGACTGGGGAGTTCGGGCCTGCTGGAGGAACACCCAAACCTCGCCGCCTATGTCGCCCGCGGCGAAGCGCGCCCGGCCCACCAGCACGCCTTCGCCGCTCAGTTGGCGGTTTTCAACAACGCCTCGTCGAGCAGCTGACCTCGCGCCTTAGCGCCGGTCCCGCTGAAACCGCTTCACCTCGGCCTCCAGGCTCGCCTTGCCGTGGTCTGGCTCTTCTTCGATCACGACCGGCAGGCTTCCCGCCACGCCGCGCACGGCCAGCCAGAGCTGGACGTTGAAATGCTCCAGCATACGCAGGGGCCGCAGCTTGTCGTCGGTGACATCCCAGCCCTCGGCTTCGAAGGCGATGATCTGATCGCGCACCGGCTTGCGCTCGATCCGGTCCCAGCCTTCGGGGCGGGGCGTATCGTCAGCCTCGTCGGCGGTCAGGCCGAAGATGGCGCGGGAGCAGTCATCGATGTCGCTGAAGGTCTCGCGCGCGTCGAAGTCGGCATAGCGCGAATTCATCAGCGCCTTGCCTTCCAGGTCGCGCACGCCGGGCAGGTCGATCAGGCGCCGTAAGACGGGTTTGGGCATGGTCGCCTACTTGCGCATCGCCGGCTTGGACTTGGACGCCGATCGGGCGGCGGCGGCGCGCTCGGATTGGCGAGCGCCCCCGCGCGGGCCGTTCTTCGCCGCTTGCGCCAAGGCCGCCTTGCGCTGCGCCACCAGCTCGGCGAGCGCCTCGGTGGTCGACTTGGGATGGTCGGACGGGGAGTCTGTGGGATCGGACATGGGTGATCCTACCACAATATGCGCCTCCGGTCCCTGTCCCCGAAACCCGGATCGGATGTATTAGGCCAGTCCGCGCGGCCGAGCTGGCGCGCTTAGGATCGGAGCCCGAACGGATGGCCTTCTTCCTCGTGACCATGACCCACCCCGACGGCGAAGGCTGGGGCCGGCACGTCGCCTACCTGAAAGGCCTGATCGAAGCCGGCAAGATACGAGCCTCCGGCCCGGTCACCGGCCTAGGCAAGCGCGCCGGCTTCATCATCATGACCGTCGAGACCCGCGAAGAGGCCCAGAGCCTGGTCGATGCGGACCCCTTCGCCCTCGGAGGCCTGATCGACGAACTGACCATCGTCCAATGGGACCCGCTGTTCGGGGCCTTCTCCGACGAATCCAGCCGGGGACCGAAGGCGGCGCCCTAGCGGCATGCCTCGAATGGCGTAAGCTGGCGCAGATCATCATCGCGGCCATCACGGGGTCAGGCCCATGCAGCAGATCGAGATCGGGGTTGAGGCTTTCAGCCACGCGGAGGCCGACGATGTCTTCCGGCTGCTCCGCGACGGGTCGACCTGGCCGCGATGGAGCCTGTTCGACGCCTTCGAGCTGGAGCGGGAGGGGGTGGGCGACCGGTTGGGCGTCGGCGCCGTCCGCGTCTTAATCACCCGTGTCTCGCGCGCCCGCGAGGAGGTGGTGGAGATCGTTCCGGACCGCCGGCTGAGCTATATCCTGCTCTCGGGCCTGCCCCTGGAAAACTACCGCGCCGCCGTCGATCTTTCCCCCGGTCCGTCGGGCGGCACGACCATCCGCTGGCGCTCCCGCTTCCGGCCCAAACACGCCTTCCTCGGCTGGTTCTGGCGCGGGCTGATGACCCGCACCCTCAGCGACGTCGCGCGACAGCTCGCCCGGGCCGCGGAAGACCCGGCCATGGTTCGGTTGGCTGAGGGGTAGGTGCGAATAGTCCAGCGCTTCCCCGGTTAGAGCCAGCTTTGCACTTGACAAAAAGAACAAATCATGAACATATGCGATGTTGGCTGGAATGTCGGGGTAATTGAGAATGACCTCTCCTTTAAGCCGGATGCGCCGCCTCGTCGGGCGCGGCGAAGCCGGTGTCTCATGCGATGAAGACGGTATCGCTCTTGGCGCCGTCCACCTTGTCCGCGCTTTGCCGACAGTGGGAAATGCCCGCTCCTGCGAAGTACGCTCGCCGGCCGAGATCGATCGGATTCTCAGCGCAGCCTATGGTCCCCAGCCTGCCGTTGTGGCCGCAAAAATCCATAGGGGCCTATGCAGAGCGGCGGCGTGGATCGAAGCGGGCGACCTTGGTCGGGCTGGCATCGAGACGGTAGGGCTTGGCCTGCCGGACATCGAGCCGGCGTCGATGGCGAAACTCGCTGAAATCGCTGATCTCGAAAAAGGCGGCGCCGCGGCATGGCAAGATGAGCCTCGTGTCCCCTCCGGACAAACCGGCGGTGGCCAATGGACCACGGACGGCGGGGGCGCCGGTGGAACGGCCGCAGGCGCATCTGACTGCGCCGACACCTATAGTCGTCACCCGATCGATAGAGGCTTGCTGGTTCACGTGAACACAGCGACGGTCGCCGTCGGAAATCCAGGCGCCGTGAGAGATTTCGCTCTACCTCTCGGCGCCTCGGCCGCAACCCGGGCCGGCCTGTTGGTCTTCGGCGTACAATTTCTGCACGATTGGGAAGTTGAGAACGCGCGACAGCAGCTGAACAGCGCGATCGCCCGATTTGGACTCGATCCAACCCGACGGAACGAAGTTATGGCGGCGACAGCCTATATTTGGGCGATCCACAACATCGCACTCGTGTCCAATGCGCCCAACACCGGACCCGCGCTTGACGCCGCCGCCCAGGCGGTAATGCGGTACGTGCTGATGAACCCCGACGCCCTGGTCGCCAAAATACCGGACCAGAAATCATACAATATGATCATCCAGGCCGCCAACGCGGGGGCGGCGGACTATGTGTATCAGAGCGCGAGGCCGAAAGGCGTCGATCGCAAATATCAAACGACCAGTGCATCTGCGCGCGCGGCGGTGATTTCGGAAACCGACCGGGACATTAATGTTGCTGTCCATCATCTCATTCCAGCGAATGTGTGGAGAGATAAGCTTTATCTCGTCGAACTGGCGTATGCGGCCAACTGGAACGTTAATGACGAAACCAATCTGATTAAGTTGCCTCGCAATGTCGCCGCGCAGGCCCGAATGGGCGGGATATTGCCGATACATAATGCATCTCATGCTACCTACGATAAAGATGCCATACGTCTGATCGTGGCCGAAGAGATTGTTTCGCCAAAGCCGATAACACCTGAGCAGGCCAAAGTTATATTGATGAATGTATGTTCCGTTGAAAGGTCAAGAATAAATAACGGATATTACGGTGAGTTCATGCGGGTCAGTATCTGATGGTGCTCTGGGTCCTCGATCAATCGCCGGCCTGCCATCGAAAACTCAGGCCTCGAGGCAAGGTCACGCTCGAAAGTATTATTTTGCGAGATCATCACCTACTTAATCGAGATCAAACCTTCGCTCTCTCCCTATTCTGGCAGAGCAGGCAGGAACCCATTCCGGCCGCCCACCTCCAGCTGCGAGTTGAGGATTTCGATGAAGATTATTTCAAATCAGACGGTTGCTATTTCGTCTCCGAGCGATTCCGGCAAGCGATGGCGCTCGGTCCGTCAACAGTCAGATACTTTGACGTCGATGCTACCTGGTCGGCGCCGCTGCCCCGCTCGAAGAACTACCAGATCATGGCGCCGCTGGTGGAGGACGACGTGCTGGATTGGAAGCCGACTGTCGAGTTTTTCACACCGCCAATCATCGATTCGCCTGCGCGGGACCTTCACATGCGGCCGGGCGCGGTTCCGAAGCATGAGCTGTTTACCGATAAGAACCTCCAGCAGCCGGTGCTTTGTACGGACGCGCTGGCCCAGAGGATTCTGGAGGCTGGCTGCACCGGCATGCGCTTCTACGAATTGAAGTCTTATTTTCGACCGCGGCAAATTTTCCGCATGCTGCACGGTCTCGAAGAGACTCTGGGATGGGACGAGGTCAACGACGTCGAAATCACCAAGCCATTTGAGCCCTCCGCCGAGTAGCTACAGCCACTCCGCCAGCGGCTCGCGCGCCAGCATCTCGTCATAGGTCGGCCGCGGCCTCACCACGCTCCACCGATCGCCCTTGACCATGACCTCGGGGACCAGCGGTCTGGTGTTGTATTCGCTGGCCATCACCGCGCCGTAGGCTCCGGCGCTGAGGAAGGCGACCAGGTCACCTGCGGCCAGGGCGGTGAGGGCGCGGTCGCGGGCGAAGGTGTCGCCTGTCTCGCAGACGGGACCGACCACGTCATAGACCACTGGCTCGGCGTCGGCGGCCGGCTCGCGCACCGGGCGGATATGATGAAAGGCGTCGTACATGGCTGGCCGCACCAAGTCGTTCATGGCCGCGTCCAGCACCAGGAAGCGCCGCCCCTCCGCTCGGTCGTGCACGTGGATCGCCCGCGACAGCAGCACCCCGGCGTTGGCGGCGATCACCCGGCCGGGCTCGAAGGCCAGCTGCACATCCAGGCCTCGCGCCGCCTCGGCCACCATGGCGCCATAGGCTTCTGGCGACGGCGGGTCGGGCTGATTGAAATAGGGCGCGCCGAGGCCGCCGCCCAGGTCCAGCCGCTCGACGCTCAGGCCCTCGGCCCGCAGCCGCTCCACCAGCGCCCGCATCTTGCCGAAGGCGGCCTTCATGGGACCTAAGTCCGTGATCTGGCTGCCAATGTGGCAGGCCACGCCCACGGGCCGCACCCCAGCCATGTTGGACGCCTTGGCGTAGAGGCGCTCGGCCTCGGCCATGGAGACCCCGAACTTGGAGTCCGCCTGGCCGGTGCTGATCTTGGCGTGACCCCCGGCGGCGACGTCCGGATTGATGCGGATGGCGATGGCCTGCCGCGCGCCCTTTTCGGCGGCGATAGCCGACAGCAGGTCCAGCTCCGGCTCGGATTCGACATTGATCTCGGCCACGCCCGTCTCGACCGCGAAGGCCAGCTCGTGCGACGCCTTGCCGACCCCGGAAAACACGATCCGCTCTGGCGGGCAGCCCGCGGCCAGGGCCCGGCGGATTTCGCCTTCGGAGACGGTGTCGGCGCCGGCGCCCAGGTCGAACAGGGTCTTCAGCACGGACAGGTTGGAGTTGGCCTTGACCGCGAAGGCGATCAAGGCCTCGCCCTTGCCCGCGCCGCGCAGGGCGTCGCGCAGCACCGTATAGTGCCGCTCCAGCGTGGCGCTTGAATAGACATAGACCGGCGTGCCGACCGCCCCGGCGATGGCGCTTAGCGGGACGTCTTCACAGAAGAGTTCGCCGTCCCGATACTCGAAATGGTTCAATTCGGCGCGGTCCCAGGATTGCCAAGGGCGCTCGGCGGCGCGGTGCCGAACGGATCCGAACGGCCGGTGATCTGCGTCCCATAGGGCGCCTGCGGCAGGGGCTGGGTCGAGGGATCGTCCGGCGCCTCTTTCGGGTCGGCCTGTTTGGCCGCGCGCGCCTGGGCGGCCTGGGCCTTGGTCTTCTGTTGCGCCTCATAGGCGGCCTGCGCCTGAGCCCCGAACAGGGGCGCAGGCTGCTGCAGCGGGCCGAGTTTGCCGCATCCGGCGAGCACCAAACTGGCCGCGGCCAGGGTGATCAGGTGACGGGGTCTCATTTGAGCAGATCCTTCCACCGCCTGACCTGATCGCGAACCTGGGCGGGTGCGGTTCCGCCATAGCTCATGCGGCTGGCCACGGACGCAGCCGGTGTCAGCACCTTATAGATGTCCTCGGTAATCCTGGGTTCAATAGCTTGCAACTGGCTGAGCGGAAGGCCGGGCAGATCGACGCCCATTTCCTCGGCCCGCTTCACCGCCGCGCCGGTGAGGTGGTGGGCCTCGCGGAACGGAATCCCCAGGGTGCGCACCAGCCAGTCGGCCAGGTCGGTGGCCGTGGAAAAGCCCGCCCCGGCCGCGTCCGCCATGCGCGCGGCCACCGGCTGCATATCCTCGACCATGCCG
>Ga0302314_10007088_pt1 | contig 20198 bp, 12 predicted proteins | sample III_Palsa_N2_3_FD_200533 | JGI IMG/M metagenome (GOLD analysis project Ga0302314, IMG submission 200533) | Peat permafrost microbial communities from Stordalen Mire near Abisko, Sweden - III_Palsa_N2_3 | ecosystem: Environmental > Terrestrial > Soil > Palsa > Peat permafrost | place: Sweden... | reverse complement strand
CAGCCGGGCATTGCCTTCGGTGATGCCAATCTGGTTGGTCATATTGGTGCCGCGCAGACTCAGCATCCAGTTCTCGCCGATGTTGGCGTTGGTACCGAAGCTCACGTCGTAATAGCTGCCCATCGGCTGCTGCATCAGCTGGTCGCTGAAGCGGTTGCCGATGTGCTCGTAGGTGGCCCAGAACTTCAGGCTGCCCCAGCTGGTCGGCACTTCGTAGGCCGGCGTCACGCGGTACTGAATCTCGGGCTGGCGATCTACCGTCATGCCGGAGATGCTGCTGCACAGGAAACTGCCATCCTGCGCCTGATACGTCACGCAGCCCGCGTAGCGGTTGTAATGGCCGTGCATGTAGTTGCCGCTGAGCGCAACGGAGAAGCGCTCGAACGGCTTAAGCATCACCTGTGCGTTGACGCCATTGGTCATCGAACCGTAGACGAGGCTGACCAGCCCCGTGCTCAGCTGGATGGAGTACGGCACGCCGATGAACTGGCGATGGTACGCACTGATATCCGCGTAGATCCACGGCGCCTGATACTTGAAGCCTATCTCGTAGTTGTGGATGTGCTCGGTCGGCGGATTGCCGAGGTTCACGATGTCGTCGAAGCTGGGCAGGAACGCGCCGTTGTTGACGCGGCCGTACATGCTCATGTTGTCGGCCAGCGCGTAGTTGGCGCCCAGTGTCCAGGATGCCGCACCGCGGTTCTGGCCGTAATGGGTCCAGCTGTCGATCAGGTATTCGGCGTTGTTGTTGTAGACGGTATTCGGGTTGGCGTCGAGGTCGCCCGACGATGTGTTCTGGAAGTTGCCGCCGATGTTGTCGTGCTGCCAGCGCACACCGCCGTCGAAGCGCCACTTGCCCACCGTCCACTCGTCGGCGAGGTAGAACGCCGTGGTGGTGGCGTGCCAATCCTCGTTGAATGCCATCCACGACGCCGGACCGGGAGCCCAGAACAGGCCCTGCTTGTCGGTGAGCTGGTAGAGGTTGCCGCCGACGCTGTAGTCCACCGCGATCGGGGTCGGGTTGTTCTTCGCCTGCAACAGCATGTTGAGGCCGTCGTCTTCGGAGTGGTCCATGCCGTACACCGCGGTGTAGTTGCCGAAGGTCAGCGTGTTGCCGTCGAAGATTTCCTTGCTCAGCCGGAACTCGTTGCTGAGCGAGTGGATGCGCTTGTGGATGTACTCGGGGTTCTGCACCGAGACGTTCTGGTTCAAGTTCGCCGGCTTGCCGTTGTTGGTGTAGACCGCCGCGGCGGTGCCGCCGGACGGCAGGCCGAAGCCGGCGACGGAACTGGTGATGAACTCGCCCAGCGAGCTCGGGTTGGCGCCGGTGCTGTAGAACGCCGTGGTGTCCATGCTGCCGCCGACAAGGATGGCCTTGTCGGAGAGCGACCAGCCATTGTCGAACTCCAGGTCGAGGTTGGCGCCGACCACGTGCATATCACCGCCCTGGCCGTTGGCCATGTCGATGTTTTGCCCGCCAGGCGTACAGCCGCTGGTGAAGCAGGGCGTGGTCTGCAGGAACTGGTAGCGGTCGGCGTTGCTGCCGAAGGTGCCGGTGAGCGGGCTGAAACCCGGATAGGGCGAGAACTTGCCCGCGGACGGGTTGTAGATCGGCGTGTCGGTGACCCACTGGTTCTTGTCCTTCAGGTCACGCGCGTAGAACATCAGCGAACCATGTTCCAGGTCGTGGCTGAGCGTGGCGGTGAGCTGACCGCCCTTGTCCGAGGGGTACTGCGGATCGCGCACGCCGTCGGACTTGCGCCAGAAGCCACCCACGCTGCCATACCAGCCGCTGTCTTTGCCGCCGATGGGGAAGCCGTAGAAGCCGTCCAGCCGCTCCATGCCTTCCGAGCCGTAGGTCACGCCGATGTCGCCGCCAGGCGCCGAGGAACCTTCCTTGAGGATGAAATTGGCGATCAGGCCGGGCTGGCCGTTGCCGTACAGCACCGAGGTGCCGCCCTGCACGGCTTCGACGCGATCGATGGTGTCGTCGAGGCGAAACATCGCGTCGGTGAAGTAGTCCCACTTGGGGAACAGCGGCGAGCCGTTCATCTGTAGCGTTACGAAAGGGGCGCCACTGTCGGACGGGAAGCCGGCGACCTCGATGTTCGCGCCGGTCTCGCCGCCGGACGATTCCGGATATACGCCGGGCGACATCTTCAAAAGGTCGGCCGTGCTGACCGGGTTGAGCTCCCTGATCTGCTCGCTGGTCGCTGTCGTGACCGAGTAGCTGGCATCGATCTTCTTGATGCCGCCGAAGGCTGAGTTGCCGGTAACCACGACCTGGTTGAGCGTCTGCACCGATGGCGACTCAGCTGGTTTCTGCTTGCTGTGGTCTGTCGATGGCGCAGCTTGGGACGGTGTGGCCTGGGGCGATATGGCTTGTGGCGATGTGACCTGGGACGCCGCGTCCTGGGCCTGGACGGCGCCGGTCGCCAGCATGACGCCGATGGCAACGCTTAGAGCCCGTCGATTGATCTGCGTGCAACTTCTCATGATGAAATCTCCTCCCCGAGACATATGGATCACTAGTTATTTGCCTGGACTTGATGCCGTGTGCCTGCGCGTGGCCAGGTCCATCCGATGCTTGAAGCTGGTTCGTTCCTTCGCCGCTGTCCCTGCTACAGGCAGGACAGCGGCGAGAACGCATCGTAGCTCAGAAAACTCCATTTGTACTACCATAGTATAAAATGCGACAGAACGTGATGTTGACACGCTCGATCAAGCGCTGCCGGAAGCTGTCCGCGGGCTGATAGTTCGACAGGCATGCGGAGACGAGTCATCGGCGAGGTCATCGCCTGCCGGTATGCACTGACTACACGGCCGATGGCCGGTTCAACGCAGCGTGCGGACGTGGCCCAACAGCAAGGTGCTGGTGGTAAAGGCAGTGCGCCGCTGCGGCAGATCTTCAACCCCATGCAGCCGGATATTTTTCTGAGTACCGCGCAGAATTCACGCGGTACATTTGTATGATAAATTCCGAGCGTTACCGCACTGCAGCATCCAACGACACCCGAGCCACACGGTTTCACGCAATGACTGCGTGACCATGCAGAAAGCGCCCTTACCGCGGAGAGAAGTTGAACATGAAGGCTACGGACTCACGCAATCTGCACGGCCATGTGATCCGTGAATTGGGCAAACGGATTGTTGTCGGTGACTTGCGTCCGGGCGATATATTGCCGCGTGAAGAGGTGCTGGCCGAAAGCATGGATGTAAGTCGCACCGCCCTGCGCGAGGCATTGAAGGTGTTGTCCGCCAAGGGCCTGATCGAGTCTCGCCCGCGAGTGGGCACCCGCGTACGTGCGACGCACTTCTGGAACCAGCTGGATGCGGATGTCCTTTCATGGCGCTGCGCCTCGATGCCGACCGACGACTTCATCGAAAAGCTCGTCGAGATGCGCGAAATCATCGAGCCGGCTGCCGCGGCAGCGGCAGCACGCCGGCGCACCGCGGCACAGCTGTCCAATGTGGAGCTTGCCTATCGAAAAATGGAGGCGGCCCGAGACCCTGAAGAGTGGGCGGCTGCGGACCTCAGCTTTCACGATGCCGTGCTTCAGGCGACCGGCAACGAATTGATGATCTCGCTTTTCTCGGTGGTTGAAAGCGCGCTCGGGATGTTCTTCGTGTTGTCGGCGAAAACAGCCGGTAACTTCAGCTATTCACTGCCACACCATCTGAAAGTGCTGGAAGCGATCCGCCGCAAGCAGCCGGAGGTCGCTCGCAAGGCGATGCAAAGCATGATTGAGGACTCGCTGGCCAACCTTCACAAGAAGCGCAAGGGAGGCTCCAAGAAAGCTTCCTGAATTGCATGGCACTCACCTAAGCGCAACGTCCCATTTTCCAACATTCCTGCGGCTCTCAACAGCCGAATGGCTGGTCAAGCAGGAGGCGCCTTTCAACGGCGAATGCCGGTCATCCAGTGACTTCGGCCTTATGCGGACCGCCAAAGGCGCTGGATCCTCGCTTGACCAGCCATTCGGCTGTTGAGAGCCGCGAGGATGACGGCGCTTAACCTCCTGATCTGTATTGGTTGCTGAGTCGGGCGCACCCACACCCGGCCCACGCAACCGGACTACGACCCGCGCAACACCTGATCGAGCTTGTCCAGAAATTCTTCGGCATTGGCCTGGCTGAACACGATCGGCGGCTTGATCTTCAGAACGTTGTCGTCCGGGCCTTCGGTGGAAAGCAGCACGTGACGTGCCTTCATCGCTTCCACCACGGCCTTGGCTTTCGGCTGATCGGGCGTTCTCGCCTCGCGATCACGCACCAGCTCGGCGCCGACAAACAGGCCACGCCCGCGTACATCGCCAATGCAATCGTGGCGTTGCTGCAATTCGCGCAGTCCAGCCATCAGGAAGTCGCCGACGCGACGTGCATTCTCCTGCAACTGTTCGTCCGCAATCACATCCAACACGGCCAGCGCGATGGCGCAGGATACCGGATTGCCGCCAAAGGTATTGAAGTACTCCATGCCGCTGACAAAGCTGGCGGCAATCTCCGGCGTGGTCACCACGGCGCCCATCGGATGACCGTTGCCGATCGGCTTGCCGATGGTGACGATATCCGGCACGACGCCCTGAGATTCGAACGCCCAGAAATGTTCGCCGACCCGGCCAAAACCGACCTGCACCTCATCGGCCAGACACGCGCCCCCGGCCGCACGCACCGTCGCGTAGGCTTCATGCAAGTAGCCTTGCGGCAACACGATCTGGCCGCCGCAGCCCAGGAGTGATTCGCAATAGAACGCCGCCGGCGCGATGTCACGCTGACGCAGGCTTTCGATCGCCGCTGGCAACAGCTGGCCATACTGTCGACCGGCTGCGGAAGTTTCGCGGAAAGGTCCACGATAAGTATCGGGCATCGCCACCACACCCACATGCGAACTCTGTCCTGCTCCGCCCTTGCCGTTGAACTTGTACGGACTCAGTTCGACCATCGACAGCGAATGACCGTGGTAGGCGTGATCCACCACCACCACACCCTGTGCCCGGGTATGTGCCCGCGCCAGGCGCAAGGCCAGATCATTCGCTTCGGTGCCCGAGTTGGTCAGGAACACGACCGACAGCGGTTCGGACAAGGTGGCCGTCAGACGCAGCGCATACTCGACGATGTTGTCATGCAGATAACGGGTGTTGGTATTGAGCTGCGCCATCTGCGCCTGCCCGGCCGCGACCACGCGCGGATGGCAATGCCCGACATGGCAAACGTTGTTGACCATGTCCAGATAGGCCTGGCCGTGCTGGTCGTACAACCAGACACCTTCACCTCGAACGATCTTGAGCGGCTCGTTGTACGACACGCTGAGGGTCGGGTTCAGCAGTTGTTTGCGCAAGCGCAGAATATCGGCATTGCTACGTTGCGGCACGTTGCTGGAGGTGGCGCCGGCAGTCAGGCCGGAGGCGGTGGGATCAGTCATGGCTTGGTTCCAGAAAGGTGCCGACGATGGCATCGTGGTCGACTTCAGCGAGTTCGCGCAACAGCGCGCGCACGCCTTGCTGTGATACGAGGATGAACGGGTTGTCGGGCTCTTCCCGATGCGCGCGCGTCGCCATCAGCACGCTGTGGCAAAGGCGCGCGAGAATGAAGGTATGCAGTTGCTCGAGCTCGACGCGTCGTAACGGGCATTGCGCCAGATAGCCGCGAACGATGGTGCGTGCGCACGCCACCGGATCGGCTTCATGCTGCATCGCATAGGTACAAGCGATCGCCAGGTCGGCCAGACGGAAACTGGTGCACATGTCGCCGAAATCAATCACCGCGCGGACGCGCTGTCCGTCGCCGTCATCCGCCACGATCACATTCAGATCGTTGGCATCGTTGTGCAGCACCGTGATCGGCAGCTGCGCCTGCCATTGCGGCAGACGGCCGCAGAACGCCTCCACTTGAGCCTGCGCGATGGCGCGCAGCCCGGCGTCACTGATATGCGCGATTTCGTCGCGCAAGGTTGGCAGGCGCAGCAGATTCCAGTCGTGCTGACGATCGGCAGCCGGATGACGAAAGTCCTGCAGCCCACGCGTCAGCTGGCCGACCGCACTACCGAGACTCTCGTGCAACGCCGCGCGCTGGGTCAACGGCACTGCCCCGATGGCATCCGCATACGTCGTGCCGGGCACGAAGCTCAACACGCGCACCTGGCACGGCTGTCCCGCCATCGGCAAGGTCAACAGATGTTCGCCGTCCACGGTGAGCTGCACCTGCGGCCACTGCAACGCCGGCTCGCGCTCGGCCAGCGTCATCATGGCCTGGTTCTCGAGATCCAGATCCAGCCGCGACCATGATGGGTGTGCCACCTTCAGCACATACTCGCCATGATCAGTGCGGATGCGGAAGTTCTGATCGGCATAGGATGGCAGTCCGCAAATATCGCCATGGATACGCCAGTACCGGTCAGCCAGCACCAGCGCCGCGGCGGGAGTCAGAATGTCCATAAGCTTGCGCACGAATATTGCGGGAACCTGAATAGTAGTATAAGTTGACATTTGAATTTCACCGAAGGCGCATCCCATGTTTCGGCCCTTGCTGGCGGCGGTGCTGGCCACTGTCGTAATGATCACCGCTGCTTCCGCGAACCCGGTCGATACGAACCCGGTCGATGCCGGCGGCCCGCATCCGGCGCCGCTGCAAGGCGCGGCGTTGCTGCATCAGCGCGAGCCGATGAGCTTTGGCGTGTTCTATTACCCGACGCAATGGCCGCGCAGCCAGTGGCAACGCGACTTCAACGGCATGGCCAAGCTCGGTTTCGACTTCACGCACATGGCCGAATTCGACTGGACCTACCTGGAGCCGGAAGAAGGCCACTTCGATTTCGAATGGCTCGATCATGCCATCGACCTGGCCAACAAGGCCGACTTGCGCGTCATCCTCGGCACGCCATCGGCGACGCCGCCAAGCTGGATGGACGAGCGCTACCCTGAGGTTTACCGGGTGGACGAGCACGGCCAGCGCCATGAACACGGCATCCGCGCGGAAGTATCCCTGGCCAATCCGAAGTACGAAGCCTTTGTGGCGCGCCTAGTCACCGCTATGGTCCAGCATTACGGCCACGATCCGCGCGTCTGGGGCTGGCAGGTCGACAACGAGCCGGGCACCTTCCTCGATTACAGCGATAGCGCGCGGGCGGCGTTCCAGGATTGGCTGCAGAAGAAGTACGGCAGCATCGATGTGATGAATACGGCCTGGGCCGGTACGTTCTGGAGCACCCGCTACGGTAGCTTCAAACAGGTGCACCTCCCCAATGCCACGCTCGCGGCCGAAGACAAGCTGAGCCCGCATGCGCTGCTCGATTTCGACCGTTTCCAGGCCGACACCCAGGCGCACTTTCTCGATGCGCAGGCGCTGATCATCAAGAAGTACGCCCGCCCCGGACAGTGGGTGACGACCAACTACACCAACGTCTCCACCGCCACCGATCCGCGGCGGACACATGACCTGGATTTTCCGACCTTCACGCTCTATCCGGTCGCCGGCGCGAATGTGCTGGGCGGCGACAGCTACGAAATCGGCAAACCCGCCAACCTGATGGAAGCCGCAGCGTATTTCCGCTCCATCAACGGCACGTTTGGCGTCATGGAATTGCAGCCGGGCCAGGTCAACTGGGGCGAGATCAATCCGCAACCGATGCCCGGTGCTGTCAGCATGTGGATGTGGCATGCCTTTGCTTCCGGCGCCTCCTTGCTCAGTACCTACCGTTATCGTCACCCGCTGCGCGGCAGCGAGATGTATCACGAGGGCATCGTCGGCACCGACGGCGTGACGCTCTCGCGCACCGGGCGTGAATTCGTCGATACCCTGCATCAGATCAAGGCGCTTGAATCGCAACTCGACACCAAGGCGAAGCTGCCGCAAAAACTGGCGGCGCGCTACACCGCCTATCTGTGGAGCCAGGATGTTTTCTGGGATCTGGAAATCCAGCCGCAGACCACGCTATGGAACAGCTGGGCCTACCGCAACGGCTATACGCTGGCCGTAAAGAGCACCGGCGCGCCGATGGATTTCGTTGCGGAAGACGATGACTTCAGCCGCTATCCGTTCCTGATCGCGCCGGCCTACCAGATGGTCAGCAAGCAGCTGGCGGACAAATGGCGACGCTATGTGGAACAAGGTGGCCATCTGATCCTGACCAGCCGCACCGGGCAGAAAAACGAGCTTGGCCAGTTCCCTGAAGGACCGTGGTATGCACCGATCCTCGATCTGATTGGCGACGATGTCGATGGCTTCGACATGCTTCCGCCGAGCGCCAGCGGGCATGTCACCGCGGACGGCAAGACGCATGACTGGCACCGCTGGGCCGACATTCTCACGCCACGCCCAGGCACCCAGGTGCTCGCCACGTATGCCGATCATTACTACGCCGGCAAGGCAGCGGCGACCACCCGCAAACTGGGCAAGGGCACCGTCACCATGATCGGCGTGTCGACCGATGATGGCGAACTGGAGCGCGAGATCGTGCGCAGCGTCTACCAGCGCGCCGGTGTGGCGATCGAAGATCTGCCCACGGGTGTATTCATCGACTGGCGTGGCGGATTGGATTTCATGGTGAACTACAACCCGCAGCCGTTTTCCCCCGTGCTTCCGGTAAGCGCGAAGATCGTGCATGGCCAGGTGCCGCTGGCCCCTGCGCAGACGCTGATCTGGAAGGACACCACGCCGTGATGCGCATAACATCTGTATCGCTATGCCATGGGGAAAGCCTGAATCCATGAGTGGTTTGATCGGACTCGACTGGGGCACCTCCAGCCTGCGCGCCTACTGGCTCGATGAGGCTGGCGAAATTCGCGAGATGCGGGCGCGTCCCTGGGGCATTCGTCATCTGCCGGATGGCGGCTTCGATGCCGCACTGACCGACATCACCGAAGGCTGGCCAGCGTTGCCGCGGCTGGCCTGCGGCATGGTCGGCAGCCGTCAGGGCTGGCTTGAGGTTCCGTACATGGACCTTCCTGCTGATACGGCACAGCTCGGCAGCGCCGTCCGCAGCCTGCGCGCAAAGGATGGTTCGGACGTCCATATCGTTCCCGGCCTGCGCAATCCGCAAGGTCCCGACGTGATGCGCGGCGAGGAAACCCAGCTATTGGGTGCCCTTGCCTTGCGCCCAGCGCTGGTCGCTGACTCCACCTGGATCCTGCCGGGCACGCATAGCAAGTGGGCCCGCGTGCGCGATGGCGCCGTGATCGATTTCTGCACCGTGATGACAGGCGAACTGTTTGCGCTGTTGCGGCAGCATTCGATCCTTTGTGTAGGCTCGGGCGATGCTGCGGTGGATCCTGACGCGTTTGCGCGTGGCGTCGTCGCGGCGCGCGACAGCGGCAGCGCCGGAGCATTCAGCCGGTTGTTCTCGGCCCGCGCATTGATGCTCGATGGGGCGCTGGCGCCGGACGCCGTACCCGAATATCTCTCCGGCCTGCTGATCGGCGAGGAGCTGCGTTCCGGCCTTGCCTCGAATCGTTTCCGCCACGACGCACCGCTCCAGCTGATTGGTGATACTGCCCTGTGCGCACGTTATCGGCTGGCCGCATCCCACTTTGACATCGATCTTGCCGAACCCCTGGTGGAAGCCGCCGCGTATGGGCTGTGGCAGATCGCATCCCATCTCGGTCTGGTCAGCGCCGGTTCGCCCACGGCACCCAAGGACGCCTCGTCATGCTGAGCTCATGGCTCAATCCCCTGCCCCTTGTCGCGATCCTGCGCGGCATCGGTCCCGACGAAGCCAAGGGCATCGGCCATGTCCTCGCCGATGCCGGCTTTCGCGTGCTGGAAGTACCGCTCAATTCGCCACAGCCGATGGAGAGCATCCGTCGGCTCACCCAGTCTCTCGGCGACAATTACCTCATCGGCGCCGGCACCGTGATGACGTCGGCGCAGGTGGATGAGGTCGCCGCTGCCGGTGGCCGGCTGATCGTGATGCCGCATGCCGACACCGCCGTGATCCGCGCCGCCAAGGCAGCCGGCATGGTCTGCGTACCCGGTGTCGCCACACCCACCGAGGCCTTCGCCGCACTCGCGGCCGGTGCCGACGGACTGAAGCTGTTTCCCGCCGACCAGGTGACACCCGCAGGGCTCAAGGCCTGGCGTGCGGTTCTGCCAGCCGCGGCAACGGTGCTGCCAGTCGGTGGTATCGCGCCCGGCAACATGGCGGCATGGGTGGCCGCCGGCGCGCAAGGGTTTGGCATCGGTGCCGCGTTGTATGCGCCCGGCGTCGACGCCGATGAAGTCGCCAGCCGCGCCCGCGCCTTCGCGCAGGCGTGGGCAGCTGTCTCTCCAAAGTCTCAGGAACACCGTGCATGAAGATCACCAAACTCACCACCTTCCTGGTGCCACCGCGCTGGTGTTTCCTGCGTATCGACACCGATGCCGGTATCAGCGGCTGGGGTGAACCGGTGGTGGAAGGCCGCGCACATACCGTGGCCACCGCGGTCGAGGAACTTTCCGATTACCTGATCGGCAAGGATCCACGCCACATCGAGGATCTGTGGAACGTGATGTACCGCGGCAGCTTCTACCGCGGCGGCCCGATCCTGATGAGCGCCATCGCCGGCGTTGACCAGGCGCTATGGGATATCAAGGGCAAGCATCTCGGTGTCCCGGTGCACGAGCTGCTCGGTGGTCCGGTGCGCGAGCGCATTCGCGTGTACTCGTGGATCGGCGGCGACCGTCCGGCGGATACGGCCAAGGCGGCCAGAGCCGCGGTCGACCGCGGCTTCACCGCCGTCAAGATGAATGGCACCGAGGAGATGCACTTCGTCGACAGTCACGCCAAGGTCGAGCGTGTGCTGGAGAACGTGCAGGCCGTGCGCGAAGCGGTCGGCCCGCACATCGGCCTGGCCATCGATTTCCACGGCCGCGTGCACAAGCCGATGGCCAAGGTGTTGATGCGCGAGCTGGCTCCGTACAAGCTGATGTTCATCGAGGAGCCGGTGCTGTCTGAGCATCTGGATGCGATCCCGGAGCTCGCCAGCATCGCGCCGGCGCCGATCGCACTGGGCGAGCGGCTGTATACGCGCTATGACTTCAAGCGCGTGCTGCAGATGGGCGGCGTCGACATCATCCAGCCCGACCCCTCGCATGCCGGCGGCATCACCGAAACACGCAAGATCGCGGCGATGGCGGAAGCCTATGACGTAGCGCTGGCGCTGCACTGCCCGCTCGGCCCGATCGCGCTGGCGGCGAATCTGCAGCTCGATGCGGTGTGCCACAACGCCTTCATCCAGGAACAGAGCTTGGGCATCCATTACAACGCCGCCAATGACCTGCTCGACTATGTGGTCGACCGCAATGTATTCGCCTACGCGGACGGCTACGTCGCGATTCCCGGTGGCCCCGGCCTCGGCATCGAGGTTAACGTAGCCTACGTCGCCGAGCGCGCCGAGGTCGGTCATCGCTGGCGCAATCCGCTGTGGCGCCACGACGATGGCAGCGTCGCCGAATGGTAAGCATGCTGGTCGCGCCTTTCCCCGATTTCGGAGCCTGTTGATGCCTTCGTTCGCCACCTACCCCAGCCTGGTCGACCGCAGCGTGCTGATTACCGGCGGTGCCAGCGGCATCGGTGCGGCCTTCGTCGAGGGCTTCGCGCGCCAGGGGGCGCGGGTGGCGTTTCTCGATGTGGACGATGCCGGCGCCGCGTCGCTATGTGCGTCGCTCGCCGACGTGCCGCATACACCGCACTATCTGCATTGCGATCTCACCGATCTGGGTGCGCTGCGAGCCGCGATCATCGCCGCTCGCGCGCAGATCGGACCGATCGCCGTGCTGGTCAACAACGCGGCCAACGACGCACGCCATGCACTGGCCGATATCGATTCCGCCGATTTCGAGCGCAACGTCGCGGTCAACCTGCGTCACCAGATCTTCGCCACCCAGGCGGTGATTCCCGACATGCGTCAGCTCGGCGGCGGCTCGATCATCTGCCTGGGTTCCACCGGCTGGATGAAAAAGAACGCTGGCTATCCGCTCTATGCAATGGCCAAAGCGGCCGTACACGGCTTCGTCAACGGCATGGCGCGCGAACTCGGCCAGCAGCACATCTGCATCAACAGCCTGGTACCGGGCTGGGCGATCACCGACAAGCAGGCGCGCTTATGGCTGGACGATGCCGGTCGCGAGGAGATTGCGCGCACGCAGTGCATGCCCGGCTTTCTGATGGCGGAGGATCTCGCACGTGCCGCCTTGTTCCTCGCTGCCGACGACAGCCGCATGTGTACGGGACAGGACTTCATTGTGGACGGCGGCTGGGTATGACGGCTCCGACTGTACTGGCGCCGATGGATGTCGCGCTGGACGCCGGCAATACCCTGGGCGAAGGCATCGTCTGGTGCGAACGCAGCCAAGCGCTTTACTGGACCGACATCCAGCGCGCCACGCTGTACCGCCTGCACCCCGCCAGCGGCGCGTTGGAACACTGGCCGATGCCCGAACGACTCGCTTCGTTCGCGCTATGCGAAGCCGATGGCTGGCTGTTGCTGGCGCTGGCCTCGCGTCTGGCGTTTTTCCGTCTCGCCGACGGCCAGCTGCAGACGCTGCACGAAATCGAACCCGACCTGCCGACGCGCTGCAACGACGGTGCCTGCGATCGCCAGGGCCGCTTCGTGTTCGGCACGATGCACGAGCCGACTGAAGGCAGCAAACAGGCGCTTGGTAGTTTCTGGCGACTCAATGCCGACCTCGGCCTGGAACAGCTTGCGCTGCCCGATGTGGCCATCAGCAACAGCATCGCCTTCAGTCCCGACGGCTCCACGATGTACTACTGCGACTCGCTAGCACGCTGCATCCAGCGCTGCGAGTACAGGGACATGCTGGGCACACCGGAACTGTTCGCGGACCTGGGCGAGCTTGCCGGCGAACCGGACGGTTCGTGTGTCGGCGCCGATGGTTCGCTGTGGAACGCGCAATGGGGCCTTGCTCGTGTGGTCTGCTATGCCGCTGACGGCTCGGTGCGCCAACTGCTGCCGGTACCTGCGCGCCAGCCGACCCGACCCGCCTTCGGCGGCCCCGATCTCGACACGCTCTATGTCACCAGCGCACGCGATGGATTGTCCGCAGTGCAACTGGATGCCGACACCCACGCCGGCGCGCTGTTCCGGTCACGAGTCGGTGTGCGCGGTCTGCCCGAAGCACGTTTCGCCGGCATGCCGGCGTGAAAATCACTCCATGAAAACCGCTGCTCAACCAACCGCCCATCGCCGTCCGCGGCCTGCAGGATTTCCTTCATGAATACTGTTGCGACATCCCCGCTCCTTCCGTCCCGCACCACGGCCCTGTTCACCTGCATGCTGGCCGCGCTGGCCGGGCTGATGTTCGGTCTGGACATCGGTGTGATTTCCGGTGCGACCCAGTTCATCCAGAAAGAGTTTCAGATCTCCGATCACATGATCGAGTGGATCGTCAGCTCGATGATGCTAGGTGCGGCGATCGGTGCGCTAGGTGCGGGCTGGATGTCCGCGACGCTGGGGCGCAAGCGTTCGCTGATTCTCGGCGGCGTGCTTTTCGTGACCGGTTCGCTGCTCAGCGGTGCGGCATGGTCGCCGGAGACACTGGTCGCGGCGCGGGTGATCCTGGGTCTGGCGATCGGTGTAGCCACCTTCACCGCGCCGCTGTATCTGGCCGAGGTGGCCGAGGAGCATATCCGCGGCGCGATGATCTCGCTGTACCAGCTGATGATCACCATCGGCATCCTGGTGGCGTTTCTATCCGACACCGTCCTCAGCTACAGCGGCAACTGGCGCTGGATGCTGGGCATCATCGCGATTCCGGGCATCCTGTTTCTGCTCGGCCTGTTCCTGCTGCCGGACAGCCCGCGCTGGCTGATGATGCGCGGGCGCAAGCAGGAGGCCATCGACGTACTGCAGAAGTTGCGCGGCGATGCTGGCCATGTCGCGCGTGAAGTGGCCGACATCGAGGAGCAATTGAAGACGCCGCAGCGCGGCTGGCACCTGTTCCTGGAGAATCGCAACTTCCGCCGCTCGGTGGGGTTGGGGATGCTGCTGCAGGTGATGCAGCAGTTCACCGGCATGAACGTGGTGATGTACTACGCGCCACGCATCTTCCAGAACATGGGCTACGCCACCACGGCACAGATGTGGTTCACCGCGGTAGTTGGCCTGACCAATGTGCTGGCCACCTTCATCGCGATCGGCCTGGTCGACCGCTGGGGCCGCAAGCCGATCCTGTACACCGGCTTCAGCGTGATGGCGGTGGGCCTGGGCTTGGTCGGCACGATGATGCATCTGGGCATCGCCACGCATGGCGAGCAGATTTTCACGGTGGCGATGCTGCTGACCTTCATCGTCGGTTTTGCGATGTCCGCCGGCCCGTTGATCTGGGCGCTGTGTTCGGAAGTGCAGCCGCTCAAGGGTCGCGATTTCGGCATCGGTTGCTCGACCTTCACCAACTGGGTCGCCAACATGATCGTAGGCGCCACCTTCCTCACCCTGCTCAACGGTATCGGCAACGCCGCCACGTTCTGGCTGTACGCGGCGCTGAACCTGGTGTTCCTGGTGATCACCTTCGTGCTGATCCCGGAAACGAAGAACGTCTCCCTGGAGCAGATCGAGCGCAACCTGATGGCCGGCCTGCCGCTGCGCGAGATCGGCAGTAACCCCTCGGCGGCATCGTCCGGTTTCAGCAGGCGGGCAGCGGAAGACGTCGCATCCTGATTCAAACGAACTGCTCTGCGATGGCTTGAGTACGCGGCGGTCGATGAAACCTTCCGCCATCGGGGCATCGCGCCTGGCGTGTTAGCTTTCTTCAAACGCCGCGCCTTGTCATTGGGTTTAATGCTCACCTTGGGAAAGCACACGATGACTACGACGCTGACAGCAAAGAATGAACTTGGCCTGCGTCGCGTGCTCGGCACCAGGGATCTTGTGCTGTTCAACATCGCGGCGATCGTCGCGTTGCGCTGGCTGTCGATGGCGGCCCAGGTGGGGCCTTCGAGTCTGGTACTGTGGTTGATGGGACTCGTTGGCTTCTTCATTCCATTGGCGCTCGCGGTACTCGAGCTGAGTTCGCGCGTGCCCGGACAGGGTGGTCTGTACCTGTGGTCGAAGACCGCGTTCGGCGATATGCATGGCTTCATCGCCGGCTGGACTTACTGGGTCTCCAACCTGGTCTATTTTCCGTTCGCGCTGCTGTTCAGCGCCGGCATCTTTCTGCATGTCGGCGGCGACCGCTGGCTGGCCCATGCTGGAGACGGCAGCTACAACCTCATCTACTGCCTGACGGTGTTATGGGCCGCGACCGGGCTTGGCATCCTCGGCCTCGAACGCGCCAAGTGGCTTCAGAATATCGGCGGCATCGCAACCTGGTCGGCGGCGGCACTCATCCTCGTTGCCGGCGCGCTGGCCGCCTACCGGTTCGGTGCGGCCACAGCGATCACCACGACGAACGTGATGCCGGACTTCGGCAAGCTCGCGACCTTTTCAACTTTCGCGACGATAGCCCTCGCCTTCCAGGGTCTCGAACTCGGGCTGATACTCGGTGGAGAAATCAAGGATCCGCGCCGGCAGATTCCGCGCGCCACGCTGATTTCCTGCGTCGTCATTGCAGCCATCTATATCGCCGGCACGGCATCCCTGCTGATCGCGCTGCCCGTCTCGACGATCGACATCATCGCCGGCATTCCGCAGGCACTATCCGCCATCGGCGAACGGATCGGCCTGCCGATGTTCGGCTCGCTGACCGCAGCACTTGTCACGATCGGCACGATCGGCTCCATCTCCGCATGGGTCACGGGCACGGCGCGGCTGCCCTTCGTCGTCGGCGTCGATCGCTACCTACCCGCCGCGCTGGGGCGCCTGCACCCCAAGCATGGCACGCCCCATGTGGCCTTGATTACCCAAGGCATCCTGACCTCGCTGGTGCTCGCAGCCGCACTGTCCGGCTCCAGCATCCATGAGGCCTACATCATCCTGGTCGACATGACTGCCATCATGTCGCTGCTGCCCCTGCTGTACATCCTGCTGGCATTTCCGCTGTTGCGCCGCCGCGCCGCGGGTCGCAACGAAGGCGTCAACCTATCGCCAGGCGGCACCCTCGGCTGCTGGCTCGCCGGGCTCACCGGTTTCGCGGTCACCCTGCTCGCGATCATCACCTCGATGATTCCACCCGCCGACAGCAGCAACCCCGGCCTGTTCCTGCTCAAGGTGGTGGGTGGCTCGGTATTGCTGATCGGTATCGGGCTGCTGTTTTACCAGCATGGCCAGCGGCAGATCAGGCATCCGTCGCCCTGATCCCGCGCCGACACTTCAAGACCAGTGCGTATTGCCACTGAGCCAATTTCATCAGCACACGCCCGTTCGATCCTGCTCAAGACGGGTTCGATGGAAGCTCGCCGGACTCCGACTCATCCGCAGCTGCTTCGTCGGCCAATTCATCAAGTACGGAGAAGACTCCAGCTAGATCTTCTCGATACGAAGCTATGTAGTTGGATGTGACGACACGCATCTCTTCGACGTGCAGGATTCGTTGATGAATGAGCTCCCGGCGCTGACTCCAGTACCGTCCCATCTCCTTCGGATCGAGGCCTCCTGGAAGTTCGGCCTTGGACGCGAAGTAGCCCACCTCATCTCTGCCCGAAAAGAAGGAGTTGCTCAAATGCGACAGACAGTGGTCGAGGAAATGAAATACGTTGTTCTCGTGGAGGTCGGGGTTGAAGCAGACGCCGAACACGTACTCGTTCATCCGCTTAGCTATGCCACGAGCATCACCGGCACCTTGCTCGTCGTAATAACCGCAGCCCACACCTGACCCTGTCGGGGGAAACGAATTACTCAGCTGGTAGATCACGAAGGACTTGACGATAGATCGCGCTAAAGAAACACTCTGAAGAAGCGAATCAGCGACTTGGCTGGACTGATCGCCCGTTGAAGCTGGCTGGCCAACTTGAGACGAAGCTTCGCCGAGGAACGTTTCAACTGGGGTGTCATTGACCTCTGCAAAGAAGTTTTTCTTCGCATCAATGTGCTCTCTCTTAAACAGAGCGAAGACATACTGAGACAGTCCTCTCATCTCCATCAGTGCCAGATCGTTGACTGCACCAGTTGTCGGAGCATTACTGTCCTGATGGCCAATGAGCGCAGCGTACAAGTTATATAGCTGTCCTTGGCGGTCTTGGGAGCAAGAGAGCCGAAACAACATGAGATCGTTCCAGCCGAGGACACCGCGGTCGCCACTCGAAAGTCGCTGGAGCAGACCTTTCCCTTGGTAGGAATGTTCACCGAAGATTCGCCATGCGATCTTGATGACATTTTCCGCGGTATTCGGGAGCCGACGACCCGATGCCCTCCCCCACCCGGCACGATCCAAAAGTCGAAGCAACGAGTAGATCGACCTCTGTCGCAAACTTTGATCATCATTCCCGATCGCGGAGTAGCGCGGCAAATAATCGACGAGCGTGTCAATGGCATCTTCGGCGACGGAGCCTGTGAAGGCGAAAGACTGATTGACGAGCACCCTCCAGAACTGGTCATGCGCGTGCTCCCCCCGCTCCAATCGAAAATCAGGCAACGTCAGAACTGAAACAACGGACGCCCCGTTCCGAATTTTCTCCACGGCATCTTGATATAGAACAAATGTCTCCTGCGGCTCGGGCGTAACAAACCGCACAATGAGTTTGAGGTATCTCTCCAGATTCCTGAAGGAGTCTTGATTGAAGCAAGCGCGCGACGCTAAGACGGCCTCATCTACGTTACTTTGATTCTCAATCCCTAAAGTTGTCGCGTCAAAGAGTTGTGTTAACAGGAACCCTGAGGCTCCTTGATACTCATTCACCAGCTTCGAAAACTCATCCGCGTTCTTGAACCCTTGTTCTCCATATTTGCGCCGTACCGAAAAGGTCCCGCAACGTCCATCGGTCTCTTCGGCATAGATGCGCCTAAACACTCCCGGGTAATTCAAGTGCAAGAGCATGAGGTTGATCAGGTCGCGCTTGTTGAAATCCGTCCGACCTAAGTCACTCTTCTCAATTTGCATGAGCAACATGGCGTTGACGAAGCGTTTTACCTTGCGCAGGTCGCCCACAAGGGGCAAGTACTTTGCCGCTAAGTCACTGCCGAGAATGCTCGCTAACTCGCTGAGCACGGCGCCGAGCTTCAGCATCGTGTCGGAAGGAATCGAATCCAGTTGGTTGCCTTCGCGCTGCCAGTCCTTTTGCAGGAAGTCTCGAATACTGGAGCTGTCGACGAACAAGCTCAGCTTGACTGTCACAAACTTCTCAAGGAACTCCCGAGCCCTCGCACTCTCATCTCCTTTGGAGGCAAGTACCTCGGTGTCATAGCAGAGCACGTAGGTAGCCTGAGAGAGCTTGAACGTCCGTCGCGTCGCGAATAAAACGTTATTCGTAGTCTTCGCGTCCAAACGATCCAGGTCATCAATGACGATGATCACGCGATGACCAATACGCTTAAGGACTTCGTCGATGTCATCGAGAAGTTCATCAACGGTCTCCTGCGACGGCTCCAAAGAAAGTTTGAAACCAAGGAATGACACGTCGGCTTTTCCCTTAATCAAACGGGAGTACCGCGATGCCGCCGGCCGAAACTCCGGGGCGTAGACCTTTCGTTGAATCGCGGCAGACAAGTCGCGGATCAAGCGGTCTGCAAGGTCTGGCTCTGATGCGTACCGTAGGGGCTCGAATCGACAAACGATGACCCTTTCTTCTTTCCTGGACCAGTAACGCTCAGCAAGGTTGATGAAGCTCGTTTTACCGACTCCCCATGGTCCATCGACCCCAAAGACAAGCCCAGTGTGGGCACCGCTTGCGATGACAGTCTCGGCAAACGACTTGGCTTGCGCTTTGCTCGCAAGTAGATCTTCTTCTTCGTTCCCAATTTCCTCATCAGCAATGAAGTACGGTGGCGGAGTCGCTCTTTTGGATTTCGGCAAGTACTGTCGAGCCAGTGGCGACAACAGCACGAGGCAGAGAAGAAAGAGGACCACCGGCGCCCAACGGGGATCCGCATCCTTTAGTGCCGAGTGGACTTTGGCTAGCCAAGGTGAGGCCAACTCGTTTGCCCAAATGCCGATGCCGAACGCGACCAGCAGATCTAGGCGAAGACTGCGGCCCATTCTGGCAGCGGTGAAGTGTGCTCCCCGCTTATATGCGTAGGTTAGGCATAACAGCGCTCCGACCAGTATCCCACCGGCTTTTACCCAGAGGGCTGCGCTAGACAACGTCGTAGCGAAGTTCGCGCCGAGGCAGAAGGCGGCGCGCCAAACCTCCGCACCTACGAAGCCGACTGCAAATGGCCTGGCGAATACCAGCAACTCGGGCATCTTCATCGCTGGCTTGGTAACCGTCATCACTTTTTCCTCCATGGTGCAGCGCAATCTCCTCGCACACTCGCCAACACTACAGCCGACGTTAGCACTCTATAGAGGCTGCTGAACGTCTCGATTGGGAGTTTTAGACTTCCGGCAGCGGACAGAATGTAGCTCGTGTTGGCGATGCGAACTTCGCGAATTGTGTCTCAAGGCTTGTCGACTCGCCGCGACAGCTGATCCGCCACTTCGCCGTGGGCCTTACGCTGGTAGCGATCCTCTCCAGGTAGGGCAGGTCGACGTCAGATAACGAATGTCCGAGGACACGGATATCGTCGACGTTGGCGAGGGCTGCGAACCTTGCGGCATTGTCGGCGATGATTTGTGCTGTGGGCTTGAAACTTCTCTCGAAATACCGGTCGATGATTTGGGCACCTTCAATGACGCGTGTGTCTTCTTGCTCAAGGTCAAGGTGTGCAACCCGCGTTTCCGTTGGCTTTGGTCGCCAGCCATGACCAAGGACGAGAGGGGCTGACTCGGCGGCAGCTCCGTGGATATGCCACACCTGTGCGCTAGGCACGTCGTAGAGCTGCTGGAGCGTGTTGGTGTAGTTGAAATTGATGAAGTGGGCACTTGGGTCGATCCTGGCCGGTGGAACCGTCAAACTGGTCGCCGCTGGGACAGCGATCTGATTGATCCATTCAGCGAAAGCGCCCAACAGTCCTTCTGAAAGAGCCTCTACTACACGGTCCAGTTCGAAGGCATAGTCATGGTGGAAGGAGTCGCTCCATTCTTCAGCACCATAGGACACGATCAAATGCTCTGAGTTGACGTTGTTCCGAATTTCGGACACGTTGAAACTAGAAACAGGTCGCTTCTGACGTCGTTTCCTGACCTCGCTTTGCATACTCGCTCGGGGTCAGATGACCGAGCGAGCTGTGCGG
>Ga0302314_10007085_pt1 | contig 20203 bp, 14 predicted proteins | sample III_Palsa_N2_3_FD_200533 | JGI IMG/M metagenome (GOLD analysis project Ga0302314, IMG submission 200533) | Peat permafrost microbial communities from Stordalen Mire near Abisko, Sweden - III_Palsa_N2_3 | ecosystem: Environmental > Terrestrial > Soil > Palsa > Peat permafrost | place: Sweden... | reverse complement strand
CGCCGTCGGTGGCCGCGTCTTCCTCGTAGACGTAGATCAGGTCGATGTCGGACGACACGTTCAGCTCGCGCGCGCCGAGCTTGCCCATGCCGATGATCCAGAACTCCACCTTCTCGCCGGCCGCGTTGCGCGGCACGCCCCAGCGCGGATCGATGTCGGCCAGCGCCTGCGCGTGAGCGCGCTCCAGCGTGGCTTCCGCGAGATGGGTCATCGCCGCGGTGACCTCGGCCTGGTCGGCATGCTGTTCGATGTCCAGCACCGCCAGGCGTTCCAGCACCAGCTGGCGCACGATGCGCAGCGCGCGCATCACGGGCATGCCTTCGGCCTCGAGCGAAGCGATCAGCGCGGTGATCGTCGTGAAGTCGGGCAGCCCCGGCGGCAGCCGATCGAGCATGTCGGCATGGCGCCGGCGGATGCGTTGGACGAACCGGCTGTGCGCGGCCTGGGCGCTGCCGCGCGCCAGCGGGAGGACGGGCTCGGGCGCGTTCACGACGGCTGCCGCGCCACCGCGGCGCGTGTTACGAGAAGTTCGCGGGAACTGGCGGCAACAATGCTCCCTTGCCGCCCGGTTTGGCGCTTGCCTTGCCCACCTACACTGTGGTCTGGGGCGCTGCCACCCCGTGCCGAACTTTTCATGGAATTGCAACTGAGCGCATTTTTCGATCCAGTCGTCAGACGGCTGCGCTTCATGCCGTGGCGGCGCGGACTGCAACTGGCCTGGAAAGCCGTGGTGTACGCCGGCTTGTCCCTGCTGTGCCTGCTCGTGCTCGCATGGCTGACTCTGCAGTGGGGGATTCTGCCGCACATCGAGGATTGGCGCCCCGAGATCGAGCGCCATGCCAGTCAGGCGGTAGGGGCTCCCGTGCGCATCGGGAGCATCAGCGTGCGCTCGTCGGGCTGGATCCCGACGCTGGACCTGCGCGACGTCGTGCTGCGCGACGCCGCCGGCACCGAGGCGCTGCGGCTGCCGCGCGTCACGGCGGCGCTGTCGGCGCAGTCGCTGCTGGTGCTGTCGCCGCGCCTGGCCCAGCTCTATGTCGAGGACGCCCGCCTGCTGGTGCGGCGCGACACCGCCGGCCACCTGCACGTCGGCGGCCTCGACCTCGCCGCCCGCGCCACCGTCTCCAGCGCCAACGAGGCCGCCACGCTGGACTGGATCTTCAGCCAGGAGGAGATCGTGCTGCGCCGCGGCACGCTGCGCTGGATCGACGAGCAGCGCAACGCGCCCGCACTCGAACTGACCGACGTCGACGTGGTGCTGCGCAACGGCCTGCGCTCGCACGACATGCGCGTCGACGCCACGCCGCCCGCCGACTGGGGCGACCGCTTCACGCTGCGCGCGCGCACGCGCCAGCCGCTGTTCTCGTACGCCGGCGACTGGCGACGCTGGACCGGCACGTTCTACGCCGACCTGCCGCGCGGCGACGTCGCGCAGCTGAAGCGCCATGTCGACCTGCCGTTCGAGCTCGACGGCGGCCAGGGCTCGCTGAAGCTGTGGCTCGATTTCCAGAACAACCACTGGCGCACGCTCACCGCCGACGTGCAGCTGAACGGCGTCGGCGTGCGCCTGGCCCATGACGTCGAGCCGCTGGCCATCGCGCACGCGGGCGGTCGCCTGACCGCCAGCCGCGACCCCGCCGGCGTCACCGTGGCCGCCGAGCACTTCGGCTTCGAGACGGCCGCCGGCATCGTCTGGCCCGCGGGCGACATGCGGCTGACGTGGCAGCAGCTGCAGCGCAGCGTGGTCGTGCGGCTGGGGCGCCGCGCCTACGTCAGCTACTCGCGCGAGAAGGCGCTGGCGCAGGCGGCCGGCCGCGCGCTGACCGCGTCGGCGCCGGCGTCGACGTCCTCCCACAAGGTGCCCTGGGACGACCTCGAACCCGTGACCGGCGGCACGCTGTCCGCCGATCATCTCGACCTCACGCTGATGCGTCGCCTCGCCGCGGCGCTGCCGCTGCCGCCGGTGGCGCAGAAGTGGCTGGCCGACTTCCAGCCCGAGGGCGTGGTGCGCCAGCTCGACGCGCGCTGGACCGGCCCGCTCGCCGCGCCGCGGCTGTACCGCGTCAACGCCGCCGTCACCGGCTTCTCGATGGCCGCCGGCGCCATTCCCCAGGGCGCGCGCAGCGGACGGCCGGGCTGGCGCAACGCGGACGTCAAGATCGATGCCGACGAACGCGGCGGCGCGGCGCACCTGGCGCTCGATGGCGGCAGCATCGAGCTGCCCGGCGTGTTCGAGGAGCCGGTGATCCCGTTCGACCGCTTCGCCGCCGACGCGACGTGGAAGATCGACCCGTCGCGCGACGCCACGCAGCCGCCGGCGATCTCCGTGGCGTTCGACGACGTCCGCTTCGCCAACGCCGACGCCGACGGCGAGCTGCAGCTGCAATGGCACAGCGGCCCGAACGCCGCCGTTGCCGCGGTCGCGCGGGCCTCTGGTGCGGCGTCGGCCACCGAGTTCGGACGCGGGCGCCGCTTCCCCGGCTACATCGACCTGAAGGGCGTGCTGGCCCACGCCCACGCGGCGCGCCTCGCGCGCTACCTGCCGCAGCAAGGCATGGCCGACACCCGCAGCTACCTCGCCGCGGCGTTCTCGTCCGGCGAGATGGACAACGTGCGCTTCAACGTGCGCGGCGACCTGGCCGGCTTCCCGTACCAGCGGCTGCACGACGGCGACTTCCGCATCGACGGCCACGTGAGCGGCGTCGACCTCGACTACGTGCCCGGCGCCCGCGCCGGCGACGGCACGCGCGCGCCGTCGCCGTGGCCGCCGTTCACGCAGGTGGCCGGCGAGATCGTGCTCGATCGCGGTGCCCTGGAGATCCACGACGCCAGCGGCCGCATGAACGACCTGCAGCTGCACGACGTCAACGGCGGCATCAAGACCCTGTACGACCAGCCGGCGCTCGCGCTGCATGGACAGGTCGACGGGCCGATGACCGACTTCCTGCGCTACGTCGCGCAGTCCCCGGTGGGCGGCTGGCTGCACAACGGCCTGGCCGCCACCACGGCCACCGGCAACGCCAACCTCGACCTCGCGCTCGACGTGCCGCTGCAGCACGGCGACCACACCACCGTCAACGGCGCGCTGACGCTGGACGACGACGACGTGCGCCTCGTCGCGGGCGCGCCCCTGCTCGAGGACGCGCATGCGCGCATCGCGTTCACCGAGAAGGGCGTCGCCGTCAGCGGCGGCCGCGCGCGCACGCTGGGCGGCGATACCACCTTCGACGGCGGCACCCAGCCCGACGGCACCCTGCGCTTTGCCGCGCTCGGCACGGTCAGCGCCGACGGCCTGCGCCAGGTCGCCGACGAGCCGGTTCTCACGCGCCTCGCGTCGCACGTCAGCGGCCAGTCCACCTACAAGCTGGGCATCGCGATCGCCAAGGGCCAGACCGAGTTCGCGCTGACGAGCCCGCTCGCCGGCCTGGGACTCGCGCTGCCCGCGCCGTTGAACAAGCCGGCCGACGCGGCGTGGCCGCTGAGCGTGTCCACCACCGTGTCGTTCGACGAGGGCCGCCCGCGCGACACGCTGCGCGTGGAGCTGACGCAGCCGCAAGGCACGGTGCTGCAGGCCGAGGTGCTGCGCGACCGCTCCGGCCAGGTGCCGCGCCCGCTGCGCGCGGCCTACGCCGTAGGCGCGCCCTTGCCGCCGCTGCAGCCGGGTGGCGTGCTGCTGCTGCACGGGCCGGCGTTCAACGGCGATGCGTGGCTGGCGTTCTGGCGCGGGCTGTCCGCCGGCGGCGCCACGACGGCCGCCGCGCCGCCGCCAGCGGCGTCCGCGCCCGCCGACGAGATGGGCATCAGCTACGTGCCGTCCGCCGCGGCGCTGAAGACGCCCGACCTGTTCATCGGCGGCCGCCACCTCACCAACGTCGACGTGATGCTGGCGCAGGTGATGGCCGCGGGCGACGACGTCTGGCGCTCCAACATCGTGTCCGACCAGACCAAGGGCGTCGTCGAGTACCGGCCCGAGACGCCCACCCGCGGCGCGCAGCTGTTCGCGCGGCTGGATCGGCTGTCGCTCGATTCACGCGACGTCGACGGCAACGCGGCCGACGCCGCCGCGAGCGCGCCGGCGGCGAACGAGCCGCAGACCAACACGGTGCCGGCGCTGGACATCGTCGTCGACAACTTCGAGCTGAACGCCCGGCAGCTTGGCAAGCTGGAGGTGGCGGCCACGCTGCAGTCGGGCGCGCGCGACTGGCGCCTCACCAAGCTCGCGCTCACCACGCCCGAGGCCAGGCTCACGGGCAGCGGCCGCTGGAGCGGCGCGCCGGTGCGCCACATGTCGCTGGACTTCGACCTCGAGCTGGCCGACTCGGGCAAGTTCCTCGAGCGCCTGGGCATGGGCCGCGTGCTGAAGAAGGGCAAGGGCAAGCTGGCCGGCTCGATCACGTGGACGGGCTCGCCGATCGCGCTCGACTACCCGAGCCTGGCCGGCAAGCTGCGCGTCGAGATCGACGAGGGCCAGTTCCTCAAGGCCGACGCCGGCGCCGGCCGCCTGCTGGGCGTGCTGAGCCTGCAGTCGCTGCCGCGCCGCCTCACGCTCGATTTCCGCGACCTGTTCGACGAAGGCTTCGCGTTCGACAACGTCACCGGCGACGTGCTGATCGACCGGGGCGTGGCGACGACAAAGGACTTCCGCATGCGCGCGGCCGCGGCGGCGGTGCTGATGTCCGGCCGCGCCGACCTGAAGGGCGAGACGCAGGATCTGGACGTGATCATCCTGCCCGAGGTCAACGCCGGCGCGGCCTCGCTCGCCTACGCCGCGATCAACCCGGTGATCGGCATCGGCACCTTCCTCGCGCAACTGTTCCTGCGCAGCCCGCTCACCGAGGCCGGCACGCGCGAGCTGCACGTCACGGGCACCTGGGCCAATCCGAAGGTCGACGAGGTGGGGCACAAGGCGGCGGTCGCGGCGGCCGCGGCGGCGGCCTCGGCGGCGCGCGCCAACGAGTCGGCGCAGGCGGCATCGGCCGCCTCGGCCGCGTTCGCCAGGCCGGCGCCCTGAACGGCCGGAACCGGGCCCTGCGCGCCGGACGGTTTTCGCGCATCGGCGGATACTTGCGGCAACGAGAAGGAAGCCCCATGACCCCATTCGCCGCCATCCAGACCGTCTCTACACCCGACGTCGATCGCAACCTGGCCGCCGCCGGCCGCCTCGTCGCCCAGGCCGCGCAGGCCGGCGCGCAATGGGTGGCGCTGCCCGAATACTTCTGCCTGATGGGACTGCGCGACGATGCCAAGCTGGCCATCGCCGAGCCCGACGGCGACGGGCCCATCCAGCGCTTCCTGTCCGACACCGCGCGCGAACACCGCATCACGCTGGTCGGCGGCACGCTGCCGATCGCCGCGAAGACGCCCGGCCGCGTGCGCAACGCCTGCTGCGTCTACGGCCCCGACGGCGCGCGCCTGACGCGCTACGACAAGATCCACCTGTTCGCGTTCGACAACGGCAAGGAAGCCTACGACGAGGCCCGCGTGCTGGAGCCCGGCGACACGCCGGTCGCGTTCGAGCAGGGCGGCTGGCGCGCCGGCCTGTCGGTCTGCTACGACCTGCGCTTTCCCGAGCTGTACCGCGGCCTGATGCGCCCGCCGTGCGACGTGCTGTTCGTGCCGGCCGCGTTCACCTACACCACGGGCCTGGCGCACTGGCTGCTGCTGCTGCGCGCCCGCGCCGTGGAGAACCAGTGCTACGTCGTCGCGCCCGCGCAGGGCGGCACGCACGAGAACGGCCGCCGCACCTTCGGGCACAGCGTCATCGTCGATCCGTGGGGCGACGTGCTGTCGCTGGCGCTCGATGGCGCGGAAGGCGAGGGCTTCGCGCTCGCCGAGCTCTCGCACGAGCGCATCGAGCAGGTGCGGCTGCAGTTGCCGGCGTTGCGGCATCGGAGGTTGTGAGGCAGGATGGCCCGCGAACGGCCGAGCGAACGTGAACACCCCGGTGCGCGAACGAGACTGGCGGCGTAGCCGTGCAGCGCTCCAAGGCCGATCGGGACGGCCAAGCCGCATCCGGCCTTGGCGCCAGTCGGCCGGACGGAAGGCGACGAGCAGCGACTTCGCCCGCCCAGGCTCAATGTCGGCCGGTTTCTCTCCGATAACTCATCGACCGCCCGGAGGCGCGAGAGGCATGCCTTGAACATTTCCACATTTGTGGCCGCTGCGGCGCACGACATGAAGAATTCCGTGAGCGTCATCGCGGCCTACCTCGAAGACGCTCTTGCTCAGCTGGCGGAGGGCGGCGTCGCGCAGCCGTCGCAGGCCGCCGCGTCGACGTACCAGGCCTTGTACGAGACGCAACGCGTCAACGGCAACCTCGTGCAACTGATGGCCATCTTCAAGCTGCAGGAAGGGATGTACCCGTTCCAGCCGGTGGAGGTCATGCTGGACGAATTCGCCGACGAGGTGCTGGATCGGGTGCGGCAGCTGGCCAGGCTGAAGGGCCTCGAGGTGTCCTGCGTGGCGGAAGGCGGCTTGCCCAGCTGGTTCTTCGACCACGATCTGATCACCAGCGTGGTCGTGCAGTCGATGTTCAATTCGGTGCGCTATGCGCGTACCAAGGTCCAGCTGTCGCTGTCCAGCCGCGATGGACAACTGGAGATCGAAGTGGCCGACGACGGCCCGGGCTTTCCCGATTTCATGCTGGAACAGGGATTTCCATCCAGGCAAGGCATCGACGTGCGAACCGGCAGCACCGGCCTGGGGCTGTTCTTCTCGCGCATGGCGGCCGGCCTGCACCAGCGCGGCGACGTGAGCGGAAGCACGCGCTTGAGCAACGGCGGGACGCTTGGCGGCGGCAGCTTCGTGATCGCGCTTCCCTGAGGGACACCATGTCGAACATCGATCCGTTGCGCGACCGCAAGTTCCTGCTGGTGGAAGACTTCGAGGCCATGCGCAGCCTCCTGAAGGGCCTGTTGCTGCGCTGCGGGGCCCAGCGTGTGGACACCGCCACGGACGGGCGCGAGGCCATCAGACTGCTGCGCAACACGTCCTACGACATCGTGATGTGCGACTACAACCTCGGGCCGGGCAAGAACGGACAGCAGCTTCTCGAGGAGTCGCGCTTGAACGGCTGGATCGGGCCGGCGGCGGTGTGGCTGATGATCACCGCGGAGAAGACGAGCGACATGGTCTCGGTGGCCGCCGAGGAGGCTCCCGACGACTACCTGCTCAAGCCGATCACCGAGAGCCTGTTGCAGGCACGCCTGTTCAAGCTGGTCGAGCGCAAGACCTCGCTGGCCGGCATCGCCGCGGCGATGAAGTCGCACGACTGGCGGCTGGCGCTCCAGCTGTGCGAGGAGCAACTCGCGTCCGGCACGAGGAACGTGGCGGAAGTGCTCAGGCTGCAGTCGCAGCTGTACCAGAAGCTCGGCGATTGGACGCAGGCCAAGGCGCTCTACGAAGCGGTCCTGCAGCGGGGACCGATCGCCTGGGCCAAGCTCGGCCTGGCGCAGGTCCACCTCCACCAGGTCGACCCGTCGGCCGCGCGCGCGTTGCTGGTGGAGACGGTGCGCGACCATCCGCAGTATCTCGAGGCCTACGACTGCCTCGCGGGCATGCTGGCCGCCCAGGGGCAGCACCAGCAGGAGTTCTCGGTGCTCGAGCGCGCCGCCGCCATCTCGCCCAATTCCGCGGCCCGCCAGTCGGCACTGGGCGCCGCCGCGATGAAGCTGGGCCAGACCGACACCGCGGCGCGCGCGTTCACGCGCTCGATGAAACTGGCCGAGCATAGCGCGGTCGAGAACGTCGAACCTTTTCTCGGCCTGGCGCGCATCCATTGCGAATCGGGCGCGCCGACCGAGGCGCAGAAGGTGCTGGCCGACCTGACCAAGCGCCATGACAGCCCCAAGGCCCAGGTGCTGGCCAAGGCGGAGAGCGTGCGCGCGCTGCAGGCGGCGGGCGATGTCGCCGGCGCCGCCAGGCTCGCTGGCGAGCTGACGGCGATGGCGCAGGACGACGCCAACCCGCTGCCGTCCGGCATCGTCATGCGCATCGCCGAGACCCTCATGGAATCGCAGCAGGTCGACGGCGGCGTGAGCCTGCTGCAGTACGTGACCCGCAACAACCATGACGACGAGGCGCTCGTGAAGCGGGCGCAACAGGCGTTCGACAAGGCGGGCATGGCCGCCGCAGGCAGCGCGACCCTTGCCGCGGCACGGCGTCAGGCGACCGACTCCATGACCGAAGGCGTGCGCCTGATGGCCGCGGGCGAGCTGCATGCCGCCCTTGCGGCCATGCGCGCTGCCAAGGTGGCGATGCCGCAGAACACGCGCGTGCTGCTGAATTTCGCGGCGGTCGCACTCACCTGCCTCGAGCGGCAAGGTCGCTCGAAGGAGCTGGAGTCCGAGGCGCGCCTCGCCATCGCCGCGGCGCTTGCCCTGCGCCCCGACGACCCGCGCGGCGCGGAACTGCTGGGGCGGCTCGCGAAGGTCCCCGCCGGGACATCCTGACGCCGCCTGGCCGTCGCTTCATCCGCGGCCGTCCTTCCGCCTGTGCGGTGGCAAGTGGTGCATCGACCGGTCGAACCCACCGTCGCCGGCAGCCGGTCGTCTCGCCAGGGTTACTCCGCCGCCCCCTGCTGAAGCTTTTCTTCCTGCCGCCGTATCCGCTTGCAGATCGGATAGCGCTGCAGGCTCAGATCGCTGTCGCACAGCTTCTTGATGCAGGCGGCGATCTTGGCGGGTTCCTGGTCGGAGCAGACCTCGCGCCAGTTCAAGGCGTGCGATGCGGGCGTCGCGCTCGATGCCGTCGGCAGCACGGTGTCGGGGCTGGCCTTGGCGGCGGCCTGGCCAGGCGTGGCGGTTGCCGGGGTGGCCGACGGCAGCGGCGGCGGCAGGTCGGGCGGCGGCATCTTGAGCGCGGCGATCCGCGCCTCCAGCGCCTTCTTGCGCGCGTCCCTGGCCGCCTTCGAATGCTCCGGCTTCTCGGCCACCTGCACCGGTTCGGGGGCGACGGAGGCGGCCTCGGAGGCCGGTGCCGCCGCCACGTCCGCGGCGGTGGCCTCGGCCACCGCCGGCGAGGCCGCGGCCGATGCCGGCTCGGCGACGGATGCCGCCATGGCGACCGGCGTCGCCGTGGCCGCGCTGGCCGGCGCCTCGGGCGCCGACGCGCTCTCCGCGACCGGTGCCGCGGCCGTCTTCAATCCGACCAGCGGCATCCACTGCGTCCGCGTCGTCCAGGCGCCGGCCCCAGTGCCGATCAGGACGAGCAGCAGCAGCACCGTCTTCAGCGGCGACGACGACTTCGGCGGCAGCATCACGCTGCGTTCCGGCGTCTCGAGCTCGTTGTCGTCCCGCGCGCGCACTCGCGACGGTGCGCGCGCCACCGGCGCGACTGGCGCAGCGGCCGAGGCGGCCGGGCCGGGCGGCGGCGTGCGCTGCGTCCTCGCCATGTGCATCGTGGCCTGGATCGTCTTCTCGTAGCCCGGGGGCACGCCCGCGCGGTCGATGGCCGCGCCGGGCGCGGCGATCCGTCCGGCCAGCGCCTCGCGGAACTGCGCCACCGATTGCGGCCGATCCTGCGGACGCACGGCCATCGCCCAGTCGAGCACCTGCAGCAGCTGCGGCGAGCAGCCCGGCGGCGCGATGCGCACGAGCGGCTCCAGCTCGTCGCCCATCACGCGTGCCGTCGCCGGCAGCGGCGCGCGGCCGGTCAGCATGAAATAGCAGGTGCCCGCGAGCGCGTAGAGGTCGGTCCACGGCCCCTGGCGCATCGATTGCGTCTCGGCGTACTGCTCGATGGGCGCGAACTGCGGCTTGAGGATGGCGGTGACGTTCTGCGTGCGGTCGGCCAGCACCAGTCGGGCGGCGCCGAAATCGAGCAGCACCGGGCGGTTGTTGTCGCACCAGAGGATGTTGTCGGGCGCGATGTCGCGGTGGTAGACCGCGGCGTCGTGCATCGTCTCCAGCGCGCCCAGCAGCGGCTCGATCAGCGCGCGCATCCAGGCATCGTCGAACCCGATCGACCCGCGCTCCTTGCGCAGCTGGCGCAGCGTGCGGCCCTTGTACAGCGGCATCGCCATGTAGGCGGTGCCGTTGCCCTCCCAGAAGCGGAACACCTTGACCAGCGCCGGCTGGTCGAAGCGGGCCAGCAGCCGGGCCTCGTTGACGAACGACTGCAGGCCCAGCGCGAAACTTCCGTCGTGCGCGCTGGTGCGCAGCGTCACGCGCTGGCCGGAGCCGCGTCCCGCCAGCGAGACCGGCATGTATTCCTTCAGGGCCACGTCGCGCTGCAGCGCGTCGTCCCAGGCCCGGTAGACGATGCCGAAGCCGCCGACGCCGAGCACCTCGCGGATCTCGAATTCCGCCAGTCGGGTGCCTGTCGGCAGCGCGTCGCCGCCGTCCTCCGGCGGGGGGGCGGCGGCGGAGCGGGCGTTCGTGGGATCGGACATGGTGGCCCGTAGTGTGCCGCAGCCGGCGATCCGTGCTTAACGCGGAACACCGCTCAACGGTGGACGGAGCCGGCATTTTGTCGCGCGATGGGCGCGCGCATGGCGGGCGGCGCCTCCCGGCGCGGCGACGTCAGGCCTCTTCCAGCACCTCGTCCCGATCCGATCCCGATGCCGACCGCAGCAGCGCGGCCGCCTGGTGCGCGGGCACGGGCGTCACCTCGATGCCGAACGGCGCCACGTCCGCGGCGACCGACTGGCAGAAGCCCGCGATCGAGAACAACGTCGGGCCGCGCGCCTTGTCCGGGGCCGGCACCAGGTGCAGGATGCGGCCGGTGCACTGCTCGCGCATCGCCTCGAGCACGCCGCGCGTCACGTTGAACAACGCGCGCACCGTGGCGCTGAAGTCGCGCCGCGGGACGGGCGCGTCGAACTCCGCCTGCGGGCTGCAGTCGGCCGCGCCGTGCACCAGCACGTCGATGCCGCCGAAGCGGGCCACCGCGGCCTTGACCGCGGCGCTCACTTCGCGCGTGTCGACCTCGTCCAGCCGCAGCGCGAGCAGGCGCGCATCGGCGAAGTCCCCGACGCGCCGCAGCACCGCCAGCGGGTCGGCATCCGCCGCGACGACGCAATGGCCGGCGGCCAGCGCCTGGCGGACGATGTCGGCGCCGAGCCGGGAAGCCGCGCCGGTCACGAACCATGTTTGTCGAATCATCATTCTTCTCCTCGATGGGGCGGTTGCTTGGATTGCCCTCCGTCCTGCGGACTTCGGGGTTCGGCGCCTTCGGACGGCCGGGCGGCGCTGGCCTGCGGCGGCGCCGATGAGCGCGCGCCGACGGCGTCGAATGTTCAAAAGGGATGCCCGCGTGACGCTTCGTCGAGGTCACGGCCCGCGGAGTGCGGGCGCCTGCGTGGGGTGGTGCGCCCCGGGCTCGTCGCAGGCGGGAAGGGCGCGTCGTCTCGCTGCGGCGGGCCACGGGACGGGCCTGTTCGCAGGGCGGCCGGGAGGCCGCACGCGCCGATCTCTTTCGAGGCCGGGTGAACGCAGTTTAGGAAATGGCGTGGCCGGAGAGAAGTCTGAAAACTCCAGACTTCTTGCCTAAAACTCCAGAAATCATCTGAATATGACAATTCGACTTCAGATTCCTGGCCTGTTCCTTTAGAGTTCGGCCCATCGATCCCTTTCGGAGACTGCGCGATGGCGCACGAGGACGCCGCGATCCGCGCGGAGATGACGGCCCTGGTGGCCGAGCTGGCGACCAACGAAGGCATGACGCCGTCGTTGCTGGAAGGCGTCGCGTTCGGCCGCTCGAACCGCTCGCTGGCGCGCACGCCGGTGCTGCACGACGCGTGCGTCGTGATCGTCTGCTCGGGCCGCAAGCGCGGCTACTTCGGCGACCAGGTGATCGACTACGGCGCGCACCAGTTCATGGTGGCGTCGGTGCCGATGCCGTTCGAGGGCGAGACCTTCGCGTCGCCCGAGGAGCCGCTGCTGGTCATCAAGGTCAAGCTCGACCTGGCCGTCATCGCGGACCTCGCGCTGGCGATCGACCCGTCGTTCGAGCCGGTGCCCGGTGCCGAGAGCGTCGCGACGGCGCCCGTCGACGCGCCGCTGGCCGACTCGGTGATCCGCCTGCTGCGCGCGCTGCGCTCGCCGCTGGAGACCCGGCTGTTCGGCGCGAGCCTGGTGCGCGAGGTCTGCTATCGCGTGCTGACCGGCCCGAAGGGCCCGGCGCTGCGCGCGGCGCTGGCCCAGCGCGGCCACTTCGGCCAGATCGCCAAGGCCCTGCACCGCATCCACATGGACTACCACCAGCGCCTCGACGTCGACACGCTGGCGCAGGAGGTGCACCTGAGCGCCGCGGCGTTCCACGCGCACTTCAAGACGGTGACGGCGACGTCGCCGATCCAGTACCTGAAGGCCACGCGGCTGCACAAGGCGCGGCTGCTGATGATCCAGGACGGGGTCAGCGCCAGCCGCGCGTCGAGCCGCGTCGGCTACGAGAGCGCGTCGCAGTTCAGCCGCGAGTTCAAGCGCCTGTTCGGCCGCACGCCGGTGGAGGAGCAGCGGCTGGTGCATGCGGCGTACGCGCCGGCGCACGAGGGGCGCGACCGGCCCTGAGCGGCGTCCTCAGCGCACGCCCAGCTCCGCCCGCCGCGGCAGGTCCGCCCCGCGCCGCGAGCACGTGATCGCGGCCGCCTGCGACGCGAAGCGCATCGCGTCGAGCAGCGTCTCGGCGGCCATGCCGCGCACGCGGTCGGGCGACAGGGCGCCGAGCTCGTCGAGGCGCGTCAGCAGCGCGGCCTGGAAGGTGTCGCCGGCGCCGACGGTGTCGATCACGTCGACCTTGACCGGCGGCACGTCGACCGTGCCGCTCGCGTGCCACGCGAACGCGCCCTTGCCGCCGCGGGTCAGCGCGACGAGGCCCGCGCCCTTGCCGAGGCAGTCGGCGGCGAAGGCGGCGGGGTCGGCGCCCGGGTACAGCAGGCCGAGATCCTCGTCGCTCAGCTTGAGGACGTCGGTGCGCGGCAGCATCCATTCGAGCGTCTCGCGCCACACGGCGAGGTCGGGCTCGACGTTCAGGCGCAGGTTCGGGTCGTAGCTGACCACCATTCTTGCGCGCACCTGGTCGATGAGCGCGCGCTGCGTGGCGGCCGTCTCGCCGACGACCATCGTGTAGGAGCCGACGTGCAGCAGCCGCGCATCGGCGGGCATGCGCGCCAGCGCGGCGAGCGGCAGCGTGCGGTCGGCCGCGCCGGTGCCGTAGAACGCGTACTCGGGCACGCCCTTGGCGTCGACGCCGATCAGGCTGATGGTGGTGGGGGCGTCGCTGCGATGCACGGCGTCGAGCGACACGCCCTCGGCGCGCAGCGCGTCCAGCAACCGGTTGCCCAGCTCGCCGTTCGACAGGCCGCCGAGGAAGGCGACCTGCCGGCCCATGCGCGCCAGCCCGAACGCCACGTTCAGGGGCGAGCCGCCGATGCGGGCGTCGAGCGCGATGCCGGTGGGCGTCGTCGCGCCGGTGAAAACGTCCATCAGGGCTTCGCCCGCGACCACGAACATGGCTTGTCTCTTCTCTTTCGTCTGACCGGTCAGTTCAGCGCCAGCCGAACATCATCTGCCGCGCGAACGCACGCTTGGCGAACGGAATCGATTGCAGCGCGGCAAGCCCGAGCCCGCGCGCGGCCGCAAGGCCCGGCGCGTGCCAGGTGAAGCTGCGCGCGAGGAAATCGGTCGCGCCGATCACGCTCCAGCGGTCGGGCGCGCGCGCGAACGCGAGCCCGCGCAGCGCCCGAGAAATCTGACCGCCCCCTCGCTCCTCCCGTCGCTGCCCCCCGAGGGGGAGCCCGGGTTGGCCCGGGTGGTGACCCTCGCCGCCCGGGGTCGGCGCGACCGCGACGAGGCGGTCGACCAGCAGGAACGCGTCGCGCAGCCCGAGGTTCAGGCCCTGGCCCGCGACGGGGTGCAGCGTCTGCGCCGCGTTGCCGATGCGCACGACGCGTCCGTCGACCAGGCTGGCCTCGGCGTTGAGCCCCAGCGCGAAGGACTTCAACGGCGAGATCGCCACCGGCGTGCCCACGGCCTCGGGCAGGCGCGTGGCGAGCACGGCCAGGCGTTGCGCGTCGGTCAACGGCGCGACCGGATCGTCGGCCGAGTCGACGCACCACACGAGCGCGGCGCGCGAGGTCTTCGGATCGGCGCCGGGCAGCGCCGGCAGCGGCAGCAAGGCGAGCGGGCCGTCGCGCGTGAAGCGCTCCATCGCGAGGCCCGGCGTCGCGCCTTCGAGCGTGACCGTGCCGACCCAGGCGGTCTGTTTGTAGTCATGCGTGACGGCCTTGCGCGACTGCTCCGCGAACACGCCGCCCTCGGCGATCACCGCGAGGTCGAAGCGTTCGCCGACGCCGCCCTCGGGCGTCACGAGCGCCCCGTCGGCATCGGTCTTGATGTCGGCGACGGCCGTGCCGAAGCGCGCGTGCAGGCCGGCGTCCAGCGTGCCGAGCGCGCCGTCGCGCGTGGCGCAGGCGTCGAGGAAGGCCTGTTGCAGCGGGGCCAGCAGCGTGCCGTAGCTCAGCACCGCGCCGAGCATGGGCACGTCGAGTTCATCGGCGCGGATGTGGACGACGGGCTCGCCGAACGGCGTCGACAAAGTGGGCGGCGCCTGCGACACGTGCACCTGGCGGATCGCCGCGGCCTGCGCACCCGGCCATGCGCGCAGGCGCTCCAGCATCTGCACGCTGCCCAGCGACAGCGCGAGGGTGCGCGGGTCGCCGGTGACGTCCTTGGCCGCGTCGCGCGTGTCGAACACGCTGATCGACCATCCCGGCAGGCGCTGGCGCGCGAGCAGCGCCAGCGACAGGCCCACAGGGCCGCCGCCGATCACGGCCAGCCGCGGCGGCGCCGTTCGTTGGGTGTCGTGCGTAGTCACCATGAGTGCGAGGGTCAGGGGCGGAATGCTATTGTGGCCCGATGCCCGCGTTCGCGTCGATACGCGGGCGACATCACGAAGATACTGGAGATCCGCCAATGCAATATCGTCGACTGGGCCGCGCCGGCCTGCAAGTGAGCGAACTGTCGCTCGGTTCCTGGGTCACCTACGCCAACCAGGTGGACGTGGACGCCGCCGTCGAGATGATGGCCGCCGCCTACGACGCCGGCGTCAACTTCTTCGACAACGCCGAGGCCTATGCCGGCGGCAAGAGCGAAGAGGTGATGGGCGCGGCGCTGAAGAAGCTGGGCTGGTCGCGCCTGAACTACACGGTGTCCACGAAGTTCTTCTGGGGCCTGCCGGACGCCGGCGGCGTCACCGTCAACCGCAAGAACACGCTCAACCGCAAGTACCTGATGCAGGCGATCGACGGGTCGCTGCAGCGCTTCGGCCTGGAGCACCTCGACCTCGTCTACTGCCACCGCGGCGACCCGAACACGCCCGTCGAGGAGACCGTGCACGCGATGAGCGACATGATCACCCAGGGCAAGGCGCTCTACTGGGGCACCAGCGAGTGGACGGCAGCCGACATCCGCGCCGCCTGGGACATCGCCGACCGCCACCACCTGCACAAGCCGGTGATGGAGCAGCCGCAGTACCACCTGTTCCACCGCGCCAAGGTGGAAAAGGAGTTCGCGCGCCTCTACGACGACATCGGCCTGGGCCTGACCACGTGGAGCCCGCTCGCCTCGGGCCTGCTCACCGGCAAGTACAAGGCCGGCATCCCGGCCGACAGCCGCGGCGCGATGCCCAGCATGAGCTTCCTGCACGAGGGCCTCACCGACCAGGCGAAGAACGCCGCCGTCGCCAGGCTCGAGCCGATCGCGCGCGATCTCGGCGCGACGACCGCGCAGCTGGCGATCGCCTGGGTCGCCAAGAACCCGCATGTCAGCACCGTCATCACCGGCGCGTCCAGCGTGAAGCAGTTGCAGGACAACCTGAAGGCGGCGGAGATCATCGCCAAGCTGACGCCGGATGTGCTCAAGCAGATCGACGAGATCACCGCGCCGCTGGCGCAGTAGGCGTCACGTTTCGAAGAAAGGCCCGGCATGCCGGGCCTTTTGCGTTGGCGGGCCGGCACTCGATCGGGCGGATACTCCCCGGGCAGATGCGCACACCCGCCCCCCCACCGTTCGTCGCCGTGGCCGTCGCGCTGGTCGGGTCCGTCGCGGCCTGCGTTGCCGCGGCGGCCATCCTCCTGCGCTTCGACCTCGATGGCCTGTTGTTCGCGCGGAGTCCGCCGCCGGCCGCCTCCGGTGCGTTCACGCAGGCGTTCCGTCTGCCGGGACACGACGGTGCCGCGATGATCGTCCGCCGCTTCGACCGGGCCGCCGCGCCACCCCGCCGGGGCTGCGTCGTCTATTTCCCCGGCCGGCAGGGCGGCCTCGATCGGTATGCGAACGAGCTGTTTCCCGACTTCGAGAATGCAGGCCTGGTCGTCTACGCCGTCGCCTATCCCGGGCAGGACGGCGCCCCGGGGCGCGCGCGCCTCGACGACGTGCAGGCGCTGGCCACGACCGCGGTGGCGATGGTGATCGGCACCTGCGGACGTGCGCACACGGTCGTGGTGGGCCGCTCGCTCGGTGCCATGATCGCGGCCTACGCCGCCGGCGCCACGTCGCCTGCCGGCCTGGTGATGGAGTCCGCCTCGCCGTCGCTGGGCGCGGGCATACGCGGCGCGCTGCGCGAACGCTGGTTCCTCCGCCCATTGGCGCTGCTTCCCATCGAGCGGATCGTCAGGCATGATTTCTCGCTTGCCGAGGCACTGCCCTCCGAGCTGCACGCCGCCATCTTCCAGGGCTGCGCCGACGCACGCACGCCGCTCGCGGACTTCCGGTCCGACCCCGGCGAGCCCGCGCGCCTGCCCATCATCGTGGTCGCAGGCGGCACCCACACGGATACGCTGCAACGCGCCAAACAGGCGATGATCGCGACGACGCTGGGCATGATTCACGGCAGCGAAGAAGCGCTGGCCGCGGCGGCCGCGGACTGAACGGCAGGACGGCGCACCCGTTTGTTCAGGCGTCCGGCTCGAACGGCCCGGTGGCCGTTCCTTGATGGAAGCTCATCTGCCAACCACTGCCGCCGTGCTGCCAGATCGACGTGCGCAGCGCGTGGCGCTCCAGGCCGCCGTCGGTGCCCCGGTGCGCCGCGCGGTAGGTCAGCAGGCCGACGTCCGGCGCGAGGCGCCTCAACACGAAACGATCCGCGACGACCGTCGCGTGGGTCGGCGCGGCGAGCAGATGCTCCAGGATGTCGGCCTTCGCGTAGGCTTGGCCGGAGCGCCCGAACTCCCGAAACTCCGGATGAAGCAGCGCGTCGAGCCTGGCCGCGTCGGTCCTCGCGGCCGACTGGTGCAGCTCGACCTCCAGCGCCTGCAGCGTGGCGAGCAGGTCCACGTCGGCGTCGTTCATCCGGACTCCTGCAGCGACCCCAGCCGCTCCAGCGTCCCGACATCCGTCCAGCGCCCGGCGTATTTCACCGCCCGCAGCCGCCGCTGATCGAGCGCTAGCTCGAGCTTCGGCCGCAGCGCCATCTTCGTGCCGACGACAATGTCCTCGAACAGCGCCGCGCGGAACAGGCCGATGCTGGCCCAGGTGAATTTCGGGTCGGCGCTGCGGCTCGCGAGGCCGTCGGCGTCGATGCCGAAGTCGCCTTGGGGGTGGTGCGGCGCGTTGTCGACCATCCAGAGCTGGCCCGATGCGTCGCCGGCTTCGAAGCGCTGCGCGTCGGCGGCGGCGAAGCGGAAGTCGGGGACGAAGACATCGCCCGAGACGACCCAGAACGCGTCGCCGAGCAACGGCAGCGCCTTGGCGATGCCGCCGGCCGTCTCCAGCGCGCCGCCGTGATCGCGGCCTTCGAACGAGTACGTGATGTTCACGCCGTAGCGCGAGCCGTCGCCCAGCGTCGCCGGGAACTGTTCTTCCAGCCACGCGGTGTTGACGACGACGTCGCGCACGCCTGCCCGCGCGAGGGCGTCGAGATGCCATTCGATCAGCCGCCGGCCGCGGACGTCGATCAGCGGCTTGGGCGTGCGGTCGGTGAGCGGCCGCATGCGTTCGCCGCGCCCGGCGGCCAGGATCAGTGCCTTCATCCGCCCAGTGTAAAAGCCCCGTCGCCGGGTTTTCCCCGCATTTTCCGCCCTCCCGTCTAAAATCGCCGGCTCCGCCCACGCCGCATCCTGGCCCCAAAAAGAGTCGTCCATGTCCGAGATCTCGAACGTCGTTCCCGCCGATACCCCCGTCGCCACGCCGATGACCACCCTGATGGCCAACGCCATCCGCGCGCTCGCGATGGACGCCGTCCAGGCGGCCAACTCCGGACACCCCGGCGCCCCGATGGGCATGGCCGACATCGCCGTCGCGCTGTGGTCGCGCCACCTGTCGCACAACCCGGCCAACCCGCACTGGTTCAACCGCGATCGCTTCGTGCTGTCCAACGGCCACGGCTCGATGCTGCAGTACGCGCTGCTGCACCTGACCGGCTACGACCTGCCGATCTCCGAGCTGAAGAACTTCCGCAAGCTGCACTCGAAGACGGCCGGCCATCCGGAAGTCGACGTCACGCCGGGCGTCGAGACGACGACCGGCCCGCTGGGCCAGGGCCTGGCCAACGCGGTCGGCATGGCGCTGGCCGAGAAGCTGCTCGCCGCCGAATTCAACCGCCCCGGCCACGACATCGTCGACCACCACACCTACGTCTTCATGGGCGACGGCTGCCTGATGGAAGGCATCAGCCACGAGGCCTGCGCGCTGGCCGGCGCGTGGAAGCTGAACAAGCTGGTCGCGATCTACGACGACAACGGCATCTCCATCGACGGCCAGGTCGCGCCCTGGTACATCGACGACGTCGCCGCCCGCTTCATCGCCTACGGCTGGAACGTGGTCGACAAGGTCGACGGCCATGACATCGAGGTGGTCGACGCCGCGATCGAGGAAGCGCTCAAGAGCGAGACGCGCCCGACGCTGATCATCTGCAAGACCGTCATCGGCAAGGGCTCGCCCAACCGCGGCGGCACGTCCAAGGCGCACGGCGAGGCGCTGGGCGCCGAGGAAATCGCGCTGACGCGCAAGGCGCTGGGCTGGGACCACGCGCCGTTCGAAGTGCCGGCCGACATCTACGCCGCCTGGAATGCCAAGGAAGCCGGCGCCATGGCCGAAGGCGAGTGGACCGCCGAGTTCAACGCCTACGAGGCCGCGCATCCCGACCTCGCCAAGGAATTCCACCGCCGCATGATCGGCGAGCTGCCGACGAACTTCGCCGAGATCGCCGCCGACGCCGTGGCCGCGGCGCACGACAAGGCCGAGACCGTCGCCAGCCGCAAGGCCAGCCAGATCGCGCTGGAAGCCTTCACCGCGGCGCTGCCGGAAATGCTGGGCGGCTCGGCCGACCTGACCGGCTCCAACCTCACGAACACCAAGAGCACCCCGTCGCTGCGCTTCGGCGACCAGGGCCAGGTGATGACGACCGAAGGCAGGATCGGCCGCCACATCAACTACGGCGTGCGCGAGTTCGGCATGGCCGCGATCATGAACGGCATCGCGCTGCACGGCGGCTACATCCCGTACGGCGGCACCTTCCTCACGTTCAGCGACTACAGCCGCAACGCGATCCGCATGGCCGCGCTGATGAAGCGCCGCGTGGTGCACGTGTTCACGCACGACTCCATCGGCCTCGGCGAGGACGGCCCGACCCACCAGTCGGTGGAGCACGCCGCCAGCCTGCGCCTGATCCCGGGCCTCGACGTCTGGCGCCCGGCCGACACCACCGAGACCACGGTGGCCTGGACGATGGCCCTGGTGCAGAAGCATCGCCCGAGCGCGCTCCTGCTGTCGCGCCAGAACCTGCCGTACCTGCCCAAGGTCGACGCCGACGTGATCACGCAGGGCGCCTACATCCTGGCCGAGCCGTCGGAAGTCGGCATCAACAAGAAGGCGCAGGTCGTGCTGATGGCCACCGGCTCGGAAGTGCACCTGGCGCTGCAGGCGCAGGAGGCCCTGGCCAAGCTGAAGATCGCGGCGCGCGTCGTCTCGGTGCCGTCGACCAACGTGTTCGACCGCCAGAGCGAGTCGTACAAGGTGCAGGTGCTGCCGCGCAACGTGCCGCGCATCGCCATCGAGGCGGGCGTCACCGACTTCTGGTGGAAGTACCGCGTCGACGCGGTCATCGGCCTGGATCGCTTCGGCGAGTCGGCGCCGGCGCCGGACCTGTTCAGGTTCTTCGACATCACGGCGGACAACATCGTCGCCGTCGCACGCAAGGTCGTCGGCAAGTAAATCCATGCTGCGGTGCGGGGACGAAAGTTCCCGCGCCGTAACCCGCAACAGGC
>Ga0302314_10007083_pt1 | contig 20206 bp, 16 predicted proteins | sample III_Palsa_N2_3_FD_200533 | JGI IMG/M metagenome (GOLD analysis project Ga0302314, IMG submission 200533) | Peat permafrost microbial communities from Stordalen Mire near Abisko, Sweden - III_Palsa_N2_3 | ecosystem: Environmental > Terrestrial > Soil > Palsa > Peat permafrost | place: Sweden... | reverse complement strand
GGGCTTCCCGGCATGAACCCGTGCTGTAAGGCGAGCCCGCCTACCACCGCCCCGACTATGCCGGAAGCGCCCAGCGTATGCCCGGTAAACCCCTTGCTGGAGCTGCACGGCACCGCGCCGCCGAACAGGCTGGCAATGGCACAATCCTCCGCCGCATCGCCGGCCAAGGTCGCCGTGCCATGCAGGTTGATATAGTCGATTTCCTCCGGCGCCAGACCCGCGTCCGCCAAGGCCAGCTCCATCGCCCGCGCGGCACCTGCCCCTTCGGGATGCGGCGAGGACATATGGTAGGCGTCCGAGCTCTCGCCGATGCCAAGCAGCAGCACCGTTTCCGGATCAAGCCGCGGCCCCGGCCGTTCGATCAGCGCGAACCCCGCCGCCTCGCCGATCGAAATACCGTTACGCGCCGCATCGAACGGCCGGCACGGGCCCGCGGCCATCACCCCCAGCGCATGGAAGCCAAATAAAGTGGTGGCGCACAGCGTGTCGACACCGCCCACAATGGCGGCATCACATAGCCCGGCAGCAATCATCCGTGCCGCACTGGCAAACACTTTCGAGGTCGCGGCACAGGCGGTGGAGACGGCGAAAGCCGGGCCGCTGAGCCCAAGATAGCCGCGCACAAAACGCCCCAGCGAATAGGTGTTGTGGGTGTGCGCGTAATCGAAGCCGGACGGCAGCCAGCCCGCCGCATCCCGCTCGCGATAGGCGGTTTCCGTCTGCAATATGCCGGACGTGCTGGTGCCGACAAAAACGCCGATGCGCGTGGCACCGTAGCGCGCTTTCGCCGCCGCCACGGACGCCGCAAAGCCGTCCAGCGCCAGCGCCTGTGCGGCGATCCGGTTATTGCGGCAATCGAACTTCGCCCATTCGCCGGCGAGTTCGTGCGTCGCAAGCCCCGTAACCTCACCGGTGTAGGCATCCAGCGGCAACGCATCGAACCTGCAAGGGGCAAGACCGCTGCGCCCCGCGCGCAAAGCCGCAAGGGTTGCAGCGCGCCCGGCTCCCAGGCAGGTCACCAGCGTAAAATTGCTAAGTGCCAAAGCAGTCATGGCCACGCCTCCAGCCGTGCCAGCTTCTGGCTAAGGCTTTCCGCCTCGCGGGCAATATGTTCATCGTAACGGGCCTGGAACAGCGCCCGCGCGCCGGAAAATCTGCGGCCCGAGCCCGCCCCGGCCACCGCGTAGCGGGCGACGAAACGGCGCAGATTCGCATGCAGATCGGTATAGCGCGGGATCGCGAAAATGCGCTCGAAGCGGAACCGGTACGGCCCCCAATAGGGATTGTCGAAAAAAATCAGGCGCAGCCTCGCCACATCGTAAACATCATTTTCCGCGATTGCCGGCCCGGCGACGGCCAGCGCGCCCGGCGCCGTCGGCAGCGTGCCGCTGGCAAGCAAGGCGTCTCTGGCGGCCACATCGTTGTACAGCGCCTGCGCATCCTCAATCGGCAGATCATTCGCCCGCAGCATCAAATCCACAAAGGTGTTCTTCGGCACCGGAAACTTGAACATCGCCAACACCGCCCATTGCCCCGTCGGCCATGGCTTCCATACCCCAGCCGCCGCCAGCGCATTATGCGCTACATGCACGCAATTATCGTTGAAAAGTTTCCAGCGATAGATCCGCTCGCCATTCCGGTAGGGCAGGTTGACGGCATTGAGAAAATCCACCATCACGCCGACGCGTGTGCGGTCAAGTGGTATCCGGGCACGAAACGTGTCGCGGCCGAATTGCGCGCCATAATCCGTCGCCACCGAAATCTCATACTTGTATTCGTGGTCGCTCATCCCGGCCGGCTTGTCGCGGAAGAATTCCTCATGGAATTCCACGCCATCGAGAAACCCCATCGCCCGTGCCTCGGCCTGGGTGCGCTCATAAGCCGCGCGCGTGAGCCGCTCCCCCGGTGCCAGCGCGCCGCGCCAGAGGAAACCTCGCCCCTCCACAGCCACCCAGTTGGCATTGCGGTAATGCGAATTCACGCTGATGCCGACCCCATAATTTCCAGGCGCTTCATCCGCGGTGCAAAGCCGCAGCACCGGATACCCGGCATCGCGATCGAGCCGCACACCGTTCAGATAAAGCAGCGAGTGCCCGCCGATACCGCTGCGCAACGGCGCCCCGAAGCCGGGCTTTTTGCGCAGCTCGGAGAGCGCGGAGAATTCGGCGTAGTATGGGTAAAAATCTTCGTAAGCGAAAGTCATGACTAAACGAAATCAACAGGTTGTAGAGAAGGAAGGAAGCATCTTTTTTGAAAAATAGAAGCAAAAAACTTTTGCCACCTGGAGCCACCGGCTACGGCCGGCGCGCTCCAATTGACAAAGTTTTTTTGCTTCTTTTTGCTCACAAAAAGAAGACTCTTCTTGTGCCTCAACCTAAACGTCCACTCTAAACGGAGCTCGCGCGAGCAATTGCCGCCAGAGCTTGGCCCAAGTCGGCCAGTCATGCCCACCGGGCGTTACCAATACGCGGTCCGCCGGCAACTCCGTCGCCAGCGTTCTGTGCGCGTCTGCAAAACGGTCTTCTTGGCCGTACCCGAGATACAAGACAGGTGCCTCGATCCGCCGCGCGAGATGGCCCTGCAGCCAGAGCAGGAGCCGTTGTTCAGGTTCCGTCGCAATCGAGCCGGCCGGCGACCACGCCGAAAGTCCGCCCGCCCGCACCAGCTCGGCGGTCGTCCCCTTGGTGCCCAGAAACGGCGCGAGCAACACAATGCCCTCCACATGGTCGGGATAGGCGCTGGCATAAAGCAGCGCCCCCATACCGCCGAGCGAGATGCCGAGCAGCCAGATGCGCGAAAAACCGCGCGCCAGCGCGGGTTCCACCACGGCACGATGCAGCGCCGCCGTCACGCCGCCATCGAGATACAGCCCCAAATCCGGGTGCGCCGCTGCGATATCCACTGGCAACCCAAGCTCGTGCACTGAAGCCACCATGCCGTGTTCAGCAAATTCGTCCGCCGCAATCCCAGCGCCCGGCAGCATGACCAGCAATACGCGGGCCTGCCGCCCTGGAGCCTCGTAATACCGGCAATCGACCAGCTCCTTCATGGCGTTACCGCTTTCGGGGTGCTCAGCACCGCGCCACATACCAGGCTCAAGAACGTGCCGATGGCAACCGTCACCCCGATATCATGCAGCACCGGAATGCGCGAGAAAGACAGCAAGCCATAAGCCGCCACGGTGCATAGATTGGCCAGCACGATCGAGGCCACAGCGCGCTGCCAGCCTGGCGCGCCGGGGGCAGAACGCTCGAAGAACAGGCAGTAATTGGACCCGATGGCGACAATCAGCAGGAAGCCCGCGACCATGAAAATTGACAGCTTGCCGCCGCCCAAGGTGAGTAGGGCCGAGGTCATGATCACGGCCGCAGCCAATGGTGCCGCCACCGCCGCAACACGGCGCAGGGAGCGCAGCCCGGCCAGCAGCAGGAGCAGTATTGCGAGGCTGCCCACCACCACCAGCGCCGTGGCCTGGTTCTGGAAGGTCGCGAGCAGCCGGTCGGATTCGTGGTTGAGATCGACCAGACCCGCGCCAAGGGGTGCGAGGGCGCGTGCCACCGTGCCCGGGTTGGAAACGTCGCGCAGCGGCGCCATCACCACCCAAGTGTCACCTCGGCGGACCAGCATGGAGTCCAACTCCAGCGCCAGCGCCGGTGGCAGACCGGCGGACGTGAGCAGCGGCGCCGTCCTAGCTGCCGCCACTGCCGCGAAAAATGGCGCAAAAGCCTGGACGTTGAACGGCAGCCCCGCGGCGGCCTGAGTGAAATTGGCACGCAGCGTGGCCGCATCCGGCAAGGCCGCCGCGCGCGCGCGCTGCGCCTGCTCGCTCGGCAAAATCGCGCTTGGCAGATCGAAGCCGCCGAGCTGCCCTGTCGCCACCAGTTTGCCCAATACCGGCGCGAAACCCTCGCTCTCGCGCAGCGCAAGCTCGGCATCCGGTGCCCGGAAGACGACGAAATAGCGCGTATCCGGCACGCCGAGCTGATGCCGCAAATCCTGATCGAGCTGTTGCGCTGCCGCCGGGATCGGGCTCAGATTCAGCAGATTTCCATCCCACATCCCACCGCGGTGCGCGAGCAGTGCCGCCAGGGCAACAACCAACCCCACCGCCACAGCGCCGCTCGCCTCGCGCCGGTGTCGTATGAGCATGAACGCGGGATTGGCCAGCGGCTCCGCACCGCCGGCAAAAAACCCGCGCGGCACAAAATGCGGCAGCACGAAGCGCGTGGTGGCCGCGGCCGCGATCAGCCCGGCAATGGAAAACAACCCCAATTGCGCGAAGCCGGTGAAACTGGAGAATAACATGGCGCTGAAGCCGGCAATCGAGGTCAGCGCGCCTAGCCGCAATGTTGGCCAGATGCGCGCGAGCGTCTCGACAGGAGACCCGCCGCGCGCGGTCTGCGTGAACAGATATATCGCATAGTCGAGCGATTCGCCGATCAGGGTCACGCCGAAACCCAGCGTGATGCCATGAACGAACCCGAACACCAGGGATACGGCGGCAATCGCTGCCAGGGCGCCACTGGCGATGGGCAGCAATCCGAGCAACAGCACGCGCGGCGAGCGGTAGGCGAAGGCCAGTAGCCCGGCCGCCCCCGCCAAAGCCAGTAGCGAAAGGCGCGATACATCGCTCTTGGTGGTATCACGCGTGTGCACGGCAAACACGCCCGGACCGCTCATCAATAAATACGCCGGCCCGGCTTTGGGTGTGACAGCGCGAGCGAGGGCAAAATCAGTGGCAATGATCGCCAGTGCGTGCTGCTGCGCGTCCAGATCGAAACCAGGCGCGGCCGTATGCACCAGCACCAGCGCCGTAGCGCCATCGGTCGAGACCCAGACACCACCCTGCACGGCAGGGCCCTGGCCCGAGTCGAACTGACTCATCAGGTTTAATGTGAGGCCAGTGGGGTCGGCGGGCAGGCTTCGGCCCGTCACCATGCCAAGTTCTGAGCCCAGCACTGCCAGATCATTATCGAGCGCGCCGCGCAGCCCAGCCACCGAGAACGCGGACGGCGTGACCGAGGGGCTGAGCAGATAGCGGTTGCGCCAGACATAATCCTGCGACCCGGCAAAAGACGCGTCATCGCCGTTCAGCACGTCGAGAAATTCGGGCTCGTGCCGCAATTGCGGCGCTAAATTCCGGCTCAGCGCCGCGAGCACCGCCGCCGGCGCGCCCCGGATCGCGAGCAACACGATGTGCGAGGCCGCCCCGCCGTTCACCTGCCCGGCCAGCACCTGCTGCGCTGGCGAGGCGGAAGAGGGGAGGAAATCCCCCATGTCGGTGCGGTAGCTGGTCCGCCCGGCGATCAAGCCACAGGCCGCAAGCAGCATTAGCCACAGCCCGAGCGCCAGAAATCTATGGCGCATCAGTCCCGTCACCGGCGCTGATGCGCATGGTCGCATCGCTGCCGTCACTGCTCAGCGTATCGATGACGGCGATCCGCCCTTCGCTGCCGCTGATTACCATCGACTGCACGAAACGCTGCAGCGCGGGTTGCTTTGGTTGCAGGCGCAATTGCCAGGCTCCTGCGCTACCGCTCAGGATCACCGTGTAGAACTGCTCGAGTGCGGGTAAATCGCCCGCCAGAGTGCCGCGTATCCCTTCCACCAGCCCGGCAATGCGCGGGTCCTGGTTGATTGCAAAAACGTGGGTCCCTTCGGCGCTCCCACCGGTCAGCGTCACGCGGTCCTGTTCAAGCACGAAGCTTTCCGGCACAGGCGATGTCGTGACTTTGCTCAGATAATCCGGCGCGACGTAGGTGAGCGTGCCGGTGGTGATTAGCGGCGCGCTTAGCACCGGCGAGGTCTGCTGCTCGGTGAAACTGGCCGAGCCGCCGCGGAACCGCGCCAGCGACTCCATCAGCTGCGGGAGCCCCCAGGCCGGCTGCGCCCGAGCCTGCTGCGTGCAATCCGCGGTCGCGAGCAGGCAAAGCAAGACCGCCCAATAGCGCATCTCAGACCCAAAAATCATAGAAATTGAACCAGTTGAACGGCGCTTCGCGGCAGTAATGCTCCAGCCGCGCGACGTAGCGGCGCATGATATCGTCGAGCCAAGCTTGGGTGTCCGGCGGCCTTGTTGAGGGCGCCTCAGCCAGGGTCTCGAAATGCAGCTCGTAGCGCCGGCCGCCGCGATAAATCCCCACCATCATCACCGCGGGACAGTGCAACAGCATGGCAATCCGGAACGGCCCCTGCGGAAACGTCGCCGGCACGCCCAGAAACGGGTAGCGGACCATATCCTTGCCGTCGATATTGCGGTCCGCCAGCAGACCGATAAAATGCCCGCGCCGCAGTCGCTCCGCAACCGCAATCAGCGAATCCATCCGGCCTAGGCCGATTACCTCGGTGGCCAGGTTGGGGTTGATCGCCGCCAGCGCCGCGCGGATTTTCTGTGCGTTCTCCTCATACATAAGCAGGCTGATCGGCCGGTCGCCGCGCCGCCGCCCGACCGCGCGCGCCACCTCGAAACTGCCGAAATGCGCCCCGAACAATAGGCAGCCGCCGCCCTGCGCCTCGATATTCTGCAGGATGTCCTCGCCGTGTACGGTAATCTCGAAATGGTCGACCTGCTCGCCGAGCAGAAATACACGGTCCAGCAGGCAGCGCGCGAAGGTCAGGAAATGCGCAAGACGCTCGCCCAGGAGTGGCGCGCGGTTAAGCACACGACCGAGATAAGCCTTCGAGGCACGCGCCGCCGAAGGCGACGAGATGAAAAAATACAGGCAGAGCGGATAGAGCAGCAGCCGTGCCGCGCGCCTACCTAATCGGTGCGTGGTCCATACACCAAGGCGGATGAGCGCCCGCGAACCCCGCTCCGGACGGCTCACCCATTCTTGCGCGCGCGCTTGCTCGGTCATGCTGGCACCGCACGTAAGAAAGGAAGGAAGCATCTTTTTTGAAAAAAAGAAGCAAAAAACTTTTGTTCCATTTGGAACGCGCCGACCGTTGCCGGCGCGCTCCAATTGACAAAGTTTTTTTGCTGCTTTTTGTTCACAAAAAGAAGACACTTCCTGCGTCTTAACCTATTGCTTTTACTTATTATCACTCGGGTGAGACTTTTACTGAAAGCGAGCCTGCCAGCACCAGACTGTGATCGCGGGTAACTCGGCATTCAAAGCGGAACTGGCCGTCGTCCAGCGTTTGCCAGCGCAGCTGCAAGGGCTCACCGTGGCGGACCGGCTGCAGGAATTTGGCGGCTTCTATCGTGACATTTCCCTCCGGCCCGGCGATGGCGGCCACCATGGCATCGAGCAGCAGCGCTCCGGGAATGATGGGATTGCCGGGAAAATGCCCGGCGGCGCTGGGATGACCGAGGGCGAGACGGAAATCCTGGCTTTGCCACATTATCAACCGGCTCCGGCTTGCCCGATTAGGCGTAGTAATACTTCGCGCGGCAGTTTGCCGAGCGTGTTGCGCGGCAGGGCATCCACCAGCACCAGCGGGCGCGGCAGAAAAGCGGCATCGATCTGTTGGCGCAATGCCGTCATGATAGCGCGCTGCGTCATCCCCGGCGCCACCACCAAAGCTGCCAGCCGCGCGACATTGCCGCCGCGCGCTTCGCCCATCAGGAACACGCCATCCTGTACCCCCGCAATGCCAAGGAGCTGGTGGTTGAGGTGCGCGAGCGACGCCCTCTTGCCGGCAACGTCGACGAGATCGGCTGTGCGCTCCCCAAGCCGGAAAGTGCTTGTGCCAGTGAACTCGATCATGTCATGCAGCAGCACGCGGCCGGGTACGGCGGCACCGCTGGCCCAGGTGCCATGCTCATCCTGGTCCAGCACAACACCGTCGAAGCATTGCCATTCCGTCTCCTGCGCGGTCCGCCTGGTCGCCACCTGGCCGGCCTCGGTGCAGCCGTAAATCTCGATCAGCCTGGCGCCGAAGCACGCCTCCGCCACTGCTGCAAGTGCTTTTGGCAAAGGCGCCGTGGCCGAGAGGATCAGGTCGGCTTGCGGCATATTTGCCGGCTCCGCCAGGAGGGCGCGCAAATGCACGGGGGTGGTTACCAAAATCCGCGGCCTCGGGGCGCGGGCCAAGGCGGCGCGGATGTCGCCGGGATAGAGCGGCCATCCGGCATCGACGGCGAGCCCGTGGAGCAGACCGAGCAGAATGACGGATTCCAGGCCGTAACTATGATGATGCGGCACCGTGGCGATCACGGTGGCACCCGGCAAGCCATCTACTTCCAGCCGCGCTCCCGCTGCGCGCGCGCTGTGCAGCAGCGTTGACCAGGATTTTGTCACCGGCTTCGGCCGCCCCGTGGAGCCCGAGGTAGATAGGATCACCGCCGGCTGGCAGTCTTCCAGCGCCAGCGGGCTTTCGGACAGAGTTTCGCCCGCCAGATCACCCGGATATTCCATGCAGGGCAAAGCGGGGCGGGCGCCATCGGTCAGCGCGTATAAATCGGGATAATCCTCCGCCAGCGCCGCCAAGGCCGCCGGCACGTTGGCGGACGGCAGCAGGGTGATCTGCCGGCGCTGCAAGGCCGCGGCAAAGCCGGTCATGAAGCGATAGCGGTCCGTGCAGAGATTGACTACGTAATTATGCGCCGGCAGGCGGGCTGCGAGTGCCGCGGCATCGCGCCGGAATTCCGCGACGCGGATTGGCCGGCCGGCCTGCACGGCTGCCAGTACGCTCATCGTGGTTCCGGCTCCGCCAGAGTCCGCTTGTCCTTGCCCGGAACGGACTGCGAAACCATTTGAATAATCATCGCCAACGAGTGCCGGGGCGGATTGCGCAGACAGCGCAGCCGCACCCCGTATTCCGCCGCGAACATCAGCACGACCAGCGGAATATCCAGGATGTTTACGAAAAACGACCAGACCGTCAGCGGCGCGAAGCAGAATAACGTAACCGAGAGGCTGAGCTGCGCCGCAAAGAACAGACACCAGGCAATGGTAACCTTGCGCGTATAGACTGCCATCTCTTCCGGGATGTCGCCATGCAGACGGCGCGCCATGGCGGTGATCAGCGCCTCGCGGCCCGGCCGCAATGTCAGCGCGAAACTGGCCAATAGGCTTGCATAAATACCCCAGTGCATGAGTGCCGAGACGGTGACGAAACCGAGCTTGCACAGCCCGCCCAGCCCCGCCTGCAAACCCAGATGGATATGTCTCGTCGCTTCAATGAAGAGATGCGACAGCACCGGGATGACGGCAATCGCCAGAAGCGCCGGAAGAGGTGAGCGGGCAACGGCGGCGGCCCGCATTATGGCTCGCGGTGCGTCTGGATGTACGCATTCAGGCTGCGCAGCGAACGGAAAATCTCGACATTGTTGTCTTCGCCCGCGCGCAGCTTGACCCCGTAACGTTGCGATACGACCAGCGCAATTTCCAGCATGTCGATCGAGTCGAGCCCCAGCCCGTCGCCCTCCACTCCCTCACCGTAGAGCTGCGCCTCCGGGTCGATCTCCCCAGGTTTTTGATCAAGCTTAAGCGTCTCGACGATCAGCTGCGCAAGTGCTGCTTCAGTGAGCGTTTGGGTCGTACTTTCGGCCATCATAGGGCTACCTTAAAGGGCAACAACGGCACAGCCAAGCCCAATCGGGCTGGGCCAAATTGGGTTGCGAACGCGGCCAAAATGGCACCGGCAGAAGACTTCACGCATAGTCCCTCCAAGCTTTTGAGAGCTTTAGCAGATCACCTCCCGGTTGCAAGCAGACGCTGCGACTTGGAGCCATATCCGTCCAGCCGAAGGGCTGCGGCGGCATTCCCGGCCGGCACATTCACCACCCGCGCCTTGCCGACCTCATTCGTCCGACCGTTACTGGGGGAGATCCACCATGTCGAAACGACCTAGGTCCGACTGTTAGTCGTTAGGGACATCGTCGGTGGTGCGAAGGTCACAGTGATGGGAACCAGCTAAGGCAAAAGTCGCTTCGACGGGCGGCCTTCCCGAGATTGCAACCAATAGGCCTGGTTTTATTCCGAGTGAGGTCCCGTGAGCGATAAAACTGCGCCCTGAAAATTATTGATGGGCCAAGCCATCTATCGGCATAGGCTACTGTCGGCTAGAGCCACAACGGATATTGGGACGCCGCCGCAACCGAGCGACTCACACCGTATTTTGTAATCGCGCCGCATTACGATCGCGGGGCGTCAGCTGCTCGGCGCCTCCTCCGCGAGCCACCTCTAGATCCTCAACATTAGCGTTGGGGATGATTTTACTCGGATCGCACGCGAAACGGCGCTGGGGCGAATTTACAAATCGCAATGGCATGGATCTCACGCAGGATGGTAAACATCGAATCGACGAGTGCGCGGTTTTTCGCTCGGCTGCTTTCCCGTGCATTGATCTCGGTGATCAGACATTCTGCGTTGCTCCAACTCACGCAGTCCACGGTTCCCCGGTATAAGTCGGCGCAAAAGTATCCAGCTGCGTCATTTGCGGTTGGTTATATTCGGTAGTGCCAGTGTCCGTGAGCTCAGTCGGCTCCAGACTATATTGGTAATTACCCCACCACGGACCCGCCGCCCATTCCGTGACGCCCTGCCAAACGTCCGAATTGGCCTGGATATATGTTAACTCGTTGTCGATCGCCTCCAGGCTAGTCGTCTGAGTGGTGCCGCCGGTCTCGCCCAGGAACAGGGTTTCATGGTTGGTGATCGCCCACTGCGTCACCGCCTGCAGCCGATCGACTCCGGTTGTGGTATTGGTCGCCGAACCGGTGCCGCCGCCAGTTGGATCGGGATAGCTATGCACCTCGAACACCATATTATGGTCGGGGTCGGTGATACCGAGCAGCGCCACGGCGTTGGAGCTCCCATCCGAGCTCGTGCTGTACCAAGTGTCGGCACCATCCCAGTTGGTTCCGGATACCAATATTTCCTGTGTGGCGCCCGCCGCGCGGATCGCGTCGACGGCCCCCTGGGCGACCGCCGCCCATTGCGCCGCGGTCTGAACGTTCGGCTCGTTCATGATGCCGAAGTACACATTCGGATTGCTGGCGAAGTTGGCCGCCAGGTTGGCCCAGAATGTATCGAACTCGGTATTCGCGGTAGTATTGGCCAGCAATTCCGTGCCGAAATAGTCGCCGTAGTCATGGTCGTCGAGAATGACCTTGAGACCGATCGAAGTGGCGTAATCGACGATCGGATCGAGCAGCGCGAGATCGGGGGCGGACAGCGCACCCGAGGCATTGGCCGCGACTCGTTCGGCAATGAAACCGAGACGAATGATGTTCATCCCCTGCGATTTTTCGTAAAGCATCTCGGCGTCGGTCGGATAGGTCCAATTGGTTCCGTAGACACCGATGCCATTTTGCGCGGCATTGGGGCCCATGCCTTCATTCACGCCGACATAGGTGAGTTTACCCGAGTCCCCCGAACCAACTGCTGCTTTCGATGTGCCAGGCTCGGTGAAACTGAAGCTTTGCGTGCCATCACCGTAGAAGCTGAGAGACGAGCCGGAGATCGTCGCACCATTCAATTTGGCCTCGTCGAGATAGAGATTGCGGTCCGTGGTCTGGGTCCCCGCCCAAGCATCGTTGAGGAAATCAATGCTGATCTGATACGTCGTGCCCGCAGCGAAACTGTGACTAAGGACGAATTCCTGACTTTGCCCGAGCGAATTTATCGCGGTGGCAGAATAGATGCCGCCGATCTGCGTTCCGTTGACCGAGACGGTGAATTCCGCGTTCCCTAGATAGGCGTCCTCGGAAAAGTAAAGATCTATACTGTCCGACCCGTGACCGATCGCAACCGGCGCTGCCACCGCTGGCGGCGCGCCGGTAAAATCGAAACTAAACGCGCTCGAGCCGGTGGCTTTCGTGGCAACACCAGATATCGCAACACCGTTGAGGCTCGCACTAAGCAGCGCCAGCTCGGGATCGGGATCGGTCTTGCTGGGCAGCACCTCGATCGTCACCTTTTGCGTGCCCGAGGCGAACGCGCCGTAAAGAGCCAATTGGGTTACCTCAGCGCCGGCGGTTTTCGTTGCTGGAGCGGCCTCGATCGCCATTCTGGAGGTAGCCGCGCCGTTATAGGAAACCTGATGGCCGTTGACCAGGACCAGAAAGTCCACTCCCACAGTCAAATTAGTGTCGAGGTCGAGCACCAGCCTGTCCTGATCGTAGCCACCATTCTCGTAACGCGCGACGTCGTCGGTCATTTTCTTTCCTATCGACTTCCCACTCGGTTGTTAACGCATCTTTGACAGATATTTAATGAGGAGTTGCTTACCCCGCCTGCAACCGTTGCCTTAGTGCATTATCCTCTTGTCAGGATCAAGAACTATATCGCATTCATTACACGACAATAACATTGTCTTAACCGAGTGACTGTTAGTATTTGTTAGTAATAGAGACATCCTGCCGCGGAACCAGATTGTTCTTGGCGGATCGCGTTCCTAACATTTCTATGTAGACACTCGCCGCGATGCGATCGCCAAACTTGCTTGTGGGGATGTTCGGTAGCACAACCCCTTCGGACCAGGGCGCCGGCTTGGGCTTCATCCTGACGCCCGCAGCATGAACCGGCTCGCCTATCTGCTGACGCTCACGTTCACCGCGGCAAAGATGGATAAAATTTTTACTTAAATTGTCCGTCTCTTCTGCTGAATTGGCCCTGCTGTTCGCGCTTTCCCACCATGGCCCGGGGGACGGGACCGGCGCCATTCACCGCAAGATCACCGGATTTCTGTGCAAACCGTCGGCGGTCGCAGGCGCCGTCGACATCACCAGCTATGGCGGCTCGCGGGCTCATAGAATGAACACATCGCTTCCTGCGCCCACGGCCTAAGCCCCCGCTTCGGCCAGACGGGTGGAGCGCATGTTGTGAAACGATGATAGCTGCGTTTTTTAGCGATCCCAGGATCGCCCGTGGTACTGAACAGCAAACCAGGCGAACTCCGCCAACTATCAGCAATCCAGCGTCGTCGCGCGCTCCCATTCGCTGAGATGGCCGGTAAATTGGTTCCACTCGGCATGCCGGAGCGTGAGGTACGAATTGACGAACCCGTCACCGAGCGCGGCGCGCAGCGGATGCGATCCGTCGATCGCGCGTAATGCATCAAGCAGATTGAGCGGCAACTTTTTAGCCTCCGCGGCAAGATGCCCGTGGGTGTACATATTGATGTCGAGCGCGGCACCAGGATCGCGCTTGGCGCGGATACCGTCGAGTCCGGCGGCGACGATGCCGGCTTGCAATAAATAGGGATTGGCCGAGCCATCGGGCAGGCGCATTTCGAACCTGCCGCCGCCCGGTACGCGGATCATATGGGTACGGTTGTCGCCGGCGTAGGTGACGGCGTTGGGCGACCAGGTGGCGCCGGACAGCGTGCGCGGGGCGTTGATCCGCTTGTAGGAATTCACCGTCGGATTAGTGATGGCGCACAACGCCGGCGCGTTTTCCATCAGACCGCCGACGAAATGATATCCCGTGGAACTGAGGCTCATCGGATCGCCATCGTCGCGGCAAACATTGGTGGCGCCGTTCCACAACGAGATATGAGTATGACAGCCGTTGCCGGTAAGATTGGTGAACGGCTTGGGCATGAAGGTTGCGCGTAGCCCGTGCTTTTCCGCCACTGAACGCACGAGAAATTTGAAAAACGCGTGGCGATCGGCGGTAATTAGCGCTTCGTCATACAACCAATTCATCTCGAACTGACCGTTCGCGTCCTCATGGTCGTTCTGGTAGGGCTGCCAGCCTAGTTCCTCCATCGCGTCGCAGATTTCGGCGATCACATCATAGCGGCGCATCAGCGCCTGGGCATCGTAGCAAGGCTTGGCAGCGGCGTCGGCACCGTCGGATAGCGCGCTGCCATCAGGAGTGATCAGAAAGAACTCACACTCCACCCCGGTCTTGATGGTAAATCCAAGTGCCGCCGCCTGCGCCAGCACCCGCTTCAGCGTGTCGCGCGGACCCTGCGCCACAGACTCACCGCGCATACGCAGATCGGAGGCGAGCCAGCCAACCTCGGGCTTCCAAGGCAGTTGGATCAGGCTGGCAGGATCTGGAATCGCGATCAGATCGGGATCCGCCGGCGTCATGTCGAAATGGGCCGCAAAACCGGCAAAACCGGCGCCGTTCACCTGCATCTCGGCGATCGCGGAGGCGGGCACCAGCTTCGCCCGTTGCGCTCCAAGCAGGTCCAGGAATGAAATCAGAAAGTAGCGGATGCCGCGCTCGGCAGCGATGTCGGCGAGATTGGCAGTCATGCGGTCGCGTCCTTGAGCCGGTTATGACAAAGCGTCAGGCAGGCACGAAGAAGAGAAGAAGGTCTTCTTTTTGTGAACAAAAAGAAGCAAAAAAACTTTGTCAATTGGAGCGCAACGGCCGTCGTCGGGGCGCCCCAGGTGACAAAAGTTTTTTGCTTCTTTTTTTCAAAAAAGATGCTTCCTTTGTCCTTCAAAAACTTCCCTTCCCCGGATACCAATCCGTGCCCGCCAGCGGAACCCGGGTCATTGCCGCGGCCTCCATGGTCAGCGCCACCAGATCCTCCGGTTCGAGATTATGCAGATGGCTTTTGCCGCAAGCGCGCGCGATCGCCTGCGCCTCCAGCGTCATAACCGACAGAAAATTCGCGAGCCGCCGGCCCGCTGCGACCGGATGCAGCCGCGCCGCAAGCTCGGGATCCTGAGTGGTAATTCCGGCGGGGTCTCGCCCTTCATGCCAATCGTCATAGGCGCCATGTGTGGTGCCTAATTTCTGATATTCCTCTTCCAGCGCCGGATTATTGTCGCCAAGTGCGATCAGCGCCGCGGTGCCGATCGCGACCGCGTCGGCGCCCAACGCCAGCGCCTTTGCCATATCCGCGCCGCCCCGGATGCCGCCCGACACGATCAATTGCACCTTGCGGTGCATGCCGAGGTCCTGCAGCGCCTGCACCGCCGGCCGGATCGCCGCCAGGATCGGCAAGCCGACATGCTCGATGAATACTTCCTGCGTGGCTGCGGTGCCGCCTTGCATGCCGTCGAGCACCACGACATCCGCACCCGCCTTCACCGCCAGCGCGATGTCGTAATAGGGGCGGCTGGCGCCCACCTTGACATAGATCGGCTTTTCCCAATTGGTGATCTCGCGCAATTCCCCGATCTTGATTTCCAGATCGTCAGGACCAGTCCAGTCCGGGTGGCGGCAGGCCGAACGTTGATCGATGCCCTCGGGCAAGTTGCGCATCGCCGCGACGCGGGCGGTGATCTTCTGGCCCAAGAGCATGCCGCCGCCGCCGGGCTTGGCGCCCTGGCCGACCACGATCTCGATCGCATCGGCGCGGCGCAGGTCGTCCGGATTCATGCCATAACGCGACGGCAGATACTGATAGACCAGCTTGTCCGAATGGCCGCGTTCCTCCTCGGTCATGCCGCCGTCGCCGGTGGTGGTGGAGGTGCCGGCGAGGGTGGCGCCACGTCCCAAGGCTTCCTTGGCTGGGCCGGACAGCGCACCGAACGACATGCCGGCGATGGTCACCGGGATTCTCAGCTCAATTGGTTTTTTGGCGAAGCGAGTGCCGAGCACCACGTTGGTATCGCAACGTTCGCGATAGCCTTCGAGCGGATAACGCGAGATCGAAGCGCCCAGGAACAGCAGGTCGTCGAAATGCGGCAGCTTGCGCTTGCTGCCGCCACCCCTGATGTCATAGATGCCGGTAGCGGCGGCGCGCTCGATTTCGCTGATGGTGTAACGATCGAAAGTCGCCGATTGGCGCGGCACGGTCCGCGGCTTGGGAAGATCCATGGCGTCCTCAGTAGGAAGCTGCGTTGTCGACGTGGAAATGATAAAGCCGCCGCGCCGAGCCATACAGAGTGAAATCAGACGGATCCATGTCCGCAATCTCGGCCTTGGCGAGCAACCCCGCCAGGATGATCCGATCGGTCTCCGTCATCTCCTTTTTCTCGCAGTCCGCGCCGAGGCTTTTCACTGCACCGCGCACGAATAGTCGCGCCTCGTAGATGCTGTCGCCCAGCGCATCGCCGGCGTCGCCGCACACCACCAGATTGCCGGATTGGGCCATGAAGGCGCTCATGTGGCCGACGCTGCCGCGCACCACGATATCGATCCCTTTCATCGAAATCCCGCAGCGTGCGCCGGCATCGCCGTCGATCACCAGCAAGCCGCCCTGGCCGGTGGCGCCGGCCGCTTGGCTCGCATTGCCCAAGACGCGCACCGTACCGCTCATCATATTCTCGGCCACCCCGGTGCCGGCATTGCCCGCGATCAGCACCGACGCCAGCTGGTTCATTCCCGCCGCGTAGTAGCCGACATGCCCCTTCACCGTCACACGCAGCGGCGCATTAAGTCCGGCCGCGATCGAATGCCGCCCGCGCGGATTGCTGATCTGCCAGGAAGCCGTCTCGGCGTCAGCCGCGTAAAGCTGGGTGTGCAGCTCACGCAGGCTGGCGGTCGCGAGATCCACGTTGTGGGTCTGGAACATGGTGTTCATGACTGGCGCTCCCAGAAATAGACCCGTTGGGGCTCGGGCTCGAACAGATGCGCGTCCTCGATGCCGGGCAGATCGACCAGGGCGCGATACTCCGAACCGAAGGCGACGTAGTCGTCGGTTTCCGCCATCACCGCCGGCTTGCACGCCACCGGATCGCGCAACACGCCGAAGCCGGATTTGGTGCCGACGACAAAGGTGTAGAACCCATCAAGCTCCGACAAAGCCTCGGTCAGCGCCTCGTCCAGCTTTGCTCCCTGCGACAGCCGCCAGGATAGATAACCCGCCGCCACTTCCGAATCATTTTCGGTCTCGAAGGTGAGCCCTTCGCGGCGTAGCCGGCGGCGGATGTCGTTGTGATTGGATAATGACCCATTATGCACCAGGCATTGATCCGCGCCGGTCGAAAACGGATGTGAGCCGGCAATGGTGACGGCCGATTCGGTCGCCATGCGGGTGTGGCCGATCGCGTGAGTGCCGGTCATCGCCGCCAGACCGAAACGATCCGCCACGGCGGCGGGCGCGCCGACACCCTTATACAGTTCCATTGCGGAACCCACCGACATCACGTGCAGTCGCGGCGAAAGACGGGAGATTTCTTGCCGCGCCACCGCTTCCAGTGCGGGATCGAGCGACAGAACCGCGTGATCGTCATTACGGCAAATCGCCACATCGGAATCCAATACCGCGCCGAGGTCGCGCGCCAGCGCCTCGAAGTCGCAATGTGTCTCGGCGCGCAATGTCAGCTTGATCTTGCCCCCCGCGGCAGACTGATAAACTGCGAAACCGGCGCTGTCCGGGCCGCGCTCGCTCATCACTTCCAGCATCGCGGCGGTAAGCTGACCCAGCCGCTCCTCCAGCGCGGGATTCTTCAGGAACAGCCCAACGATTCCGCACATGCACGCACCCCGCAGACACGACCACAGCCCGGCTACTTAGCCGCGGCGGCAATGCACTGTCAATTCAAACGAACAAAAATTTCTCACGAAGAAAGATTACTCGGTCGCGCGCGGATAGATGATGATCGAAAGATAGGTCATCGGCTTCTTGATCAGCCGCTCCGGCCCGTGGGGCGCGGCACTGTCGAACATCAGCGTGTCACCCGGACCCAGCTCATAGGCCTCGTCGCCGTGGCGGTAGCTAACCCGGCCGGTCAGCATATAGATCAGCTCGACGCCGGCGTGGCGGAAGCTGGTATAGGGCTCGGCCTCCTTATGCAGCGTGATCAGAAACGGCTCGACCACCACCGGACCGCCCAGCACATGACCGAGCAGTTGATATTCATGCCCCGCTTTGGTGCCGCGGCGCTCGATCACTACCCCCTGGCCGGCCTTCACGAAGGAGCAGTCGCGCTGTTCCTCGAAGGTGGAGAACAGCTGGCTCAACGGCACGTTGAGCGCCTTGCACACTGACTGCAGCGTGGTGAGGGACGCCGAGATCTGACCGTTCTCGATCTTTGACAGCATCCCCAGCGAGATGCCCGCGCTGGTTGCGAGGTCGGCGCCGGTAAGCTCGGCACGACGGCGCAGCAGCCGGATCTGGGCACCCAGACTTTCTTCCAGCGTCAGTTCGCGCACCGGCGCCGCCGAGGACGCCGTGGTAAGCTCGCCATCATCGGCACGCTTGGTGCCATTGCGCAGTGAACTCATCTTGTCCTCCGGCCAACCGAGTTGGTTTCAGTTCTTGGGCGCTACGATAATCTGTTCCGCGAAGGCGGGAAGCGTCCCCTCGATCCGCCGCAGGCAGTCGCGCAAGGTCTCATGCACGGTTTGGGCCAGATCCGCCGGTAGCCGGCCCAATTCGCGGCGGCGCGCCACCAGAGTGAGCCTTCGCGCGAACCGGGGGCCCGGCAACGGATGGCAGGTCAGGCCGGCAAGGTCCAGGCCGGCCTCGAACAGGCAGAACGGCGTCGTCACTGCTATCCCCGAATTGCGGGCGGCGGCCAGCACGCCGAGGGGCGAGTCATACTCCTGGCGGATCGGCGCATCCAACCGCAATCGCCGCAGATGGCGCTCGATCTCGGCACCGGTGCGCGAGCGGGCGGAGTAGCGCACCAGCGGATAGCGTTCCAGCAGCAGTGCCAGTGCTGCGACGCTGTCCGGCGCGGGCTCGGTTTCGGGCAACAGCAGCAGGTAGGGCTCCTCGAGCAAGGTCCAGCGTTCCAGCCCCTCGATGTTCTCCAGGTCGTCAACTCCGATCACCAGATCGAGCTGCCGGGTCAGCAAGGCGGCGGCGTGCGAGGCGGTCAGCCCCGATAGCACCACCGCCTGCTCCGCGCGGCCGGCCATGAAGGCTGCCAAGCTTTGCATCAACGCGCGCGACAGGGATTCGACCAGCCCCACCCGCACCAGCGGCAGTTTGCCGGCGATCACCTCGCGCAGCCGCGGCGTGATCTGGCGGGCGTCCTCCAGCAGCGAGCTGGCGCATTGGCGCAGCACCGAACCGGCGGCTGTCAGCCCCAACGGACGGATGCGGCGGTCGAACAACAAAGTGCCGGTGCGGGCCTCGATGTCGGCGATCACCTGCGAAACCGCGGGCTGAGTCACCCCCAATTGCCGCGCGGCGCCTGCCATGTTGCCGGTTTCGCACACCGCCAGAAACACCTCGAGCGCGTGCAGATCAAACGGCAGGGCGGTCGCGGAGCACATCCGCGCTATCATAAGTTTTTCTTTGGCTGAGGCAAGGCGGACATCCCGCTATACAGATCGTTGCCCGAGAGAACCTATGCCCAGCGACCGATATTCCTTGCTGCGATTGTTGCGCGAAACGCTGCGCGGCCACACCGGCTGGCAGCCGGCGTGGCGCGAGCCGGCGCCGCGGGCGGGTTACGATGTCGTGGTCGTCGGCGGCGGCGGACATGGGCTCGCGACCGCGTATTATCTCGCGTCGCGCTACGGCATCCGAAATGTGGCGGTGCTGGAGAAAGGCTGGATCGGCGGTGGCAACGCCGGGCGTAATACCACCATCATCCGCTCCAACTACCTGCTGCCGGGCAATCTGCCGTTCTACGAACAATCAATGCAGCTTTGGGAAGGGCTGGAGCAGGAGCTTAATTACAATACGATGGTTAGCCAGCGCGGCATCATCAACCTGTTCCATTCCGACGCACAGCGGAACGCCGCCATTCGGCGTGGCAACGCGATGCGCCTGCACGGGGTGGATGCGGTGTTGCTGGATCAGGCGGCACTGCGCAAGCGGCTGCCTTTGCTAGATTTCGATAATGCTCGCTTTCCGATCCAGGGCGGCCTGGAGCAGCCGCGCGCCGGCACAGCGCGGCACGACGCCGTGGTGTGGGGCTACGCCCGCGCCGCCGACCGGCTGGGGGTCGACATCATCCAGAATTGCGAAGTCACCGGCATCACCGTCGAACAGGGCCAAGCCACCGCGGTGGAAACCACTCGCGGCACCATCAAGGCGGGGCGGATAGGGCTTGCCTGCGCCGGGAACAGCTCGCGGGTGGCGGCGTTGGCGGGGCTGCGGCTGCCGATCGAAAGCCACGTGTTGCAGGCCTTTGTCTCCGAGGGGCTGAAGCCCCTGATCGACGGCGTGATCACCTTCGGCGCCGGACATTTTTACGTCAGCCAATCGGACAAGGGCGGGCTGGTGTTCGGCGGCGACCTTGATGGTTACAACTCCTACGCCCAGCGCGGCAATCTGCCGGTAATCGAGGATGTCTGCGAGGGCGGCATGGCGCTGCTGCCCTGTCTCGGCCGGGTGCGGCTGCTGCGCCATTGGGCCGGGTTGATGGATATGTCGATGGACGGCAGCCCGATCATCGATCGTACTCCGGTCGAAGGGCTCTATCTCAATGCCGGCTGGTGCTACG